>WNGA01010798.1_pt1 | contig 18287 bp, 14 predicted proteins | sample 5400061 | NCBI WGS metagenome assembly WNGA01 (sample SAMN13153366, study PRJNA577476) | soil metagenome | isolation source: 100 cm soil or saprolite under grassland replicate 2 | place: USA:California | collected 2016-06-15 | reverse complement strand
ACCTCGCGGGTCCCGTCCGTCGAGCCATCGTCGACGGCAATAATCTGCTTTTCGATGTCACCCAGGTCGACCGCTCGCACCTGGTCGAGCAGCTCGCCAACCGTCGCTTGCTCGTTGTAGGCGGGAATGATGATCGACAATTTCAGGGTTGCGCTCCGGGCAGCTATCAGCAGTCAGCATTCAGCTTCTGGAGGAACGGACTCGAAGAGCTCAGCCTGGCTGCTGGCTGGCTGATGGCTGGTGGCTGGTGGCTGATGGCCGATGGCTGCGGCAATCGTACACGCTACCTGGCGCCTGGCGCGAAGACCTTTTGGCGAGTCCCGTTGACCTGGTACTCCTCGAAGAGAAAATAGTAGCGCCCGCCTCCAGGACAGGCTCCGGATACAACTCCGCGTCGAGGACTACGTAGCTGAACCGTCGCGCGGCGAGATCGGCGACGAGGTTATCTGGCCGCCACGCGCCGGCTTGCTGGAGGTTGCGCAAATGCGTCGCGTTGCCCACCACTTCCTTGCCCGCCGCCAGACTGAAGCCAGGATCCTCCACCAAAATCGGGCCGTGGGCCTTACGCAGACGCTTGACGAGCCTGGCGCCAACCTCGCCTTCGCCACCCGGTTCGCGGCCAAGGAATGAGGCTTGAGCGCCACGGTCGACTAGAAATGGGGCCACACTGTTCAGCGGGCCGTGGGCAAACAATGCCGCCTGCAGGAAGACGAGCGCGCCAAGCGCCCCGATGAGTCGGGGGCGTCGGGACTCCCTCAGGCCGTTCGCGAACGTCGAACCGGCGAGCACGCACGAGGCGGCGATCGGGGCCAGGAAATACGACTCGCCGGCCCCCCACTTTCCGACGCTGACGGCCAGCCCGAGCGCCAGCAGCCAGTACAGCTCGAAAGGGCCCCACTCCTGTAGGCGAAACGCGCGCAGCGCTTGCCAGGCAGCGAGCACCAGCAGGACCCCATGCAGCTCGACGAAGTTTCGGTAATAGCCGAACGCCTGGCCGATGCTGAACGGGTTGACGTTGCCGATCACGACGTTGACGAAGAACTCTCCGCCCGAGGCGAGGTCCAGGGCCAGCCAGAGCAGCAGGCCGATCAGGCCGACCGCGGCACTGGCCACCAGCCCGCTACGTCGGTCCCTGGACAGCAAGAAGAGCAGCCCGGCCGCGACGGCGTCCACCGTCGTCTGCTTGGTGAACAGGGCCAGCAAGAACGCCGCGACCGCCCCGCCCAACCAGCCGAGTCCCGAGCGAAGACAGCAGTACAGGCCGGCCGCGGCGAACAACGCCGCCAGGGCGTTCACGCGCGCCAGCGGCGTCACGTGATAGACATAGTTCGAGCCGACGTAGAGGAGGCCGGCTGTCAGTGCCGCCGGCCTATTCGCCGTCTGGCGGTTGACGATCGCACCGACCAGCGCCGCGGTCGCCAGTCCGGCCGCGGCTGAGAGCAATCGGCCTGTCGCGAGGGCCGGGCCGTAGATGGCGACGAGCGGCGCCAAGAGCAGCGAAAAGACGGGCGGGTAGTTCGACGAGTAGTACGGAAAAACGGTGTTGTCCGAGTAGATCGGCCGACCTTGGGCCAGCAGCCAGCCGCCGTTGACGTCGTACCCCTCGCCCTGGTCGAAGTCGTACGGATAGAAGCCCAGATTCAGAGCATGGGCAACGTAGAAGAGCAGGTAATACGAGAGCAGAGTCAGGCCGAGGGCCCAGAGAAGCAAACCGAAGCGTGGGCCAGGTAAGGGCGAAGCATTCGCCCCTGGTTTTGGCTTGACCTCAGGACCCTGTGGGCGAATGCTTCGCCCCTACTCAATCGACCGCGGCCGCTTCGCGCTCCAGGACCTGGCGCGATTTGCCGTCCTCTGATGGGCCGATCACGCCGCGTTCTTCGAGGAGATCGATCAGGCGTGCCGCGCGCGGGTAGCCGATCCCGAGGCGGCGCTGAAGCAGCGAGGTAGAGATGCGCCGGTACTGGCCCGCGACCTCGACGGCCTTCTCGTACAGCTCGTCGCCATCGTCATCGTCGCCGCCCCGGCCGAGGCTCTCTATCTCGCGCACGTCTTCCTCGCTGTAGCGCGGCCCGCCCAGCCGGCGCCAGAAGCCCACCAGCTTGTGGATCTCCTCGTCAGAGATATAGGCCCCCTGCAGGCGGATAGGCTTGCTCGAGTCCTGTGGCAGGAACAGCATGTCGCCTCGCCCGAGCAGCTTCTCGGCGCCCACCGTATCGAGGATCGTCCGTGAATCGATGTGTGAGCTGACCGCGAAGGAGATTCGAGTCGGAAAGTTGGCCTTGATCAGGCCCGTGATCACGTCGACCGACGGGCGCTGGGTCGCCACCACGAGGTGAATGCCGGTCGCTCGGGCCAGCTGCGCCAGGCGACAGAGGATGCGCTCGACCTCGTCGCCGGCCGTCATCATCATATCGGCCAATTCGTCAATGACGACCACCATGAACGGCATCCCCTTCTGAGTCGGATCCGCCTCGACGGACTTGTTGTACGCGTCGATGTTGCGGGTCGCCCGAGCCGCGAACACGGAGAAGCGCCGCTCCATCTCCCTCACGACCCACTTCAGCGACCCAACCACGCGCTCCATATCGGTTACAACCGGCATCCGCAGATGTGGAATGCCGTTGAAGCTGACCAGCTCGACCATCTTGGGGTCGATCATCAGGAACTGGAGCTCGTCGGGCGTACACTGGAACGTGAGCGAGGCGATGATCGAATTGATGCAGACCGACTTGCCGCTGCCGGTCGCGCCGGAGATGAGCAAGTGAGGCATTCTGGCGAGGTCGCCGATGACGGGGTTGCCCGAGACGTCGCGCCCGAGGGCTAGGCGCAGCTTGGAGCGGACCCGGCCCCACTGCTCGGATTCCAGCAGCTCGCGCAGGCTCACCAGCGCTCCCGCGCGGTTGGGCACCTCCACGCCTACCACACGCTTGCCCGGCACGGGCGCTTCCAGCCGCAGGGCTCCCGTACCGAGCCGCAGCGCCAGGTCATTACTGCGAGCCAGGATCCGGTTCACCGACACGCCGGGGCCCGGCTCCAGTCCGAACTGGGTGACGGTCGGGCCCGAGTTGACCTCGACCACGCGAGCCTCGATGTTGAAGCTGGCAAGGGTGTCCTCGATGATCCGGGCCTGAGACCGCACATCCGCCTGGTTGAGCTCGGCGGCCGTCGTCGCGGCCAGGAGACTGGGAGGCGGCACGTGCCAGCCAGACTGCGCGCCGGGCTCGCGGGCCTCGGGAGCGAGCGGCTCGGACAGAGGCTCCGTCGCGGGCGCGTGGCGCGGCCGGCCGACCACCCTGGCGAGCCGGTGGCTCAGCGGGCGGGCCGGCACGGCGCTCGGGCGGGCCTGGTTGACCCGCAGGCGTGGCCGCCTGAGTCCGCGATACGCGGCCATGAGTCCCCCGAACAAGAGTCGAATCACTCGATAGATCGCGCGAGCGATCAGCAAGCCAACCACCGCGACGCCGACCGCCACCTGGGTCAAGGTCAGCTCCAGCATGAGCAAGAGGCCAAGCAGGAGCCCGGCGGCCAGCACCACGCCGGCGGCCGCCTGGCCGAGCGCCTCACGAAGTCCCGCGGAGAGGTAGTAGCCGATCGCCCCACCGCCGGAGTGCAGCTCGAGCGCTCGTCTGGCCGGATCCGGGTCACCCAGCGGAAAGAAGTGGATGAGTGCCGGCAGCGCCAGCGTCGCGAGCACCGCCCCGATCAACCGACCGGTCGGCAGGGTGACCCCCGAGCGAGCCGCGACCAGGAGGCGAAGCAGCCCGAAGGCGACAAGCCAGGCCGGCAGCAGGACGGCCGTCGAACCCAACGCCAGACCCATCCACCAGAGCAACGGCCCAGTCAGCTGTCCGGACGGGAAGGTGAGTGCGAGCACGCAGATGGTGCCCAGGACAACGCTGCCCAGGGCCGCAACGTCGGCCAGGATGCGCCGATCCACGACCAGCCCAGATGGGAAGCTCGAATGGCCGCGCACGGGCCTGCGACGGCCCGTGGTCCTCAGCTGACGTGTCGTCATGGCATTGTTGTCAGAGTGGCCTCGTGTGCTGATGCGGCCATTCAGAACAGGCTCAGCTGCTCGGCGTCCCGCGTGGCAGCTACGCGGTCCGGCGAGTCGGCGCCAGCGTTTGCCTCGCCCGCCCGCTGGCGCGCCTGTTCGAGGGCTCGCGACAGGCCCCCGAAGTCCCGCTCGAGCTCCTGGCGAAACTTCGGCTGGTGCAGGGCCGCGGCGGGGTGATAGCAAGCGTAAGCCGTGATCCCTCGCCACACCGTCGTCGTGCCATGCACCTGGCTGATCCGGGCGTTCGGCCCAAAGAACGTCGCCATCGAATAACGGCCCAGGGTGACGATCAACATCGGCTTGAGCGCCGCGATCTGCTGCTCGAGGTGGCCGAAGCAGGCATCGAGCTCGTCCGGCAGCGGGTCTCGGTTGCCCGGCGGACGATGCTTGATGACGTTCGTGATGAACACCTCGTCGCGCCGAAGACCGGCCCGGGCTAACAGGTCGGTGAGGAGCTGGCCGGCCGGCCCGACAAAGGGTCGACCTTGGGCGTCCTCATGGAAGCCCGGCCCCTCTCCGACCAGCATCACCTCGGCGTTCGGGTTACCCTCGCCGGGCACTCCGTGCTTGCTGGTCTGGTAGAGTCGACAACTCGTGCAGCGGCGGACTTGCTCGGCGATGACTTCTAGCTGCTGGGACACCAGACCCTCCCGCGCAAGCCCCTCAGCCATCCTAACATCCGCCGGACCCTATAACAATTGACCCGGGGGTCACAAGTTCGTATCCTCTGCCCCAGTCACGAGTCGCGGGTCACGAGTCACAAGTCGAACTCGCGGCTCGTGACTCGCGACTCGTGACTCGTGACTGGGAGGATCCGTGCCTGGACCGCTCGATCGGGTCCGCGTAGTTGACCTGACGCGTGCGCTGGCTGGACCGTACTGCACCCTGATCCTGGGCGATATGGGCGCCGAGGTGATCAAGGTGGAGCTACCCGGCTCGGGCGACGAGACGCGCGTCTGGGGTCCGCCCTTCCTCGAGGGCGAAAGCTCGTACTTTATGAGTATCAACCGTAACAAGAAAAGTCTGACCCTAGACCTGAAACGTCCAGCCGGTAGAGAGGTTCTGGGCAGGCTGGTGGCCCCCGCGGACGTGCTGGTGGAGAACTTTCGCCCCGGAGCGATGGCTCGGCTGGGCCTGAGCTACGAGCAGGCGGCGCGGCTCAATCCTCGCCTGGTCTACTGCTCGATCTCCGGATTCGGCCAGACCGGCCCGCGCGCGGGCCAGCCAGCCTACGACCAGATCCTACAGGGCATGGGCGGCGCCATGAGCCTGACCGGCCCGGCCGACGGCCCCCCGACCAAGTTCGGCATCCCGATCGGCGACATCGCAGCCGGCATGTTCGGCGCCTACGCTATCGCCTGCGCGCTGTTCGCGCGCGAGCGGGGCGGGCGCGGCCAGTGGATCGACACGTCGATGCTCGGGAGCCAGGTCGCGCTGCTGACCTTTCAGGCTGGGCGCTACTTCGCGACGGGCACGGCGCCCGGCCCGGGCGGCAATCGCCACCCGAGCATCGGACCCTACGAGACCTTCGCGGCGCGCGACGGCTACGTCAACGTGGCGTGTGGCAACGAGAGGATGTGGCAGCGTTTCTGTAAGGCGCTTGGTTTGAGCGAGCTGCTGGGCGATCCTCGATTCAGCAGCAACGCCGACCGAGTGGCCAATCGCGAGCCGCTGAGCGATCGCATCCAGGAGCGCCTGGCCGACATGCGCGCGGCGGAGGTGATCAGGACGCTCGAGGCGGCCGAGGTCCCCTGTGGCCCCGTCTACAGCCTGGCCGAGGTCTTCGACGACGCCCAGACCGAGCATCTCGAGCTGCGTCGCCGGCTTTCTCACCCGAGAGCAGGCGAGATCAGCGTGACTGGCTTTCCCTGGCGCCTGTCCGAGACGCCCGCCGAAGTCCGCCTCCCCCCGCCCCTGCTCGGCGAGCACACCGACGAGGTGCTTCAGGAGTTGGGCTACTCAGGCGCCCAGATCGAGGGGTTGCGAGACGAGGGCGTCGTCTGAGGTGCGGCAGCTAGGGCAGCGCTGGCTCAGGCGTGCGCACCGTGGCGATGATGATGCCAGGCTCCTCAGGGACTGCCTGACCGTCCTCCTTCAGTGCCTGAATGTGCGATCTGATCGCCTCCCGTGCCTCGGCCAGTAACTCCTCAAGGGTCTCGCCCTGGGCGAAACAGCCCTCGAGCGCAGGCACCTCAGCCCAGTAGCCGCCCTCCTCGGCCGGGTGGATCACCAGCACGTACTCCACTACCGCTCGCCTTCCAGTACCTGTTGGAACTCAGCTTCGCTGAGCCCGGCTTTTCGCAGCATTGCCTTGAGCAAGCCGATCTTGATAGGCTCGCGCCTGCTGGAAAAGGTGACGATCTGGCCACTGGGCATCTTGATGTTCACGTGGTCACCCTTGCCGCCTTTGCGGACCACGCCGCCCGCTCGTTGGAGCGCGGAAATGCCACGCCTCGGCCGGACGTCTCGCAGTTCAGCCACGCAGAGTCGCTGCCCACCTCAACGCCAAGTTGGTCAGCCAAAGCTGCCGTGTAATCGCCTCGCATTAGGCGGCCATGGAGGCAGCCGCCGCACCACGAGTTGGTCCCTCTAAGTGTACGGCATGATCATCGACGCAAAGAAGAAGGACGCGCTGGCCAGGCCGCCCGGCCAGCGCGCCCATCTTGGCGCGAGCCGAGGTTGCTACGCTGCTGGCACGGCTGCCAGGCCAGCCTCCCGAGGTAGTGCCGCCCGGGCAACGTCGCTCAAGTGCATCCGCCGCAAGACGGTGATCGCCAGGGTGGCGGCGGCGATGTCGAAGACGACCGCCACACCGAAGATCGGTAGCCAGCTGCCGGTCGCGTCCTGGAGGATGTGCCCAACGGGACCAGCCGGGTCGCAGCGCAGTCCGAGCTTTTGTTGCGCTTCAGGCGAGGGGGGAGATACCATCGGCTGCTTGTATGGCCGGCTGCCCGGCTCGACGGGTGTCGCCCCACGCGGCGCGCCGTGGGAGCCCAAGTCGGGTCCGAGGCAGGAGGAGGGACGATGTTGCGTAGATCAACGAGGCTGGCCTGTGCAGCGGTCAGCGTTGTCGCGGTCCTCGCGGCGGCGTGCACCGGAGTCGGTGGCGGAGCGGCTACAAAGGCCGAGGAGCCAACGCGTCCGGTGGAGTTCGTCATCAGCACGGCGCCGGGCGGGGGCTCGGACATCTACGCTCGGTTCATGCAGGGTGTAATCGAGAAGAACAAGCTGTTGACGCAACCCCTGCAGCCCATCAACAAGGAGGGCGGCGCGGGCGCGGTCGCATTCCAGTACGTCTTCGAGAAGAAGGGCGACATGCATTACATCATGATCACCCTCAACAGCTTCTTCACCACCCTGATTGTCCAGAAGGTGCCATTCAAAGCGACCGACTTCACGCCGATTGCCAACCTTGCCCTGGACCCCTTCTATCTGTGGGTCCACGAGGAGAGCCAGTGGAAGAACATCAAGGACTTTATCGCGGCGGCGAAGGCGGAGGAGATCACCGTCTCGGGCACCGGCTCGAAGCAAGAGGATGAGATCCTCTTCCTTCGGATCCAGGAGGTGGCGGGGACGAAGCCCTTCCGGTACGTGCCGGGCGCCGGCGGGGGGGCCGTGGCGGCAGCACTGGCCGGCCAGCAGGTCCAGGCCACAGTGAACAACCCAAGTGAGGGGCTGCCCTTCTACCAGGGCTCGCCCCGAAAACTGCGCCCGCTGTGCGCCTTCACCGCGGAGCGTCCCAAAGCGGGCCCGTTCAAGGACCTGGACACGTGCAAAGAGCAGGGCCTGGACATCACCGACTACTACATCATGCGGGCGATCATGGGTCCACCGGGCCTCTCCGCGGGGCAGGAGCAGTTCTGGGTAGACGTGTTCAGGAAGGTCTATGACTCCGAGGAATGGAAAGATTTCATGGTCAAGAACGATCTGGACCCTGCCTTCAAATCGGGCGAGGAGTTCAAGAAGTTCATCGCCGACTACGAAAAGCTCCACCGCGACCTCGCGACTAAGGCGGGCTGGGTGCAGTAGCGCGTGCGGCCGTATCAGGTGGGCACGGCGGGTGTGTTCGTGCTGCTGGCTGCGGTCGCCATGCTCGACTCGCGCAAGGGCGCGCTGATCGGCGCTTCCAGGGATCCCGGCGGAATGGGCGCGGGCTTCTACCCGTTCTGGGCGGCTGCGCTCATGGGGATCGCGGGGCTCGCAGTCATGTACGCGGTCGCGACGACACCGCAACCGGCGGAGGGCGTGTTCCGCGGTAGGGAGAGCGTCTTCGCCGTGCTCCAGCTCGTCATTCCCATGCTCGTCGCCACCGTCGCGCTGGTGTGGCTGGGTATCTACATCGTGACCGCGCTCTACATGGGCTTCTTCGCGCGCTACATCGGTCGCTACCGCTGGGTCTGGGTGGTCCTGATCGCGGTCGCGGTGCCCGCGGCGACCTACCTCGGCTTCGAGCTGGGCTTCCGCGTAGCCCTGCCGAAGAGCGTCTTCTACGGCGCCCTGCTGCCGGTCTGATGGAAGTCTTCGGCAACCTCGCCCTCGGCTTCGCGACGGCGCTCCAACCCTTCAACATCCTCATGCTCTTCATCGGAGTAACGCTCGGCCTCATCATCGGCGTCCTGCCCGGCCTGGGCGGCACCAGCGGCGTCGCGATCCTGCTGCCGGTCACGGTCTTCATCGCGAGCAGCGGGCCTGGCGGCCCGACGAGCGCGGTGATCCTGCTCGCGGGCGTGTACTGGGGGGCGCTCTTCGGCGGGGTCGTCACCTCGATCCTATTCAACATCCCGGGCGAGCCCTGGGCGGTCGCCCTCCTCTTCGACGGCTTCCCGCTTGCCAAGCGCCTCGGGAAGCCGGGCCTGGCGCTCACCTGCTCCTTCCTCGCCTCATTCGTGGGCGCGTTCATCGCGACGCTGTTGTTCACATTCTTCGCGAAGCCGCTCGCGGACATCGCGCTGGCGTTCGGCCCACCAGAGCTCTTCGCGGTGTTCGTCCTGTCCTTCACCACGCTCGTCGGCCTCGGCTCCGAGTCGCCCCTCAAGAGCGTGATGATGATTGGGTTCGGTCTCCTTCTCGCCGCCGTCGGCTTCGACACGATCACCGGCGAACCGCGGCTCACCTTCGGCCAGACCACGGTCCTGTCTGGTATCGGCTTCGTCCCGGTGACTATCGGTCTGTTCGGCATCGGCGAGATCCTCGCTTCCGCCGAAGAGTCGGGCATCGGCTACGTCGAGCGGCTCAGCACGAGGCTCGGCTTCAAGGACCTCTTCGAGGCCCTCGCCGCGATGCGCCAGCGCATCTGGATGGTCGTCACGAATTCGGTCATCGGCTTCTGGTTCGGCGTGCTGCCGGGCCACGGCGCGACGGCCGGCTCGTTCCTCGGCTACGGCCTGGCGCGGCAGTACTCGAAGAACAAACAGAACTTCGGCAAGGGCGAGATCTCCGGGATCATGGCCCCGCAATGCACGGCCGACGCCGCGGCCGTCGGCTCCCTGGTCCCGATGATCACGCTGGGCGTCCCAGGCTCACCGACCTCGGCGGTGATGATGGCCGGCCTCTTCATCTGGGGCCTCACCCCCGGGCCACTCCTGTTCATCCAGCACCCGGACTTCGTGTGGGGGCTCATCGCGAGCATCTACCTCGGCCATTTTATGACCTTCGTGATCTGCCTGCTCGCGGTACCACTGCTGGCGGCGATCATGCGAATCCCCTACGCGATCCTCACGCCATTCATCATCGTCATCAGCATCATCGGCTCGTATTCGATCAACAATAGCCTGTTCGACGTGTTCATCACGATCTTCTTCGGACTCGTCGGCTACTGGCTCCGCAAGCTCAAGTACCCGCTCGCGCCCCTGGTCGTCGCGATCGTGCTCGGCGACTCGACCGAGCGCGAGCTACGCAAGAGCCTGATCATGAGCGGCGGCAGCCCGCTCATCTTCTTCTCGAACGTGCGCGCCGCGACGCTGATGTTGATCTCGTTCGCGCTCTTACTGCTCCCCCTCCTCCAGACCATCCGCCAGCGCCTAGCGGGAGCGCCCGTCACCACCGACGGGTAGGGGCGCACCCGCGTGTGCGCCCCGCATCGGGTCGCTATCACTGGGGCGGACACGCGGGTCCGCCCCTACGATGGCAACTATCGGCGACCAGGCTTAAGCCCTCACCCCCTCCTCCCTCTGCGGAGTTCGGCAAAGGGAGGAGGGGGTGAGCGGATCCTTGAGCGACGACCCGTCGGCTGCTGGTCAGCCCTTTTGCTGCTCCATGAGCGTCTTGTTGAGCGCCTTGAGACCCTCGACGCCGAAAGCGATCACGCCCGGGATCACCCAGTCGTCCCACTGCCGGTCGATCTTCTTCTGGAAGAACTCGATGTCCTCGTCGGTGAAGTGAGCGAACCGGCCCTGGCGCATGAGGTACTCGCGGACCGGCTTACGCTGGAACCGACCCTCGGCGATGGACTTGGTGGTGCCGGTCAGCCGAAGGATGTTGTCCTCGACCTCGAACAACGGCCAGATGCCGGTCTCCACCGCCAGCTTGCCCAGCTCGTGCGAGAACTGCGGGTCGTAGTGCCAGCCCTTCGGGCACGGGTCGAGGGTGTGAAGGAAGGTTGGGCCGCCCAGCTCGAGGCCCTTGCGCATCTTGTTCATCAGGTCCACGCCGTAGCTGGCGCAGGCCGACGCCACATAGCGTGTCTCGGGGTGGCCGGCGGCCATCATGCCCGGCACGTTCTTCTTCCAGCGCTTGTGCATGATCCGCTTGGCCTTGCCGGTCGGGCTGAAGGTGGTCACCGCGCCCCACGGGGTCATGCCAGAGAGCTGGATGTCGGTGTTGGCGTACGACTCGTTGTCGTACAGGATGACCATGAAGTTGTACTCGTCATGCGTCAGGGCGGCCGAGATCGCGCCCAGGCCCATGTCGGCGCCGCCCCCATCGCCGCAGAAGGCGATCACGTTGATCCGCTCGTTCTTGATCTTGCCCTTGCGCATCAGGGCCTTCAGGCCGGCCGCCGTGCCGGTCGCCGCCGAGCCGGCCGAACCGAGCTGGGTGTGCATCCACGGCACCACCCACGGCGTGGTGTAGTAGCTCGTATTGGCCACGTACATGCAGCCGGTGCTGCCCAGGACGATCGAGCGTGGGCCAGCCGCTTTGGCGATGTAGCGCATCACCAGCGCAGACTCGCAGCCCTGGCAGGTGCGATGCCCCGAGACGAAGTACTCGGTGTACGGGACCTGCTTGACGGTCTTGATCGGGTCGAGCTTGATCAGCTCCTGTGTCGCCATCCTGTACCTCCTCCTTAGCTATCAGCTATCAGCTATCAGCTATCAGCTATCAGCCATCAGCGACTAACGCCGTGCCCCGCTGATGGCTGACGGCTGATCGCTCGTCATTCTCGCACGCCGATCCAGCGGACCTCGTTGTCCTGCTCGCCGCTCTCGCCAGCCTTGAACGTGATGCCGGAGATGAGCTCCAGGTCCTCGGTGGTCACCTCGCGCCCGCCGAGACCGCAGACGTAGCCCAGGATCGGTGGCTGCGTTGGCGCGCTATACAGCGCCGACTTGATCTCAGTGTACAGAACGCCGCCGTGATAGGGCGAGCCGAACGAATAATCGCGGTCGATCACCGCCACCGCCTTGAAGCGCGGCAGGATGCTGGCGATCTCCTCGCTTGGGAACGGGCGGAACCACTTCAGGCGCACGAAGCCGACCTTCTTGCCCTGCTCGCGCATGCGCCGCACCGCGACGCGGGCCGGCATTGCCAGCGTGCCCTGCCCAAAAAAGACGACGTCCGCGTCGTCGGCCATGTACTCCTCGACGAACGGGTTGTCGCCACCGCGCCCGAAGATCTCCTTGAACTCCTCATGCGCCGCCTGGATCACGCCGCGGGCCCGCTTCATAGCCGCGTCGTTCTGCTTGCGGATCTCCATCAGCCAGTCCTGGTCGACCTGCGGCGCGATGGTGATCGGGTTGTCGGGGTGGAGCAGACGGTCGCCCAGGTTGTAGGCCGGCAGGAATCGCTTGACCGCGTCCTGCGGCGGCACCTTGACCAGGTGCTGCGAGTGGGTCAGGAAGGCGCCGTCGTTGTGCTCCACCCCGAAGGCGCCGGGATCGTCGAGGGCGCGATTGCCGACCATCGCCACCACCGGCAAGCGGAGGCCGGCCGTGACCGCGATCGCCTCGAACGCGTAGAACCAGCCCACGCCGGATGACCCGACGAAGACTCGCGAGCCGACCGCCGAGGCGTGCTTGACGATCTCGAATTGCGAATGCTCGCCCTCGGCGACGATGTACTCGGTGTCCAGGTCGCCGTTGGCGATCATCTTGGCCACTGCCTGCATCACGCCGTCGTAGGGGCGGATGGGATACGCCGCGACCACGTCGCAGTCGGCCAGCCGGATCGCGTGGGCGATTGCCTCGCACCCGGTGATCAGCTCCTCTTGCTCGAGCAGCTTTTCGAGTGGTTTGACTGCCGAAACCGCCATCCTACTTCACCCCCTCGGCGACCGGGAAGCCGTGCTTCTCGAGCAGCTTCCTGTACCCATCCGGGTCCGCCTTCGACATCTCGTACAGGCTGTCGTTGTGGTCGAACTCCAGCTCGTTGACCATCTTGATGCAGTTCTCGACCGGGCAGACCTCTTCGCAGATCGAGCAGCCGATGCACGCCTCGTAGACCACCTCGTAGGTCCCGTCCGGCGTGACCTCGAAGCACTCGTCGGGGCAATGCAGCCAGCACAGCGTGCACTTGATGCACTTGTCGAAGTCGATCAGCGGGCGCCGCGTGCGCGCGGTCCACTTCTTGTACACCGGGTTGCGGGTCCCGACCTTCATCGCCTCGACGATGATCCCCTCGCGCATCTGGGTCCAGCCGGGCTTCTCGTACTGCTCGTAGAAGTGCGCGTTGCCCTGGCCGCCCTTGACCGCCAGGATCCTCAGGTTGTCGTAGGCGTCGCGGGCCTGCTTGACGCGGTCCTCGTCTTTGGTCTGCTCGCGGACGTACTCCTCGACCGCGTCGATCGACACGATCTCGGGCGCGACCCGGGTCACCGCGGCCATGCAGCGATAGTCGGTGTTGTCGTCGTTGTAGACCCACAGGCCCGCCAGGCTGGCCGTGCCGTCGGGCGCGAAGACGCCCTCCCGCTTGGGGCTTGGGATGACCGCCAGGGTCCAGTCGTAGCTCTTCTGGTGGGTGAACTGGAGCAGCTCTTCCGGCGAGCGGTCCGACGTGACCAGCAAGAAACCGCCCTCGCGGACCAGCTTGTTGATCGGCTGAATGCCGTACCAGGCCCACGACTCGATGCCCTTGCACATCACGTCGTCGACGCAGATCGACACATCCACGATCGCCGGCTCGTACTTGGCGAGGCTCTTCTCGAGCTCGTCGCCATCGCTGGCGACGACCGCGAAGTTCTTGGCGGGCACACCGTTGCGCTCGGGCGAGTCGCCGTATCGCGCGAAGGCCGTCCCAACCCGGCCGTCCTTGCGGGCCGCGACCACCAGCCCGCGGCAGATTCGGTTCGCCAGGGTCTTCTGGAAGATGCCTCGGTAGACGACCTCTACCGAGGATGACTTTGCCGCGACCGCCGTTTCGGCCATACGCGTGCCTCCTGTCCATCCCCGAGTGGGCGCTTCTAAGTGGCCCAATGGTCTGACCAATTTTATTCATGATAGGCCGGCCTCGGGCGGAGTGTCAAACGCCCTCACGCCCAAGTACGGCCCTCACCCCCCCTCTCAAACGCCCTCACCCCCTCGCCCCTCTCAAACGCCCTCACCCCCTGGCCCCTCTCAAACGCCCTCACCCCCTGCCCCTCTCCCAAGCGTGGGAGAGGGGGTGAGGGCGAGCGCTCACTGGCCACTCGGACAATCCGTTCCAGCACCGAGGGGAGGTCGCTGAGGACTTCCTGATTTCGAAAGCGGAGTACCTGGTAACCGTACGCCTGTAGGCGCTCGGTCCTGGCGTCGTCGTAGTCGGCTTGTGCGTCGTGTGCCGCGCCGTCGACTTCAACCACAAGCATGCGCGCCGGGCAGCAGAAATCAAGGATAAACGGACCCAAAGGGTGCTGGCGACGGAATTTCAGGCCAGCAAGCTGGCGGTTTCTGAGGGCCTGCCAGAGCGTCTTCTCGGCAGGCGTCGGGTTGCGTCGCAGACCGTGTGCTGCGAGCTCCAGATCCTGCGTCGAACCGCGCATCCTCGCCGCGATCTTGTCAGTCTGGTCCATTGCTCGCCTCGAGCGGTCTGCTGGCCCGTTGGTCTGACCAATTTCCCATCATGGCGGGCCGGCCAGGGCCTTCAACTGCCCTCATCGCCTCCCCCTCTCCCGAGGTCGGGAGAGGGGGTTGGGGGGTGAGGGCATGCTATCATGGCCCCATGCGCGAGGCGGTCATTGTCGAGGCCTGCCGGACCCCCATCGGGCGCTACGGCGGGGCGCTCAAGGACGTCCGCCCGGACGACCTCGGGGCGCTGGCCATCAGAGAGGTCATCAGGCGGACCGAGATCGACCCACACGAGATCGAGGACGTCATCTTCGGCTGCGCCAACCAGGCCGGCGAGGACAACCGCAACGTGGCCCGCATGGCGCTGCTGTTGGCGGGGCTGCCGATCGAGGTGGGCGGCCAGACCGTGAATCGCCTGTGCGGCTCCGGCCTGCAGGCGATCAACAGCGCCGCCCAGGCGGTGCAGGTAGGGGCCGGCGACGTCTTCATCGCCGGCGGGGTCGAGAGCATGACGCGCGCGCCGTTCGTCTTCGGCAAGCCGTCGAGCGAGTTCCCGCGCGGCGACCTGACCGTCCACGACAGCACGATCGGCTGGCGGTTCACCAACCCGAAGCTGGCCGAGATGTATTACCCGTATTCGATGGGGGAGACGGCTGAGAACGTGGCCGAGAACCACGGCATCAGCCGCCAGGAGCAGGACGAATTCGCCCTGCGCAGCCAGCAGCGAGCGGCAGCGGCGATCCGCGAGGGGCGGTTCATCGACGAGATCGTCCCCGTTCCGGTCCCGCAGCGACGTGGTGACCCCCTTGTGGTCGACACGGACGAGCATCCGAGGCCCGACACGACGCTCGACAAGCTGGCGGCCCTCAAGCCGGCGTTTCGGAAGGACGGTACGGTCACGGCCGGCAACTCCTCGGGCGTCAACGACGGCGCGGCCGCGACGCTGGTCATGGCTCGCGAGAAGGCCGAGGCGCTGGGCTACAAGCCACTCGCCAAGATCGTCGCGACCGGCGTCGCCGGGGTCGACCCGTCGTGTATGGGAATCGGGCCCGTGCCGGCCACCAAGAAAGCGCTCGAGCGGGCTGGGCTGGCCGTCTCCGACCTAGACCTGATCGAGCTGAACGAGGCGTTCGCCGCTCAGAGCATCGCCTGCGTCCGCGATCTCGGTCTAGACGAGGAGATCGTCAACGTGAACGGCGGAGCGATCGCGCTGGGCCACCCGCTGGGCTGCTCCGGGGCGCGGATCATGACTACGCTGCTGCACGAGATGGCCCGCCGGGACGTCGAATATGGTCTGGCCACGATGTGCATCGGGGTGGGCCAGGGCATCGCCACCATCGTCCAGCGCGTTTGATTCGTTTCGACCGCGGAGGACGCGGAGGCACGCAGAGGATTTTCTTCGGTCGCCTCTGCGTCCTCTGCGGTGGAAGAATTTCGTTCTGGAGGCCGACGTTGTCTGCACTCGAGCCGGGGCTGACGGGCGAGGTGACCTGGGAGGTGACCGAGGAGCGGACCGCCCACGCGCTGGGGAACACGGGCGTCTACGTGCTGGCCACCCCGATGCTGCTCAACCTGCTCGAGCACGCCGCGATCAAGGCGCTCGAACCTGCCCTGGCCGAGGGTCAGGCGTCGGTGGGGACACATCTGGACGTCAGGCACCTGGCCGCGACGCCGGTCGGGATGACGGTCACCGCCCGAGCGCGGTTGGTCGGGGTGGGCGGACGGAGACTGACGTTCGAGGTCGAGGCCGAGGACGAGCGGGAGCCGGTCGCCAGGGGCACCCACGAGCGTTTCGTGGTCGACATGGCCCGCTTCCTGGCGCGGATCGACGAGAAGGGGTCGCGCAGCTGAGTGACGGTGGGCTACCGCCGAGAGCCGCGCCCGGGTCTGGCGCAGAAGTCCTAATCTTCAGATCGTGACCGCCGGCGCCCGATTGACAAGTCCTGGGACTGCCAGTATGCTGCGTCTCAGTCTTGCAGCGCGGCCTCGCTCGGCCGCGCTGCGCGTTGAGGGGTGGGGGTGCACCGGCTACGATGTCCGCCGACCGGCAGTACGGACCGACCTGGCCAAACTGGGAAGCGCGGACGTCGATGGCTGCTGGGGAGTTGCAATGGTGATATGTCGTCGGACCGTGCGCTCGCTCGTTGCGGCGTTGCTTCTGCTCGTCCTCGCCGGGCCAACCCCCGCGTTCGCCGACACCTACGTCGCGTTCGCCATCGTCGACCTGCCAGACCTGAATCCGGGCAATGGAAGGTGTATCAGCGCCCTGATCTTCATCGAACCGACGGTCCCGGGGAATACCTGTACGCTGCGGGCGGCGATCATGGAGGCCAACGCCCACCCGGGCCCCGACACGATCCTCCTGGAACTCGACGTCGACTACGTCCTGGATCGGTCCGGCGCGGGTGAAGACAAGGCGGATACGGGGGACCTCGACATCACCGACGATGTCACAATCATTGGGGCGACGACGACCGCCTCGCCCCTTGGCGTCCGCATCAGTGGTAAGGACGACCGGGTCTTCGACATCCACCCGGGCGCGACGGTGAAGATCCAGGGCGTGAGCATCCTGTCGGGGCGCGCCGACTTCGGGGGCGGGATCCGCAATAGGGGGAATTTGACGCTCATCGACAGCGAAGTCCTCAATAACGTCGCCAATCGGAGCGGCGGCGGCGTCGAGAACGAGTCGGGCGGCACGCTCACGATCCAGAATAGCGCCCTCTTCGACAACAAGGCCCTCTTCTCAGGCGGCGGATTGTCCGTCGAGAGCGGCTCGGCCTCGCTCACCAACGTGACCTTCAGCGGCAACACGACCGACCCCGTCTGTGCTGGTTTCTGCGGCGGTGGGGCCATCGCCGTCCCGGGCGGCACGGTCAGCCTACAGAACGTGACGATCAACAACAACTTCTCGCAGGGCAGCACGGGAGGCGGCGGCCTGCTGACCGTAGCGCTCGCGAGCAACGTCCAGCTGCGCAACACCATCGTGGCCAGCAATACGGCCCCGTTCTCGTCGAGGCCCAACTGCCAGGGGCCGGTCTTCTCGCGGGGCCACAACCTAGAATTCCCCGTTTCCGCCAGCTCGCAGTGCGGCCTGATCGCCGGCCTGGCAGACCTGATCGGCCTGGACCCCAAGCTCGGCGCGCTGAAGAATACTGGCGGGACCACGCCGGCCACGCGGACCCGCAGCTTGTTAGCTGGCAGCCCGGCCATCGACACCGGGGACAACGCGACCTGCCCCGCCAACGACCAGCGCTTCGTGACCCGCCCGCAGGACGGCAACGGCGATACCGTCTTCGTCTGCGACATCGGGGCATTCGAGTTCAGTCCGTCGGTCGATGCCGCCTTCACCCTTCCCCAGACGGGCCTCCTGGGCAGCTTCACGCTCAGCCCGAGTGACCCCAGGGTCGAGCCCGACGAGCGGCTCAACGAGACCTTCACTTGGACGGTCCCGGCCCCCAGGACCTGGCACGACCTCAAGAGCCTCGAGCTGCGCGTCGGCGATGACCGCGATCACCTCATCTGGGTCCGCTGGGACGAGCAGCTCGACCTGTTTAGCCTCGTCGACCCGGCGACCGGCGCGCCCGGCACGCCGGGCACTCCGACCACCCTCGAGACCCCCTTCGCCACCCTCTTCCTGGGCGACACCCGCTCGACCGGCACTGGCCCGACCGGCCAGAGCGTCACCCTGACCCTCAGCCTGAGCTTCAAGCCCATCACCGCCGGCCGCAGCTTCAAGATCGAGGTCCGCGCCACCGACGACAACGGCCCCGTCCAAGGCTTCGACCCGGCCGGCACGCTGACCGTCGGCGGCCCCTTCGACAACGACAAGGACGCCCACCACAAGCCGCGGCGGCTGACCGAAGAGCAGAAGCAGCAGCGGCAGCGGACCGACACCAGCAGCCTGGACGACACACGGAACGAGGGCAACGTGCTGGCCACCCGCTGCGACGAGGACCCGCCCCTGGCCATCATCGCCAACCGCGACGGCCAGGTCATCGTCCAACTGCTGTACGAGGCGAGGAAGGCCTGCC
>WNGA01009573.1_pt1 | contig 18287 bp, 20 predicted proteins | sample 5400061 | NCBI WGS metagenome assembly WNGA01 (sample SAMN13153366, study PRJNA577476) | soil metagenome | isolation source: 100 cm soil or saprolite under grassland replicate 2 | place: USA:California | collected 2016-06-15 | reverse complement strand
TGCTTCATCGGGATACCTCCTTGGGGTCAGAGGGCCGCGTTAGCCGCCTGCGAGGGTCTAGCCCCGGGTCGCTGCGTCTGCGGCCTGCGCCAGCGCCGTCGCTGCGGTGAAGAATTCCTGCGACTGACCGGTGAAGAGCCCGCTGGCGGCGAGTCCCTTGACGGCGCCGACAGCGGCGCCGACGGTTTCGGTCGGGCGGAGGATCGAACAGATCGCGAGCTTCCGATCGAGGAAGACAGTCGGCTCCGGCATGATCCGGTTCGGCTCAAGGTCCTCGCCACCGTTGCTGAGATCGGGGAAGACCAGGCCGTTGGTCGGGTCGGTGAGCGCCGGAGCGTTGCCGGCTTTGTCCTGCCAGGTCTGGAAATGCATGACCTCTGTGGGGCCAATGCTGAGCAGGATGCGCAGGACTTCCGGGTCGGTAGCCCGCTGCGCGAGCCCGGCGTAGAGGCTGCTGCCGCCCTGTTCGATCATCCCGAAGTGGAAGGCCGCCGTGTTGGCGATCGCCTGCAGATGCTTGGCAGGCCGCAGGTCGTCGTCGCTCCGCGGAATCGCTGGGAACTTCCCCGCGGCGAGCCCGCGGACGGCCTGTGGGAGGGTGTCGCCGAGGTCGGGGTTCTGCGAGTCGCTGCGGTAGCGCGTCCAGTAGCTCGTGTCGACGGTGAGCTCCATCAGGTTGGTGAGCCGTCCGATCTGTGCTGCGCCCGTCGCCTCGCTGCTGGGGAGGGTGCGGAACGGGTCGAGGTTGATCGGCTGCTCACCGCGCGCCTGCAGGTAGGAGTTGATGAAGTCCGCGTGGCTCTGCTCGTCGTCGGCGTTGTCGTGGATGTACTGGTGCATGTCCTTGTCGATGACGGCGAGCGCCCTGGTGTAGGCGCGGTTTCCGCTTCCGCCGGCGACCTCCGCGTCCTGGACGCCGCCGAGCTCGTTGTACTGCTTCCAGAGGTCGGCTTCGAGCAGTTCCGCAGCGGCGAGGAACTTGAGAATCGCGACGTCTCCCGCTGGGAGTGCCTCGCCAGCCAGCGCGGCCGGCGTGTCGATCAGAAGTCTCCCCGCACCGAGGGTTAGGGCTCCGGCTGCCGCTCCCTTGGCGAGGAAGGTCCGCCGGCTGCTGCGATGCTCAGACGACTCATTCATCGTGTTCTCCTTTTGCTGGGACTGGGGGTATAGGGCTTGTAGTCCTCCGCAGGACCTCGCCCGCGTACGGGAACGTGGCCAGGGGGAGAGGCGGGTGATCGTGGCCCGGCACGCTTGTCTCAGCGGTCGCCGTCGGCTGCGGCGGAAGCCGCTACGCGCCGGAACGACGCGGCCGCCGCGTGCCTGCGTTCGAAGAGGACTGCGAGCCAGATCGAGCCCTCGAACAGCGCCCACATCGGCAGCAGCTCGAGGAAGGTCGTCATCGGATCGGGACCAGGAAGCGCGAGAGCGATGACGGTGACGACGAAATACCCGATGCGGCGGTGCTTGCGCAGCGTCCGGGAGCTAAGGACTCCGAGTGCGACGAGCCCGAGCACCATGAGCGGTAGCTGAAAGACGATCACGATTCCGAGCAGTACGGTTGCGACGAATGAGTAGTACGCGCGCGCCTGGATGAGATGGAGAAAGACCGTGCTGTCGTAGTTCGTTAGCCAGTGCATGGCGCGGGGCAGCACGATCCAGTAGCCGAACGAGATGCCGGCAGCCCCGAGGGTGGCGGCGAACGCAGCGAGGGCGAGGATCGTCCGCTCGGCGGTGGGTGCGAAAGCGGGGGCGAAGAAGGCCCAGACCTGCCAGAGGATCACCGGCGATGCAAGCACGACTCCGGCGTACAGGCTCACGGTCAGCGAGACCGTGAAGGGTTCGGCGACGCCGAGGGTGACCAGGTGACGGTGGCCGGCCGGCAGCGGCCGGTTCAGCCAGGTGAGCAGTCGCGTATGGAAGGCGAACGCGACGATCGTCGTGATGGCGAGTACGCTGAATACGACGAAGAGGCGTCCCCGCAGCTCGTCCAGATGTTCGGCGAGTGTCGCCTCCTCGCGGTGCCCAAGGCGGCGCGGCAGGCGGCTCATGCCGATGCTAGGCGGTCTCGCGCTCGGTCGGCTGCGGGGCGGGTGCGTTCGCTTCGGGCGGCGCGAGTTGCGGCGACGGCTCCGCCGGGGTGTGACCTGTGATCGAGTCTTTGAACTCCCGCATGCCCGTTCCGAGCGAGCGCCCGATCTCCGGCAACCTCCGGCCGCCGAAGAGCATCAGCGCGATGAGAAGGATCAAGATGATGTGCCACGGTTGTGTAAGTCCGGTCATGTCTGAGACGGTAGGCCCTGTCGATCGCCGTCGAAGGGAGCTCGAGGTTCCCCGGGGAAATCGCGGTGACCACCCAGTCAACGGACGCCCGGCTTCCGGTTCAGCCCTGCTGCCGGGGTGCTTGGAGTCAGACTCGTAGTAGCGACGCCGCGAGCAAGCGCCGCCGGATGGCGGCGACACGGCGTAGCCACTCCCGCCGATCAGAGCAGCGAGAGCGGCTTGCGGACGCGCCGGAATGCGGCGGCTTGGAGCACGCCGGCATCGACGAGCCTGCACATCCAGCCGAAGCCGCTGCGCGGATTCGAGTCGTCGTCGAAGCTGCCGATCGCTGCGAAGCTCCTGCCGCCGCGGAAGTCCCACTCCTCGATCTCTTCGTGCTGATCTTCGATGTCGGCGCGGAAGCTGTCGAGATCGTTGCGAAGCCGCTGCCTGACCGTGTCCAGCCATGTCTCTTGAGGGTCGTGGCGGGGGTCGACACCGCACTGCTCGAGGAGGTCGTCTTCGACCTCCTCGAGGATCAGCGAGTCGAGGTAGCGCCGCGCCTCGCCCCAATCCGGTGCCTGGCCGGCCTCGAGTCCAACCAGCTCGATCGCGAACCCGGCCTCCCGGGCGCGCGCCAATACCGAGGCGGCGACGTCCGCGATGTCACTCTCCTGGTCGAGCATATGCTCGAGTTCGTGGTCGGGAAGCGACTCGGCCTCCGCATAGTCGCGCTCGGCGATCGACTCGAGAAACGGCTCACCTGCGTCGTCGCACGTAAGGCGCTGGTCGACGATGGCCCAGCTGATGGGCACGCCTTTCTCGAGCGTGATCAGCTGGTGGCCCGGACTTGGAGCGTCCGCCCGGAACCGCCGAAACGCTCCGGTCTCCCGATGCCCGTCGGGATGGTGCAGCGCAAGTCGGTAGCGCGCCAGATGTGCCTGCACGCGCTGTTCCTCAACCCGCACCGCCAGCCAGTAGCGGCCGCCGAGCAGCACGACCGAGCCCGGTGCGAGCGCGTCCTCGCCCGCGTACGGGTAGACGCGCTCGCGGCCGGCGCGGTCGTGCGTGACGATCTCGTACGAGACAGCCAAGCCGCTACTCACCGGACAGTCCCGATGGCGCCACTCTCCGCCTAGGCGGCCATCTGGAGCGCCAGGTCGCGCTCAGCAGACACGCCCGGCTCGAAGCGGGTGACAAGCGTCGCGCCCAGACCGCCGGCCCCGACGACCAGGTAGAAGACGAGCGCAGTTGTGTGGTCGGAGAAGCCGACGATAAACGGCAGCACGATCAGGGCGACCGTGACCGTGATGTCGGCGTAACCGTGGAGCAGCGGCGGGATGATCCGAACGATTCCCGTCCGCCACGCGGTTCCGACAGCAAGGACCGCGGCGCCGATGCCGAACGCAAAGGCGATCCACTTCGCGGGGCCGTCGTCGAAGCTGAGAACGAGCGGCAACACGATCAGAACCGCCGCAAGCGGGTAGTCGAGTACGCCATGGACGACGGGAGGAAGGATCCCACGGCCCATGAGCTTGTTAAGGCCAGACATCGTTTGAACCTCCTGCTGGTTGACAGATGAGACTCACGGGAGGGGTCCCCTGGTCACATGCAGACCGTAGGCTCGCCGAGCTACCGCTTCGGAAACCTCGCTCGCGTATTTGAGCGTCGCGCGGAACCTGCACACACGATCGTTCCCGAGAGGCAGCTCGTGAAGTCACGTCTTCCCCCCGGCCACGGAGCCGTGCGCGAGCGATGGCAGTCGAGTACCTACACGCTCGTGGGCGCACGGCGATTACCGAACGGTCGACTAGCCGCCGCGGCCCTCGCTCAACGCGCGCTCTTCCTCCACCGTCCGCTCGGCCGTAGGAAAAGCCTCGAGGCGCTCGTCCGGGATCGGCTTGCCGCTCTCGACGGAGAGCCCGTAGGTGCCCGCGGCCAGACGCTGCTCCGCACGGTCGAGTGCGGCGAGCCGATCGCGAAGGTCTTCAGCCAATCCCTCGTCGAGCTCGTCCAGATAGAGGTTTGCGGCAAGATTCCCCGGCTCGAGCCAGCCAGCATCGTCACCGTCGTCCTGATGCCCGCGATGGTGGAGCGCCTGCTCGAGCTCGCGCCGCTCGGCGGCAAGCAGCGTCCGGGCACGTTCGGGGTCCACTATTCCGCCCTGTCCATCAGCGCAGTCCGAGCAGGTACTCGGCGTACCAGGTCGACCAATCCTCAGCCGGCTCGACGTCACCCTGGCGCAGCTCGGTCAGGTACGCGCAGTGCGCGCGCTTTGCGGTTCGGAGCGCTCCGGCCAGCTGGGCGACCGCGTCGTCACTCTCCTGGCCGCCTCCTGCCGTCACCTTTTCGTTTGTCTGCGCGTGGAGATGGCCGATCGCTTCATGGCCATTCATGGCGTGCATCGGCTGCATCGGCCTCATGGACTCTCCTTGGGCATGGCTCGGGTCTCCTATCCCTTTGTGTTCGATCAGGTGGTTTGTGCGGGCGCTTTTGCGGTCAGAAGGCCGGCCGCACGTGCTGGCGCTATGACGCTTGTTACCCGGGCAAGCCGTGCGCCCTGCGCCCGAGCGACCATCAACGCCTCCGCACCGGGTTGTCCGTCGACGTGATGGTCGCTCGTGTACGACGCCCCGTACGGATTGCCGCCGCCGTTGAAAACCTCATGCACCGTGTACCCGAGCGGGAGAACGATCGCTCCCCAGTGGTAGAAGGTGTTGTTGAGCGCGAGAATCGTGGACTCTTGGCCGCCGTGCTCCGTCTGCGACGAGGTGAAAGACGTCGCGACTTTGTCGACGAGCGCTCCTCGCTCCCACAGCTCGCCCGCGAGATCGAGAAACACTTTCAGCTGCGCTGAGACGTTCCCGAAGCGGGTCGGCGTCCCGAAGGCAATCCCGTCCGCCCATTCGAGGTCCTCGAGCGCCGCGTCGGGCTGATCCTCGAGCTCGGAGCGGTGACGGCCCCAGTGCTGCTTGAACGAGATCAGCATCTCCGGCGTCAACTCGGCGACGTGGCGAAGGCGAACCTCGGCGCCCTCGTCGGCGGCACCCTCGGCGACCGCCCGGGCGAGCGCATGCACGTTGCCGGTCGCGCTGTAGTAGATGACTGCGATGCGCGTCACGGCCCAACCGTGCCTCCTGGGCGGAGCGACGTTGGGATCACCCGTGTGCCTAGCGCTCGACCCAGTTCCTCTGATCCGTCTCTTCCCAGAGGCCGGTGATGCGCGTTGCGGCTACGCGGCTGCGAGCGCGCGGCGCCGATTGAAGCTCGCCATACGACTGCCGCTCGCGACTGCCCGCTCGTGCCCGGTGTAGGCGCGCCAGACGTTCTTGTTGTTCCCGCGCTGCCTGGACCCCGCTCGGCGGCTCGTCCCTGTGGGCTAGCCACCGCAACAAGATCGAGGTTGGCGGCTGCGCGGATTGTGTGCTGGCGGCGACGACAGCGGCGGCCTGCTCGGCGATCCTCAGCCGTGAACACGAACGCAAAGGAGTCGATCGTGGATGAGCTAGCAGAAATCGAGGTCGAGGTCGAGGTCGAGGTCGAGGAGTCCGAAGAGGACGCGCGCGTTTATGCGTGGCGCGTTGAGCAGCTCTCGGGGCTCGGGCTCTCGCAGGTGGTTGCGAGCGCGGTGGCGTCGCTTGTCGACTGGCACGAGATCGCCCGCCTGGTGGAGCGCGGCTGCTCGCCCGAGCTGGCACTCGACATCGTGCGCTGAACGGTGGTCGACGCGACCGCTTCGCCCCGCTGCGACCCCGCGCGTTCGGCCGAGCCGGTCACGGGGGATACTAGGCGGTGGTGGTAAGCGAGTCTCGCCCGACGAGCGGTAAGCGCGCGATCGTTGCAGACGACGACGTCCTGCTGCGGGAGGGTCTCGCGAGCCTGCTCGAGCGGGCGGGATACCAGGTTGTCGCTCAGGCCGGAGACGGATCAGAGCTCGTAGAACTCGTTCGCGAGCACCGCCCCGATCTCGTTGTCATCGACATTCGGATGCCGCCGACTCATTCGACGGAAGGCCTCGAGGCGGCTGGCGTGATCCGCGAGGAGTTCCCGGAAACCGCGATCCTCATACTCTCGGCGCACGTAGAGGTCGCACATGCGATGACGCTGCTCGCGAGCGGGAGCCGCAGTGGCTACCTGCTGAAGAGCAGGGTGACGAATATCGACGAGTTTCTCGACACGCTAGACCGCGTGTGTCGGGGCGGCACGGTTGTCGACCCGAGTCTGGTACAGCAACTCGTTGCGGCTCAAAGGGTCGACGATCCACTCGAGCCGCTCACCCCGCGCGAGCGCGAGGTGCTCGCCTTGATGGCCGAGGGCCGCTCGAACGCCGGAATCGCCCGGCGTTTGTGGGTCACCGAGGGAACCGTCGAGAATCACGTGCACAACATCCTGGCCAAGCTCCGTCTGCCGGAGACTGACGACGACCACCGTCGCGTCCACGCCGTGATCACCTTCCTGCGACCGTCACTGCGCGATCGCGAACAAGCCGGATAGCCCAGAGCTGGCACCTGCGGGTCGCCAAACGGCCGGCGCGTCAGCCGTCGGCCCAGTCGAGCAGCTGGTGGATCCGCTCCGCGGACAGTTCTGTCTTCGCGAGGAAGCCCACGGCTGGACTGAGCTCGATCAGCTTGACGAACTCGCGCTCGTCGTGCGTGGAGGTGAGAATGACCCTCGGTGCGTCACCGTCGACGCCCTCGGCGAGACGGCGAGCGAGATCAAAACCGCTGTCGGCGCCGAGGTCGATGTCGACGAGGGCGACTTCTGGCCGCAACTCCCGAACGCTCCGTAGCGCTTCAGCGCTCGACGTCGCGCATCCGACGACCGCGACTCCCTGACCCTCGAGCAGATCGCGCGCAGCTTCACAGAAGCTCGGGTGGTCGTCGACGATGAGACAGCGCAAGGCCACGCTCCCAGGATCGCAGCTGATGTGCCGACCGGCATGGGTGCTGGCGTAGAACTTGACTGCACTAGCCACGCGGTTTCTGCGGCGAGCCTTCTTCGGCGGACGGGCCCGCGCCTCGCACTGTGTGCTAGCCGGGACGCCGAGATCTGCGCTGGCCGCTGCAGCGATTGTGTGCTGGCGGCGACGACAGCGACGACCGCTTCGGCGACCCTACGGGGGCACCAGATCTGAACTGGACTCCGCCCGGTGCCCTGGCAACCGGGCAACGACTGTAGGGGAAGGAGCAAGCATGGCAGAGCTCAAGTCAGTCCGGGACGATCACGCGGATCGCGCCGGGCGCACCGACAGGAAAAACGCGAGGCCGACGCGTGAGGACCTCGAGATGATCGAGCGTACCCGGGCGGCCCGCGACCTTCTCTCCTCGAAGTGGAAGGTCGATCTGCTGTATCTGCTCGCCCGCGGCGTCCATCGCTACAGCCGCCTCTATGACAACCTCCGGGGCGCATCGAAGAAGATGCTCACGGACTCGTTGCGCGGCCTCGAGCGGGACGGCTTCGTCGAACGCAACGTCTACGCCGAGGTTCCCGTGCGCGTCGAGTACTCGCTGACCGCCCTGGGTTGGTCGGCGACTGAGCTGCTAATGGCGCTAGCCGACTGGGCGGACGAGCACCTCGCGGCCGTCGAGCACGCCCGGCTCCAATACAGGAACGCCTCTGTGTTCGGCACCGACCGCCCGGCCGACTTCGCAGTCGAGGCAGCGTAAATCTTCGTCGACGCCGACCCAAGACACGCGAAGACACGTCGAGCCATAGCAGTCGACGAGCGTCAACCCAACCCGCCAAACGCCTGGTCCATCGGGGTCGCTAGGCGCTCCAAGGAGAGCTATGCTCGAGCGGCCATGCCTTCGCAGTGGCTGGCAGTCGAACCGGGGACAGATCTGCTTTCGCGTGCTCGGCAGATTCAAAGGAGCTGGGAGAGGCTCCTCGCCGGCGGTGCGCTGAATCAGGACCTTCCACCACAAGCGACAGCGGAGCTACGGCCAGCGATCGTCGAGTCGTGGCGGCGGTCGCTAGCCACGGGACTCGATCCGACCGACTTGCTGCCCTCGATCGAGGCGGACCCGTCCGAGATGCGGGAGCGCTGGCTCGAGCATCCGCTCGGCTGGCTCAGGCACGTGCTCGCGAAGCATCTCCAGATGCTGGCTCACGAGTCCAACAGCCTGATCCAGGTAACCGATCCCTCTGGGCTCACCCTCCACTTGGACGGCCCGGAGTGGTTGAAGGCGCAGGCTGCCGAAATGAATCTCGTCGAGGGCGCGCGGTGCGCCGAAACCGTCAACGGCACCAACGGCGTCGGTACAGCCCTGGCCGCAGATCACCCTGTCCAGGTGTTCGCCTTCGAGCATTTCAGCCACCACCACCGCGAATGGGTTTGTTCAGGCTCTCCGATACACGATCCGGTCTCCGGCCGACTCGTCGGAATCCTTGACCTCTCAAGCCCCTGGAAGATCGCTCACCCTCGAAGCCTGGAGCTCGTGACTAGGGCGGCCAAGACGTTGGAGCAATGCCTGTTGGAGATCCGGCGCGACCAAGACGCACGGCTGACGCGTCGCTACGGCGATCTCGCGACCAAGAGCACCGATCTGCTCGTGAACCGAGAGGGCTACGTGCTCGTCGGAGACTCTGCGCAGCCAAAGCCATTCGACGTTCCGGAAAACGGTGGCGAGATCACTATGGGCGACGGGTCGCTCGCCATGGCAGAGCCGCTGGGCTTGGGCGAGGCTTATCTCCTTCGCCGACTAGCGCCACCTCGCGCCAGCGCAGTACGGGCGGAGGCGCTCGAGCTCGCGGAAGGGCGTGTCCACGAACACGCCGGGGAGGACGCCGCTCTGCGGCGTGAAGGCGGTCAAGGACTCGCCGTGAGAGAGGCGAGCGGCCGGACAAGCATCGAGTCAGACCAGCGCGTCAGTGCCTATTTCGAGGCGGCACTCGACTGCGTCATCATGGCGGACGCGTCCGGCAGGGTGGTCGAGTTCAACCCCGCCGCCGAGCGGACGTTCGGCTACTCACGTGATGAGGCGCTCGGACGGACGATGACCGAATTGATCGTGCCTCCTTCGCTACGGGAGCGCCACCGCACTGCCTTCGCACGCTTCATCGAGACCGGCCAGGGGACCATGCTCGGACGGCGACTGGAGCTGACCGGCATGCGGGCAGACGGCAGCGAGTTCCCCGTCGAGTTGGCGCTTAATCAGGTCGAGGGGGAGCGGTTCTTGATCTGCGGAGCGCTGCGCGATATCTCCGCGGCGAAACAGGCCGAGCGCCATCTGCGTGAGCTCGCCGACGAGCAGGCCGCTCTGCGGCGGGTTGCGACCCTCGTCGCGCGGGAGTCGTCGCCGCAACAGCTCTTCGCAATTGTCGCCGAGCAGGTTGGGCGAATCATCGACGTCCCGCTCGTGCGGCTGATCCGCTACGAGTCGGACGGCTCGACCGCGGAGCTCATCGGTGGCTGGGGTGAGAGTGTGGATCCGCTCGCGCCCGGAACGCGCTGGCAGCTCGACGGGCCAGGCGTACTCGCATCCGTTTGGCAGAGCGGCCGACCTGCGCGGCTCGACGACTATACGGACGTACCGGGACAGGCCGCCGTCGTGGTGCGGCAGGCGGGGATGCGTTCGGCGGTCGCGAGCCCTATCACTGTCGAAGGTCGCCTCTGGGGCGCCATCGCCGTCCTCTCCCCGCGCCGGGACCCTCTCCCCGAGAGCACGGAAGCGCGGCTTGCAGACTTCACCGAGCTGATCGCGACTGCGATATCGAATACGGAGGCGCGTGACGGCGAGCGCCGTTTGGCAGAGGAGCAGGCCGCGCTGCGGCGCGTCGCGGAGCTCGTCGCCCGCGAAGCCTCACAGGTCGAGGTTTTCGCGACGGTCGCGGACGCGGTTAGCGGGCTGCTCGGTGAAGAGGTACGGATGGTGCGCTACGAAGCGAACGACGCGGTCGTCGTGGCCGGTTCGGTCGGCCCTCTCGAGCACGTGTTTCCCGTCGGCAGCCGGGTACCGCTCGGGGGCAACAACGCCGTGTCGCGCGTCTTCCGGACAGGGAAGGCGGTTCGGATCGACGACTATCGAGAGGGCACCGGACCGATCGCGGACACCGTTCGCGCAACCGGGCTGCGAAGCGTCGTGGCGACGCCGATCGTCGTGGAGGGTCGGCTGTGGGGCACGATGCTGGTGGCGGCGTTCCGAGATGAGCCTATCGGGCCCCAGACGGAAAGCCGGCTGGCCCAGTTCACCGAGCTTGTCGCCACCGCGCTCGCGAACGCGGAAAGTCATGCTGAGCTTGCAGCTTCGGAAGCGCGTGCTCGCAAGCTTGCCGAGGAGCAAGCAGCTCTGCGCCGGGTTGCGACTCTCGTCGCCCACGAATCGTCGCCGGACGAGATCTTCGCCGTTGTCGCCGAAGAGGTCGGACAAGTCCTGTCCGTCCCGCTCGTTGGCCTGTTCCGCTATGAGACGGATGGGTCTGCGATGCGAGTTGTGGGCGGCTGGAGTGAGCGCGCGTTTCCGGTACCCATGGGGACGCGTCTCTTGCTCGACGGCCCGAGCCACTTTGCAGATGTGTGGGCAACGGGCCGCCCGGCGCGCCTGGACGACCCCACCGATCTGCCCGGAGAGATCGCCGCTGCCATGCGCAGGGACGGCGTGGGCTCGGGGGCTGCCAGCCCGATCCTCGTGGAGGGCCGCATCTGGGGCGCAGTGGGCATGGGCTTGTTTGGCTCGTCCGACCCGCTTCCCGACGACATCGAGGCGCGACTCGCAGACTTCACCGAACTCGTTGCCACCGCGATCGCTAACAGCGAGGCACGGGAAGGCCTTCGACGGCTTTTGGACGAACAGGCGGCCCTGCGACGGGTGGCGACAATGGTCGCCGAGCGTGCGACCGCAGAGGATGTGCACTTGTCTGTGGCGCGAGAGGTTGCCCACGTCTTCGGCGTCAGTCTGGTGACGGTTTGTCGTTACGAATCCGATGCCGTCCTCGTTCTCGCCTCTCTCGGCGCTCCTCAATTTCCTGTCGGCAGCAGCTGGCCGCTCGATGTTCCGAGTCTCCCCGCCACGATCCGTGAGACCGGTCGCCCCGCACGCATCGACGATTACTCGAGCGCTGTCGGCCTAGACGCTATCGCGCGCGACGGGGGAGTCCGTGCGTCGGTCGCTGTCCCGATCGTCGTCGATGGCACTGTTTGGGGAAGCGTCAACGTCGCCACGTCCGAAGAGGAGCCGTTCCCAGCTGACGCAGAGGAGCGACTCGCGCGGTTCACCGAACTCGTCGCGACTGCCGTTTCGAACGCGACCATGCGCGCCGAAGTCGCCGCTTCCCGGGCACGCGTCATCGCCGCCGGCGACGAAACCCGTCGGCGCATCGAGCGTGATCTCCACGACGGAGCGCAGCAGCAGCTGGTCACACTGGCCCTCGGGTTGCGCTCCGCCGAAGCTCGCATTCCGGCCAGCCTGGAGAGCATAAAGACGGAGGTCGGCCGCTTCGCTGATCGGTTGACGAGCGTGATCGAGGAACTCCGCGAGATGTCGCGCGGCATCCATCCAGCCATCCTCACACAGGGCGGACTCTCACCGGCAGTCGAGGCTCTCGCTCTTCGCTCGCCGGTCCCCGTCAAGCTCAACGTATGTTCGGAGCACCGGCTCCCCGACGGGATCGAGGTCGCCGCCTATTTCGTGGTCTCGGAAGCGCTCACGAACGCCGCGAAGCACGCCGATGCATCCCGCGTCGAGATCGATCTCCACGTTGAAGAGGAAACGCTCTGTCTCTCGGTTGTCGACGACGGCGCGGGGGGAGCAGCTCCGAGCGGAGGTTCCGGTCTGATCGGGCTCAAGGATCGCGTCGAAGCCCTCGGCGGAACGTTCGACGTTGCGAGCCCGCCCGGACGCGGAACCCGGCTCGACGTCGAGATCCCGCTTCTCGCGGATTCATCAGCTGCCTCAAATTTGGGCTCACTGTCGCAGGTGTAGCGCCGCGCCGGCCACTTCCTGCACCGGAGCTTCTCTTCAGGCTGCCTGCTCCAGCTCGGCTAGTGAGCTGAGCTCGCGGAGCCGCTCCAGGGCCGTGCGCTCGAGCGCTCGCACGCGCTTTGGCGAGATGTTGAGATCCGTGGCGGTTTGCTCGATCGTTCGCTCCTCGCCCGTGATGCCGTAGCGGAGCGCGATCACCTGACGCTGCTGCAGAGGCAGTGCGTCGAGCAGCTTGTCAAGGCGTGTGCCGGCGAGCTGGCCGTCGACGCGTTCGTACGCCTCGCCTGCCTGCGCGTCGACGATCTCGGTCGCCAATTCGTAACGTTCGGGGTTGGCGCCGTCCAGTGGCACGAAGCCTGTGGGAACATTCAGCGCCTGCTCGGCCTGTGCGGGTGACAGTGCTGCTGCGGCGGCGACCTCGTCCAGGGAGGGCTCGCGCTCGAGCTCGCGTGCAAGTGCGTGCTTCGCCCGTGCCAGGCGGCGCCGTCGCTCGTGGATGTGGACCGGGATCCGGATCGGCTCTGCCTGATTGCAGACCGCGCGGTCGACGGCCTGTCGGATCCACCAGATGGCATAAGTCGAGAACTTGAAGGTTCGCGTTGATCAGCCGCTCCTTCGCCTGCTCGTCGCCGGCTTCGATCCGCTTCGCCAGCTGCACTTCCTCTGCCCGTGTGAGCAGCCGGTAGCGACCGATCTCGTGCAAGTAGAGCGAGAGCGGGTTGGCGGCAGCTGCCCCGGGCTCCCGCGAGCGTTCCGCGTGTCCGCGGCCCGCAGTAGGTGAGCTCGTCTTGATCTTCTTGGCTGTGGGTTCGTTTGTGGTCATGACACGACCGTAGGTGCTGTGGCGGGCAGCTCGCCAGACGACTTTGTCCTCGCACGCGACAAGCGCACCTCGTCGTTCCCGCGTCCGAGTCGAGGCTTGGCAGCGTGTGAGCTGAATGGATCGACCACTCCGGCTGAACCACCCAGGAAAAGGAACGATCTTTGATGTCTTCGTATGCGTGGGTCGCGGCCTGACCCGGCCTGCGAGTTCGAACCTGCATGGAAGGAGACGGAATGGCTTCACCGGCAACATCGACCTATCTGCCGACACTCGAGGTGCCGCATGAGCGCGAGGGTGTCGGTCGCGGCCTGACCCGGCCTGCGAGTTCGAACCTGCATGGAAGGAGACGGAATGGCTTCACCGGCAACATCGACCTATCTGCCGACACTCGAGGTGCCGCATGAGCGCGAGGGTGTCGGCCAGGAGCTGCAGGCGACGCTGCACGAGCTCATCGACCTTTCGCTGATCGGCAAGCAGCTGCACTGGGCGATCGTCGGCCCCCTGTTTCGGCCGCTCCACCTGCAGCTCGACGAGCTCGTCGAGTCCTGGCACGAGCTTTCCGATGCGGTCGCCGAACGGGCCGTCGCGCTCGGCTTCGTCCCCGACGGGCAGGCGAGCGCAGTCGCAGCCGGCTCGCCGCTGGCACCCGTCGCGCGCGGAGCGCTCGAGGATCACGTGGTCGTGCGCGAGCTCACTCATCGGGTCGCCGAGGTCAGCGAGCGGGTGCGGAAGCGGATGAACCGACTCGGCGATGCCGATCTCGCCTCGCAGGACGTCCTGATCGAGGTCGTACGCGAACTCGAAAAACAGCAGTGGATGCTGCGCGCCCAGCTCGGGGAGCACGCCTGATGGCCATTTCCCGGGGCTTTCGGGGCAGGCGCCAGGGCGACGTCGATCCGGCGCCCGTGCCGCCCGGCCAGTCCGTCACCCGCGACTTCCCGGTGCTGTCGGCGGGCCCGACTCCGCACACCCCGCTTACCGAGTGGGACTTCACGATCCGTGGCCTGATCGACCAGCCTCTCTCCTGGACGTGGGAGGAGTTCCTGGCGTTACCGAGCGAGACGATCACGGTCGACATCCACTGCGTCACCAAGTGGTCGAAGCTCGACACTGTCTGGAAGGGCGTCTCGCTCGATGCGCTGCTCGAGCATGTAGAGACGGGCGCCGAGTACGTGCGCGCCTTCTGTGACGGCGGCTACACAACCAATCTGCCGCTTGCAGATCTGACCGGCGGCAGGGCGTGGATCGCCTATGAGTACGGGGGCGAGCCGCTCGAGGCGGAGCACGGTGGCCCGGCCAGGCTGCTCGTCCCGCACCTCTACTTCTGGAAGAGCGCCAAGTGGGTGCGTGGCCTCGAGCTGCGCGCCGAGGACGAGCCGGGTTTCTGGGAGTACTACGGCTACCACAACTACGGCGACCCGTGGAAAGAGCAGCGGTACAGCGGCGACTGACCTGGCAGCTGGCGACCGTGGTAGAGCTCGTCGAGGAGACAGCCCGCACGAAGAGCATCGCGCTCGAGCTCGACGGTTGGTCAGGGCATCGCGCCGGCCAGCACGTCGACGTGCGCCTCACCGCCGAGGACGGCTACCAGGCACAGCGCAGCTACTCGATCGCCTCGGCGCCCGAGGATGACAACCTCGTGCTGACGGTCGAGCGGCTCGACGACGGCGAAGTCTCGCCCTACCTCGTCGACGAGTTGCGACCGGGCGACAGACTCGAGCTGCGAGGCCCGATCGGCGGCTACTTCGTGTGGGAGGCCGCACTCGGCGGACCGCTGCTGCTCGTCGCCGGCGGCTCCGGGGTGGTGCCGTTCCGCTCGATGCTGCGCCATCACCAAGCGATCGAGAGCACAGTGCCGGTGCGACTGCTCTACTCGGCGCGCTCACTGGCAGAGGTCATCTATCGCAAGGAGCTGACGGGGGTTGCCGCCGATGGTGCGGTCGACATCCGCTACACGCTGACCCGCGAGCAACCCGAGGGATGGCAGGGATACGGGCGCCGGATCGACGAGGAACTCCTCGGAGAGGTCGCCTGGCCACGGAGCGAGCGGCCGCTCGTGTATGCGTGCGGCCCGACCGCATTCGTGGAGACGGCGGCGAGCGCCCTCGTGGCCCTCGGCCATGAACCCGGTCGAATCCGGATCGAACGCTTCGGGCCCACAGGAGGTTAGCCCGATGGCAGCCCTCGACGGAAACGCGATCGCCGGCACGCTCGTCGCGGTCTTCGACACGGAACTGACGACCGCGATTGGCACGTGCGCGAGTTGTGGAAGGCGCAGCCTGGTGGGTGAGTTCGCCGTCTATCTCCGCGGCCCTGGAACAGTCGTCCGGTGCCGACACTGCGGCGCCGTGGTGATGGTCGTTGTCGAGGCCCATGGAGTCAGCTGCGTCGACCTGCAAGGTCTCGAGGCGCTCGAGCCGGCGGCACGAGCCGGCGACAGCGGTTGACGTTGCTCGCCGACATCTGCGGCTGAGCGGTCGCGACCATCGACAGCGCGAGGTTTTTACTTGTCCACGTAGGCGAGAGGCGTTGAGCCGCTCGTTGCTGACACGCTCATTGTCGTGTCCCGTTCTCATCGGAGCCGTAGATGCCGAGGCCTGTCTCGGGGTCGAAGAAGTGCAGGTCTCCGGTATCGACCACCGCGTCGATAGCCGCGCCTTCGCGCGCCTCCGAGTGCGCGCTGAAGCGGCCGACGAGCATCGCCCCTGCATCAGCGTTCATGCCGACGGTGCCCGTGTCTCGTGGCAGGTCGGCGATCGACTCGGAATCCGCGAGTTCGACTTGCGGCGCCGTGAAATGGATGAACAGCTCGGGGCCGAGCGCCTCGCGCAGCTCAACGGTCCCGTGCAGCAGGTGATCCCGCGGCGCATCCGGCACCAGCGCGGCATCCTGGATGCTCTCCGGCCTGATGCCGACGATCACCCGCCCCTCCGCGTAGGCGCCGAGACGTGGCCGCTGGTCGAGGATCGAGGCGTCGAGCGCGAGATGCTGATCGCCGAGCAGGACGCTGATGTCGCCGTTTGAGCGTTGAAGCGTTCCATCGAGGAAGTTCATCGCCGGTGATCCGATGAAACCGCCGACGAACGCATTCGCGGGCCGAGCGTAGACCTCCTGGGGCGGCGCGAACTGCTGCAACTTGCCGTTGCGCATGACCGCGACGCGGTCGCTCATGGTCATCGCCTCGACCTGATCGTGGGTGACGTAGATGGTGGTGATGCCAAGCTGCCTCTGCAGTCGACCGATCTCGGCCCTCGTGTGAACACGAAGCTGCGCATCGAGATTCGACAACGGTTCATCCATCAGGAACAGGGACGGCTCACGCACGATTGCCCGGCCCATCGCGACTCGTTGTCGCTGACCTCCGGACAGCGCTCGCGGCTTCCGGGCGAGCAGGTCCTCGAGCTCGAGCAGGTCCGCCGCTTGCTCGACGCGCCTCTTGATGACGGGCCGCGCCAGCTTCTTCACCCTGAGCCCGAAGGCGATGTTCTCGAACACCGAGAGGTGTGGATAGAGCGCATACGTCTGAAAGACCATCGCGATGTTCCGGTCTCGAGAAGGAACGTGGTTGACCACCCGGTCGCCGATCGCGATAGTCCCCTCGCTGATCTCCTCGAGGCCGGCGACCATCCGCAGAGCCGTCGTCTTGCCACTGCCAGAAGGCCCGACGATGACGACGAACTCGCCGTCGCGAATCTCGAGGGTGAGGTCGTCGACCGCACGAGTTCCGTCCGGGTAGACCTTCGCGACGTGCTCAAACGCGACTCCGGCCATCTCGTAAACGAAAGTGCCGGCCCAGACACAGACGCCGGCCACATAGAGGTATCCAGCGATCTTCGATCGGCTCTACGAGAGAATGCCTAGCTCGTCCAGCGACTCCCGGAGCTCACTCGTGTCTCGGTAGACGCGAAAGGCGCCGGCGCGGGCCAGCTCGTCCTCTCCGTAGCCGCCGCTGAGAATGCCGATGCTGAGCATCCGCGCCCGGCGTGCAGCGAGCAGGTCCCAGACGGCGTCGCCGACGACGTAACACTCCTCGGGGGAGACGTCGAGCTGCGCGGCGCATGCAAGGAAGAGATCCGGTTCGGGCTTTGCCCGCTCGACATCACCGCGTTCGACCACGACCGTTTCCGAACCGAGGCCGAGCGCCTCGAGCGAGGCGTCGATCTCTGGCCGCCGCCCCGAGGTCGCGATCCCGAATGGCACTCCCGCCGTCCGCAGATCGGCCAGGAGTTCGACCGCCTCGGGGAGCGGCCGTCGCTCCGGAAGCAGCTCGCGAAAGAGGTGGCCGTGGCGGGCCTGGATCGCCTCGACCTCGGTCGACGTGAGCGGCCTGGCCAGCTCGCGCGCCACCGCTCGTGTGAAGAGGCCACCACTCATGCCAATCCGGCGATGGATCCGCCAACCGTCGATCGGCAGGCCTGCCTCGGCTAGCGCGCGCTGCCAGGCGAACACGTGGGCGTAGACCGTGTCGACCAGCGTTCCGTCCAGGTCGAAGATCAGCGCTGGCATCGACTCGAGCCTACTCGGGTCCGGTGATCGGGCATGCGCAAGCGCCGCAAGGACCGACCCGCCGCGTTGCTGCATGGTTGACCGTCCTGGAGGCAACTCCAGGATCCTTGGGATCGCCGCTGTGCGTGGCGGTCACCAATGGCGGGACCACGATCGAAGCGATCGAGGTCCAGACAGCTGACTCGAGGTCGAAAGGTTCTCGATCGTCAACCGAAGGGTGCCGACGCAACTGATGTCCACCTCCAGCAACGGAGTTAGAGAAGCGCTGTCTCGACGCCCAGCACTTTCGACGAGCATGTCGTTCCGGGCCGCGGCCGCGATCGCGTTCCTGGTGTTTGCCGCGAATGCGGCGGTGTCGCCTCTCTACCGGATCTACCAAGCCCAGTTCGGGTTCTCCGCGACCACCCTTACCTTGTTGTTCGCGGTCTACGTCGCCGTTCTGCTGATCACGCTCTTGTTGCTCGGCGCCGTGTCGGACTACGCGGGCCGGCGGCCGGTGATGCTGGCAGGTCTGATAGTGGGTGCGGCGGCGTGCGGCTTGTTCCTCACCGCCCACTCACTCGAGCTGCTGTTCGCCGCTCGCGCGTTGCAAGGGATTGCCGCCGGCCTGCTCTCCGGAACGGCGAGCGCCGCGCTGCACGACCTCCGGCCCGATGGCAGAGCCACACCGGTCGTTTCCAGCGCAGCGCCGACCGGCGGACAGGCCCTCGGCGCAATCGGCGCGAGCGCGCTGGCTCAATACGCTTTCGCGCCTACCCACTTGGTCTGGTGGCTGATCC
>WNGA01006825.1_pt1 | contig 18296 bp, 13 predicted proteins | sample 5400061 | NCBI WGS metagenome assembly WNGA01 (sample SAMN13153366, study PRJNA577476) | soil metagenome | isolation source: 100 cm soil or saprolite under grassland replicate 2 | place: USA:California | collected 2016-06-15 | reverse complement strand
TCTCGGATGCTGGTGCCCCCGCCGACGGGGAGGCGCCCCCCGCGGCCCCGGCCCCGGCAGCTGCCGCTCCGGCTCCCGCGCCCGAGCCGCCGGCGCCCGAGCGGCAGGCGCCCGAGCCGACCGTTGCTCCGGCTCCCGCGCCCGAGCCGCCGGCGCCCGAGGCCCCGCCCCCGCCCCCGCCTGCTCCCGCGCCCGAGCCGCCCCCGCCTGCTCCGCCCCCGCGAGTCTCGGCGCCGCCGCCCGCGCCGCCGCCCGCGCCCGGGCCCCCGCCTGCTCCCGCGCCCGAGCCCCCGCCTGCGCCCGCGCCCGAGCCGGCGGCCCCGGCCCCCGCCGCACCGGCACCCGCTCCCGCAGCCGGAGTGTCGGCTCCGCTCACGTCGCCGGTCGTCCGGCGGCTGATCGCCGAGCACCACCTCGATCCGTCGCAGATTGTCGGCACCGGCGACGGCGGCCGCATCACGCGCCGCGACGTGCTGGATGCGGCGGCCGCGCAACGTGGGGCGGCCCCCGCGGTCGCGCCGCCGCTTCCGCCTGCTCCGCCGCCCGCCCGACCTGCTCCGCCACCGCCACCCGCGCCCCCGGTGACGCCGCCGCCTCCACCTGCTCCGCCGCCACCGCCACCTGCTCCACCCGCGCCGCCCACGGCGCCGGCGCCGCCCGTCGAGGCCGCCCCTGCCGTCGAGAGCCGCGGCGACGAGGTCGTTCCGTTCACCAACATCCGGCGGCGGACCGCCGAGCACATGGTCCGGTCGAAGGCGACGAGCGCGCACGTGTACACGTCGATCGAGGTCGACTTCGAGCGGATCGCCCGACTGCGCGGGGCATCGCAAGCGGAATGGAAGGAGCGAGAAGGCTTCTCGCTCACGTACCTCCCGTTCGTGGCCCGCGCCTTCGCCGACACCGTCGATGACTTCCCGCACGTCAACGCGAGCGTCGACGGCGATTCGCTGATCGTGCATCGCGACGTTCACCTGTCGATCGCGGTCGACCTCGAACGCGAAGGCCTCGTCGCGCCCGTGATCCGCAACGCCGACAGCAAGCGGCTGCGCGCGATCGCCCGTGAGATCCACGATCTCGCCGACCGGGCTCGCCGCAAGCAGCTGCTGCCGGACGAGGTCCTCGGGGGTACGTTCACGATCACCAACCCCGGCCCGTTCGGGACGTTCATGACGCTGCCGATCATCAACCAGCCGCAGGTCGCGATCCTCTCGACCGACGGCATCCGCAAGCGGGCCGTGGTCGTCGAAGCGCCCGACGGGGGCGACGCGATCGCTGTGCGCCACGTCGGCATGCTCGCCCTCACGTGGGACCATCGTGCCTTCGACGGTGCGTATGCCGCAGCGTTCCTCCGTGCTCTGAGGGAGCACCTCGAGCACCGTGACTGGGAGGCCGAGCTCGACTGATGTTGCGGTCACGGTGGCTCGGCCGCGTCCCGTACGTCGAAGCCGACGCACTCCAGCGCGCGCTGCACACCCGCTCGACCGAGGATCACCTGCTCCTCCTCGAGCACCCGCACGTGTACACGCTCGGGAGCCAGGCGAACCTCGAGCACGTCCTGGTGCCACCTGCATCGGTGGGGGCCGAGCTCGTGCGGGCCGACCGTGGCGGTGACGTCACGTACCACGGCCCGGGTCAGCTCGTCGGCTATCCGATCATCACGCTGCCCGGGTGGCGCGACGGCATGACCGACGTCGTCGCGTACGTCAGGAGGCTGGAGGCGGTGCTCGTCGACGCGCTCGCCGACCTCGGCGTCGACGCCGGCCGGCGCGAACGGCTCACGGGCGTCTGGGTGGACGAGGAGAAGATCGCCGCGATCGGCGTCAAGGTCGCGCGCGGCCGTACCCGCCACGGCTTCGCGCTCAACGTCGATCCCGACCTCACGATGTTCGACCACATCGTTCCCTGCGGAATACCGGACAAGGGCGTCACCTCGCTCGCGCGCGTCCTCTCATCCGCGCCGTCGACGCCGACCATGCAAACGGTTGTCGCGACCGTGATCCGCCGCTTCGCCGAGCACTTCGGCTACGACGCGGTCGACTCGCAAGCCGTCGCCTGGCGCCACTCCGGCTCCGACCTCTCGGCGTTCAGCCGCCGCGGTGCGGGGGCCACCGGGGGCCGGAGCGACGCAGTCGCCGATGCGAGCGAAGCGAGCGGTGCGCCCGTTCGCCTCCTCGGGAGGCTTGCCGATGCCGGCGTGGCGGCCGGCGCGGAGGAGCCCAGGCCACCGTGGATGCGGGTGCGGGCGAATCTCGGGGAGGGCTATCGCGCGACCAAGCGGCTGATGCGATCGCTCGAGTTGCATACGGTGTGCGAGGAGGCCGGGTGCCCCAACATCTTCGAGTGCTGGGCGGACCGGACCGCCACGTTCATGATCCTGGGCGAGCGGTGCACGCGTGCGTGCGGGTTCTGCCTGGTCGATACGCGTCATCCGCTGCCGCTCGACCCCGATGAGCCGCGGCGAGTCGCCGATGCGGTCGCGACGCTCGGTCTCGAGCACGTCGTCGTCACCAGCGTGGCGCGTGACGACGTGCCCGACGGCGGTGCCTCGGGGTTTGCCGCGACGATCGGCGCCATCCGCGCGCGCACTCCGGTGACACGCGTCGAGGTGCTGATCCCCGACTGCAAGGGCGACGCGGCGGCGCTCGACGTGATCTTCGCGGCGCGTCCCGATGTCTTGAATCACAACCTCGAGACCGTCGCGCGGCTCCAACGTGCGGCGCGTCCGTCGGCGGGCTATGCACGCTCGCTCGCAGTGCTCGCTCGCGCGAAGGACGCCGGTCTCGTCACGAAGTCCGGCATCATCCTCGGCATGGGCGAGACGTCCGAGGAGGTACACGGCGCGATCGTCGATCTCCGCGGAGTCGGCGTGGAGATCCTCACCCTCGGTCAGTACCTGCGTCCCAGCTCGCTCCACCTCCCGGTCGTCCGGTGGTGGCACCCCGACGAGTTCGCGTCGTTCGGAGCGTTCGCGGCCGGCCTCGGGTTCGCGCACGTCGAGTCGGGCCCCCTCGTCCGCTCCAGCTACCACGCGAAGCGTGCCGTCGACGGCGTTCGTCGAGACGCCGCGCGCGTCTCGTGAAGCGCACGAGCGCGCTGCCGCTGCCGCCCCGCGAGATGCGGAAGCTCGTCGGCCCGACCGACGACGCCGATTTCGACAATCCGACCGCCACGCTGGTCTACCCGTGGGTACCCGCGGACGACTACCGGGCGGTCTTCGACTTCGGTTGTGGCTGTGGTCGGGTCGCTCGTCAGCTGCTCCTACAGGACCCTGCGCCCGAGCAGTACGTCGGCATCGATGCGCATGCGGGCATGATCGCGTGGTGCCAGCGCGAACTCGCCCCGTATGCGGGCTCGTTCCGGTTCGAGCACCATGACGTGTACCAGCAGTTCATGAATCCCGATCAGGCGAAGCCTCGCGTGCTGCCATTCCCCGTCGGCGACGCTACGGCGTCACTCGTCATCGCCCTCTCGGTGTTCACGCACCTCGTCGAGTACCAGGCCGAGCACTATCTCGAAGAGGTGGCACGTGTGCTGCATGACGAGGGATCCTTCGTGTCGAGCTGGTTTCTCTTCGACAAGCGAGCCTTCCCGGTGCTCCAGCCTCACATGAACGCGCTGTTCGTCAGCGACGCCGATCCTGCTCACGCGGTGCTCTACGACCGCAACTGGCTCGTCGGTATCACCGGGCGGCTGGGCATGCGCCTGACGCACGTGGTACCGCCGTCGATCCGTGGCTTCCAGTGGCTGCTCACGTTCCAGCCCGCGAGCCGCGGCAACCCGGAGATCGCGCTCCCGGCGGACGAAGCGCCGTTCGGCTCGTGGGAGCCGCCGCACCTCGACACGTCCGACGTCGGCCGCTTCGGGCTCGAGGACGACAGCTGATGGGCCGCGCCTGAGCCCGTATGCGCGACCAAACGCGTCCGGGATGACCTACCCGCAACGCCTCAGCCGCGCCCGTGGCCGCATGCGCGAGCTCGGCATCGACGTCTTGCTCCTCTCGGTCGGGCCGGACCTCCCGTACCTGACCGGCTACGAGGCGATGCCGCTCGAACGACTGACGATGCTCGTGTTGCCGCGCGAGGGCGAGGCGGTGCTGGTCGTGCCACGGCTCGAGGCGCCGCGCGTCCAGGAGCGACCCGACGCGTTCCGCGTCGAACCCTGGGAGGAGACCGACGACCCGATCGCGCGCGTGGCAGCGCACGCCACGGGCGCCGGCGAGATCGCAATCGGCGACCACACCTGGGCTCGCTTCGTGCTCGCCCTGCAAGCGACGCTCGACGGCGCCCGTTTCCGACCGGCGAGCGAGGTGACGGCGCCGCTGCGGGTCGTGAAGGACGCGTCGGAGGTCGAAGCGCTCGCAGCGGCGGCCGCGGTGGTCGACGGCATCGTCGCCGAGATGCGGAAGCGAGCCTTCGCCGGTCGGACGGAGCGCGATGTGCACCGCGAGCTCGTCGAGCTCATGCTCGACGGCGGCCACGAGCGGTCGAACTTCGCGATCGTCGCCTCCGGACCGAACGCGGCGAGTCCGCACCACGACCCGGGTGAGCGCGTCATCGGGGACGGCGACGTCGTGCTCTGCGACTTCGGCGGCACGATGCGCGGCTACTGCTCGGATATCACCCGTATGTTCGTCGTCGGGGAAGCGGCGCGCGATGTGCGCGACGCCTACGAGGTGTTGGTGGCCGCCCAAGAAGCCGGCGTGCGTGCCGCGCTCGTCGGGACAGCGTGCGAGGACGTCGACGCGGCCGCGCGTCGTGTCATCGAGGACGCCGGGCTCGGCGAGTGCTTCGTGCACCGCACCGGTCATGGCATCGGGATGGACGCGCACGAGGATCCGTACATCGTGGCCGGCAACGACTCGCCGCTCGTCCCCGGCAACGCTTTCAGCATCGAGCCGGGCATCTACGTCGCCGGACGGTTCGGGCTGCGTCTCGAGGACATCGTGGTCGCGACCGGGGGTGGTCCACGCCGCCTGAACCACGCGCCACGAGACATCGCCGTCGTGGGCTGAGCACTGGTGCGCCTCGACCTCGCGACCGTCCTCGCGCAGTGGGCCGCGGGCGGGCTCGCCTTCTGCTGGGTGACGACGCGCCACCGGGTGCTCGGGCTTGGGTACGGCTGGCTCTTGCGCGCCGCGTTCGCGGCCATGGCCCTCGGTGCGGCCGCGGCCGGGATCGCTGACCCCGACCACGGCACCGCAGCGGGCGTGCGCGACCTCGCGTGCATCGTGATGGCGCTGCTCGCGATCGCCGCTCTGGTGAGCAGTGTGCACCGACGGCAAGCGGGCGTGAGCGGTCAGGCCAAGCAACGCGAGCAGCGCCGGGCGCGCGTGCGCGAGATGCTCGGGCGGAGCACGGCGCAGCTCGCGGACGCGGCCGACGAACGAGCGGCGCTTCGGAACGGCGCAGCAACGGCGAGGAGGCCCACCAAGGAGTTCGCGCCCGCGCTGGACCTGCTCGCGCCGGCCGCCGGTGTCATCGCGCTGCTCGCCGCGGCAGACGTCGCCGGCGGGTCGTACCCGCTCGCCGCTGCACGCCTGCTCGTGGGCGCGGCCTTCTTGGGGGCGGTGACCGACGCGATGCTGCTCGGCCACTGGTACCTGGTGCAGCCGGGGTTGTCTCGCGATCCGCTGAAGGAGCTCGTGCGCTGGAGTGCCTGGCTGTGGCCGCTCGAGGTCGCGTTGCTGCTGGTGCCACCGGGGATGACCAGGGTGCTCGACGGCACGATCGACGACGGGTACGGAGGACTGCTCGGGATCACGTGGATCGTGAGCGCGTTGACGACGATCGCGCTGCTCGGCGTGACCTGGCTCGCGTTGAAGGAGCGCTTCTATTCGGCAGTCATGGCCGCGACCGGGTTGTTGTACCTCGCGATCCTCACTGCGTTCGGCACCGACGTGTTGGCCCGGGCGTTGTTGGCGTCGTGAACCCGGTGCGCCGGACGGGGTACCGGATGGGTGCTGGGCTACCGTGGTGACGCGATGAGCCGCCTCAGCGAGTACGCGGGCGCCCGCGAGCTCACTCTCAACCTCACCCTGCGCGAGCTGCGTAGCCGGTACAAGAAGTCGATCCTCGGGTGGACGTGGTCCCTACTGAACCCGCTGACCACCGTCCTCATCTACTCGGTCATCTTCTCGTTCTTCCTGAAGGTCGACCCGCCCAAGGGCGACCCGAGTGGCCTCGACGTGTTCCCGCTCTTCCTCCTGTGCGGGTTGCTGCCGTGGAACTTCCTCTCGGCCGGGATGACCACGTCGATCCAGGCGTTGATCGCCAACTCGAACCTCATCAAGAAGGTGTACTTCCCCCGCGAGATCCTCGTGGTCTCGACGGTGCTGTCGCTGGTGATCACGTTCCTCGTCGAGATGAGCGTGCTGCTCGTGGCGTTGCTCCTCTTCGGGAACATGGTGATCCCGTGGATACCAGTGGTGCTGCTGCTGATGGTGATCGAGTCGTTCATGGTGCTTGGCGTCGGGCTCATGTTGAGCACGCTGAACGTCTACTTCCGCGACATCCAGCATCTCGTCAACGTCGCGATGACCGCGCTCTTCTACTCGATGCCGATCGTCTACCCGATCAGCTTCGTCGCCGAGCGCAAGGAGACGATTCTCGGACTGCACATCATCGACATCTACCGGCTGAACCCTCTCGTCCGGATGGTCAGCGCGTACCGCGCCGCGCTCTACGACCTGAAGTTCCCGGCACTCACCGACATCGGGTACTTCGCGGTGTGGGCATTCGGCCTCTGCGCGCTCGGGCTGTTCCTGTTCCGCAAGTTCGAGCGCCGGCTGGCGGAGGAGCTGTGAGGCGACCGGCGGCGCAGGAGCGGCCGAGGCGAGCGTCCGCGGCGCAGGTACCCTGCGCCGCAGCGAGCCGGGGCCCGAGCGGCCCGGCCCGTCAGGGCCAGGAGCGGGAAAACAGGTGAGCGAGCCGGCAATCCTCGTCGACGGGGTCTCGAAGAAGTACCGGCTCTACGACGAGCGCAACCAGTCGTTGAAGGCGGCGCTGATGCGCCGGAGCCGCGCCCGCTACACCGACTTCTGGGCGTTGAAGGACGTCGCGTTCGAGGTCCCCGAAGGCAAGACGTTCGCCCTCATCGGCGAGAACGGTTCGGGTAAGAGCACGCTGCTCAAGTGCCTGGCCCGCATCCTCGTCCCCGACAAAGGGACGATCCGCGCCCGCGGCAAGATCTCCGCGCTCCTCGAGCTCGGGGCGGGGTTCCACCCGGAGCTCTCGGGCCGCGACAACGTCTTCTTGAACGGCTCGGTGCTCGGGCTCTCGAGGAAGCAGCTGTCGAGCCGCTTCGACGAGATCGTGGGCTTCGCCGGCCTCGAGAAGTTCATCGACTCCCCGGTCAAGAACTACTCGTCGGGCATGTACGTGCGGCTCGGGTTCTCGGTGGCGATCCACGTCGATCCCGACATCCTGCTCATCGACGAGGTACTCGCGGTGGGTGACGCGGAGTTCCAGGTGAAGTGCATCGAGAAGGTCGACGACCTGCGTCAGCGGGGCAAGACGATCGTGATCGTGACGCACGCGCTCGGCACGATCCGGAACCTGTCGGACCAGGCGGTGCTGCTCGAGCACGGCGTCATGCGACGGGTCGGGCCCACCGCGGAGGTCATCGAGGAGTACCTCGGCGACGTGTTCACCGACCGCGTCCAGGACGGCGAGCACGGGCAAGGTCAACGCTGGGGGACCGGCGAGGCCCGGATCGAGAAGATGGAGATCCTCGACGCCGCGGGCCAGCCCGCCAAGCGCATCCGTACCGGTGACCCCGTCACGTTCCGTCTCCACTACGACACGCAGGAACCCGTCGAGCGGCCGGTGTTCGGGCTCGCCATCCATCGGATCGACGGCGCCGAGGTGACCGGTCCGAACACTCGCGACGCGGGGATGATCCCGGAGCGCATCGACGGGCCGGGTTACGTCGACCACCGTGTCGATCGCTTGCTGCTCGTGCCGGGCAGCTACGACCTCAGCGGTTCCCTCTACAACTACACGCTGTCGCACCCGTACGACCATCGTTACCGCTCGTTCCGCTTCGACGTGGAGCAAGGCGATCCGTTCGCCGAGTTCGGCATCATGACCCTGGGCGGGACGTGGGACGGGCGTGCGTTCCACGACTCGTAGGCCGGGAGGAAGCACAATCGTGCGCATGACGCGGCCCGACGTCGTCTCGGTGGTGATCGTCAACTACCGCGGTACCGACGACACGCTCGCCGCGCTGGATGGCCTGGCTGGCCTCGACTGGCCGGCCGATCGTCTCGACGTCATCGTCGTCGACAACGCGTCCGGCGACGACGGCGTCGCGCGGATTCGCGAGGCTCATCCCGGGGTGCAGCTCGTCGAGCTACCAGAGAACGTCGGGTTCGCCGGCGGCTGCAATCGGGGCGTCGACGTCGCGACCGGGCAGTACGTCGCGCTCCTCAACAACGACGCCCGTCCGGACCCGGGCTGGCTGCGCGAGGCCTGCCGCGTGATCCACGACGACGGCGTCGCCTGCGTGGCGAGCAAGGTCCTCGACTGGGACCGGCAGGTCGTCGACTTCGTCGATGCCGCGGTTGCCTTCTACGGCCACGGCTTCAAGCTGCATGCCGGAGAGCCCGACAGCGCCGCGTACGACGACGAACGCGACGTGCTCTTCGCCTCGGGCGCCGCGATGGTCATCGACGCCGAGGTGTACCGAGAGGTCGGCGGCTTCGACGAGTCCTACTTCATGTTCTTCGAGGACGTCGATCTCGGGTGGCGTCTCTGGCTGCTCGGCTACCGGGTCCGGTACGTGCCGGCATCACTCGTGTACCACCGTCACCACGCGACGATGAGCCGATTCCGGCCATGGCGCCATGACTACCTGCTCGAGCGCAACGCGTTGTTCACGGTCTTCAAGAACTACGACGAGCAGAACATGCGTACCGCGCTTCCCGCTGCGCTGATGGTGGCCGTGCGGCGAGGTATCACGAAGGGCGACGACGATCCGACGGTCCTCGACCTTGCCCGAGGCGCGGACGGCGAGGACGTCGACCGGATCGAGGTGCACAAGCAGACGATCGCCCCGTGCTACGCGATCGACGCGCTCGTCGAGCAGATGCCGCAGCTGCTCGCGAAGCGCCGCCGCATCCAGGCCCAACGCCGTCGTGCCGACCACGAGCTCTCCCGGCTCTTCAAGCTGCCCTTGTTCGCCAACATCGGCGACGAGCGGTTCGTGCACGGGTTCGACGCCGTCGTCGAGGCGTTCGGAGTCGCGGGACTCTTCAGCCCCAAGCGGAAGGTGCTCGTCGCGACCGGTGACACGCTCGAGCCCAAGATGGCCGGGCCGGCGATCCGGGCGTGGCAGATCGCGTCGGCGCTCGCGCAGGAGCACGACGTCCAGCTGGTGACGACGCTCGACTGCAACCTGAGCCATCCGGCGTTCGCCGTGCGCCACGTGGACGATCCGCAGCTGAGCGACGCGGTCGCGTGGTCGGACATCGTGGTCTTCCAGGGCAACCTCATGGCCCAGCACCGAGCGCTGCGCAAGACCGACAAGATCGTCGTCGCCGACATCTACGATCCGTTCCACCTCGAGGTGCTCGAGCAGGCCCGGACCCTCTCGGCGATCGATCGTCGGTTCGCGACGAAGTCGTCGAAGGAGGTGCTCAACGAGCAGCTCATGCGGGGCGACTTCTTCTTGTGCGCGAGCGACAAGCAACGCGACTTCTGGCTCGGGCAGCTCGCCGGGGTCGGGCGCGTCAACCCGTCGACGTACGACGAGAGCGAGAGCCTCGAGCGTCTCATCGCCGTCGTACCGTTCGGCGTGAGCAATGACGCGCCCCGCCACACCCGTTCGGTGCTCAAGGGTGTGCTGCCCGGGATCGACGCCGACGACAAGGTCATCCTCTGGGGCGGTGGGATCTACAACTGGTTCGACCCGCTGACGTTGCTGCGTGCAGTCGACAAGCTGCGCGCCCGGCTCCCCGACGTGCGGCTCTTCTTCCTGGGGCTCAAGCATCCGAACCCGTACGTCGGCGAGATGCGCATGGCGGTCGACGCGCGCGCCCTGGCCGACGAGCTCGACCTCACCGGGTCGCACGTGTTCTTCAACGAGGACTGGGTGGCGTACGAGGACCGCCAGAACTACCTGCTCGAGGCCGACATCGGGGTGAGCACCCATCTCGACCACGTGGAGACGGCCTTCTCGTTCCGTACCCGGATCCTCGACTACTTCTGGGCCGGGCTCCCGGTGGTCGCCACCGCGGGCGACGCGCTGGCCGAGACCATCGAGTCGGAGGGGGCCGGCCTGGCCGTCCCGGCCGGTGACGTCGACGCGCTCGAGGACGCGCTGTTCCGGATCCTCGACGACGAGCCGTTCGCCGCGTCGTGCCGTGCCGCGAGCACGCGTGTCGCAGCCGACTTCCGCTGGTCGAAGGTGCTGGAGCCGCTCCTCGAGTTCTGCCGTGCCCCACGCCGGGCACCGGACCTGGTCGACCCGATCATGGCGGCCAACGTCGCCGATCCGCTCAAGCTCCGGCACGCCCGCCGGCGCTTCCAGCGCGATCTCGGCATCGTGGTCCAGCACGTGCGCGACGGCGACTTCAAGTCGCTCGCGCGCCGCGCCGCGGGCCGGGCGCGGCGCCTGCTCCGAGCGCGCTGACCGCCGCTCGTCAGCCGCGTTTCGTCGCGATCAGGTAGTTGACCGACGCGAGGTCGTGATTGGCGTCGGTGTCGAGCGCCCGGACGAACTCGTCGTCGAGGAACCGGTAGCCGTCACCCAGGAGATCGGCGACGCGCTTCTGGCGGAACTCCTCTGCGACCGCGGGTGGGAGACCTTCGACGTAGCGGCCGAGGAACCATGACAGTGTGAGGATCGGAAGGCCGTAGCGCGGGGTGCCCGACTGCTCGATGGTGCAGCCATCGGCGAACAGGTTCTCGAGGCCCTGGAGGGTCATGTTGTAGTAGTGACTCGGGTAGCCGTGGTACGGCTGGAGGAACGGCACCGCCGCGTACAGCCGACCGCCCGGCTTGAGCACGCGCACGATCTCGGCCGCGCAGCGAAATGGGTCGCGCACGTGCTCGAGCACCGCGATCGAGATCACGGCGTCGAACGAGTCGTCGCCGAACGGGAGCGACTCGCCGACCCCGAGGACGTCGGTGGTCGGGTAGTCGACGATCTCGAAGTAGACGACGTGCCCCAGGTACCAGTCCTTGAGCCCACTGCCGTCGTCCAGCACAAGGCCGTCGCGGAGGTCGTCGACCAGCTCCTTGACGGAGTCGTCGTAGCCGAGCAGCGACACGTTGTCCGTGTCGACCACCGAAGCGAGGCTGCGGAGCTCCGGGCTGAGGAAATCGAACCCCCGATCGGTTGCCCCGTACGTCGCGCCGCAGCGGGCGCACGAGAGCGTGCTGCCGTAGCGGCTGAGGGTTCCGTGGCACGCGCTGCCTGTACGGAGCGCCGGGCACCGCAGCAGCGGCTCGATGCGTGCAAGCTTCGCCCGTTTCGCCTCCTGCATCGCTGCGTACGTGACGTCCGACAGCGGGACGGGCACCGGCGTGTGGTACCGCTCACCGTCGACCACGACGACGAGCTCCCACGGTGCCGCCGGGTCCGCCACGTCGACCTCGACGAGCTGGTCGAACCCCAGCGAGCGCGGACCACCGAACACGCCCTCGACGTCGGGTCGCGGCTGCGTCCGGAGCGCCACACGACCCGCGTGCTCGATCCACGGGCCCTCCAGGCGCGCGTCGGGCGGCACGAGGATCCAACCTCGGACCGGCACCGAATGGCCCCAGGCCGGCTCGTCGCCCCTGGGTGCCTCGATGTCGTGGAGCAACGGGAACGCCGGATCGAGCCCGAACTCCTCCGGCTTGCGCTCCCGATACCGCCGGCGCATCGCTACACGCGCAGCTCGGCCGGCGTCGCCCCACCGACGCCCGCCAATGTGAGGAAGTCGGCGGTGCGCAGGAAGTGGGGGCTGTAGAACGGATCGCGCCCGAGCGCGTGCCGCCAGCGACTTTGCAGGAGATCCATCTCCTCGTCCGCCACCTCGCCCGGCCCGCGGCTCGACGACTCGAAGTGGTGCAACCGGGCCTCGGGTGTGCACAGCACGCGGTAGCCCGCGGCGTGGAGCTTCATGCCGTAGTCGACGTCGTTGTAGTTGAGCGGGAACGACAGGGACAGGCCGCCGACCTCCTCGAACACGTCGCGGCGTGACATGAGGCAGGCCGCCGTGACCCCGAGGTAGTTGCAAGGCACGCGGAGGTTGCCGAAGTACCCTTCCCAGTCACCCGGGAATGCGTAGTACGGGTGGCCGGGGTCGCCGTTGAGGATCACGACGCCCGCGTGCTGGATCCGACCGTCGGCGAACAGCAGCGTCGCCCCGACCGCGCCCACGGCATCGTTCTGCGCGTACATCAGGAGGTGCTCGATCCAGTCCGGGGTGATCACCTCGGTGTCGTCGTTGAGGAGCAGGAAGTAGTCGCCACTGCTGTGCAGCGCGCCAAGGTTGATCTTGCGCGAGAAGTTGAACTGGTGCACGTAGCGTACGAACCGGATCTGCCCGGGTGCCACGTCGGGCAGCGCGTGCCGGGTGGCGTCGGGTGTGTCTTCGTCGATCACGCAGATGATCTCGTAGTTCTCGTAGGTGGACCGCTCGATGATGCTGTTGATGCAGTTGAGGACGAGGTCGACGTTCCGGCCGTAGACGCGCCGCTGCGCGCCGTTGGTGGGGATCACGATGCTGACCAGTGGCTCCTCGCGCAGCGCCGGTCGGAGCCGGTACGTGTCGGTGTCCTGGTCGAGGTCGACGGTTGCCGCGAAGCCGGTGCGCTCGAGGTGCTCGGCAATGGCCCGTCGCCCGGTCTCCCGACCCCGCGCAGAGTCCTCGACGCCGTACACCGGAGTCGGCGACCCGCGATGGAAGAACACGTCGGGTACGTGGGCGATGCGCCGGGCACGCTCCGAGGCCCGCAGCACCAGGTCGTACTCGTGTGCGCCGGTCAGGGCCTCACGGAAGCCACCGATGGCGTCGACCAGGTCGCGACGCATGACGGCGAGGCGCCCGGTGTACATCTGGCACCGCATCCGGTCGGGTGACCAGTCGGGCTTGTAGAACGGGTCGAGCCGCACGCTGCCGATGAGCCGGTCCTCGTCGGTGTAGACGAAGTCGGTGTCGGCGTTCTCGATGAACCGGTGGTCGACCGCGGCGAGTGCGTGCGCGTGCAGGACGTCACCGGCGTCGACGAACGTGACGTACTCGCCGGCCGCGCGGCGGAGCGCGTCGTTCAGCGCTGCGACCGGCCCCGCCGTGTCGCGCCGGCACTCGACGATCTCGATGTTGCCGGCGAGCTGACCGTGGATCGACGCGATCGTCGCCTGGAACGCCTCGTTCGACGAGCCGTCGACCGAGACGATGACGGAGTGCCGGGGAGAGAGGCCCAGGCTCACCTCAGCTTGCCGAGCAGCGCGCGGGTGCGCTCTGCGAGCCGTGCGCGCATCCGGTGGTACGGCTCGTAGATCTGCCAGACCGGCGACCGCCGGAACTGCTCGAGCTGCCCGGCGGCGATCCGGTAACGGCTGAGCTCGGCGTCGAGCGCGCGCACGCGGCCCATCGCGTCACCGAGCTGTGCCTCCGCGCCGATGAGTGCATCGCGGGTGGCGAGGAGGTCTTCCTTGACGGTGACGAAGTCCTCCTTGGCCGGGAAATGCTCCTCGAGGCGGCTCTGCTGCACGAGCAGCGTCTTGCGCATCTGCTGGACCTCTTGCTGGAGGCGCCACAGCACCCGGTCGTAGTCACGTACGACGTCGGGGATGTGCATCGCCCGTCGCTCGAAGAGCATCGACCACGGCGTCAGGAACGAGACGTCGACGTCGAGGTTCCTCACGAAGCCGTGCTTGGCGAACGCGGCCGACCACTCCTCGGGCGGGCGCACGTTCACATGGGTCGGCTCGCTGTAGTCGAAGGGCGACGACGACAGCAAGACGCGGTCCGCCGCCGCACAGATGTTCTCGATCGCGAGCTCACCGTCGGCCGGCGGCAGGTGCTCGATGACCTCGATGCAGGTGATGAGGTCGTACCGGCGAGGAAGATGCTCGGTGAGCGAGGCGACCCAGCAGTAGTCGCGAACCGACCCGTCGACGTTCTCGATCGCGAACTCCGACACGTCCATGCCGTACGCCTCGACACCGAGCTTGCGCAGGGACTCGACGAGCATGCCGAGCGCGCAGCCGGCGTCGAGCACCGAGGCCGGTCGGAGCTCCGCGAGGATCCTCTGCGCGATGTTCTCGAAGAACTCGAGCCAGTGATCGCTGCGCTCGTACGGGATGCCGCAGTCGTGCGCGTAGTAGTACGAGCCGAACTCAAGCCCGGAATGATCGTCCGTGCCGCGCGCGGGTGCCGGTGTGCTCCCGGCGGCGGGATGCTCGGCTTGCTGCACGGCGTCCGATGCTACCCGTTGAGCGCATCCGGCCCGCGGTGGCGGGTTCGCGGGCCGCTTAGTCTCCCCCCGTGCGCTGGCGGCGACTGGTCCCGTTCGTCGTCTTCCTCGCTACGACCTTCGCATTCATGCCGAAGGCGATCTTCGGCGGGGGCACGTACGTGGCCGTCGACATCCTCGAGCGCACCGCCCCCTATCGGGACGCGATCGGTCGTCCACCGCACGTGGTGTCGATCACCCAGGGCGACCAGGTCGAGGTGGTGCCACCGGGTGCGGTCGCGTTCACGCGCGAGCTGAAGCACGGGCACTGGCAACGGTGGGAACCGCGGATCGCCGCAGGGATGCCGGGTGGCATCTCGCCGCTGAACGGAATCCTCTCTCCCTTCGCGTGGCCGTACCTCGTGCTGCCCGCCTGGTTCGCGATCGGGTTCCGCATCGCGCTCTCGCTCCTGTTCGCGCAGGTCTTCTGCTACCTGTTCTTCCGTCGGCTTGCGGTGTCGCGGTGGGCGGCGACCGTCGGCGCCGTCGCGTACACGTTCACCGGCACGAACGTCGTGCTGATCCACCGCGTCACCGCGGTGTTCGTGCTCCCGGCACTGCTGTGGGCCGTGCACCGTGTGGTGACCGAGCGCCGTTACCGGGACGTGCTGGTGCTCGCCGGACTCGTGGCCTGGACCTGGTTCGAGGGCTTCCCTGCCGGCTTCGTCTACTGCGTCGACGCCGCGGCCGCGTGGGCGATCGCGCTCGCGGGCACGCGCTTGTGGCGCGAGAGGCGGGCGCGTGGCGCGGACTGGAAGGACGCCGGGCTCCGGTTGGGCGCGGTCGGCGCGGGCATGGCGTGGGGTGTCGGCGTCGCGGCGGTGACGCTCGTCCCCCTCGTCAGCGAGGTGACCCGCCGGGGGATCCTCGAAGCCCGTGAGTTCGCGCACCTGCCCGGACTCGACATGTACGCGCTCGCGACGTACGAGATCCCGGGCCCGCCGCTCGCCCACTCGTTCTGGGCGAGCTACACGCCGGTCGAGGGGACCGCGGCCGTCGGCATGATCGTCGTCGCCGGGGCCGTCACGGCGCTGGTCCTCGGCTCGCTCGGTCGGCTCCGCCTCACTCCGGACCAGCAGGTCGCGTGGGGCTTTGCGACCGTCGTCGGGCCCGCCGTGCTGGTCCTGAGCTACGCCGACACGCCGCTCTCGCGCGTTGCCGAGCACGTTCCCGGGCTCGCCAACAACCCGATCTGGCGCTCGCGCTTCCTGATCGCGATGTGCGCGGTGATCCTGCTCGTCCTCTTGCTCGACGCGCTGTGGCGACCGCGCTCCGACCGGGCGACGGGCGTGCGGACGCTCGGGCCTGCTCCGGTGTGGCTGTCACGCGCCGCGGTGGTGGTCCTGGGGGGCATGGCGCTTCGGTTCCTGCCACGGCTCGTTGACGCCGCAGACGCCGCCCACGTGCTCGACGACATCGGCCGCGACATCGTCGAGAACCTCGATGTCGCGGCGGTTGCAGCCGCCATCGTCGTCGTGGGCGTGCTGCGCTCCCGCCTCGTGCCCCTCTGTGCCGTCGCGATCACGGGCCTGGTCTTCTGGCAGGTGGCGTGGCCCGTGCGCGACTTCACGCCGACCGCGCCGCGCGACGCAGTCGGGTCATCGCGTGCTCCAGCGCATGACCCATGGGAGCTATCGCATCGCCGCGAGCAGCCTGAACTTCTATCCCGACCAGAGCACGATCATCGGGCTCTACGACGTGCGCGGCGCCGGCCTCCACGCGCCGAGGTTCCGGCACCTGCTCGAACAAGCCGTCCCGAACGCGTACAAGGGCGATCCGTTCAAGGCGTTCTTCGACCGCGACACCTGGAAGCAGCGCTCGGCCGCGCTCGACGACCTCTCCGTTCGCTACTTCGCGCTCGGGACCGACGAGGAGCCCTACGGCGCACCCGTGCTGGACGACGGGTCCTGGCTGGGTTGGGCCGACGCACCGACGGTCGCGGGGCTCGCGCCGGTGCGGGCGCCCGGCGGCTTCGACGCGATCCAGCTCCCGCTCCGCGGGCGCGGCGAATGCCGGCGCGGGCACGTGGTGGTGGACGTGCTCGGCGGCGCGCGCCGGGTCGCGCGCACGAGCCGGCCACTGAACGACGTGTACGGCGGCTGGCTCCCCTTCGCGATACGAGCGAGCGGGCTGCCACCGGCGAGCGACGTCCGCCTCCGCGTGCGCTCGACGAGCCGCGCGTGCCGGCTGCAGGTCGGTCTCGCCCCGGCCGTTCGCCCGGAGCGCCCGGCGGTCAAGCTGTTGGCGCTCCCGGAGGGTTCGCCCCTCCGGCTGGTGTCGACCGACCAGGCCTGGATCTACGAGCGCCCCTCGGCCCGGCCGATCGTGACGACGTTCGGCCGCTGGCGGCAGTTCGCGACCCAGCGCGATGCGCTCCGCTACCTGCGCACGCGCCCCGCCGGCGAGCGCGACGTGGCCCCGGTCGTCGGCCGCGCACCGGCGAGCCCGTCGCGACCGGGCCGAGGCACGGCAACGGTGCGCCGGCACGAGATCGGCGTCAACGACGTGCACACGACGGTCGACGCGCGTCGCAAGGCGCTCGTGTCGCTCGGCCAGGTCGCGTCGGGCGGATGGCACGTGCAGGTGGACGGCGCCGACGCGGAGACCGTCCGGATCGACGGCGCGCTGCTCGGGGTCATCGTGCCGCCCGGCGTTCACGAGATCAGTGCCATCTACCGCCCGCGCAGCTTCTCCATCGGTGCCGCGGTGAGCGTGCTCTCGCTGCTCGGCGCGGTGCTCGGATCCGTCGTCTGTGTTGTCCGCGCGCGCCGGCGCGCCCGTCCGGCCGGGGTCAGGAACGCCACCGCGTCGATCCGGCGCGCTTGTGACGCGACGTCGCCTCGCCACAGGCTCAGGCGCAGTGGCTCCGTCTTGCCCGTTCGCACGATGACGGACCCCGGCTCGTCGACTTGCACCAGGACCCCGGGGTTCTGTCCCTCCGGTACGACCTTCCGGCACGCGGCCGAGCTGCCGGGTTCCACGGTCGCGTCGCCGGCCAGAGCCAGCGCGGGCGCGGCCTCGGGCTTACGACGTGCCGATCCGGGGTACGACGCGACCTGCGTGTAAAGGGCGGCGTCGAGTCGTTCCCGCTCGGTCACACGGCCGCCGGGTAGCTTCCCGTCCTCGGAGAGCTTCCGGATCTTGTCGACGGTGAGACCCGGCATGTACTCGGGGACGGGAAGGACCGAAAGGAAGCCCTGACCTTCGCGCGCCAGCGCCGCGCTGCCCAGCACGCGGCTCTTCACGCTCCGGTCGATGACGGTCCAGTGGTCGGCGACCCGGTTCAGCTCGGGGAGCTGCACCGCGAGGAGCAGCGCGGCGAGCGCGACGACGGCGGGGAGTCGCAGCGCGCTCCGAGCGAGCAGGGCATCGAGGGCGAGCGCGCCCGCGGGGAGCAGCAGCGCGACGACGACGTACACGTAGCGGCTCGTCCCGGCCGTGTCGATCCCGAGTCCCGAGCGACGGAGGTCGGTCAGCGCCAGGAACAGGACGGCTCCGGCGGCCATCGCGAGCGGGACGTCCCATCTCGAATCGTCGGCGCGCGCGCGGAGGACGAGCCAGACCGCGAGGGCGGCGAGCACGGCCGGGCCGATCCCGGAGAGACCGAAGGTGCCGTCGACGGCGTCGGTGAGCCCGCGCCACACGTACTCGGGCACCTTCTGTACGGCCGTGCTCAGCGAGTCGGGGTTCTGCGAGCCGGCGTCGCGTCCGTACGCGAGGTACCACACGGCGTACGCGACCGCCGGCAGCGCGACCGTCCCCAGCGCGACCTTCCAGCCGCGGCGCAGCAGCGCGACGAGCCCGACGACCGCCATCATGGTCAGGCCGACGCCGGAGCACATCAGGCCG
>WNGA01005493.1_pt1 | contig 18300 bp, 15 predicted proteins | sample 5400061 | NCBI WGS metagenome assembly WNGA01 (sample SAMN13153366, study PRJNA577476) | soil metagenome | isolation source: 100 cm soil or saprolite under grassland replicate 2 | place: USA:California | collected 2016-06-15 | reverse complement strand
GAGGTAGAGCCGGCGCGCAGTGGCGACGTCGCCGGCAGCGGCGGCGGACCACGCGCGGAGCAGCACGGTGTGGAGCTGAATAAACCGGCGGTTGAGCGTCGGATCCGCGCGTTCGAGCGCGTCGTCGGATCGGTCCAGCAGGGCCAGCGCGTCGTCGACGCGGCTCCGACGGAGTTGGATAGCCGCACAGGTGTGGAGCGGGATGATAAGCACCTGTGGGCAATTCGCCTGCTCGGTGATGGGTTTGAGCCGGCGCAGGCATTCGGCGTAGGCGTCCGCGGCGCCCTGGAAATCCTCGACGTACCGCAGTAGATCGCCGCGGTGGGCCCAGAGCATAGCGAGCACGCCTGGGGGTGCGGATGCGCGCTCGGCCGCGTCGTACATGGTCTCACAGAGTCGGAGGGCCTCGCGATACCGACCTTGCTGGATCAGCGCGCGCTCGTGCGCGACGGCATCACGCCATGCAGGGCCGGACGGGGGCCACAGAGCTGTCGCAGTCACGGCGGTCTCTTTCGTGTGGAATAGCGTAATAGTTACCTACGCCGTAGCGTTCTATGACGCCGGGCGCTGATGTTTCCTCCCGTTGCGACGGGAGTGGTGACCTACGCCGGATTGACCCATTAAGCTTTCGCGCCCGAAGGCGGGTTCTCGGCGGGCGGGTAGACTACGACCACCCGTTTGTTCCAGATAGCCAACGTGCCGGGCATGCAGCAGGGTTCTTACCTCGTCCTTCGTGGCGCATGCCCGCATCTCGCGGTCATCAAATCGTGCCTGGTGGTTCAACGCCGCGTTTTCGTCGGCGTTGATGGTGAAGCCACACGCCTGGCAACGGAACGTCCGCTGGTCTGGGCGATTGGCACGGGACACATAATGACAGCGCGCACATTCCTGCGACGAATAGGCGGCCTGACTCGCCCGCGCCCGCTGCCCGCGTTTCCGAGCACCCCAGGCGAGTTGCCTGGGCAGATGACCCAAATGCGCGGCACGCAGGTAGGCATTCATGCGCTTCGCCTTGAAACGCATGGTCCGAACCGACAGGTCTTCGTAGGCCACCTGATAACTCACATGGTCGGTATAGAACTCATTGATGGCGCGGTTGATTTCCTGCCGCACGTGCCGCGCCAAACGGTGATTGGTCGGCGACGGGAGCTTCGTGACCCCCTTCTGCTTCAAGCATGCGCGGAGTTTGGCTTTCCGCCGCCGCTTCTCACGGTCACGCTGGTGCCGGTGTGCGAGTTGACCCTGAAACGCTCCGTACCGCTTCCCGGTGCTAGTCGTCAGAAAGCTCGCGATCCCAACATCCACGCCAACGATGGGCGACTCATCCGTGGTGGTGGGCGCAACCGTCGCATCGTAGCTCACGGTCAACCACCAACCGCCGGGCTTCCGGGTCAGTGTGACGCTCGCGTTGAGCCGTTTGCCCGCGAGGGCCGTGCGGTGGTATGCAGCCAGGCTGACCGGGATGCAAATGGGTTGTCCTTTGGTGAGCGTGCTGATACGGAGCCAGTAATCGAAGGTACTGTCCGTGGACGGTTCCAGCGCGACGACGTTGGCATTGGCCTGGAGGATGATCTGTTTCAGATGCGGTGTGTTCCACTCCTTCCAGCTTGGCGCCTGCTCGCTGGGATCGCGCATCACCGCACGAGATCGCTCCTGATAGGCGGCTAGGTCATCCATATAGGCAGTGTAGGCACGGTCACGGTTGGTCCGCCAGGATTGGGCGATGCCAGCCGCGTGCTGGATGATCACGCGCTGCCACCGGGCCGACAAGGGGCTCTCCAGCCAGGCAGTTGCGTATTTGTCCGGCGCCATCTGAGTACAGAACGCCGTCACGTACTGCTGGCACAGCCGCATATATGTTTCGGCCAGCACGTCAAGCTGCACTAGCTTGCCCACGTTGGTATCTGAGAGCCGAATATGGGTCACGGCGCGGGTGATTCGCATCGGTAGACCAGGAATATACGAACGGGTGTTCTTAGTATATCACAAATAGCATTTTATGCAATAGAACGCTAGAAAACACTAGAGCTTCAGGAAACGATCACGATACGCTCATTATGCGGCTTTCCCTGACCTTGTCAAGCGAAAACGATGGCGCTGTGCCCTGCGCAAAGGAGACCAGCATAATAGACATTATCGGAAATACACGCTATAGACTTCGGAAGTCTTGTCCGATGCGATTGGAATGCCGTACTCTAGACTTCCGAAGTCTTGTACTGCTATTTCCAATAAAGCCTAATGCCAAAAGTGGGTCTGCCGTCGCGGTTTTGCTTTACATAAAAAGATAATCGGAGCCATGCGGTCGTTGCAGGCTGGCCAGCACCGTTGGCTGTTATCCCCTATAGTTGCGCGCCCAGGCGATGGCCTCCTCGGGTGAGGTGATCTCCCGGGCCTTCTTCGAGCACGAGCGCAGCGTCGGCTAGCTCCTGACGGGCGTGGGGCGCGAGCGTGGTCAGTAGTGGGATCGCGCCGCGTGTAAGGTCAAGCGCGCCCCAGCGGAGCATGTGCGATACGGCCACGAGCGCGGCATCGACCGCGCACGCGTGGTTTTGCTCGACATAACAACCACACTGCGCAGTGCGGTACGCCAGCCCTGCGGCAGAGTATTTGCGCGAAGGGCGCCATCCCGGGGCCGCGCTCGGCGAGGTACTGCTCGGCGACGCGCCGGAGGTCGTCGGGGACGTTGGACGTTGCCAGGATCTGGCGGGCGATGCTGAGCGGCGTTCGCTGGCTGGTGAAGACGCCAAACCGATTTGCCACGTCACGGATGTTGGGAATCTTCCGCACCGCGGCCTGGGCGGCCTGGGTGTAGGCGCGGGCGCGCTGTGTCGCCAGCACCTCCTCAGCCAGATCCGGCAGCAGCTGGCCAGCGCGCGGCGTCGAGGGTGCGCATTGACTTCAGCGTAGGCGTACTGCGGCGCGAGCGGCGGCAGCGGGAGGTCGTCGCCGGGCGCGACCTCGGCGTGGGACGGCTCTGGAAGGCCATCCGCCATGATCGCGCGGAACAGGCGCAGCGTGTCGTCGCGGGCCCGCGCGTCGAGGGTGCGCGCCTGGAGGGCCGGCACGCGGTACGCTGGTCGCAGGTATTTGGCCAGCAGCGCGGACATCCACGCTTCCTGGACGCTGAAAACCTCGTCGAGTATGGCCGTTGTGTTCTCCGGGCTACCGGCGAGCGTCTCGTGGTGTCTGGCTCTGCGGCCAGGGCGGCCGCGCTGTAGCTGACCAGCGCGCGATCGCAGCTAATGGGGCGGTGTCCTCTTCTGCCGCCAGGCGCGCGGACGATCGTGTGCTAAGGCGCCGGGCAAACAGCACGCTGCGCGGCACCGAGTAGCCTGCCGTGTCATACCGGTCTTCCCACCAAACGCCACTAAGATCAAGCACGTCATCCGCATACGCTATGACCGCGAGGTCGACGGCGTGCGCAAAGCGGCACGCCGCGCACGTACCGCATCCGCTCGGCTAGGCGCGCCGTCGGCACATAGCCTGCGGTGCGACGCACCGCCCGCGCGACGGCTGCCACCAGTTCGTCGCCGTCGAGATCGGCCTCCAGATAGCCGCGGGCCTCACCCTCAGCCTCGTCGGTATCCAGGAACCGGGAGATGAGCGATTCCGCCATCCTCCTCGTCGGGCACCGTCAGACGTAGACATGGCCGCGCGCCAGGTAGCCCTGCTCAACCGCCCAGTCGCATGCCGCACGCGTTGCCGCCTTGTCGCGCCGGAAGGCGTGAAAGTCGAAGATGCGCGCGACGCGCGTGTCGACGTTCCAGGCCGGCGCGTCGTCGAGTCGGGCGATGGTGCGCCAGTCTTCGGGGTGGCGCGAGACTGATAACCCACCGCCGTCATGACTGTCGCCGCCCTTGGCTGCGGCGTCGAGGCGCCCGACATGAGGGCACGACATCATTATCTGGAAGAATCCGCCTAACAGGCAGCGAATTGTCGTGTTGCCCTAACCCACTGATGTGGAGTAGGTGCGGAATCACACATCCCCAAGCTACCCACGTTGCCTCGGTATCTGGTACCCAATGCTCTCTTGAGACAGGAGTCCCTCGTCAGGGCATCCTCATAGCTCAGCCGAGCAGAGCCACAATGTGCGCTGCTGCAGCTCATTCCAAGGCCTTCGGACTGCTTAACGGGGATTTTCCCGCTTGCGATGTCATGCCCCCACTTTGAAACCCTCACTCAAACGTCAGAAGATTCTCCTACAGTATATTGAGCAGCATCCGGCCGATCCACTGGAGAAATTCGTCCCTCTTCGACGCATAGCCTTTCGTGCCATCTGCAGCTCATTGCTTTTGACGATCCTTTGACGTTAGTCCAGTAAGATATGCATGCCCAATACGACGACTAAACTTCCAACATCGTGGCCGGTGTGTGATCGCCTTTGGAGGAGCGGTTGTGACAACATCGCGAGCAATGGCACCAGATGAACCAGCCTCCGTATTTCTTTGGCCAGTTGATGCGGCTACTCATTTTCTCTTGAAACTTATGATTCTGTTGCAGGTCTTTCCACCTTTATGAATCGCAAGGTGGCACCAATGCCCAACGAACCACAGCGGTACCTCTCCTACCTTGTACGCCTGTGGCGGGAGGCCAGCACCGCACCATCAGGCTGGCGCGCATCTGTAGAGGAGGCGAGTACCGGGATACGTCGGGGTTTCGCTGATATCGATAGCCTGTTCGCATTTCTCAAGGCACAGACCAATGACAGCAACGAAAGTGTGACTCACACACCCTCGTTCGGCAGCGAAGTGGGGTTGAGTAGCTCAGGTGAAACTCAACCACGCTATAAGTCACCCTTGATAGACAGAATTACTGAGGAAGAACTTTGATGATCCGTCAAAGACTGCGGTCGCGTTACGCTTCACGGCTCTTGGGCGTGAGCGCTCTAGGGAGCGGCGCAGCCCTCGTCGCACATATTGTATCAGGTGTCTCTCTACGGCTTGCCCTCGTATTGACAAGCGCACTTCTGGTGTTTGTCATCGGATCGCTCTGGCGAAGGGTTGCTCTGTCAGAACGGAGCCGGTTGATACGGAGTCTGAAGGCAGGTCTGATCTCCGGAAGCTTCGCCACAGTGAGTTACGATACAACGAAGTTTGCGTTATCGCAGTGGGACCCATCTCCGTACAATCCCTTTGAAGTGATCCGAGTGTTCGGGATCTTGTTGGTCGGCTCCGCGACACCCGAAGCTATGGTCTACAGTGCCGGGACGGCGTTTCATCTGGTGAATGGAATCTCTTTCGGGATAGCTTTCTGCCTGTTATTCGGACACCATGGAATCGGCGCTGGTATCGCCTGGGGCATCTTTCTGGAGGTGTTTCAGTTGACGCTGTATCCAGGTTGGCTCGACATTCGTTTCTACCAGGAGTTTGTCCAGATATCCGCGCTTGGTCACTTGGTGTATGGCGCAGTACTCGGTTTCAGTTGTCGATACTTTCTACAGGAGACCAAACGGAAGGGCTTGCCATGATCGACACAGCAGACCAGAGGGAGCCAAAGCATGGAACACCCGAAGATCAAAGTCGTTCGTTACAACGGCGATTAGATCAATTGTCGGAGTTCTGGTCAGTCTGGCTCCCGAATCGAGTCGATCCCTGGTGGCCACAGCTCGCTGATGCCTTGGCCGATGGTGCTTGGACAGCGGCTTGGCCAGCCGTAACAGCGTTCGCACCCTTATTGGCGCTCATTGTCGGAGGATTGGCCCCCTCGCGCTGGACAGGAATGGATCATATCTACACGGAGTCGCTCGGATTCATGGCGCTGGTTATCGGCGGAGCGGTCTTGAGTGGGCCTGTAGGCGCAATGCTGCTCTTTGGCTACGTCGTCGGGGATTTCATTTCTGGCCGCGCTCCCCCGGAGGCGTATTACATTGGTGATGGGGGTGGAGTGCTGTCCCGCAGCGGTGGAAGCCAGCTTATCAGTTATTTGCTGTTAGCAATACCAGCCCTTCGAATTCCACTGCTTGGACGGCGGATGGTCGAAGGATTGCTGTTGCGGCTCCCAGATAGCGTAGCTAAAAGGATCGGCATACGCGCCAGCCTCTATGCCGCGATATGCGCGCTCATTACCTTTTTGTGGTGTCAGGCCATGATCGTACTTATCCGACCAGTCTTCACGTGGCACGGAAGTTCTCCGACTATTGAGGCAATCGAGCCAGTCCAGAATCGTTGGGGGTGGCTCGTCGCCATTGCGGTAGTGGCGGCGGCGACGCGGATTGTGCTCGAAGAGATCATTGTCTGTCGATCGCCGCGAGCCGAAATCGTGACTGAATTGCGACGGCGACGATGGAACACTGCACAGCACCGTGGAGTACGGTGGCAGCGGCTGCCCATCATCGCACGGGTTGTGGCGACTGCGATGATGACCACATTGATTCTGGCCGGGACGTACACAGATTGGCTCGATGCATTGTTAGTGGCAGCGGTAACCACCGCTCTGGGGGCATGGCGTGCTGGCGTGATCAAGGCTGTCGTCCCGTGGGCAGGGCCCATCGATCGTATCCCAGCCCTCTTGCGTTTCGTGGCCGCACCGTTGATTGGCTATCTGCTCGCGAACCAGACTCTCAACCTCACGTGGTTCACCCGCGCCGAAACGCTCCGCCCAGTGCTTCTCAGCGCATTGTTCACCCTGGTTGTCTACTATCTTCTCTTTCCCTCACCAACCTCATTGATCAAAGGAGGGGCCACATCATGATGCGGTGGCAGCGATGGATATGGCTGACAGGTTTGGCACTTGTTCTCTTTTTGATGCTGCCAGAGGTGGCGCTAGCGGACAATTGTGGCTCCCTTTACGACTGTTGGAACACCGCCAGTGCAGCGGCTGCGGCAGCGGTAGGAGCTGGAGCAGCAGCAGGAGTCGCCGCAGGAGTGCTTGGTAGCGGCAATGGCAATGCAACAGGAGAGGTCGAGCCGCTACCGCCGGTGGAAGCAGGTGACGATCCCGAGGATGACTATTGTACGTGACAGCCATGCCAGAGAATCAGCTCAGCGATGATCAGGTAGAGGTAAGGCAAGATGCGACTTCACTCCCTCGTTGAAATTCAGAACCAGATTCTGGGCGTTGCAATGCCTATCATTGGCACACCTTTCAGCTTGCATTACCGCAGCGACCGGGTTCTCGGACGGGCAGGCGCCTACAAGCTGACGATTCCCGTCAGTGGAACTAGGGTGCCGGTCGGGCTCAAAGGAATCGTGCTGGAGATCCATACCGCTGGTCGCTGTTTTACCGAACAGCTCCTGCCAGCGCCCAACCAGCACTACACCTTCACGTGGGATGGCCGAGATGCTGATGGCCATGCGGTACAGGGGAAGCAATCAGCAACGATCCGCCTGGGCTATGTCTACCGTGGACTCTATCCTCGTCCAGAACACACCCAGTGGCAGGAGCGAACTGCTCCCCTAGGCGCCTGGGATGCTCGCATCATGGGATTGGGCGGGTGGAATCTGAACGTACATCATGCCTACGACCATGTCGGGCAGGTACTCTACTTTGGAAATGGGCGGCGGCGCAAGCTCGCAACCAGTGAGACAACTGCCAAAGTGGTGGGTGCGAACGAGTCGATAGATGCCGCACAGGGAGATGAGCCAATCAGTGCGCAAGTCCATGAGATCGCGCTCCCCGCTGAGGATGCCAGCGAGCTCTATATCTTCGGCACTGAGGGGCAGCACGTTCGGACTCTCGATGCGCTGACCGGCGCCCTTCTGTGGCGCTTCGCGTACGACGATGCGGGACGTCTCGCAGTTGTAGAAGACGGCAATGGTAACATCACCCATATCGAACATTTGGCCGACGGCGCCCCGAGTGCTATTGTCGCTCCCTACGGCCAGCGTACAGTCTTGAACCTCAACACCGATGGCTTTCTGGTCGGTATCACCAACCCGGGCGATCAGGCCGCACAGTTTAGCTATACGAGTACTGGGCTCCTTACCAGCCATACCGATCCGCTCGGCAATATCTCCCATTATACCTATGACGAGGATGGACGCCTGATCAAAGAAGAAAAGCCGGGTGGCGGCTTTGCTGCGCTGGCACGCACACGCATCGACCATGGCTCCAAAGTTGTCCGGCTTACTGCCATGGGGCGCGAGTCCAGCTACACCATAGAGCATCTACCTACCGGCGAGGAACGACGGATTAACCGGTGCTGTGGAAGCGGTCAGATCGTGGCCCTGACCGCCACAGACGGCACACGCACGATCACTTATCCCAATGGTACTGTTGCATCCAGGGAAAGGCAGTCCGACCCACGCTTTGGCACCCAGGCTTCTCTGTTGAAGAAAGCCGTCTTCAAGACGCCCAGTGGTTTGGTAACCACCACGGCATTCAGGCGTTCGACACTCCAGCGTGATTCTGACGACCCAATGAGCTTGGCTGTCCAGACCGATATGGTCAGCGTCAACGATCGAGTATATACGCGTGTCTACACGGCAGCGTCCAGAACCTTAATCAGCACTACGCCAGGGGGGCGGCAGGTCACCGCTATTCTTGATTCCTGCGGCCGGATAGCTCAGGCTCAGACAGGCAGTCTCCTCCCCATCAACTACTGTTATGACACGCGCGGCCGGCTGACTACTGCCTTAGTCGGGACAAGGCCAGATATGCGCGCCATCCACTTTAGCTACAACAATGATGGTTACTTGGAGTCGATCACCGATCCACTTGAGCGGACAGTGCGATTTGTCTACGACATGGCAGGGCGCGTTGTCCAGCAGATTCTGCCGGATGGGCGGGAGATTGGCTATGCATACGACACCAGCGGCAATGTCACCGCACTCACTCCGCCGGGTCGCCCAGCGCACACATTTACCTATACGCCAGACGATCTTCCATCGACGTATTCGCCCCCAATCGTCGATACCAAGCTCAACGAGACGCGGTACACATACGACGCTGACCAGCATTTGAATAGTATCATCCGTCCGGATAATCAGGTGGTGGAGTTGGGCTACGACAGCACGGGTCGACTGAGCACCCTGGCCATGCCGCATGGCCAGGTAAGCTACGCCTACGACATAATCACCGGGATGCTGCGGACTATCACGGCCCCTGGCGAGAATATTCTCACCTTTGACCGCGATGGCGCGCTCCTCACAACCGAAACCTGGACCGGCGCCATCGCCGGCAGCGTGAGCCGAAGCTACGACAACAACTTCTGGGTCACCTCCCAAAGTGTCAACGGCGGCCCACCTATCACTTACCAGTACGACGACGACGGTCTGTTGGTTCGAGCTGGCGATCTTACCCTGCATCGCGATATGCGAACTGGCCTCATCATTGGAACGACACTCCGTAACGTCACAACCACACGGAGTTACAACGACTTCGGTGAGCTGAGCAGAGAGAGCGCCGCCTTTAAGGGCATACCCTTCTATACGGTCGAATACAGACGCGATCGTCTGGGCCGCATCATGGAAACAATCGAGACGATCGAGGGAGAGACGGATACATATCGCTACAGCTACGCTCCAGCTGGACATCTCGTCCAAGTTCACAAGAACGATGCTCCCGTAGCCAGTTATACATATGACAGCAACGGCAATCGGTTAAGCTACTCCGGCCCTTCCGGCAGCATCGCCGGCAGCTACGACGATCAAGATCGTCTCACACAATATGGCACGACTTGCTACACCTACACAGCCAACGGCGAGCTTCTCAACAAGAGCATGGCTAGCCAGACCACTACGTATCAGTTTGACGTGCTGGGAAACCTCATAGCAGTAACTTTGCCGGATGGGACGCAGATTGAGTACCTCGTCGATGGGCGAAACCGACGTATTGGCAAGAAGGTGAACAGCACACTGGTGCAAATCTTCTTATACGAAGTTCGACCCAACCCAAGTGCTCAACTTGACCCCACAAATGAAAGAAATGAAATCAACAGCTTCGTTTACGCCAGCAGAAACAATGTCCCAGACTATATGGTGAAAGGTGATGGCACCTACCGCATCATTACCAACCACCTAGGCAGCCCCAGGCTAGTGATCGACGTGGTAGTGGGCGCAGTGGTACAACGGATGGATTACGACGAGTTTGGAAACATCACGAAGGACACCAATCCTGACTTCCAGCCATTTGGTTTTGCTGGGGGCCTCTACGACTGTGATACCAGGCTTTTACACTTTGGGACACGCGATTATGATGCAGAGATAGGAAGATGGACAACGAAAGATCTGATAGGGTTCGCAGGCGGAGATATGAATTTGTACAGGTATGTATGGAATGAACCGTTGAACTATATCGATCCATACGGACTCTGGGGCATTGGTCCTCAAGTCACTGGAGTAGCGGAGGAAGGAGGTCTTTCCTCCTTTCCAATGGGAGTGAATGCTTCATTTGGTCTAGGTATATTTGGAGGTGGATCACAAGGGATTAATTTTGGCGATTTTGTAAGTTTTGGCGGCATACTAGATACACAGAATTACCCAAGTGGACAAAACGCCGTAACTGGAAATGGAGTACTAGGTATGGCTGCTGGCATAGGTAGCGGGATCTTTATTACGAATGCAGATTGTCCAAAAGAACTCGGAGGTCCCTTCGATACATGGTCCCTTAATACGCCGATCGGTTCTATCCAATTTGAAAAGAGTGGTGGAACGTGGCTGGCTTCGTGGTCACCAAGCTCAGTATCATGGTCACCAAGCTCAGGGGGGTTTAGTGTTAGCGCCTATCCAACTACTACGCTGCCGCAAGGTGTGTCGAATTTCGTTCGACATCTATTGGGAATTTAGTTGCATGCGAGTGGCATACTGAGGATTTCATCGTATTTATTGTCTTGTATGCGCTATTAACCATTATTGCTAATAGTGAGTGGCTCATGTTGGCTCAGAGGTGAAGGGCGAATTTCAAGAACGGGTTTAGCTCTCTCTGATGCTCTACATAGAACGCCATTTGGGCGGTTTCACCCCAGAACCAACATGAGCCATAGTGAGTTCTGTATGCTAAGCAAGTCTCGCAGCGTGTTGTCCATGATTGTAGCGTTAACGCGTGCCATCCCTGTGAGCCATCTAAGGATCCCCATGAGCATTTTTGGGCTTGCAGTGATAATAATGACCCTCTTGCTCTTGACGAGTTTACCGCCACCTCTAAATGCTGGATCGCAGGTTGGCCGGCACAACGCAAGTGAGGAGCATCACAACGTCCAGCAAAGCAATACTAAAGTATTCCTGCCAATTGTTTCCCGTTGTCTTACTATAGTTGGGCCATTGACAGCAGCGTCCTGGTCACAATTTCGATACGACGTTTTCGGGATCGACTCTAACGACCATGTCATTCAATTTTGGTACGAGAATGGCTGGCACGTGGCCGATTTAGGGGCAGTACCCGCAGATATAAGTGGAGGAGGCTTCGCTGGCCGGATTACTGCGGCCTCATGGGGCCCGGGACGATATGACATTTTTGGTGTCGGGCGGAATGGTCATGTCGTTCAACTTTGGTATAATGGTGCCTGGCAATGGGCTGACTTGGGTGCGATACCGTCGAATGTGAATGCAAACAGTTTCGCTGGCACGATTACCGCGGCCTCATCGGGTTCGGAACGATACGGCATTTTTGGTGTCGACCAAGACCATAATGTCCACCCATTCTGGTTTGATGGTAAATGGCATTGGGGTGAATCTGTGACAATACCGCGGAGTGCGGATGGCGGCGATCTCCCTGTCCAGATTGCGGCCGCATCATGGGGCCTGGGACGGTACGACATTTTTGGCACCGCAAGTGATACTAATCTCTTCGAACATGTCTTCCAACTTTGGTATGATGGCGGGTGGGATTCGATCGATTTGGGGCGAGTGCCGTCCGATGTAGCGGGTGGCCATTTCTCTGGCCAGATTGCTGCGGCTTCATCACAGACAGGCGAGTACGCCATTTTTGGCCTCGGGTGGAATACTCACATCGTCCAACTTTGGTATGATGGCGCCTGGCATTGGGCCGATTTGGGGCCAGTGCGGAAAGATATCGGTGGCGGGGCCTTCGTTTACCCGAGCCCGATCACGGCGGCGTCCTGGGGCCCGGGACGCTACGACGTTTTCGGTGTTGGGCAGAATGGGCATATCATCCAATTCTGGTATGATGGCGCCTGGGACTGGGCCGATCTCGGGCTAACCTGTTGAGGCTGCCTCATCCTGTGTGGGGTATGGCGATGGACGGTTGGGCATACGCACGATCACGCTCCAACTGTGAGATTCAGTTCAGTGTTCTCCGTTCTGACGTAGTTGATGGCGTCAGCTGGCTTTTGATAACAACTCTGCAGAAGTATCGAGTTGGCCAACGCTCCCCGCCATCCGCGCCCTCAGCACCCGCTCCACCACCACCTCGACCGTGCTCGTCGCCCCGCGGTCCCATAGAGCCGTGATCAGGTATTGGGGCAGCCGCGTCTCGATCTCAGCACGGATCCGCTCGGCCTGATCCTTTGTCTGTTTCAGGGTTGCCGGATGGTTCAGTACCAAAGCGAGGATTTCGAGCGCCTGCTCGTGTTTCGCTTCATGCGCCAGGAGGGTTGCGATGCCAACCAATACATCCAGTAACCACGTGAACGCACGTGTCTCGGTCAAGCCTCTTAAGGCATCATCGAAATACCGCCACGCTTCTCGATCTGCCCGCACTGCACACGCTGCATGTCCAAGGAAGTTCAGACACATCGTGATGGCGAAAAGATCATCGGCTTCAATCGCAATCCTTAATGCCTCTTGGAGGAATTGTTCAGCCTTGGCATATTCTCCTAACTTCAATGTGATAGCGCCGAGATAGGCTAGTGCACTTGTGATCCCACGCGTATCGTTATTCGATCTATACACCGAGAGGCTCCGTTGCACGATTTGCTGAGCCTCCGCATACTCTTCCAACCCAAAGGCGACGATCCCCACGAGACATAGGGAACTTGCGATTCCCCATCGGTCGTTAAACTCATCGCAGACGTCATAGGCTTCCTGAAGCAGGCGTTTCGCCTCGGTGTACTCCCCCAATCCAGTAGCGAGCCAGCCCAAATAGACGAGCGGGAGTATTAGCTCTTCGCGAGCACCAAGTTGTTGAAGCAGCAACAAGCCCTGCTGCATCAGGGCTCGCGACTGATCAAGATGCCCTGTCTGCATACCAAAAGAGCCTTGGCGTACTAGGATCCGCCCGAGCACACGACGATGTGCCTGAACGCCTGTTTCTATTGTGACGTGCTCATATGCCAACCGCTCTGCGGCGCTCCGAAAGATCTCTTCAGCTTCATGAAACCGCCCGCGCAGTTCACAGAAGCACCAGAGTCCTTCGAGGTACATGTCAATGATCGATATCGGCCCCCGCTCCACCGCCCACAACCATCCCGCCCGTATATTCTCGATTTCTGCGCCGATCTCTTTCAGCGTCTCCTTCTGCTTGCCCCCCTTTAAGTAATGCGCCCGCTGATGAAGAAACTCGCCGTAGTAGCTACTATGGCGATCGCGGATCGGATCTATGCCTTCCGATGATTCGCATAGTTTTTCTGCGGCGTACTGCCGCAACAATTCGTGGATCTCATAGCGACCGGCTGGAGTTGCGAACAGCAAGGACTTGTCCGCCAGCGCCAACAGGATCGAGAGATCGGCGCCGGCGATATACTCCGCTGCCTCCCGCCGGAAGCCGCCATGGAACACAGACAACCTCGCAAAGACCATCCGCGCTTCCATCGTAAGCAGGTTCCAGGAATGGTCAAACACCGCCCGTACGCTGCGGTGGCGCTCGGGTATATCGCTCGTCAAGGTCGTAAGAAAATCCAAGTTGCCCGTGATATGTTCCGCGATCGCCGTGCAGGTCAGCACACGTATCCATGCCGCCGCCAACTCGATCGCCAGCGGCATCCCCACCACCAGTTGGCAGATGCGCGCCACAGCCGGTCGGTCCCCTTCGCTGAGACAGAAGTGCGGCTGCACCCGGCGCGCCTGCTGCACAAACAACTGCACCGCGCTGTACTCCTCCAGCCCTTCAGCCGCATCCTGTGGGGGATAGGCCAACCCCTCGACAACATAGAGCCATTCCCAACGCAGGTGCAGCGCTGCGCGTGATGTGACAAGGAGCTTGACCGCTGGGGCAGACTGCAGGATATCTACCAGCAGATCCACCCTCTCCAACAAATGCTCGAAATTGTCCAGGACCAGCAGCAGTTTCTTCTCACGCAGGTTGGCCAGGAGTTGCTGTTGGGGATCTTCTGGGCCATAAAACCGTAGTGCGAGTGCATCGGCGATCGCCGGGACGATGAAGCTGGGCGCACTAACCCCAGCCAAGGGGACAAATGCGACGCCGTGCATGTACGCCGTCGCTGTCTGCGCTGCGGCCTCCAGCGCCAGCCGGGTCTTGCCGCACCCGCCCGGACCAACCAGCGTGATTAGCCGGCACGCACGATTATTTAGCAAATCTGTGAGTTCAGCGAGCTCGCGCTCGCGCCCGATTAGCGGTGTCGGTTGTGGCGGCAGGTTGTGGTGCCGTGACAAGGAGTGCGGGAGAGGTGCAGACCACAAATTTGGCTGCTGATGTACTGGTCTGCGTGTGTCCTGGTCGTCTGGTTCGGCTATCTGCCCATTGCGGATCTGTGCGTAGAGCGCTGTTGTCTCTGGCTCGGGTTCGACCCCCAGTTCATCAGCCAGCACCCGTCGGCAGCGTTCGTACTGGGCCAAGGCGGCGCTACGCCGCCCGCTTAGTGCCAGCACCGCCATCAGTTGCCGGTGCGCCTCCTCACGCCACGGCTCCAGCTCGACCTGGCGCTGGGCATATCGCTGAGCCTCCGCATACGCCCCGCGCTGCTGGTGATAATCCACCAGATACGCGAGCGCCTGCAAGGCCTGTTGGTGAAGGCGCTCGCGCATGAGCAGCACCCACTCCTCAAATGGCGCACTGTCGCGCAGGCTGAACCGCTCCAAGAAGTCCCCGCGATACAAATCGATCGCTCGCGTCAGTCGCTCTGCACAATCTGGGCAGCTCACCACGTGTGAGTGCGGATGGGTCTGATAGGACGCCAGGAGCATACTGAACGTGGCTACGTCAAGCGCGTAGTCGTTGGCGGAGTTGAACTGGACCAGCGCACGGCTAATTAGGAGCAAGGGTGGCGCTGCCTGGTCGCCAAGAGCGTGACGCAGGGTCGTGAGCGCTTGGCGCAGGTTATGACGGGCATGCTCCTCCGGCTGGTCTGGCCAGAGGAGACCCGCCAGGGCCTCGCGGGGGTGAGGACGGTCAGCCTCGACAGCGAGATAGGCCAACAGCGCTCGGACCTTGTCGTAGGTTAATCCTGCGATCGGCTGCCCATCGCGCATGATCTGGAGTGGTCCAAGCAGGGAGAGGCTCAGGTACGCCATCGTTCAGCCTCCAGGCGAGATCTCGCGCTCAGGAGCTGCTCAGTCCAACCCCGGTCTATAGACATCGCCCAACCTGAGTATCTCGCCCTGCCTCATCAAAAGGCGACCACAGATACGCAGGGCACGCGGTTGCGAACGCCCCTCGCTTTTGATGTTAATCTGGCGGTCCTTTGACGCTGGTTGAGTATGCTGATACCGCAGACACATCCTAGCATAGGTTGGTCTTGTGGATCAAGCCGGGGCGCGTGTATCGGGACCACCTGTCATGCTGTCGCTTAGCGATCCTGCGGCGCGTGGGAGAGGTGTCGCTTCGGCGCGCGAGTAGCTGTGACCGGTGCGAGTGGCCGATCGCCCTCTACCGGCGGTGCTACCAAGGCACGACGTTGGTGTATTTCGGTGAAGACTTGCGCATCGCGGTTATCCTTGACCCAGTTCACGGCGTTTCCGCTCTACAAAGTCGCCGTATTCTGATCAGCCTTCGTTGGGACCAACCAGGCGCCAGTGACGATCAATTTTAAGTCAGGCAGCGCGGGGAGGAGGACGGCATAGCTTCCATCATTGTTCGCCGAACATATTTCTGGTAACGACGATGAACTGATTTGCATGTGCATGGTGGCCTGTTACGAGCAGGCACGCAATTTACAACGATAAGGCCCAGAAGGCGATGTTTGCCGGGCGAGTGGGCGACACGATATCATTTCCGGGAGAACCCACGCTAACAGGCAGCGAATTGTCGTGTTGCCCTAACCCACTGATGTGGAGTAGGTGCGGAATCACACACCTCCAAGCCACCCACGTTGTCTCGGTATCTGGTACCCAATGCTCGCTTGAGGCAGGAGTCCCTCGTCAGGGCATCCTCATAGCTCAGCCGAACAGAGGCACAATGTGCGCTGCTGCAGCTCATTCCAAGGCCTTCGGACTGCTTAACGCGGATTTTCCCGCTTGCGATGTCATGCCCGGACATGGAAGAGGCGATCGAAGCGGCGCAGTGGCGGTGGGGCTGGCCGGCCGTTCCGGTATGCGACAGCGGTTGCGATCTCGCGCGCCCTGGCCGGGAGCGGCTCGCCGGCATCGGCCGCGGCGATCGTCGCTTCGATCGCGGCGTAGGCGTGGCGCGTCGCGCTATCGGCGGGGAGCGAGAAGTCCTTGCCGGGCGCCGGCTCGCCATGTACGGTTGTCGTGACGCCCGCGCAACCCATCCGCTCGAACAGGGCCGTACAGCCCGCTTGCGCGCGCAGCTCCGCGAGGCGGCCACGCCCAGTGCCAGCCTGCTCGCGGGTGACATCGAGCAGCTCGGACAGGACAGCCACCGCGGTGGCGGGGTCGCCGCCGAGCGCCTGGGCGATGGCCGACACTTGCGCTGCAGTGGTGATGAAGGTCGTAAAACGATGGTCGCAGCTCATGGTCGCGGTTGCCGTAGCTGTTGCGGCGCTTCTCCCCTGTCTTCGCCGTGCATCATCAGCTCGACGAGCTTCATCCGCGCTCCTGATGTGATGTTGACGATCCGATTCAGGGCATCGCGCTGTCGGGCGGGCAGATAGCCACCAGATAGCGATTGTACGACCATTAGCACGACATCAGGTGCCTCGCAGTACTGATTGCGCGGTGCGGGGCCTGGAAGGCTCACATCCGGAAAGATGTTCAATGCGGCATTCAGCCACATCGCGAGGTAGCGCGCGGCGACGGTGCGGCTGGCGTGAGAGTCCCGGCCGCCAAACAGTAGAAAGATCCGCAGATCCGCGAGCATCAGGCGGACGTCATCGACGACTAGCGCGGGGGGTGTGGAGCTGGATCGGCCCATCGCCCAGATAATTATCATTTTCCCAGCTCGGGCCACCAGGCGTAGCGGTCGCCAAACTGGGCAGCGAGCACTGCACCGCGCCAGTGCGGCATGCGTGAGTTGGCCGACTTGTATGTGTCGATCAACACCGCGCCGAACCGCTCGACATAACGTTCAACCATAGCCAGAGTGCTGCCGGTGTACCCAGTGTGTAGATGACATTGTTCGCTGGCGTGGGCTCGATGCGCGTGAGCAGATCGTCGAACGGCGGCGCAAGCAGGTGGCCGCCGACAAGCGCGGCGATTGCCGCGGCGTCGCTCAGGCGGTTCAAAGCCTCGGGCTGGTAGGCATCGGTTCGGCACGCAACGTAGTGGCGCTAGCCAAGCGGCTGATCGGCGAAGGCGTCGTAGCGCGCGGCGAGGGCCAGGTCGGCGAGGTTCTCTATGAAGTAGCAGGCCCAGAGAAATTGGTAGAACCCGGCCAGATGGGTGCGCGAGGGGTAGGTTTTGTGGTCGACGACGATCATGGCCGGTTGCGCCCCTTCCGCCAGTGGCTGCCCATACGTGTCGCGACTGCGCTAGGCGACGATGTCGGTGATGGTCCAGTCGCGAAAGCAGCGCAACGCGCGCGCACGGCGTTCAGCCGCTCGTGAGCCGCGCTATTCAAGACAGTTGGTCGGACAATCATGCCGCCGTCGTTGTCGAGCAGGCGCATATACGTTCCTCTCTGCCGGCGCGTGGGCCACCTGTCAAACTATTTTGGCCTGCCCGTGCCCAAGGGGATCTGTCGCTTGCTGTACGGGCCGCTGTGGAGCATGCCGTTGTGGCCGCGTTCTCGCCTCGCTGCTGTAGGACGTTTTACAGCACCACAGTGAGGTGAAACGCTCCACAAACAGCATGTCTCTGACACAATAGGACCGCTTCTGCGATTGCAGCTCAGGCGACGGTGACTCCGATGGCCTCCTGCACCTCGCGGTCGAGCAGCTCCCTCGCGGCGACAAGCCACGGATCGTCGTGCGGCAATACGCGTGGCGACCGGCCGGCGCGGCTGAGCCTGCGCAGGGCGGACGACTCATGCAGGGCGCCGGCATATGCCAGGCCGTCCCGTCCCAGTTCATCCAGCCGTGCGAGCAGGCCCGGGTCCTCAAGATCGCCGTCCTGCACGCGGTTCAGGACGAGCCGCGCCGCGTCGACCTGGCGGCCGACCTCGCGGCAA
>WNGA01008311.1_pt1 | contig 18305 bp, 20 predicted proteins | sample 5400061 | NCBI WGS metagenome assembly WNGA01 (sample SAMN13153366, study PRJNA577476) | soil metagenome | isolation source: 100 cm soil or saprolite under grassland replicate 2 | place: USA:California | collected 2016-06-15 | reverse complement strand
GTTCAAGGGTGCAAGAGTTCAAGGGTGCAAGAGTTCAAGGGTGCAAGAGTTCAAGGGTGCAAGAGTTCAAGGGTGCAAGAGTTCAAGGGTGCAAGAGTTCAAGGGTGCAAGAGTTCAAGGGTTCGAGCGTGTCAGGAATTTCGTGTGTGGGGCATAACATGAGGAGTCGCTATGCCACGCCCACGACGCAAGTCGCTGATGCCTGACGCCCCACTGACGCCGGTCCCGTCCGAGATTCTTGATCAGTTTGTTCGGCAAGGGCCGATCTCCGCCGAGGCGCTCGACACGGCGGTTCGCCGCTTCAAGAAGGCGATCATCGAACGTGCGCTGGGTGGCGAGCTGACGCACCATCTGGGATATCCGCCAGGTGGCACGAAGCCCGAGGACACGACGAATCACCGCAACGGGACGGGCGGGAAGACCGTGCTGACCGACGATGGCCCGCTCGCCCTCGAGGTCCCGCGCGATCGCGAGGGCACGTTCGAGCCACGGCTCATTGGCAAACACGAGCGCCGATTCACCGGCTTCGACGATAAGGTTCTGGCGCTGTACGCGCGCGGGATGACCGTGCGCGAGATTCAAAGCTTCCTCGCCGACATGTACGGCGTGGAGGTGTCGCCGGATCTGATCAGCACCGTGACCGATGGCATCGTCGCAGAAGTGACCGCGTGGCAAACGCGGCCGCTCGAGCCGATGTATCTGGTCGTGTTTTTCGATGCCCTGCGCGTCAAGATTCGCGACGAAGCGACGGTGGTCAGCAAAGCGGTCTACCTCGCGCTGGCAGTTCTGCCTGACGGCACGCGCGACATTCTCGGCTTGTGGATCGAGCAGACGGAGGGCGCGAAATTTTGGATGAAGGTCTTCAGCGATCTGAAGACGCGCGGCTGCCAGGACATCCTCATCGCCGTCACCGACGGGCTCAAAGGCATGAGTGACGCGCTCGCCGCGGTGTTTCCGGCGACCACGCTGCAAACGTGCATCGTGCATTTGCTTCGCAACAGTCTGGACTTCGCGAATTGGAAAGAACGCAAGCCGATGGCCACCGCGCTGCGGCCCATCTACAGCGCGCCGAGCGCTGAGGCCGCAAGTGCCGCGCTGGACGATTTCGAGCGCGGGCCGTGGGGCCGGAAGTTTCCGACGGTCGTCGCGTCGTGGCGCCGCGCGTGGACCCACGTCATTCCGTTCTTCGCGTTCCCGCCCGAAGTCCGGCGGCTGATCTACACGACCAACTCGCTCGAGAGCGTCCACGCGCCGCTTCGCAAGATCATTAAGACCCGTGGGCATTTTCCGAACGACGACGCGGCCACCAAACTGATCTGGCTCGCGCTCCGCAACATCACGGCGAAATGGGAACGCACCGCGTACTACTGGCGACCGGCGATGAACCAATTCGCGATTCTCGATGCCGATCGCTTTTCTCCGTTCACCACGTAAAATGCGAGCGCATGGACGCTGCCGGAGCCGTGGACGCACAGAACGCGCCCACCGTTCCTTGGAAAACCGCCCAGAACGCGGTTTCCCACAGCGCCCACCCGCATCATCGCTTCAGGAGGAAGAAAGAACCGAACGAAAGCCGTCAACCAGCTCTACACACGAAATTCCGGACAGTCCCTCCAGGGTTCGAGAGACCACGAACCTTCGAACCTTTGAACCCTCGAACCTTTGAACCCTCGAACCTTTGAACCCTCGAACCCTTGAACCCTTGAACCTTTGAACCTTTACGTTGTGGCTGGATGGCGGCGAAAGATGGCCCAGAGCAGTAATCCAAAGAGCACAAACGGAATGGCCGGGAGGAGCAGCGCCACTGCCGCGGCGACGAGGCCAAAGATCAAAATGCCGCCCGCGAACAACGCGAGAAGCGGAAGAGCCGTCGCGCCGAGCGCCAGTCCAACAGCGCCGAACGTAAGGCCGATCGGAATCCAAAGCAGCTTCAGCAGAAGGCGGATGGGAAAGAACACGGCCCACAGCGCGAGCCGGAGCACAAAGAAGACGAAACCGAGAACCGCAACAACCGACATGCCCACGAACGCCAGCGTTGCCAGCATGAAGAGCGTGAACACGGTTTGAACACCCCCTCCAAGGAAAGGACGAGAGACGGGATGTGCAGGTTCGCTTCCGAAGCCGAAAGGCAGGCCTTCGCCGGGGCTTTCGCTGTGCCCTCTGCACGCCTCGGCGGTTTAATGGGAGTTGGAGCGCCTACGTAGATCCGCGACGGGCGCTACCAGTGCCTTGACGGGCACTAGCGCGTGTCGAACACCGCTTTGAAATCGGGAAGATCCCACTCGACGAGGCCGTTGCGGACCTCGGCCATCGCAATGCGCTCGGCCTTCGTCGGCCGCGGACCATACTCGGCGTCGGAGGCCTGGCCCTCGTCGAGCCGCGGCTTCGCCCCGCGGCGGAGCTGCTTCGCACGGAGCGCCGAGACGTCAACGTAAAGAAAGCGGCTCTCAATTGCTGGTGCCGGCTCTCGAGGTTCGCGGGGTTCTTCCTGTTCGCCGACTTCACCCGGCGGGACTTCCAGTTCAGACATAGCCCTTCAGCTTAATACAAAGTTCGACGGTTCCAAAGTGCCACTGTGCCAAGGGTGCTAGGAGCCTGTCCCACTAATAGCATGGGTCGCGTTCCGAGCGCCACGCCAGCAGATGCAAGACGCCGCGACGCAGGCAATGCCTCAGTGCATTGCCGAGGAGCGGCAACGCCGCAGATGCCGGTGTGCCGCCGGAACCCGAAGGGCGACCCATGCTATTACTCGGACCGGCTCCTAGTGCCGTTTCAGGCACCTCCCTCCCGCCAGCCTCCCGCCAGGCTAATCCAGGGTGCTCGCTAACAGCCCAGTTTTGCGCGACCTCCGTCCCCGCTAGCGACCTCCGTTCCCCGCTCAGGCACCTCCGTCCCCGCCCAGCCGCCACAGCGCAGTCGTCGTGGCGAGCCTGGCGGACACCAGCTCACAGTCGTGGTGGCGGGTCTGCTAGGTTCGCCGGTTGCCCGGTGTCAGCCGTCAACCCGCACACGAGAGCCGCGGCCGCTTGGAACCGGAGGAACTTTTAGGAGCGTTTCACAAAAATCCCGATGAACCACGAAATCACGCCCGTGACGAGCGCGCCGAGAATGGCAGCTGTGACCGAGGCGATCTGAAAGCCCGGCACCACCGCGGCGGCCAGTCCGAACGCGATGCCGTTCACCACCAGGTAGAAAAGACCCAGCGTAAGGACTGTGATGGGCAGCGTGAGAATGACAAGGATGGGCCGGATGATGGCATTCACGAAGCCGAGGACAAGGGCGGCAAGGAGCAGCGCACTCCACGACGAGATCGGCACTCCGGGTACGAACGAGGCAGTCGCCCAGAGCGCTACCGCCACGACGAGCCAGTGGATCAGAAAGCCGGCCATGCGAAGAACTCTGACAGTGGAAGCCTGAAGGTGGCCGCCGTCGACGATCCGAACTTCACGAGCGCTCGCCGCGATTCCTCGCTGGAGACAATCTGCGTTGCCATAGCTCTTCCCGTTAGTCAGAGCACGAGTGACACGATCGTGCGGGCGCGCGATCTCGTCTAACCCGGACGATGTAACCCTCGAATGTCTCTGTGACGACCGGCCGTCAGACCGCCGCGAGTTCCGCCTCGCGCACGGGGTCGAGGACGCCAAGCACTTCATCCTCGCGGACGATCAGATACTCTTTGCCGTCGATCTTGATCTCGGTCCCCGAGTACTTGCCGAAAAGCACGGTGTCGCCTGCCTTGACGTCGAGCGGAAACACCTCGCCCTTGTCGTTCACGCGGCCTTTGCCGGCAGCGACGACCTTGCCCTGCTGCGGCTTTTCTTTCGCGCTGTCGGGAATGTAAATCCCCCCGACCTTCTGCTCCTGCTCCTCGATGCGCTCGATGAGCAACCGATCGCGCAGTGGACGAACGTTCATCTGACCCCTCCAAGTGAAAGTGATGAGAACGCACAAGGAATCGTCACGGCCGGTTCGCGTTACAAACCGGCCGCGCACAACCTGATCCCTGATCCCTGATCCCTGATCCCTGATCCCTGATCCCTGATCCCTGATCCCTGATCCCTGATCCCTGATCCCTGATCCCTGATCCCTGATCCCTGATCCCTGATCCCTGATCCCTGATCCCTGATCCCTGATCCCTGATCCCTGATCCCTGATCCCTGATACCTGATCCCTGATGATTACGCAACTTCCACGCTGATGGAGCGCGGCTTGGCCTCTTCGCGCAACGGCAGCTTGATCGTGAGCACGCCGTTCTTGTACTCCGCCGCGATCTTGAGCGATTCGACCGTCGGCGGCAGAGAGAACGTCCGCACGAAGTTGCCGTAGGCGCGCTCGACGCGATGGAGATTCTCCTGCTTGATCTCGTTGTCGAGCTTGCGCTCGCCACGAATCGTCAGCGTGTTGTTCTCCACACTCACGTCGATGTCCTCGCGGCGCATGTCGGGCAATTCGGCTTTCAGCACGAGCTGACCCTCGGCCTCGTAGATGTCGACGGGTGGCGTCCACGTTCCGCGGCTCATCAGATCGTCTTCGCGCCCCCGGCCGCCATACGATTCGTTGAACAAACGCTTCATGCGCTCCTGCAACACTGCCAAATCACGAAATGGATCGAAACGAACGATAGCCATACGGATCCTTCAGTTGCGCGGAGTGAAAAGCGCTCCGCGCGGAAAGATGTAGGGCTCACGCTACCCGGGACGGCAATCGGGCGCGAATTACCGAACCCTGGGGAGTCGCAAGCCTGGTGTGTTTTTAAGTTGTCCCCGCGTACTCGCCCTCTACGACCTCGCCGTCTTTCACATCGGTCTGCCCGCTCGCGCTGGAACCGCTCGATGCCTGCCCTGGCGCGTTCTTGTAAAGCGCTTCGGCCATGGCATGCGATGCCTGTTGCAGCACCGTCATGGTCGAGCGAATGCCAGCGAGGTCGTCGCTCTTCACAGCATTCTTGACGGCACCGAGCGCCGTCTCAATCCGGCTGGCTTCTGCGGCGCCGAGTTTTGCCTTGTTCTCATCGAAGGTCTTCTGCACTGAGTAGACGAGGGCGTCTGCCTCGTTGCGAGCGTCGATGAGGTCGCGCCGCGACTTGTCGTCGGCCGCGTGCGATTCCGCGTCCTTCACCATGCGATCGACGTCTGCTTTCGACAACCCGCTCGAGCCGGTAATGGTGATCGTCTGCTCTTTGCCGGTTGCCGTGTCCTTTGCCAGGACATTGACAATGCCGTTGGCGTCGATGTCGAAGCTGACCTCGATCTGCGGCAGGCCGCGCGGCGCCGGCGGCAAGCCGGCCAGATGGAACCGGCCGAGCGTCCGATTGTCGCGAGCGAGCGGGCGTTCGCCCTGCAGCACGTGCACTTCGACGCTGGTCTGGTTGTCGGTCGCCGTGGAAAAGACCTCGCTCTTTCGCATCGGAATCGTCGTGTTGCGCGGAATGAGCGTCGTCATCACGCCGCCGAGTGTTTCGATGCCGAGCGACAGCGGCGTCACGTCGAGGAGCAGCATGTCCTTGACTTCGCCGGCGAGCACGCCGGCCTGAATGGCGGCACCGACGGCTACGACTTCGTCAGGGTTGACTCCTTTGTGCGGCTCCTTGCCGAAGAATTTCTTGACGGTCTCCTGCACTCGAGGCATGCGCGTCGAACCGCCGACGAGCACCACTTCGTCAATCTGTGACGGCTTGATCCCCGCGTCTTCGAGCGCCTGCTTCACCGGACCCATGGTGCGCTGCACGAGATCTTCGACGAGCGACTCGAGCTTCGCGCGCGACAGCTTGATCGCCAGATGCCTGGGTCCTGAGGCGTTCGCCGTGATGAACGGCAGATTGATTTCGGTTTCGATGACCGAGGAGAGCTCGATCTTCGCCTTCTCGGCTGCTTCCTTCAGACGCTGAAGCGCCATCCGATCTTTGCCGAGATCGACGCCTTCCGCATTCTTGAACTCGGCGATCAGCCAGTCGACAATGCGCTGATCGAAATCGTCGCCGCCAAGGTGGGTGTCGCCGTTGGTCGATTTGACTTCGACGATGCCGTCGCCGACTTCGAGGATGGAGATGTCGAACGTGCCGCCGCCGAGGTCGTAGACCGCAATGGTCTCGTGACTCTTCTTGTCGAGGCCATATGCGAGGGCGGCAGCCGTTGGCTCGTTGACAATCCGTAGAACGTTGAGTCCGGCGATCTTGCCCGCGTCTTTGGTGGCCTGCCGCTGCGCATCGTTGAAATACGCAGGCACCGTGATGACCGCGTCAGCGATCGTCTCACCGAGATAATCCTCGGCCGCTTTCTTGAGCTTCTGGAGGATCATCGCGGAGATTTCCGGCGGCGAATACTTCTTGTTCCGCACGTCGACCCACGCGTCACCGTTCGTGTGAGCCACAACTTTGTAGGGAACACGCGCGAGCTCGGTGCTGACTTCCGAGAACTTGCGGCCCATGAACCGTTTGACGGAGAAGACCGTGTTCTCCGGGTTCGTGATGGCCTGCCGTTTCGCAACCTGTCCAACCAGGCGTTCGCCGTCTTTGGCGAACGCCGCCACCGACGGGGTGATCCGCGAGCCCTCCTGGTTGACGATGACGGTCGGCTGACCGTTTTCCATCACCGCCACCACGGAGTTCGTGGTGCCCAGGTCGATGCCGATCACCTTTCCTTTTGCCATATGTGATCTACCTCTAATCGCTTCGTATCGCGCGTGGCCCAAACCGTCTCGGGCCTCCGCACATCGTCCAATGCAGATCATATGGATGACATGAGTGCTTGTCAAGCATTTTATCTTAGCCTAATTGACTCATGTATGGCCGTGCTCGGCGCTCTTCCCCTTCTCTTGTTGGTCTGAGCCGGGCAATCTAGCGCTAGAGCCGGCTCAACAGGATCGAAATGGACTCGGCGCCGCTTTCGACGGCGTGTGGCAGGTCTGCGGGTGACAGGCGCCCGCGGTCGGTGAGAAAGAGCGTTGCGAGCTCGGCCGGCACGAATTCGAAGTACGCATTGACGCGCGCGATGCCGGCCGCCGCGCCCCACACTTCCTCCGGTGGTCCCAGCGGTAAGGCGAGCGCTGATTCCAGAACGTTCGGCACGAATTTGTCGTGGCTGGCGATGACGTAGACGGGTGTGCCGCGCAGGTTCGCTGCCGCACAGAGACCCAGACTGCCGACTTTATTGATCCATCGCGTGGAGCAGACGGCATCGGCGCCAAGCACGATTGCCGAGGCGTCTGGCAGAAACGTCGTAAGGGCGGCATCGATCACGAGCGTCACTTCCGCCGAGCGATCGTGCAACGCCGCCGCCAGACGACGGCCTTCGAAGCGCGGCCTGCCCTCGCCGCAGACGATGCGCATGCGGCGCTCCCCTGCGAGCTCGCCGAGCACGCGCGCGACGCTGCCGCTATAAGACAAGGTCAGGATAAGCGGTGAATCCTCGTCCGTTAACAGCTCGCGGAGCGTGATTGCGGCGGCGCGATCGAGCGCACGCGGCGCCCGTTCCATCTCCATGCGGACACGAGCGAACGTTCCGGGGTGATCGGCGTCGTCGACCGCTGCGGCGCACGCGTGCCACAACGCCGCCATCGGTTGCCGGCGACAGATCAAGCGCGCAAATGCCAGGACGTCTTGCGGACTGCTCTCCAGCGCAGCGGTCAGCACCGGAAGGAGCCGCGCCAGGAGTTCAGAAGCGCCGGCCTCTCGGTCGTCCGCAATCGCACGGGCGCGGCTGAGAAGCGTCACGCCACTAGCATAGGCCGTACGGCTACAATGGCCAGAAGCGTCTGTTGATGAGCATGCGGCCCATTTCGCGCCTGTTGATTTCCACCGATGTCGGCGACCTCGGTCAGGAAGTCCGCCGGCTGTTCGACGATCTCTCTCGCCGTCGTCCCGATCGTCGTCATATGGTCTCGGGTGAATGCATGCCGCTCTTGGACGTGTTCGAGACCGATCGCACGATTGAAGTGGTGCTCGATCTGCCCGGCATCTCCATTGAGAGCATTCGGATCATGCTGAAATCGGGCGTGCTCCTCATCGTTGGAGAGAAGGAGCGATCCGAGCCGGCGATGCGAATGCCCGCGAGCTTTCACCTCGTCGAGCGCGATTTCGGCCGCTTTGCGCGGGCCATTCGCGTGCATGCCGCGATTGACGCGTCGAACGCGCGGGCGCGGCTCAAGCAGGGCGAGCTTCGCGTGATTCTCGCGAAAATCCAGGAACGTCGCGGCCGCGAAATTCTCGTCTCGATCGATGGCGAGAGCACGCCACCGACCTCCACAGCATGAGGCTGCTCTTCATCGGCGATATCGTCGCGCGGCCGGGACGCGAAGTTGTGCGCCGCGGTCTCAAGACGCTTGTTCGCGCCCACCACATCGATTTCGTCCTGGCCAACGTCGAGAACGCCGCGGGAGGTGCAGGGGTGACGCGCGAGATTGCCGACGAGCTTTTCGGACTCGGCATCGACGTTCTCACCTCGGGCAATCACATCTGGGACAAACGCGAGGTGCTCACGTTCATCGGCGAAGAGCCGCGGCTGCTGCGCCCGGCTAATTATCCGGCGGGCGCGCCAGGCTCCGGTGCGTTCATCGCCAAAGCCGAGAACGGCGAGCTCATCGGAGTGGTCAACGTCATGGGTCGCGTGTTCCTCGCAAACATCGACGATCCGTTCTCGGTTGCCGCGCGCGAAGTTGCGCGTCTGCGTGCCGCAGGCGCGCGAACGATCCTCGTCGACTTTCACGCGGAAGCGACATCCGAGAAGCTCGCGCTGGGCTGGCACGTTGATGGAACCGTCACCGCCGTGATCGGCACGCACACGCACGTCCAGACGGCCGACGAGCATATCCTGCCGGGAGGGACGGCGTACATCACCGACGTCGGCATGACCGGCGCGCACGACGGCATCATCGGAATGGAGCGTACGGCCATCATCTCGCGGTTCATCACCGGTCTGCCTGCGCGAATTGAGTCCGCCACCGGGGACCTCCGGCTCCATGCGGTCGTCATCGAGGCGGAGGCCGGCAGCGGTCGCGCCCTCGGCATCACACGAGTTGGCGTGACGCTCGCGGAGCTCGACGCGATGAATGACGCGGCGCGACAGCCGGCGGCGAGCCTGACGTGAGTAGCCTGTTCGATCTTCCCTTCGAGGAACCTGGGCCGGAATCGGAAGACGTCCTCTCTCAACCGGTCAAGCAACCGGCGCCGCAGCCGGTTCGGCGCGCTTTCACCGTTACCGAGCTGACGGCGGCGCTGCGTCAATTGCTGGAAACGACCTTCCCCGAAGTATGGGTCGAAGGCGAGCTGTCAAACGCCAAAGTGTGGACCACGGGTCACCTCTACTTCACACTGAAAGACGGCGCGGCGCAGATCAAAGGGATCATGTTCCGTTCCAATCTGCGGTACTTGCGATTCAAGCCAGAGGACGGATTGCGCGTGGTGGTCCGCGGCCGCCTCAGCGTCTACGATGCAAAGGGCGAATACCAGATTGTTGCGGAGCATCTCGAGCCGAAGGGGTTGGGGACGCTGCAACTGGCATTCGAGCAGCTGAAGAAAAGGCTCGCCGCGGAGGGCCTGTTCGACGCCACACGGAAGAGACCCTTGCCCGCGTTGCCTCGGCGCATCGGCATCGTCACGTCCATCGACGGCGCCGCGTTGCGAGACATCATTCGCGTGCTGCACCGGCGATATCCGAACGCGAGTCTGGTGATTGCCCCGTCGCGCGTGCAGGGCGAGGATGCGGCAGGCGAGATCGTCCGCGCGCTGCGGCTGGTTGCGCGTGTCAAAGGCGTTCACGTGGTCATCCTTGCGCGCGGCGGCGGATCCCTCGAAGATCTCTGGGCCTTCAACGAGGAAAAGGTTGCCCGCGCGATTGCCGCGTCGCCCGTGCCGGTGATTTCAGGAGTCGGCCACGAAACAGATTTCACGATTGCCGACTTCGTCGCGGACGTTCGCGCGGCCACACCTTCAGCGGCTGCGGAGATTGTCGTGCGGCGCAAAGACGAGTTCTGCGCGCTCATCGATCGCTTGGGGGAACGTCTCGACGCGGGCATCAAGAGCCGGTTGAGAAGATGGGAATCGCGATTGAGTCTGCTCGCGGGCCGACCTGGATTCGCCGGTTTCCGTGGACGCCTTGCCATGCGCGGCCGCCATGTCGCGGAGCTCACCGCGGAGCTCCGGCAGGCGGGAGCGGCCGCCTTGGCCCAGCGCACCAGGCGTTATCAATCGATCGCTCGAACACTGCAGCAATTCCACCCCGGTCGACGCCTTGCAACGGTGCGGACGAAACTTGTCGAGCGCGAGAACGCTCTCGTGAAGGCAGTCACGCGGCGCCTGCACGTGTCGCAGTCTCGCGTGCAGAGCGCCATTGCGCGGCTCGAGGGCTTGAGTCCACTCGCGGTGCTCGCCCGCGGATATGCCGTTTGCTGGGACGGCGCAAGAACGCGGATCGTGCGCGACGCGACGACGGTGACGATTGGCGAGCGCGTGCGTGTGGCGCTCGAGCGCGGCGAGTTGCAGTGTCGTGTTGAGGAGAGATCAACCGCCAGCGGCGACAGCTGACGACGCCCGGCATTGTGGCGCGAGCAGAGATCCGCGGATGTCTATTACAGCGCTACGCACGAGATCTTGTGGACTGCGATACGACGATGGATACGACGATCAAGGATTTTGAACAGGCCATCGCGGAGCTCGAGACGATTGTCAAGAAGCTCGAGGAAGGCGATCTTGCGCTCGAAAAATCGCTCGAGCTGTACGAGCGCGGCGTGCAGCTGTCGCGCTTCTGCCATGCCCGACTCGAGGACGCCGAGAAGCGCATCGAGATTCTGAACGAGCGCGGCGAGCTCAAAGCCGCTCCGCCCTCGCTCGCGCTGCCGGACGAGGACCGCTGAGCGTGGCAACGCTCGAGGAGTATCTATCTGCCGCACGGCGGCAGATTGAAGAAGCTCTCGAGCGGTACCTGCCTCAGCCGCCGGGCACTCCCCCCATCATCGTCGACGCCATGCGGTACAGCCTGCTTGGTGGGGGCAAGCGATTTCGGCCCGTGCTGACGCTTGCCAGCGCCGAAGCCGTCGCACTCAAACGCAACATGCCGCTTGAAGATGCACGGGCGCTCGCGCTGCCGGCGGCGTGCGCCATCGAGATGATTCACACTTACTCGCTCATTCACGACGATCTTCCCGCGATGGATAACGACGTGCTGCGTCGCGGAAGACCGACGCTGCATGTGGCCTTCGGTGAGGGTTTTGCCATCCTCGCGGGCGACGGTCTTCAGGCGGAGGCGTTTGCGCTGCTGGCGCGAGAGCCTCACAGCGAGGATCCGTCAATCGCCGCGCGGAAGCTCCGAACGTCAGCGTTGATCGCCACCGCCGCCGGCGCCGGCGGGATGGTGGGTGGACAAGCCCTGGATTTACAAGCGGTCACCGACGTGCCTGGCGTCGAGCGCGCCCGGGTCGACGGACCGGCACTGGAAGCCATGCACGCGCGAAAGACGGGCGCGATGATTCGCGCCGCAGCCGCAAGCGGAGCGATTATGGCCGGCGGCAGTTCGAGTGAGGTGGATGCGATCGACTGTTACGCACGCGAGATAGGACTCGCCTTTCAGATAGTCGACGATATTCTCGACATCGAAGGGGCCGCTGATGTCCTTGGAAAGAGCGTCGGCAAGGACGCGGCTGGCGGAAAGCCCACCTATCCAGCACTCTTTGGTCTGAAGCGTTCGCGTGAGCTGGCCGAAGCGTGTCTGGCGCGCGCGACGACCGCACTCGCATCGGCCGGACTGGATCGATCTCGCCTTCGAGACATTGCGGATTGGGTCGTCTACAGACGCTCGTGAGCGCACGCAAGACCCGCCTCGATCTGCTTCTCGTGACGCGCGGACTCGCTGAATCGCGCGAAAAGGCGCAGGCGCTGATTCTTGCCGGCGCCGTCAATGTTCCAGACCATCCGGGTGCAAAGGCGGGAACTCGCGTGGCCGACGATGTGGAGATTCGAGTTGCCACGCCCGAGCATCCCTGGGTGAGTCGCGGAGGAATCAAGCTCGCCCATGCGCTCGACATGTTTGCCATTGACGTGACCGGCCGGCTTGCGCTCGATATCGGCGCCTCCACCGGCGGCTTCACCGACGTGCTGCTGGCGCGTGGCGCTCGGCACGTGATTGCCGTCGATGTGGGTCAGGGGCAGCTTCACTGGAAGCTGCGGAGCGACAGCCGCGTCACGCTGCGCGAGGGCATCAACGCGCGCGCGCTGAGCCGGGCCGACCTGCCCGGCATTGGTCAGGGCGCCGGAATCGTGGTCGTAGACGTTTCCTTCATTTCGTTGAAGCACATCGTTCGCAGCATCCCTGCGCTGCTCGCGCCCGACGCTGACGTCGTAGCGCTCGTGAAACCCCAGTTCGAAGCCGGCCGCCACGACGTGGGAGCCGGAGGCATCGTGTCGGATCCAGCCATTCACGACCGCGTCCTTGCCGAAGTCACTCACGCGGCCGCTGAAGTAGGATTGGCGCGCGCAGGGATGATTGAGTCTCCGATTACCGGCGCCGAAGGTAATCGTGAGTTCTTCTTGCACTTGCGGCCGGCGGTGGGCCTGCGGTAGGGGCCGGCGGGCCTACTGGAGCGCAGCGAGGCCTACTGGAAGCGTACGGAGCGAAGCGAGTCCCCATGAGAATCGGCATCGTTGCGAAACCCCACCTCACCGCCGCGCGCGAAACGCTCATCGGCATCGAGCAGTGGCTCTGCGATCACCAGATCGACTCCGTGTGGGATCGAGATGCCGCGAATCTCACGCGGCCGGGCGAGCGCACGATCGTCGAGCGAAGTCAACTGCCGGCGATCTGCGATTTGGTGCTCGTGCTCGGCGGCGACGGCACGCTGCTCGCCATGGCCGGTGTGATTGCCGATTCAGGTCGCGACGTGCCGATTCTGGGAGTGAATTTCGGATCGCTCGGCTTTCTCACCGAGATCACCCACCCTGAACTCTACCCTGCTCTCGAAGCCGCCGTGCAGGGCCGCGCCCATCACGACGAACGGATGATGTTGAAGGGCGCGGGGATGTCATCTGAAGCGCGCGTCGCGCTGAACGACATCGTGTTCACGCGCACGGCGTTGTCTCGCATGATCGATCTCGCCGTGACGGTCGGCGATCAGTTCGTCACATCAGTGAAAGCGGACGGATTGATTGTCGCGAGCCCGACAGGATCCACCGCCTACAACCTCGCGGTCGGCGGCCCGATCGTCCATCCCGCCATGGACGCGATCGTCCTCACACCGATCGCACCGCACACCCTGACGAACCGGCCAATTGTCATTCCGGCCGAGCGCGAAATCCGCGTGCGTGCCGGCATCGCCAACGCGGGCGCCGACATTTACGCCACCTTCGATGGACAGCACGGCTTCGCGCTGCGCGAAGGCGATGAAATCTCCATCACGCGCGCGCCGCGTCCGATCCGGTTGATTCGATCCTCGACGCGCAACTACTTCGAGGTGTTGCGTGAAAAGCTGAAGTGGGGAGAACGGTGACAGCTTGATGTCGTGCGGGGCTTTAGCCCCGCCCTCGACGGCGGGCCTGAAGGCCCGCCACTACGCGACGCAGCCCGATCTTAATGCGGCGGGCGGTTCGTGGCGCTCGGCGTGCTGTTGGTCGCCGAATTGCGGCGATCGCGAAAGAACTTGATCTGCCACTGCTCAACGTTTCGGTTGTGCTCCTCGAGCGTTTTTGCAAACACGTGTGAGCCGTCGTTCTTGCTCACGAAGTACAAGTAGTCGACAGCCGCTGGATGTGCGGCGGCTTCAAGCGACGCCTTACCGGGGGCCGCGATCGGACCGGGTGGCAGGCTTGGATAGCGATACGTGTTGTACGGAGATTCCATCTGAAGATCTTCGCGGCGGATGTTTCCGCTGTAATTGCCGGCCCGCTCCATCGCGTAGATGACAGTGGGGTCTGCCTGCATCGGCATCCCGGCCGCGCGCCTGTTCAGGTACACCGCCGCAACGATCGGCCGCTCGTCTGGCACGGCGGTCTCCTTCTCGACAAGGGAGGCGAGCGTGACGGCTTCGCGCACGCTGAGGCCGCGCGTCTTGATGGCAGCAAGCATCTCGTCGTCGAACCCTTTTTTGAACGCCGCAATCATTTGAGCCGCCAACGTGGACGCAGGCGTCTTGCGACGAAGCGAGTAGGTGTCTGGAAACAGATACCCTTCGAGATCCGGCGCGGCTGGATCGAGATCGTGGATAAGCGATGCATCGCGGGCAGCTTTGGCAAAGTCCTCGGCCGCACCCAGACCCGCTTGCTCGTAGACCTTTGCCATCTCGACGATCGTGAGACCCTCACGAAAGGTGACCAGCTGCCGGTAAACATCGCCGCGCGCGATTTTGTCGACGACTTCGAGCGCTGACATCGGACGATCGAACCGGTACTCGCCGGCCTTGAGTTCGCGGGCGCGACCGGTGAGCCAGAGCGCCCCGCGAAAGGTCATTGGGTCGATCACCACGCCCGCGTCTACGAGCCTCTTACCAATCATCGCCGGTCCGGCACCCGCAGGAATATCGACGAACCGTTCCTGATCGGCATACCCCTTGAAAGACTGATGAACACGGGTGAAACCGAAATACGCCGCACCGCCGGCAAGAGCCGCGACGACCAGCACCACGACGAGCAGCGCTATCACCCAACGCTTCACGTTCGCTGGTCCAGGTAATCCTGCAGCACAACTGCGGCTGCCGCCGCATCGAGCTTGGCCTTCCGCCGGCGCCAATTGCGCTCACGGATTGCAAGGCGCGATTCAGCTTCTCGGCTCGATAGACGCTCGTCCTGCAGGACGACTGGTATGGAGATTCGTTGTTCGAGCGTTCGCGCAAACGCTTCGACGACGGACGTTTGATCGTTCGGCGTGCCATCCAGCCGCCGCGGCCACCCGACCACGACTGCCGAAAGGCCGTCGTCTTGCTGGAGGAGGTTCTCGATCTGCTCCACAATCAGCTCCAGCGTGCCGGCCTCGGATCGCGGTCTCTCGATGAGGCGCCATGGCGACGCCAGCGTCGCTGTGGCGTCGCTCAAGGCGAGTCCGACACGACGCGCGCCGTAGTCGATCCCGAGCACGCGCACTCCGAGCAGTATAATCGCCGCAATTGATCCATCCGGGTGTCCATGCTCGTCGCGCCGCGTGCGGCAGGGCTCGCATGCTCGACCACGGACGGAATCAGCTGCGCGCTGATTGATGCGATTCCAATCTTTCCGCGGCACTCGCCGTCCTCTCGGAGCTCAGGCTCTCCTGTTTCTCTCGTTGGCGGCTTGCGTCTGCGCGGGAGCTCCGAGCCTGCGCGCACAGGCCCAGGCTCCGACGCCTGACACGAAAACCGAGCTGGCACGACAGGCCGAACAGCGCATCAAAGAGCTGCAAGCTGAATCGGATCGACTCGCGGCGCAGACGCGCACCACACTTACCGAGCTTCGCGCGCTGGAACTGCAGCGCGAAATCAAAGGCGAGGAAGTCGCAAAAGCGGATGCTCAACTCAAGGAGCTCGTTGCGGCCCTCGACGCGACAACGAAGCGAGTGGAGGCGCTCGAGAGCCAGCGCCGCGCGGACGTGCCGTGGGTGCGCGAGCGTCTCGTAGAGATCTACAAGCGCGGACGCCTGGGATACCTGCGGCTGCTGCTGTCGGGCACGGACATCAAAGCGCTCGGACGCCTGAGCCGCGGCGTCGCGGCGACCGCAACGCTCGATCGCGTGCGTCTGGAAAGCCATCGCCACGTTGCGCAACAGGAACGGACAGCGCTGGCCGAGCTTCAGACCCGGCGACAGGAAGTCGACAACGCACGGGCCCAGGCACTCAACGCGCGCCGGGCGCTCGGCGATGCCGTCGCAACGCACAATCGGCGGCTCGACGAGCTCGACGCTCGCCGTGATCTTGCCGCGCGGTTCATCGGAGACTTACAGGGCGCACAAGGCGAGCTTCAGCGGACTCTCGCGTCGCTGCCGGATACGCGCGCCGCGCTGCCGATCGCGCCGTTCAAGGGCAGGCTCGACTGGCCGGTGCGCGGCGGGATTCTTTCGCGGTTCGGCCGGAGCGCTGCAGGTCGGTTCGGGACGACGATCGTGCGCAACGGCATCGAGATCAGCACGCCGGAAGGCGCGCCGGTTCGGGCCGTTCACGCGGGCACCGTCGCGTTTGCGGCGCCCTTCACCGGTTTTGGCACGCTCGTGATCCTCAATCACGGCAGCGGCGCGTTCACGCTGTATGGTCACTTGAGCCAGGCGGCCGTGACGAACGGCGCCCGGGTGGGACGAGGCGATGTGGTGGGTCGCGCCGGCCGCACCCCCGGCGGTGTCCCCGCTGCGTATTTCGAGCTCAGAATCGACGGCCGGCCGGTCGATCCCGTACAATGGCTCAGGGGTACTCGATGAGGTCTCGCAGCCGTCTGTTCGTCTTGTTCGTCTCGATTCCCGTGATTGCCTTTGCCGTCATCGGCGGCTTCATGGGCAAGGCGATGGCTCGCGAAGAGAGCTATCAGTACCTGCGCATTTTCGAAGACGTCGTCACGCTCATCATGAACAACTACGTCGAGGACGTAAACCCCGACAAAGTAATGCACGGCGCGATGCACGGCCTTGCCGACGGCCTCGATCCCGACAGCGCGTACCTCGATATCGCGCAGGCGAAAGCGTACGAGAAGAACGATGCGCTGGGCGCGGGTCGAACCGGATTGGAGTTGACGCGTCAGTACTACCTGCGCGTGATCGCGGCGCGTGACGGCTCGCCTGCGGCGAAAGCCGGTCTCCGCCCCGGCGACTACGTGCGGGCGATCGACGGCCAATCGACGCGCGACACATCGGTCTACGAAGGCATCCGAGCGCTCGCGGGCAAGCCTGGAACGAAGGTAACGCTCACCGTCCTTCGGGGCAATGCCGCCGAGCCGCACACGATTGAGGTCGTGCGCGAAGAGCTCGCGCCTGTCGCGATCAAGGGTCGCGTGGTGCCGCCCTCGACTGGATATCTGCGCGTACCGGAGTTTGGCAACAACGCCGCCGATCAGATTAAAAGCGAGATCAACTCGCTTACCAAGGCCGGCGCGACATCGCTCGTCATCGATCTTCGTGGCACGGCGTTCGGCGAGCTGGAGAGCGGTCTGACCAGCGCGCGGCTCTTCGTGCCGAGCGGCACGCTCGCGTTTCGCCAAGAGAAAGGCAAATTGAAGGAGCCGATTGCCGCAGCCTCCGGCGACGGCAATATCACGCTGCCCTTGGCGCTCCTGACGGATAACGGCACGTCTGGTGCCGCGGAGCTTTTTGTTGCAGCGCTCACGGGAAACAAGCGCGCTTCAACGATTGGCGAGCGGACACTGGGGCGTGCGGCCCGACAGCGGTTCGTGCGATTGCCCGATGGCAGCGGCCTCGTCCTCACCTACCTTCTTTACCTCACACCCGGCGAAGCGGTGATCAACGAGAAAGGTCTCACGCCGGAAGTCGCGGTTGAGCAGCCCGACGTCGAATTCGGCGAACCGCGGCCCGCCACCGACGCGACGCTCGATAAAGCAATCGAGCACTTGAAAAAGAAATAAGCACTCGCCGCTTTCGCTTGCGACGCTGAATCAACGAGCTTCGGCGGGCACGCCTGTGATATAACGCGCTCTTCGCGCGTACTCCCCATCACTCCTATCTGACGCCGCGGGCGCTCTGGAGGTCACGGCATGAACAAGCAGGAATTAATCGCGAAAGTTGCGAAAGACACGGGCGACACCAAGAGCAAAGCGGCGCAGGCAATCGATTCAGTGATCGACGGCATCACCAAGGCGCTGAAAAAGGGCGACTCCGTGACCTTCGTCGGCTTCGGCACTTTCAAGACCTCGAGCCGCAAGGCGCGAACGGCGCGCAATCCGCAAACCGGCGCAATGATCAAGATTCCCAAGCGCAAAGCCGTTCGATTCGTCGCGGGCAAAGCGCTCAAGACTGCAGTCAACTGAAAAGTCGGCAGCTTCGGCCTTTTACGTTGCTCAGCCCGCCCTGAGCGTAGTCGAAGGGCGTTCTCGCAGACTCGCAGGAGAGCGCCCTCCCGCGGGCTGGTTCGAGCGCAGTTCGTGCGCAGCGCCGAGCGGCCGAGTCCTGCGAACGTGAGCGAGTCCTCCGAGGCAAAGCCGAGTCCTTTGTTATAATTTTCCTTCGCCTTTTCGCGCAGAAGGCGCACCCGCAGGCGCGTAGCTCAGTTGGTTAGAGCGCCTCCCTGACACGGAGGAGGTCAGTGGTTCGAGTCCACCCGCGCCTACCACTCGACTCGGGCGCTTCGCGCCCGTGCTCGTGGCAAGCCATTCGACGCGAACACACGAAGCGTCCGAGTCGAGTGTCCTGAGCGAGCGA
>WNGA01013762.1_pt1 | contig 18308 bp, 14 predicted proteins | sample 5400061 | NCBI WGS metagenome assembly WNGA01 (sample SAMN13153366, study PRJNA577476) | soil metagenome | isolation source: 100 cm soil or saprolite under grassland replicate 2 | place: USA:California | collected 2016-06-15 | reverse complement strand
ATCCATAATTGTATTGCCTCCTTTTAGTTTAATAAATGAAGCAAACAATATAGAATAATATCCAAACCTTTATTTGACAGAGTGGGTGAAGATCAATGGTTTACCATAAAGGTTTGGATATTATTTTTGTTTGGATAACGGAGGTCATGGATTCTCGGCCCATGACCTGAATGGGGAATACCAGCTTTCCACAAGTATTCACGGAATCTTCTGTATGCAGCACTATTGTCCAGTCGTCTTTCAAACGGGCTTTTAAAATAGTATGTTTTTTCATTACTGAAAATGTGCATCTCTTCATTGTATTTTTTGCACCGATTAACCAGGCTTGCTGCCATAGGAATTTTCCTGTCCTTATTATTTTTTGATTGCAATATGACAAGAGTTCCTTCGGGAATACTGACATCTTTAAGTTTAAGGTTTAGCGCTTCTGATAATCGCAAGCCGCATCCATATATCATGCGGAACATAAGGCTGTCTACCATGTGGCGATTGCTTAAAGGATGTGACGGGTAGATGTCGATCGCATGAAAAAATTTTCCGAGTTCATCTTCAGAAAAAATGTGTGGTGTATACAGATGTTTTTTGGGAGTTGATTTCCTGGCGCAGATGTAGGACTCGTGTCCAATGGTACATAAATATTCCCCAAGCCCACTCAATAGTTTTTCTTTCGTGTGACGCGTAGAGGGTTTTTCATAATAAGTTCCATAACAAAAACCATTGACTAACTCAGGATTTAATTGATTACTGTTAAAATCAATATCATAACAATATTGATCAAACATTTCCATCATTCTCCCTTGCGTTTTATATTTAAATCCTGCCATTCTCTTTAGCATTAAAAATTCCTGCATTTGATCAGCAAGTTTGCTTTTCCATACATACTTATTCATAGCACACCTCCTCTGGGTCAATTATACAATTGCGCAGACCATTCATGTCAATTTTCAAGTATATACTCGTCGTTTGAATATTTTGATGCCCAAGAGCTTCAGAGATAACAGGAAGTGGTGTTCCTTGTTCAAGCAAAACACGCGCAAGGGTGCTTCTTAAAGAATGAAGACCATGTTTCTGATCACCCATTTGAATATTAGCCTTATTCAAATGCCTTACAAGCATCTTGTGAAAGGAGTTATGATCTGCAAACCCGTCATATGGCGCCTTATGCCGAATAAATACATAATCAGAAATTGAGTAGGGACGTCCATTCTTCAAATAATCTATGATCGCCCAGCCAACATCATCAAGCAAGGGTAGTTCCAACGGCTGTTTTGTTTTTTGCATCGTAATGGATATTTCCTTACGATTCCAGTTTAGGTTTGATAATGTTAATGAACGTATATCGCCTGCACGTAAGCCTAATCGGCTTACAAGCAAAAGAATTGCGTAATCTCGCTTCCCTTTCGGATTTTGGCGGTCAATTGATTCAAGTAATTTTTTTACATTTTCTTGTTCCCAAACAGCAGGGATAAAGGAGTTTCTCATAATTCTCACAGATGGGAGACAGTTGCTTAAATCTGACATTACTATACCATCATGGTAAAGGAACTTAAGATAATTACGAAGTATGGAAATAACATTTGCAATGTATCGTAAACTATATTTCTCATATGATGCCAAAAACTTTATTATATAACCGTTGTTTATTTCGGTTGAAGAATTAACGCCTTCAACTTGTAGAAATAGTAAAAACTTTTGCAGAGCACTAAGCACAGATGTCATCCCCATCCTGGCACATTTTCTTGCTTTACATGCATTTTTAAACAATGCAAAATCTTTCTTGAACACATCCGGACATTCAAAAGGCTTTTTACAAGGTCTTTTCTTAATAACCCTTAAACCGTGTTCTGAATAATCTGACAGGACCTGTAAGCCCCTGATTGTAGAATGAACCCTTGATGGGTGCTGGCCATACAGGCCACTTATAGTAATGCCAAATTTGTATCGTATATAATCAATCGCGACACTGGTGGAATAATACTCTATTTTCTTGCCTTCAATAAATCTCAGCAGACCATTATAACAATGCCTGTAGCGGTCAATAGTCTGGTCGCAATAATTTTTTTGCTTTAGGTCTGTGAGAATTCTGGGCATGATTTCATGAATCTTTAATTTTTGTTTCATAACATAGTCTCCTTTTTGATTTAGGTTTATAATATGGAGAGTGATATGAATTAAAGATCATTGAAATTCATCTTCTTACTAAATCGCGCTACATATTGTAACGGTCTACATATTGGCGAATATGGAGAGCTCTCCATATTAGGCACTCAAAAGCGATGCACTTGCTTCAAGCTGGAATTAACCTGGTATATATACGTGATATATTAGGGCACGTATCCATACAAACCACAGAAATTTATGCAAGGGCTGTATGTGGGCACAAGATGAAAATTTAATTAGCTGGTTGAAGAAATTTTAATATTGTTATGTAAAGTAATGCAACCGGCAATCGTTGATTTTATTATAGATACCAGCCATTACTTTACATAACTATTTACTTTACATAATGACAAAGAATAATACTAACTGCATCATGGGCAAGAGCCTTCTTTATTATGATTCGGGGATCGGCGACAGTTCCTGTAATGCCGCCTTCGCTTACAACCTCGTAATGAGTGATTTTATTGCTCCTAGTTAAAAATATTACAGCAAAAACTTCATGCTTTTTGTATTGCAATTTGGCGCGAAGAAAATCACAGTTAATAATTCTTTGGCTACATCAACTGCGCTTTTATCTCTTGTTCCGTTATTGATGAGAATGGCCAGCAATTCTGCATTGCTAAGCGTTTCAATGCCTTTTAACAACATTTTTTCTCGTGGCCTGTCATCTTCGGCCCAGTTCTTTATGGATTTGGTTGACATGTTGATAATTTATCAAAAGTCAAATTACAATTTCATTTTTGAATTTTTATCTTCGCCGCTCATTTATTTGCTATGGGCCCAACTGTAAAGATTTTCGCCGGCAATGGATCACATCAGCTTGCTGTGAAAATAGCGCAGCGTTTTGGCGCTTCGCTTGGAAAAATTAATATCCAAAAATTTAGTGATGGCGAATTTCAGCCCATCTTCTTAGAAAGCATCCGTGGTGATTATGTTTTTTTAGTGCAAAGTACATTTGCTCCTACAGACAACCTCTTTGAGTTATTGCTAATGATTGATGCTGCCAAACGAGCCAGCGCTTATAAAATCATTGCCGTTATCCCTTATTATGGTTTTGCGCGGCAGGATCGAAAAGACAAACCACGTGTTGCCATCGGTTCGAAGCTGGTGGCTACTTTACTGGAAGCAGCCGGCGCCAACAGGGTAATAACAATGGATTTGCATGCTCCGCAAATACAGGGATTTTTTGACATACCGGTAGATCACCTCGATAGCTCTGCTATTTTCATTCCTTACATTGAGCAACTTAAACTTGAAAACCTTACCTTTGCCGCCCCCGACGTAGGAAGTACCAACCGCGTGAGGGAAATTGCGAGCTATTTTAATGCAGATATGGTTATCTGCGACAAGCACCGTAAACGTGCAAATGAAATAGCGAGCATGGTAGTAATTGGTGAGGTTGCAGGACGGGATATAATTCTTATTGATGATATATGTGATACAGGTGGCACATTAGCAAAAGCCGCTGGCTTATTAAAAGATAAAGGGGCAACAAGCGTAAGGGCATTGTGTACGCATCCTATCCTAAGTGCCAATGCATATGAAACAATTGAGAATAGCGTGCTTGAAGAATTAATTGTTTGCGACACTATTCCGCTTAAAGAGGAAAGCTCTAAAATAAAAGTGATTTCGGTAGCAGATCTTTTTGCAATAGCAATAAGAAATGCATATGAAAATAAGAGTATCACCAGTTTGTTTATTCATTCGCAGTTAAGAGGCAAGGGTTGAGAAGTAGGGAATTGGGAATTTAGAATTGGTACGGAGACATATTGACGATTCATGTTCAATAGTGAAGTGAGTGACACAACAAAGATGCATAAAAAACAAAAGTTGGTATCATAACAATCATTCAAATCATTAGAATCATAAATAAATAAAACAATGAAGACAATTACAATCGAAGGACAACTGAGGACCGAATTCGGGAAAAAAGCCACCCGGCAAATTCGCTCTCAGGAAATGGTGCCAGGTGTAATTTATGGAGGCGAAAAGGAGATAAATTTTTCTGCTCCTGCAAGGGCTTTCAGGCCATTAGTGTATACCGGCGAATTTCAACTGACAGAGGTAAAACTTAATGGTGACACGTATAAATGCATTTTAAAAGATATGCAATTTGATAAGGTTTCTGATGCGCTGAATCATGTTGACCTGATGGAGTTAGTGGAAGACAAAAAAGTGATTGCCACTTTGCCGCTCAAGTTTACAGGTGCGGCGGCAGGAGTAAAAGAAGGTGGTAAACTGGTTTTGAAAATGAAAGCCATTAAAGTGAAAACCTATCCCAAATATTTAAAGGAATATATTGAGGTGGATGTTTCTAACCTTGAGTTAAATGGCAACATTCGTGTGGAGGATATTAAAGCGGATAATATGGAAATATTAAATTCTCCGCGAATTTCTGTTGCGTCGGTGGTACTTACCCGCCAGTTAAAACAGGAAGAAGCAACAGCAGCCGTTGCAGCGCCGGCAGCCGCTGCAGTGCCTGCAAAACCAGCAACAGCTTCTGCCAAAGAAGAGAAGAAGAAATAATTTTTTTCAATTCTATTATAAGCCCTGTGCGATTGTATGGGGCTTTTTTATTATAGTGTCAAGAGTTATCAGAGGAATAGGTATGGTAATGGAAACAAATTTTTATCTCTTTAGAATTGCATTGATAGATTGAAATCTCTATGTCAAAATTTTTAATTGTTGGCTTGGGAAATATTGGAGTGGAATACGCACATACACGTCATAACATAGGATTTGATGTAGTAACAAAATTTGTTTTAAAGTATAACGGAATATTTACAACCGGCCGGCTGGCAGAAGTTGCAGAAATAAAATGGAAAGGGAAAATTTTTATTTGTATAAAACCTACAACATACGTTAATTTGAGCGGTAAAGCTTTTAAATACTGGATGGACAAAGAGAAAATATCCCTTGAAAATACTTTAACAATTGTTGATGATGTTGCCTTACCTTTAAAAAAATTACGATTAAGACCTTCAGGAAGTCATGGTGGTCATAATGGACTTGCTGATATTGAACTAACGCTGGGAACAAACAAATATCCAAAGCTGCGTTTCGGAATAGGAAATACTTATCCAAAAGGTATGCAGGTTGAATTTGTGTTGGGAAAATGGTTTCCCGAAGAAGTGAGAATCGTAAAAAATAAAATTGATGCCAGTGTTGAAACCATAGAAAATTTTGCGTTGCAGGGAATTGAAAGAACCATGAACTTTATAAATAGACAGGAATTTATTTAAAATAATCTAAACCATTTTTTAACTTGCAGGAAGAGATTCAGGCTTATTGCAGTCCTTAACTATAAAAATCCACTTCCTTATTGCCTTAAAAAATCTCAATCTATGAAAATATTTTGTGTAGGTCGTAATTATGTAGAACATGCGAAGGAATTAAATAATGAAATTCCTGACGAACCTGTTGTCTTCCTAAAACCAAAAAGTGCATTAATACAATCTCATGCACATTTTTATTATCCTGAATTTAGTAATGAATTAAATTATGAAGCTGAACTTGTACTCAGGATTTCAAAAAACGGAAAATATATTCCTGAATATGCAGCCAACCGCTATTATAATGCCATAACGGTAGGAATTGATTTCACTGCACGTGATGTGCAGCAGGAACTGAAGAAGAAAGGCTTGCCGTGGGAAAAGGCTAAAGCATGGGATAACTCGGCAGTAGCGGGTGAATGGATTGATCTTACACCACAGATGCTGAAAAATCCGATTCATTTTTCTCTTTACTTAAACGGTAATATTGTGCAGCGTGGTATAAGTGCTGATATGATATTTTCTTTCGAAAAAATAATTGCTAATATCTCACAGTACTTTTCATTAAATATTGGTGACCTTATTTTTACCGGTACACCTGCTGGTGTTGGCGAATGTGTGGTAGGCGATGAACTAACAGGTTATTTCGAAAAAACAAAAGTATTCTCCGTCACGGTTAAATAATAAAGCTATAATTCAACAATTAATTCCTGCATCAGATATTTGTCAAATGTTTGATACAAACATTCTTGTTAAAGCATGGCGTTTAATGGCTACTGCACGCAGCATGGCCGAAATTTATGACAGCAATCGCCAGATATGCAAATATGTACATTCAACTTCCAAAGGTCATGAAGCAATACAAATAGCAACAGGATTACAATTGTTGACATGTGATTTTATAAGTCCTTACTATAGGGATGATAGCATTTTGTTATCTATTCGATATACACCGTATGAATTAATGCTACAGCTACTTGCAAAAGCTGATGACCCTTTTTCATGCGGTCGTTCATATTATTGTCATCCAAGCAGTGTTGATAAAAATAAACCACGCATTATTCATCAAAGCAGTGCTACCGGAATGCAGGCTATACCAACCACAGGAATTGCACAGGGCATTCAATATCTTGAAACGATCAATTCATCTTTACAACATAAAGGACCAAATAATGAGCTACCTATTGTCGTTTGCAGCCTCGGTGATAACAGCATGACAGAAGGTGAAGTAAGTGAAGCGCTGCAGTTTGCTGTGTTGAAACAATTACCCATTATTTATCTGGTGCAGGATAATAATTGGGGAATAAGTGTTTCAGCAGCAGAGGCAAGAACGATGAATGCCTTTGAATTTGCGGACGGTTTCAAAGGTTTGAATAAACTGCAAGTTGATGGCAGCGATTTTATTACTTCCTACGAAATTATGCAACAGGCAATTTCTTTTGTAAGAAATGAAAGAAAGCCGATGCTGGTGCATGCTGCGGTTCCTTTATTAGGTCATCATACAAGTGGTGTGCGCAAAGAATTTTACAGAAGCAAACAAGACCTTGAAATGCATGCTCAAAGAGACCCGTATCCAAAATTGCGCAATGCATTAATCCAGTCAGGCTTTTATGAAACTGAGATTGATAATATAGAAAATGAAGCAAAAGAAGCGGCACAAAAAGCATTTGAAGAAGCTGTTGCAGCGGCAAAGCCATCTCCTGCAACAGTAAGTGATCATGTTTTTGTTTCTACGCCTGTAACGGAAGAAAAAGGAACAAGACAACCTGCCAATGGAGAAAAAATAATTATGGTTGATGCAGCTCTGCATGCAATAGAAGAACTAATGCAGGAACATAATGAATGCTTGTTTTACGGACAGGATGTTGGTCGAAGGCTTGGCGGTGTTTTTCGTGAAGCTGCTACACTTGCAGAAAAATTTGGCGACCATCGCGTGTTTAATACTGCTATACAGGAAGCATATATTATTGGTTCTACTGTTGGTTTATCTGCTGTTGGTTTAAGGCCAATTGTTGAAGTACAGTTTGCAGATTATATTTACCCGGGGTTTAATCAGTTGGTATCTGAAGTATCTAAATCTTGTTATTTAACCAACGGCAAATATCCCGTTAACATGATTCTTCGTGTGCCCGTCGGTGCCTATGGTGGTGGTGGACCTTATCATAGCGGAAGTGTTGAATCAACTTTATTAAGCATAAAAGGAATAAAAGTTTGTTATCCATCAAATGCTGCTGATATAAAAGGTTTAATGAAAGGAGCCTATTATGATCCAAATCCTGTTGTAATGCTTGAGCACAAAGGATTATACTGGAGTAAAGTGCCGGGCACCGATGAAGCAAAAACCATTGAACCTTCAAGAGATTATATTCTTCCGCTGGGCAAAGCAAATGTTGTTGTAAAAGCAAACGCACAAAAAATTCAATCAGGAGAAACGGTTTGTATCATCACATATGGCATGGGTGTGTATTGGGCAAAAGCAGCAGCTTCTTTTTTCCCCGGGCAAATTGGGATTATTGATCTGCGTAGTTTATTCCCGCTTGATGAAGAACTTGTTTTTGAAACGGTAAAGCAGCATGGCAAATGTCTTGTGCTGAGTGAAGAGCAGCAAAATAATTCTTTCGCTGAAGCGCTCGCACACAGGATTGCATATAATTGTTTCACTTATCTTGATGCACCTGTAGAAGTATTAGGCGCTTTGAATTTACCTGCAGTGCCTATTAATCTTACTCTTGAAGCAGCGATGTTACCTACACCTGAAAAAGTGGTGCAGCACTTACAAAAATTATTTAAGTATTAATTTTTTGCAGTTATAATTTTTATGACGCGGCTTCAGAGTGTACGCATCATTGTTTCGCCTCGACGGACACTCGTCATTTATTTACGGTTATAAATTATTTTATCTCTCTAAAATCTTAAGAAGTGATTATGAAAATGACGCGAGCAAGGTTTAAATTATTTGAAGCAAATCCATTATTTTTGCCGCCCATTGGCGAGGTAGCTCAGTTGGTAAGAGCGCAGGATTCATAACCCTGAGGTCTCGGGTTCAACTCCCGATCTCGCTACACATGGTAATTTTATTCAAATCTTGTGAGGGCTGTTCGAGAAAAAGCAGCCCTTTTTCTTTTAGAATTAATAAGTTATGGGAAAGAGCAGGATTTATAAAAGGTGTTCTAAATGAACCCTCATTAAACATGAGACCAGCTTTGAACACCTCACGAAGAATAGAATGTTTCTGAAAAATATTTGCCTTTTCAAATATTTCGGGAATATTAGTTAATGATGGAAGTAACTTTTCTGCTGTTATCCAACTTGTCGAGTGCTCTTTATTCAACTCTTGAATTTCACCTTCCAGGATTGCTTTTTGTCCTCTCAAACGTTTAAACCATTTTTTGTAAGTCTGACTATCAATTTGATCATTTATAAGTTTCTCTTCCAGATTATCTATCTTTTTATTTACTTCATCCAACTCTTCTTTTTTACTATTTACTTGAACTTTTCTTGAATGCAAAACATCCTTAATTTTTTCTTTGACCCTTTTAAGCACCACTATCGGCCAGATGTACCATTGTATCACACAACGGAATCTGGCTGCCTTACTCCGAAGTCGTAGGCAGTTATTTAAAAAGAGAAAATAAAAATTCATTTGAAAACGTGTAAAAGATAATGTGATGATAGAGACAAATCAAAATCGTGTAAAGTGGTTACACATAAGATTAACGGATAAAGAACATCAAAAACTCCATGGTAAATTTTCGAAATCCATTTGTGGCAAACTCAGTGACTACGCAAGGAAAGCGTTGTTGGATAAACCAATAATGGTAAATCAACGAAACCAATCACTAGATGACTTTATGGCGGAAATGATGCTGCTTAGAATGAGTTAAATGCCATCGGTAAGAACTTCAACCAGGCTAAAAAAACTACACACCCTTTCACAAATAGCAGAATTTAAAAGCTGGATTATTTTGTACGAATCGGACAAACAAACCCTGTTAAACAAAGTAGCAGAAATTAAAATCGCATCAATCAAATCTCTGACGAATGGTTGCAGTAATTTACGCAAGCAGTAGTTTAAACAATGCTTTAAATTATAATGAGCAAAAAGTAAAACAGGGGCAAGCCGAATGTCTCATGGCTGTGAATTATCCAAAAGATCTGGAGCAGTTAAATTTTTATCAAAAACTAAATCGGCTTACCAACCAGGCTTCACTCAACCAAAGAGCAAAAGTAAACAGTGTACACCTCTCTTTGAATTTTGATACAAGCGAAAAATTACCTGCAGCAGTACTTAGAGAAATAGCATCGGTTTATATGGGAAAAATTGGTTTTGGCAAGCAGCCTTATTTAGTTTATGAACATCGCGACGCAGGTCATCCGCATCTGCATATTGTAACCACGAATATTCAGGCAGATGGAAAGCGAATTGAACTGCACAATTTAGGACGTAACCAATCAGAAAAAGCAAGAAAGGAAATCGAAATATCATTTGGATTAGTTCAGGCAGACAGCAAAAAAATGAAACAGGCTTATGACTTAAAACCTGTTAATGCTCAGAAAATTCAATATGGGAAATCGGAAACAAGACGAGCAATTACAAATGTCCTTGATGCAGTCTTGAATAATTATAAATACACTTCGCTGCATGAACTTAATGCTGTTTTAAAATTATACAATGTAACTGCAGACAGAGGTAGTGAAGATTCACGCACATATCAGAAAAACGGATTGGTGTACAGAATTTTGGATAGCGACGGAAACAAAATAGGCGTTCCAATTAAAGCAAGTTTGATTTACAATAAACCCACTTTGAAATATATAGAAAGTAAGTTCCAGCAAAATGAATCAGCAAGACAACCGCATAAACAACGAATCAAAAATGCAATTGATACTGCTAAAAGCAAAAAATATCTCAATGCAAAACTTAATAGCAGCGTTGGAAAAAGAAAGAATTCATGTTGTGGTAAGGCAAAATAAAGAGAGCATTATTTATGGCATCACGTATGTTGACCATCAAACGAAATGTGTATTCAACGGAACCGATTTAGGAAAGCAGTACAGTGCTAAAGGCATAATGGAAAGATTTAATTTTAATCCAGCACAAGAACAAATTCAAAGCATTGAACTTAAAAAATACCGAGGCAAACCGACCTTAAAGGAACAATACAAATCACGGAAAGTATTGTAACCCCAGTATATCAATATCGAAAACATAAAGTTAACTTTCGGAAAGCAGCGCAAATCATAATGTTTAATTTATTTTAAGAATTTCATTTGCACGTTTTGAAGCGTCATTAATATAGTAGAAAATATTTTCTTCTCCAATTTTTTGTGCAATTCCATCTAGTCTGAATTGATTCTGCACATTCACTTTAACATCTGAAAAAACAATTAGAATTTTATTTGTTCCAAGCTGTTTGATGACTTCGCTGAGTATTTGTAATTCTGACGGTCTTATCTGAAATATTTCAGTGAATCTGATGATTAGAATTCGGGGAGGAATTGCAATACTTCGTATTACTTTCTGTGTATCGGTTATATTGAACCCCCTACTTTAAATTGATTAAATTTTTGCAGCCTCTGCGTAGGGTTAATTAACAAAATCATGAAAGCAAGGATAAAAAAAAGATACTCTCTCGATTATATCTGCGGTTTGTGAAAAAAAATTTTACTATTATAAATTTTCATTTTCTTCGGATACATATTATTTTCAACTTCAATTAAACGAATAAAGGGGCTGTAGAAACAACCCCCTCTCGCTTGTGTGATTTTTTAAACGGGGCTATTCGATTGCACGCGAAAAAGCATCTCCCGTTTTTAACCAAAACCTGGCTGCCAATCATAAAAAGATTTCCTGTAATTTTTTGATTTTTAATGAACAATTAAAGTATTCTCCAGTTCTTCAAGCGTTTGTCCCTTTGTTTCTTTAACTTTTGTTTTTACAAATAAAAAACCGAGTAAACAAATTCCTGCATAGAAATAGAATGGACCATAAGCACCCAGTTTTTCTGCAAGTATTGGAAAAGTAAAAACCAAAATAAAATAGGCAATCCATAACGAAACAACAGCAACGGATGAAGCAATGCCACGTATTTTATTGGGAAAAATTTCTGAGATCAATACCCATGTTACCGGCGCTAAAGATGTTGCATAAGTAGCGATAGCGAGTAATACAAACAATGATATGAAAGCTGCACTCCACCTGGCCTGCAGCGCAACAGCCAATGCAATATAGAGAATAGATAATCCTATTGAACCAATTAGCATTAATGGACGACGACCAAGTTTATCAACCTGCCACATTGCAACCAGCGTGAAAATAAGATTTACTATTCCTATCGAAACGGTTTCAAATAATTGCCTGCCAAGGTTTGCACCAACCGATGCAAAGATGGTAGATGTATAATTAAATACAATGTTGATACCGCATAACTGCTGAAATATGGCAAGCGTAATGCCAACCACTATTGCAGGGCGAACCGCTTTATCAAATACAGCACGGTATGACTTTTTAGAATTGCCGGTTAAGGATGAGGTGATATCTACCAAAGTACTTTCTGCGAATTGAGTATTTCCGATTTTTTGCAAAACATTTTCTGCCTGTTTTACTTTGTTTGCTTTTACCAGCCATCGCGGACTTTCAGGCAACCAAAACACACCAATAAAAAATAATGAAGAAGGAATGAAACCTAATCCAAACATCCATCGCCATGCATCAGCGCCATTATCAGCAAGACTATAATTAATAATGTTGGTAATTAAAATTCCAATCACAATGGTTAATTGATTGATGGCAACATTACGTCCGCGGACATCGGCAGGTGAAACCTCTGCTATATACATAGGGCTTAGCATGGAAGCCATACCAACACCAATCCCGGCTGCAAAGCGCATGATGAGAAATATAGTTAATGATGGAGAGAATGCCATTCCTATTGCTGAAATTGCAAAAATTAAAGCGGCAATCATTAAACCCGGTTTACGTCCATATTGATCTGAAACAGTACCTGCAGTCAAGCAACCAACAATGCATCCTAAAGCGAGTGTGCCTGTAAGAAATCCCTCGGATAAAGCAGTTAACTCAAACTGTTCTCTCAGGAAAGGTAAAGCACCTGAGATAACAGCAAAGTCAAAACCAAAAAGATATCCCCCTAATGCAGAAACAAAAGATATTCTGAGAATATAACTGTTGTTGTAAGCTGTAGATTGATTATCCATTTAAAGTGATGTTACTCTTTATTTAGAAAATTTTATTGTTGATTTTATATTCAGGAATGATCTGATCTTTTTATCTCTGATTATGATTGCTATTTTATAAATAATGCCTCTATACTCTCAATAGAAACATCTTCATCAGGTTTAAATTCATTGCTTGCTATATATTTTTTCAAACTGTATAATAATTGTCTTGCCTCAGGTCTTTTTTTAAACTTCATCCAGATAAATGGCATTAGAATGACTCATGGCATACCACCACTGCCAGTTGCTGTGATATTCTGTTGGAAAAAAGCGCAAGGCAGGGTGTTTTGGATCACATAAAATACCCAGTGTATGCGGCGGCTGGCCATTTGTCCAGGCTGTATTCCAGAAGATACTTGAGAATCCTACCGGCACATCTCCACCTTTTCCAGGTTTAATTGATCCCTTCTTTAGGGTAAGCAATACTTCACCGCCATTTGCAAGCACATCCTTTGCTTTATCATCAAATTGCTGCGTTATAAAAATTCCTTTATCAACAGATGGTAAAGTGGCCGGATACACAAATATGTCCCATGAATTTTCATATCCATTAACTGAAACATAAAGAGTGAGTTTGCCGGCTTGTTGTACAGAATTTAAGGATTGTTTTATTTCACCAAGCTTAAATGCATTTCCTATCGGAACATCTGTTTTACCAAGTTTTCCCTGAAACAAAATTTTCCCTGCAGCATTTGTAATTTTCCATAAAGGCGTAACATTTTTTAAAGATGCTTCTCCAAAATGTGCAATTTCTACTGGCACAAATAATTCTTCATTATTATTGAATATCATTTTCGGCAATCTTACTAATGGGACAGTCGAGTTACAAAAACGACTGTACTCTTTTGCAGTAACATATCCTTTATCACCCCAGAAAGGATCCAGAACACCCACCAGCGCAGTACCTTGCCCGGGAAAATCATGCAGGTCAAGTAATTGAAAGCCTCCAAAATTTGGTGTTCTTAAAGCGGCCTCAATATCTGCCTTGTAACACAGCACTTGTAATTTACCTGAAGCCAATAAAAAACTATCGGCAAGATTTGCCATGCCATGCTCTTTAAGTTTGTCAAGAAATATGTCGAAATTTTTAGGTTTCAATACTCCATTATATTTCGGTATTTCTTTAAAATTGGGATACACACACCATTGTCCTATTTCATGGCTAACTGTTGGAATGGTATGTGATGGAAGCAAGGTATCCCAATCGTAGCTTGTGTTTGGTGCTTCACGATTGATAATACTGTTTACGCCCTCATCCCAATGTTGTATCCGCGGATCAGGAGTAGAATTATAATCGTTTTCAGGAATAGATGGCCAACCGGATGCTGTAGTATATAAGCGACGGCTATCTTTAGCCTTCCAGTATTTAACAAATGCGGTGAGATATTCTTTATGATGATCACCCGATGGCTCGTTGCCATAAGGCATCATACAAAAAGACGGATGATTACCAAAATTGGTAACAATCCGGTTACTTTCATCATAAATAAATTGATCAATAGGTTTGCCATCACCAACAGTTGCCCACGCAGAACACTCGATAGACAGATAAAAACCAGAACGGTCGGCAGCTTCAAATGCCGCTTCGGGTGGACACCAGGAATGAAAACGCATGTGATTTAAGCCATACGATCTGCATGTTCTGAATATACGCAACCATGAAGCTATATCTGTTGGCGGATAACCCGTTTTAGGAAAGATGGCGCATTCTAATGTGCCTCTTAAAAAAATAGGTCTCCCGTTAATAGTAAATCGCATGCCATTCGTCGCAAATTTGCGCATTCCAAAACTGATCTCTTTTGAATCTGTTCCACCTTCACCCGATAAAGAAACATGCAATGAATATAAATTCGGATGATATTCATCCCATAAATAAGGGTTGGAACCCATTGAATAATCTATTTCTAAGATAGTTGTATCCGTTTTGAGCGTAATACTTCTGCTAACAACAGGAATTTTGGAAGAAGCCATATTGATGCCTGATACAGATAAACTAATCTGTTTATTTACTTCCCTTCCCGTGATATTATTTAGAACCAGTTTTACATGGACATTCTTTTTATCTATGTCAGGGAATAATTGCACATCAGAAAAATAAACAGCCGGCCTGCTAATCAGAGCTATTTTACCAATAACTCCGTTCCAGTTAGTTTGCGTATTGTCACTAATGCTGTGTGCATCCACTCCGGGATTGATTTCTTTTACCCGGTTATCAATTCGCAGTGTTATGGAATGTTCTCCCGGCGTTAATAACTTATTCAATTGATATCTATGTGGTGCACCGAGTGCATTCTGCATTCCTATGTTACGATCATCAATCCATAAAGTTGTTTCCCAATGGCAACGTTCCAAAAACAATTCAATTGATTTTTGTTGCCATCTCTGCGGAATATTGATTGTTTTCTGATACCATGCCACACCCACATAATGTTTTAGCGGTTGCAGCCAGAAGGATATTTTTATATTTCCAGGAACACGGTAAGGCGCATAACTGCTGTCTTTGAACCAGGCATTGTTCCAGAGACCACCGGTCCATTTGGTATTCAAAGTAATATTATCTCCTTTACCATTCGTAGTCATTGAGCCGGGCAACATTACTTCATCCTGCAGCTTTGTTTTAAACCAATTCTGTTGAACGCCGTTATCCAAACTATCAATTTGAAAACTCCATTTACCGGCTAAGGAAATGGCATCTTCTTTTAAAATCTTATTATAGTGTTCCGCTTGAGCTTGTGCTAAAAAAAAGGTGAATAGAACGGGCACTGTTAAAATTAAATTCCGCATGATCTTTATTTCGTGTTTGTTAATAGGTTATTTAAAAAATCATTTTTGCGTGCTGCATTTGTTGAATAGAAATAAGGAAGTACGAGCATTCCCGCAATTTAATTCTTGCACATAAGCAGATGAAGGTTTGCTGCTCATGGTCAGACCGGGCGGTCAGACCAATTGTAGCCGCTTGTCTGCTGAATAAAATTATACGAAAACGATCCCATGGTAAATCATAAAAATCACATTATCATAATTGCTTTTATAGAAAATTTATCACTTCATTTTATATGCCTTTGCCGGTTGCTGGTTTATACCAAACAGTAAAGTGTTGTTTATTTCGATTGCACTTCGCACATCACCCCACAAATGAAAACCGGATTGCTGCTGATTGATGTAACTAAAATTTCCCTTCCCACCGTTGTGTAATAAAATTCCGTAATCAGCATCGCACTTTCCAAATCTCAACCTTGCTTTGTTAATGTTGCCGCAAAGCAAGAGATCTTTATTTCCATCCTTATCGTAATCGAGTTGTGTAATAGTAAACACCGGTGAGAACTGCGTCTGCAAGGGCAACGCTTTTTCGTAAAACCTGCCATCAGCACTGCTTTCAAAGTAAGCAGTCTTTAAATAATTTGCCTGCAAATGGTTTACATCTTTCAATTCTTCTTCGGTAAAAATATTTTTGAGTGTTGCGTTTGCATAGCTCTTGTAATCGGGGAAACGTGTCCGCATCATGCTGAACTGATCAAACAATTCATCGCGTGTTACATAAGGATAACTTGTATCTTTTATATAAAAGCAAAGTATAGGATCTACAGAACCATTGTCATCGAAATCTTTGTAATACATTTCTGCGGGCTCTTTATCACTCACGTGACATTGCGTATTCAAACCCATATTGCCAATGATAAGATCAGGCTTGCCATCATTGTTGAAATCACCAAATGAAAGTTTATTCCACCATCCGCTATAATCTTTATCGAAATAATCTTTTGTCCTGTTTTCAAGTTTGCCATTGTTGTTGATGAAAACTGTTATGGGCATCCATTCGCCAACAACGATTAAATCTTTTTTGTTGTCGTTATTCAAATCAATCCAGGCTGCATCGGTAACCATTCCAATTTTTTGTATGGATGATGCAATAGTTTTTGTTTCATCTTTAAAATGTCCTTTGCCATCATTAATGAGAATATAACTCTGTGGCGTTTCAGGATAACGACCGGGAATAACTCTTCCGCCAACAAATAAATCAATAAATCCATCTCCATTTATATCATTTGCACGAACACAACTTTTGCTTACATGCATTACGGGTAAAGCATCTCTATCCCTGATGAAGTTTCCCTTTCCATCATTCAAATATAACCGGTCCTGCAGCAAAGCATCATCGGGTGCATAGTTATGATAACCACCGCTGCAAACATATAAATCTATCAATCCATCTCCGTTTGCATCAAAGAGTACAGCATCCGCATCTTCACTCATTTTATCTGAATCAAAGGCTGGTTCATTTTTTTGAATGAGTGCCCCATTCTTTTGTTGAACAAAAAGTGATGCAGGCTGACCACTTCCGCCACCTGCATAAATATCTTCCAAGCCATCACCATCCACATCGCCTTTTATTAAACACGGGCCCGAAAATGATAATGGATTTAACAGCAAAGGCTGCCGTTTAAAGTCGTTGATAATATTGGTTGCGTTATGATAACTAACAGGTGATTTTATTTCTTCAAAAATTGATGTGGGATGTTGAGGTGCATGATAATTTGAGGTCGCATTTTTTTCATCCGGCACGAGTAGTTGATCAGCTTTCAGATTTGTAATAAGCTGCTGCTTGCCACTTAGCCAGACAATTCGTAAAGAATCAATATTCTTATCCTCGCCTAATCCAAAATGCAGAATGGAAGATACCGTAGATTGATAGCCTATTGATGGCATTTGTTCAAGAAACTGTTGCCTGCCTTTATTGTAGAGAGTTACTTTTGCGCCAAGCCCTTCAGAATTTTTACCTGCTCCCTGCAGTTTTATTTCTACATAATGGTTATGTTTTTGTTTATTCGTTTCATTCTGGTAAATAAATGCAGGCTGATTAATATTGTTTACAATTAAATCCAAATCACCATCATTATCCAAATCAGCATATGCAGCACCATTGCTGTTGGAAGGAAGACTTATTCCCCACAATTTGCTTACATCCGTGAATGTGAGATTACCATTGTTTTTAAAGAGATAGCTCATCATATTTGAAGAAGGCATGTGTTTCAGAATTTCCAGCAGGTCCTGCCTCCATACAGGATTCTGACGATTTTGTAATTTATCTCCCATGTATTTTAAAAAATCCATATTTGTATAATCTCTCAGATATCCATTTGTTACAAACAGATCTTTCATTCCATCATTATCATAATCTGCAAATAAAGGAGCCCAACTCCAATCAGTATTGGATATACCAGCCAGTTGTCCTATCTCGCTAAATGTGCCATTGCCATTGTTGACCTGTAACATATTGCGCATGTACTGGTAGTAAAAGCCAACCTTCAAATTCAGATTGAACAACTCATAATTGTCGGGTGCAAATAATAGCTTCTGCCGGTAATTATCCTCAGGAAGCATGTCCAAAGTAAAAATATCTTCGAGCCCGTCATTGTTAATATCGGCAATATCGTTACCCATTGAAAAGTAAGAAGTATGACCAAGGCTTGTTTGCAACTTATCAGTAAAAGTTCCGTTGCCATTATTGATATAAAGATGATCGGGAGTTAAATAATCATTACAAATGTAAATGTCCTGCCAACCATCATTGTTGATGTCTGCAATGCCTGCTGAAAGGCCATAGCTTAAACCCGATTCACTCAATCCACTTTTATGAGT
>WNGA01023271.1_pt1 | contig 18309 bp, 21 predicted proteins | sample 5400061 | NCBI WGS metagenome assembly WNGA01 (sample SAMN13153366, study PRJNA577476) | soil metagenome | isolation source: 100 cm soil or saprolite under grassland replicate 2 | place: USA:California | collected 2016-06-15 | reverse complement strand
CGACCGCCCCTCGAAGGTCTCCCGCCGCCGCCAGGCACGCAGGAACGTCTCCTGCACGGTGTCCTCGGCGTCCTCGAACGACCCGAGCATCCGGTAGCAGTGCACGTGCAGCTCCCGCCGGTGCCGCTCCGCCAGCCCCCAGAACGCCGCCTCGTCGACCTCGCCCAGACCGCTCCCGCCCAGACCGCTCCCGCCCAGCCCGCTCCCGCCCAGACCGCTCACGCCCAGCTCCTCCAGCCGCGTGTCCGCACTCATCACGTCATCCTTCCGTCTCGTCGTGTCCCGTCGTAGGTGTGACGGGTGCGGGCGCGACAACTCATCACTAGGGTCCGGTCGGCATGGCTGATCCAGTGACGGATCCGGTGGCGGAGCACGACGCGCGGTACGGCGAGGAGGGCGCGGGTCCGTCGGAGTGGGCGCGGGTGCGCGACCGCCTGGCGCGTGCCGGGGTCGCCTGGTTCACGACGACGCGGCGGGCATGCACGCACGGGCACGGCACGAGGTCCACCGAAAAGGATGGGTTTGATCTTGGAGCCGAGACCCGGCTCACCTGGGAGATGCGCGCCCGAAGGGATTCGAACCCCGGCGCTGTTGCGTTACCGGATCGGCGGACACGCTAGGCCCGCCGACTACCTGTCAAATCGCTTCGGCGAGCTCGGTAAACGCCGCGGCGACCCGCAGTGCGGGACGGGCGTCGACGCCGAGGTCGTAGTGGGCGCGGCGCAGGTTCTGGACGAAGGCGCGGCCGGCAATCACGACTTGCGCGGTCCGGTCAGTTCGTAGGCCGCGCATCGGTCTTAGCCGCGCTTGAGGTGACCGTGATCAGCTTCGATCGGGTTGTTCGCATACTGAGCCTTTTCATCCTGCGTAGCGGTCGGTTTCGACGCGGTGTAGGACGAGGATGGCCTGCACGATCGCGGTGGCGCGGCGTGGACAGCAGCGCAGCTTGGCCAGGAGTTTCCAGGTCTTTAGCGTGGCGATGGCTCGTTCGCCACGGGCGCGCATTCTCGCGTGCGCCTTGTTCACCGCCTTCTGCCGCCGTGACAGCTTCGGCCGGTATCGGTGCCGTCTGAACGGAGTGCGCACGCTGCCGCGGGCACCTTGGTAGCCCTTGTCGGCGAAGGTCATCACGTTTGCGTTGGTCAGCGCGTCGATGATGCCGTGAGTGCGGGCAGCGCTCAGGTCGTGCGCCGAGCCGGGCAGTGCCGGCGATGCCCATACGAGCCGGCCAGAGGCATCCGCGATGACCTGCATATTCACGCCGTGCCTCTTGTGCTTTCCGGAGTAGTACGGCTTCTGATCGGCGACGCGGTCGATGGGGATCAAGGTGCCGTCCAGGATCGCGTACGCCAGCTTGCGGATCCGGTCCATGGCTGTGGTCAGGTCGTCGGCAGCCGCGGCGAGCAGGGCGATCGCTTCCTGCACGTAGCGCCAGGCGGTGGCGACGCCGATCTCGAATCCGGCGGCGAGGCGGGTATAGGTGTCACCGTTGCGTAGGTGGGCCAGTGCGAGCAGGGCTTGGCGACTCGGTGCGAGGCGCCGCCAGCGGGATCGATGCTGGCTGCGGTGTTGGCGGATCAGGTCGGCGAGGTGGTTCAAGGTTCGACTGGACAGCGGGATCGTGGCGGGGTAAGACAGCACAGCGAGGCTCCCGGTGGGGGCATCGGGTCTTGGTCGACTGCTGTCTTACCTGGAGCCTCGCCCTCATCGATGTCCGGGTCTGCCACACCCGCCCTGACCTGCAAGATCAGGTTGGAAAAGGCTCAACGGTGAGCGCCGAACTACGGCCGTCCGTTGCCGCACCGACCGGTCGACGAGCCGCGCGTCGGCGGTAGGCATCGCCGTCGCCGCTTCGTCGATACGCTTGGTGCGGACAGCCAGAAACTTCTCCAAGATTTATTGCCGGTCTGGGTCGGTGTGGCAGCTGAGGAGTGGAAGCCCATCCACGAGCAGCTGAAGGAACCCGCCTGATGTCGTACGAGGACTACCGCGACAACCGCATGCAGCAGCCCACCGACGCCTGGTTGGGGCGGGGGCATGCCGACATGGGCGTCGACGAGGTGTGCTGGAACCCGGACGGGTCGGTCACCGCGATCCAGTACAAACGCACCAGCCGGCATCTGCCCACGGGGGTGCGCATGAACCCGGAGGACCTGCTGGTGGACTGCCCGGATTGTGCCGGCCAGCACGGCCCAGCCCACGGCGATCTGAGCGCCAACAACCTCACCGTGGCCGCGTCGGGCGCCTACTTCCGGGACATGGACCCCGCAAGGTTCGTGTTGATCGACTACGCCGTATACGAAGGGTCCTCGACGGTCGATCTCCACGAGGTGCTGCGCGGGCTGACGCCGGACCCAGCGAACTCAAAGAAATCGACGCTGCAGGTCCTCGAAGCCACCCACCCAGATGCCGACCATCTCGGCGCGTGTCAAGATCGGCGCGTGTCAAGATTTTCGAGGCAGGTTGTTCAGGGATTCGTTGTGTGAGCCTGTTCCTCGTCCTGGTCGGGCTTGTTGATCCACACGGTGGTGGGTAGGACAGCGGGTTGGGGATGCTTGCGCACGAACCGTTCGGGGTTGCGGGTGTAGGCGGCGGTCAGGACATCGGCGCGCACGGCACTGACCGTCTCGGCGTGTCCATGGTGGACATTGACGGGTGTGTGCCAGGCGATGCCGGAATGCCGGTGCTCGGTGTTGTACCAGGTGAAGAAGCGTTGGCAGAACGCCCGGGCGTCGGCGATGGAGCCGAAGGTGTCGGGGAAGTCGGGCCGGTACTTCAGCGTGCGGAAGTGGGACTCGCTGTACGGGTTGTCATTGCTGGTGTGCGGCCGCGAGTGGGTCTTGGTCACGCCCAGGTCGGCGAGCAGGAACGCCACCGGCTTGCTGGCCATGGATGAGCCGTTGTCGGCGTGGATGGTCAACGTGTCGCGGTCGACGTGCTGCTTGGTGATGGTGTCGGCGAGCAGCTTCTCGGCCAGCACCGCGGACTCGGCCTCGGCGATCAGCCAGCCGACCACGTACCGGCTGTAGATGTCGATGATCACATAGAGGTAGAAGTAGGACCACTTGGCCGGGCCGTGCAGCTTGGTGATGTCCCACGACCAGCACTGGTTCGGTTTCGTAGCAACAAGTTCAGGCTTGACCCGGGCCGGGTGGGTGGCCTGACGGCGACGCTCCTTGACCTCGCCGTGAGCGCGCAGGATCCGGTACATGCTCGACACCGACGCCAGATACACGCCCTCATCGAGCAGCTCGTGGTAGACGGTGGCCGGTGCCTTGTCAACGAAGTCCGGGCTGTTGAGCAGCGCACGAACGGTGTCGCGCTCAGCCTCGCTCAGCGCCCGCGGTTGCGGCCTGCGCTGACGCACCGGCCGCGGCGGTGCCGGGGATTGGCGGTGCCGGCGGTAGTGGTTGGCCTGCGGCCGACCGGTCGCCGTGCAGGCGGCCCGCTTGGAGCCCAGCACCGGTGTCAGCTCGGCGATCGCGTCGTCGATCATGGCGTGGGCTCGCTCCCGCTGCTCGGGCTGTCGGTCGCGAGCTGACCCAACAGCGCGGAGAGCTTTCCCTGCACCTCGATCACCTTGCGGGCCTTGCCCAGCTCGGCGGCCAACCGCTCGTTCTCCCGCCGCAGCCGGGCGATCTCCTTGTCCCGCGTGTCCGCCGGCGGACGCCCCGCCGGCTTGGCCAACGCAGCCCGCGCGCCCTGGTCCCGTTGGATGCGCCACGCCGAGATCAGCGACGTGTACAAGCCCTCCCGGCGCACGTCCGCGACCGCGCCCTGGCCGGCACCTCCGGGTCAGGCACCTCGTTGTTCGAACTCACCTTGGAATGGTCTCCTTGCTCGCCCTCGGGTCAATGTTTCAGGTCCAGATCCTGCCTCACCTGATCTTGACACAGAGGGTCTGGCGCTGGCCGGCCTAAGCCTGGTTCCGTGGACCCAGTGGGTTGCCGCGACATTTGTGGATGATCGTCGACTGAGTTGATTGTGGCCGGACGTGGGGTGTGTCGGGTCCGCTGGCCTGTGCTGCCAGCTTCCTCGGTCTTTGGCGTTGTGGGTGGCGTGCGGGGTCCGCGGTGCTGATCGGGTGCTTGTGCCGTAGCGGTGACCGGTTCAGGTGACGAAGACGGTGGTCCACAGGCCTTGCCATGGTTTGGCTCTGGGCCAGTGCCTGGGCAGGTGCAGTATGGGTCGTCGCTGTGGTTGGGCCAGGCGGGCTGGGACGTTGATGATGTGTTCACGAAGGGTGGCCCCGCGCGCGACGGCGTAGCGGGCGACGCCGGTGATGGTGCCGGCGGCGCGCAGCAGGTTGTGCGTGATCGCGGCGAGCACGGTCCAGGCGGCGTTGGCGGCGAACGACCCGGACGGCTGGTGTGCCCAGGGCCCGTCGATGAGGTCGGACCAGACGGTCTCGCAGATGGCGTGGGCGCGGTGGGTGATGTCGGCCTGCGTGGTCGGTGCGGTGTTGTTGGTGAAGAACGGGTGGTAGCGCCAGACCGGGAACAGCGGGTCCTGGGTGTTGGCGTCGAGTACCCGCCGCACGACGAGCGTTGCGGTGATTTCGTATGGGGTATCAGCGAACGCGGTGTACTCCACGTCGGCCACCTGCGCGTCGGAGATCAGTTCGCCGGTGTCGGGGTCTTCAACGGCGCCGGGGTACTGGACGGGGACGAACGCCTCGTCCGGGATGCTCGCGATCGCGGCGTCGACGGACGTGTTGCGGGCGATGGCGACCGAGAATCGCGCCCCAGCCTTCACGATCGCGGCGATGGTCTTGCCGGCGCAGAAGGCCGAGTCGCCGCGCACCAGGATGTTCTCGGGCCGGGCGCCGGCCTCGATGGCGGTGTGGACCGCCTCGGTGACCATGCTCGTCGCGCCGCGTGACGAGCCGGCCTTCCCGGCCCGCAGCCGCACCCCAGCCAGTACCGGCGCGGCGGTGTCGGTGCTGATGGTCACGGCGAGGGGAGATAGACCCCGCCGCAGGATGTTCTTCCCGGCGATCTTCGTGTGGCCGAACGACGCGCCCTGCTTGGCCTTGCCATACACCGGACGCAGCAGCGAGTCAATGTCGATGTATGCCCGGTCGGTGATTCCGGGCAGCAGCGGCGTTCGGGCGGCGAGCGCGACCAGCAGCCGGCGCAGCACCGCAGCGAGTTGACGGACATGGCCGTGCGTGAACTCGCGCAGAAAGATCCCCAGCGTGGCAGCGGCGTACACCCCGCCGAAGAGCTTGTTCATCCCGCCCGAGCGGATCACGTCCAGGTCGTCGATGTTGTCCGCACCAGCGGCCATCCCAGCCACGATCGAGGCCAGCTTCGGCGTCGCGTTGGCCGCACCCGACTTGACCCGCTCGCTGGTGAACCGGACATGCTCGTTCAGCAACGCCGACAACCCAGCCTGCTCGGCCAACTCCATCAACGGGACCAGACCCGCGTGCGACACTATGCCGACCTCTGGGTTATGCCGAGGCTGCGTCGTAGTTCCTTGCGGGGCAAGGGTTCCAGGTTAGCGACGTCGGCATAATCCGGCCGCGAGGGCTGATGCTTGCTTCTCCGATGTGGGAGGAGGAGAGGCATCATGGTGTTGATCTCGCCGTCGTTGAGGTCGGGGCCGCTCGCGTCGTATGCGGACGGGTTCGCGGAGGAGTTGCTGCGCCGGGGCTACACGGTCAGCGGCGCCGCGCAGCATCTGCGCTTCATCGCGCACCTGAACCGCTGGATGCTCGCGCGAGACTTGGACACGTCTGGGCTGAGCGTGTCGCTGATCGAGCGGTTTCTGAGTGAGCGCCGAACATCCGGGTACGTGCGCTACCGCACGGTCATGGCGATGCGCCCACTGCTGGGGTATCTGGCGCCCTTGGGTGTCTTGCCCGAGGCGGAGATACCCGCGCCGGAACCGGCGGACGACCTGTTGGAGCGCTACCGTCGGTTCCTGATCGTTGAACGCGGGCTGGCAGAGACAACGGCTCGCGGCTACGCCGACGCCGTTCGTCCCTTCCTGGCCGGACGGGTGGGTGCGGACAGCCTGGATCTGGCGGGTCTGCACACGGGCGATGTGACTGCGTTCGTGCTGGCAGCGTGTCCGCACCGGGCGGTCGGCTCGGCGAAGATGATCGTCACCGCGTTGCGGTCGTTGCTGAAGTGGCTGCACCTGGCTGGTCTGGTGTCGGCGTCGCTGTCCGGCGCGGTGCCCGCAGTGGCGGGTTGGCGGTTAAGTGGGCTGCCGAAGGGGCTGCAGCCCGATCAGGTGAGCCGGTTGCTGGCCAGCTGCGATCGGCGCCGGGCGACCGGCCGCCGCGACTACGCGGTCTTGCTGATGCTGGCGCGGCTGGGGCTACGCGCGGGCGAGGTCGCCGCCCTCAGCCTGGACGATATCGACTGGCGTCGCGGTGAGATCGTCGTGCGCGGCAAGGGAAACCATGCTGATCGGCTCCCGCTTCCCGCCGACGTGGGCGCGGCGATCGCCGCCTACCTACGGCGTGGACGCCCCACCACCGCGCAAGGACGCAGCGTCTTCGTGCGCGCCAAGGCGCCACGCGGACCGGTGACCGCCCAGGCGGTCACGATGATCGTGTTCGAGGCCGGCCAGCGCTCCGGCCTGGGTAAGATCCACGCGCACCGGCTGCGGCACACCGCCGCCACCGCGATGGTGCGCGCTGGCAGTTCGTTGGCCGAGGTCGGGCAAGTGCTCGGACATCGGTCGTTACACACGACGGCGATCTACGCGAAGGTCGACCGCGACGCGTTGAGGGTACTGGCCCGACCGTGGCCAGCCACGACCAGCGGTGAGCCATCATGACCGGCACTGGTCGGCTTCGCGACGCGTTGGCCGACTACCTCGTGCTGCGTCGCGCGCTGGGCTACCGGCTCGTGCGCCCGGAGACGCTGCTCAACCAATTCCTCGAGCATCTCGAGGATACCGACGCGTCGGTCGTGACCGTCCACGCCGCGTTGACCTGGGCTCGGCAGTCCGTCCACGCCGATCCGAACTGGTGGGGCTACCGGCTGTCGGTGGTGCGCGGATTCGCTACCTACCTGCACACCCTGGACCGGGCCCACGAGGTGCCGACCGCGGACCTACTGCCACGGCGGACGCATCGCGCCACGCCCTACCTGTATTCCGACCACGACATCGCGGCGCTCGTCCGCGCCGCCGAGTCGTTGCCGACCCCGCTGCGGCGGGTGACCTTCGCGACCCTGTTCGGACTGCTGGCTGTGACCGGTATGCGGGTCGGCGAGGCGATCGCGCTGGACTGCGACGACGTCGCCCTCAACATCGGGCTGCTGGTGGTCCGGCATGGCAAGTTCAACAAGGCACGGGAGTTGGTGTTGCACCCGAGCACCAGTGACGCGCTGCGCCGATATTCGGCGGATCGGACACGCGTGGCGGTCGGCCACCGCTCCCCGGCGTTCTTCGTCTCCAACGTCGGGACGCGGCTGCTGCGTCGCAACGTGCAACACGTGTTTCAGCAACTGGTCCACATCACCGGCCTGCCGCCACGGTCGGGTTCATGCCGGCCACGCATTCATGATCTTCGGCACAGCTTTGCCGTGCGGTCGATGCTCGACGCCTACACCGCTGGGCAGGACGGACAGGCCCGCCTGGCGCTGATCTCCACCTACCTTGGCCACGTTCATCCGACCAGCACCTACTGGTATTACTCCGATTCTCGGGTTATTCCGATGCCCGCTCCTTCGCGTGCGTGATGGGCCTGTGACCTGGGGACGTTCTCCGCCCATGGTGACGGTGCCGCCATGTTCACCCGAACTGGCGGTTCACCGGATGAAAGGACAGTGCCATGGGGTCGATGGTGTCCGGGCTGGCTGATGCCGTGCTCGGCGTGGTGGAAGGCGTGGGCTTGTCGAGCGACACGGTCGCTCGCTACGGCAAGTGCTGCGAGGTGGTCGTGGAGTTCTGTGACCGGCGGGACTTCGACGCATTGCCGGCCGGCGTGGTCGACGAGTTCGTCGCGTGCCAGCAAGAGCGTGCGCGGCGCGGTGAGATCGGCCGGAACAGGCGAAACGCCCTGGTGAAGACAGCCCGCATGATGCTGGAGTTGCAGAGAACCGGCGAAGTGGCCTGGCGGGTGATGAGCCCGGGCTCTGGCCTCAGCGAGAGTTCCTGTGAAGTCCTGGAACAGTTCGCCGCGGCGGCTGGCCTGGACGTGGCTCCCGGATCGGTGAGGTTGCTGGCCGGCGAGATCCGCCATTTCCTGGTCTACCTCGACCGGATCGGCCGGGGTGCTCTCGGTGCGGTCACCGTGGACGACGTCCGGACGTTCATGGCCGAGATGGCGCCGAAGCGGCCTGCGGGCATCGGCAACGTGGTGTGGTCGCTCAAGAGGTTCTTCGCCTTCCTCAACGCCGCCGGGCTCAGTGACGTCCGCATCGATGGCCTGCTCGCGCATGCCGCGCCGCGGCGGGTGCGGGCGCTGCCGTGCTTTACCCGTGAGGAGACCGGCCTTCTCCTTGAAGGGATCGAGACCGAGACCCCCTGCGGGAAGAGGGACTACGCGATGGTCTTGCTGGCGGTCTCGACCGGGCTGCGGTGCTGCGACATCGTCGCACTGCGCCTGGATGAGATCGACTGGCGCCGCGACGAGATCCGGCTGGTCCAGGCCAAGACATCGAGGCTGCTGGTGCTGCCGCTGTCAGCACTGGCAGGCAACGCCGTCGCTGAGTGGATCTTGCATGGTCGGCCCGATTGTGACGCCCCGGAAGTGTTCGTCCGGATCCAAGCGCCGTTCGTGAAGCTGGGGAACTCGACAGGCTCGACCCTGATGCGCCGCCGCCTGACCCGGGCCGGCATCGAGCATGTGGCCCACGACGGCAAGTCCTTCCATGCCCTGCGGCGCACCGCAGGGACAAGGCTCATCGAGTCGGGGGGAGGGGCTGCGATGAACACATTCACCAGCAATTTCGCACCCCACATCGAGGCGATGCTCGAATGGCGAACCTCGCTGGGACACAGCCTGCGCGACATGCGGAACGCGATGACGGGTTTCGACAGGTTCTGCTCATCGCATCACCCCGGCGAGACGGTACTGACCCGGGAACTGGCGACCGCGTGGTGCCGGGACACCGCGACGGGCACATGGGGCGCCTACCGGAGTCGCGCGGTCCGTGAGTTCGGCAAGTACCTCCAGTTGGCCGGCGTGGACGGGTTCATCGTGCCGTCCGCGTGGATCGCCGGGCCGGTCCGCGGCCTGCCGCACATGTTCACCGATGAGGAGCTGGCCGCGTTCTTCCGGGCGGCTGACACCATCGACGCCGAGTACCGCAGCCCGTTCCGTGAGTACACGATCCCGGTCATCTTCCGGCTGATCCTCGGCGCGGGACTGCGCCCGCCCGAAGCCCGCCGCCTGCGCCGCCGCGATGTTGACGCCGAAGGCGCGATGGTGGTGATCGAACGCTCGAAACGGAACAAGGACCGCCGTGTCCCCGCCGGCAGGGACCTGGCCGGGCTGCTTGCCCGCTTCGATCACCTGGCGGACCTGCGGCGCCCGGACCGGGAGTGGTTCTTTGAGGACCAGCATGGCTGTCAGTACTCCCCGGCCTGGCTCATCGCCAGCTACCACCGCTGTTGCGAGCTTGCGGGCGGGATCGCGCCGGCCTCGACCCCTTACACGCTGCGGCACAATTACGCCACCCGCACCCTGATGCGGTGGGTCGAAGAAGGCAAGGACATCGAGGCCTGGCTGCCGTACCTCGCCGCCTACATGGGACACCAGAAGTACTCCTCGACAGCGTGGTACGTCCACCTGCTGCCCGAGCGCCTCGCGGCGGCCGGCCTGACCCGCGCGGCCGGCATCATCCCGGCGGTGACGTCGTGAAGGCCCGCCGGGAGGCCGCGGACGGCTTCTACCGGCACCTTCGCGAGTGGTTCACCGCGTTCTTGCCCCGCCAGCGTGGCGCAGCCGAGAACACGATCACGTCGTGCCGCCAGACCTGGAACATGCTCCTGGGCTACGTCGCCGAACATCACCACGTCGCAGTCGAGAAGGTCACGTTCACGATGATCGACCGGGCCACCGTCACCGGGTTCCTCGATCACATGCGGGCCACCAAGTCGTGGACGCCCTCGACCCGCAACCAGCGCCTGGCGTGCATCCGGTCGTTCTTCGCCTACGCGGCGGCCGCTGAGCCAACGCTCACGATCTACCTTGCCGACCTCGCCGCCATCCCCCGGCTCAAAGCCCCGGCCGCGGCACCCGTGAAGTACATGACCACTGACGCGGTCACGGCGCTGCTCGCCACCCCGGACCCGGGCACCCGGAACGGGCTGCGTGACCAGTTCTTCATGATCCTCATGTATGACCTCGCCGCCCGCGACGCCGAGATGCTCGCCCTGAACCTCGCCGACATCGACACCAAGCGCCTGACCGTGGACCTGCTCGGCAAAGGCTCCAAACCCAGACGCCTGCCCATCACCAGCGAGACGGCCCAGCACTTCGGTCGCTACGCCGCCGTCTTCCACCCCAGCCCGCAACCGGCGACCCCGATGTTCTACACCGTGCGAAGTCACCGTCCGACGCGGATGTCTGCCGACAACGTCGCCAGGCTCATCCGCCAGCACGCCGCCACCGCCAAAGCCAGATGCCCCGACGTCCCGGCCCGGGTCCACCCGCACATGCTCCGGCACTCGCGGGCGATGCACCTCTACCAGGCCGGCATGCCGCTGGCCCTGCTCACCGAGTGGCTCGGGCACGCCGACCCTGAGACCACGCTCATCTACGCACACGCCGAGACCGAGATGAAGCGCCATGCTCTCGAGAAAGCAAACAGCGCAACAACCCACAGCCCCCTCCCGACCCCGTTTTGGCACGACCACGAGGACATCATCCAGCGCCTGTGCGGACTCAAGGAGTGACACCGGATTATCCCGACAGGCGACAGTCACCAGAGTGCGTCATCCCAGGTCACAGGCCCATCACGCACGCGAAGGAGCGGGCATCGGAATAACCCGAGAATCGGAGTAATACCAGTTATTCCGAGGTCGGAATAGCTGGTACCTGTCGGCGTCACCGGAGTTGATGGCCGTTGCCGGGAAACGACTCGAAACGCACCTGGCGGGCCGGTCATGACCGCTCTCGCCCCGACCCTGCAGGCGTTCTTCACCGAGCGGCTCATCCGCCAGCGCCAGGTCAGCCCGCACACGATCGCCGCCTACCGGGACACGTTGCGTCTGCTGCTGCGCTACTGCGCAGACCGTGCCGGGCTCGCACCGTCGCGACTGGACATCGCCGACCTCGACGTCCCTCGCATCGGCGGCTTCCTCGACCACCTGGAGTACGAGCGCGGCAACAGCGTCCGGACTCGTAACGCTCGACTCGCTGCGATCCACTCGCTGTTTCGGTTCGCGGCGCTGCGACATCCCGAACACGCCGACAGCATCAGCCGCGTTCTGGCGTTCCCGCCCAAACGCCACGACCAGGCCCTGATCCTGCACCTCGCCGACAGTGAGGTCGATGCTCTGCTGGGCGCCTGCGACCGCGGCACCTGGACCGGCAGACGCGATCACGCGCTGCTTCTGCTGGCGGTCCAGACCGGACTGCGCATCTCCGAACTCATCGGCCTGAGCCGCCGCGACATACACCTCGGGCCGGGCGCGCACGTCGCCTGTCACGGAAAGGGCCGCAAAGACAGGATCACCCCGCTCACCGCGACAACCGTCGCCGCCCTGCGAGCCTGGCTGACCGAGCGGGCCGGCGCGCCCGCCGACCCAGTGTTTCCAAGCCGTCGCGGCCATCCGCTCAGTCGAGACGCGATCGAGCATCGCATCGCCTACTACGCCGGCATCGCGGCGCTTCAGTGCCCATCGCTTCGGAACAAGAAGATCACCGCACACGTCCTGCGGCACACCACCGCGATGCGGCTCCTTCACGCCGGCGTCGATACCAGCGTGATCGCGCTGTGGCTCGGCCACGCCGACATCCAGACAACCCAGATATACCTGCGCGCTGACCTCAATCTGAAGGAGCAGGCACTCGCCAGAACCAAACCGACGAACGCTCGGCCCGGTCGCTACCGCCCACCCGACACCCTGCTCGCCTGGCTGGAAGCCCTCTGATCATGCCGACGTCGCTAACCTGGAACCCTTGCCCCGCAAGGAACTACGACGCAACCTCGGCATAACCCAGAGGTCGGCATAGTGTCGTTTATGCCGACGTCGGCATAAAGGACACGAGATTGTCCTCGTCGAACACGGCGCCGTCACCGCGCCAGCCGTGAGATGCTTTCACCGAGAGTGTCCTTCCAGCAGGTATTGATCAGGTTCGAGATAAACCCGATCATCCCAGCTCACAGGGGCACTCTCACTGCATTACCACGCCGATTCGGACGTCACCTGGCCAAGTTGCTCCACGGATTGAGGCTAAGCGGCGTGCCGCTCGTCGATAGCGGCAAGGTCGTCCGGCTCCTCAAGCACTGGAACCGGGTGTCCCGCACTGACCTCGCGCCGTCCCTGTTTTTCGAAACGCTCGCGATCAACCTGACCCAGCAGCTCGTGGTCGGCAGCGCCCGGTGCGCGGTGCGGGCCGCCTAACTGGCCCGGGATGCGGTCGTCCACCAGCGTTCCGAGGCCAGCCGGCCGGTTGTGGCCCGGTTCGCCGAGACGTGGCTCGGCATCCGCCCGACCGACGCGAACATCGCCGCGACTGGCAACGCCCTGCTCCAAGCGCCGCTCGATGGCCTCCATCCCGACGGCGACCACGCTGCGGTGCACCAACGGCGAACCGACGTCCGCGACCAGCGACGGGCCTGGCGGCTCATCGGTAGAACCCAGCTGTGCGGCCGCCTGGTCGACTCCCTCGACCGGCCCCTGCCGCGGGGGAACGTGGACGGTCCGCTGACGGTAGCTGACACTTTCGCCGGCGGCGTGCGGCCCGACCTGGTCGACGGGTGGAACGACACGCGGCTGCCGCGAATCCTGGCCCGCCTGCGCGCCGATGAGCTCAAGGTCACGATGGCAAAGGCGTACCAGGGCCTCACCTGGACCGCGGCGGCCGAGACTTGCGGTATGACGGCCGAGTTCGGCGAGCGGGTCCGGTGCAAGCTCAAGCGCCTCGGCGCCGAACTGACCGCCCGGATCGAGGCCGCCAAGGGGTATCCCCAGCCAGCCTGACCGGCATCCTGAGAAATCACGCGTCAGTCCGGAAAAGATCTTTGGCTGCGATCAAGATTTATTGGCAGTGACGGCGGATTACGCGGCTGAGAGGTAGTAGCCCTACTCGAATTGGGAGCACGATCACGATGACCAAGCACCACCGCGACCAAGTCGAGCCTTCGGTCGGCGTAGGCCAGGAACACCCCGACGGCGGGCCGCACGCGATTTCACTCTACGAGCCGGCAGGATGGAATACCGACACCGGCGGTGCCGACGACCATGCTCGACCTCACCGTGGAGCTGGACACGGTGGTGCCGCTGTCCTCAACCGGCTTGGCGGGTGGCGGGACGACTGCATCGGATGGGTGCTGGCCAAGCTCCACGAGCGGAAGCGGGCGGTGGCCGAGGCGTCCGCCAACGGCGGACCCGACATCACGTGAACGTTTGCGGCGCAGCTGACGGGCGGGGACGAGAAGTACGGCATCCGGGTCCAGACGAAGCTACAGCGCGAGGGGAAGAAACCGGCCGAGCGGCTTCCATAGCGCGGGGACGGTGACCACGATGGCTGATCTGTCGAGACAGGCGCAGCCGGGCCAGGTGCAGCCCCGCGAGCCCGAGCCGCTGCTGAGCCTGCGCGCGACTATGGTGCTGCTGCTCGCCTTGCTGACCGGTGTCGCCGCCGGGGTCCTGGCGCACCTCGCCGGACAGCCCGTGCCGGCGGCGGTGCTCGTCGGTGGTGGCGCCGCCGGTGCCGCGCTCGCGCTGTTCCACAACCTCATCGGGCGCCGGTAGCTGGCCACGATGGTCAGGACCCGCCGATGCACCGGTTGCGCTCGGCAAGCGCACCGGGATCGACGGCGGGCCTGGCCGGAGCGCACGCTGCCCGGCATGAACTACATCGAGGCCGCCTGGGCGGGCGCGCAAGGAGCTCGGCGTCGACGAGGCGATGCAAGGAGATCGTCGGGCGGTCATCATCATGAGCTGCGACGACGTCGGCCCAACTGGACCAGCGCCACGAAGACTGGGCAGCTGGGGGCGATGTCCGGACCAAGCTAAGGCACGTTGTGTACGGTCGTGTGCCCGACACGACCGCCGGCACGTCGCAGGCCATCAGTAGCGCAGAGCTTTCCCGCCAGTCGACGGGACCGTTTGATCATAAAGCTGTTGTCCTCGCAATCTTGCCCTGAAGGGTGGATAGCGTGCGTCACTCTGCGGTGGCAGCCTCGATGAGGCTTGTGTACGTTCCGTTGTGTGGTGTGGGGTAAACATTCAGGTCCCCGTGTCGGTTTGACGCGGGGTTGATCAACCGTTATTGACCAATGGGGTTGGCTGGCCGACCGCGTCAGGCGGGCGCCGGTGGGGTCGGCGTCCAGGGTTGGCCGAGGATCGCGTTGCGGAGAACGGTAAGTTGATCAATGCCGTGTTTGGCGGCGGTCGAGACGTAGCCGCGGATTCGGTATCGGGCGCGGGTTACGGCTTCGGAGGTGAGCCGTCCGGAAATCTTCTGCTGGGTCTTGGCCGGGCGGACGTCTCGTTCGGCCTGGTTCGAGGTGGGCGGCACCTTCAGGTCGTAGGCGAAGCGGACGACGTCGTCGAGGCGGTCGCGGAGAACCTCCAGCAGGCAACGCCCGGGCGGCTGTTTGCCTTTCGGGTCCGGGTTGCCCTCCACCTCGGACAGTCCGACGGCGACGCCGGCACGTAGCCAGCTCAGCCTGGTGTACAGCAGTTGGTCGTCGATGGCCTCGCGGTTGGCTTGGCGGGCGGTGTTGGCGGCGTGGACCAGGTCACGCAGCGCGTTGTTCCCCGCCGTTCGCGGTGATCGCGTAGGTGTCGGCGATCTGGGTCGGCCAGTGCGCGTGCGGGTAGCACTCGGCGGCATCGGCAAGATCTCTGAGGATGTGAGCCGTGCACAGTTGGTGGACCAGCCCGGCGAAGAGCTTCGAGTCGTAGTTTTGGTAGCGGTCGTGCACCACCACCCCGGACAGGTCACCGAGGCCGAAGTCTTTGAACGTGGCCAGGGTCCGGTCACCGAGGTGGTACCAGGTGTACAGGCCGGTGCACGCCACGAGCAGGTACTTCTTGGCCTTGCGGGGGCCGACCCGGATCGGGGTCTCGTCGCAGCAGACCGCATACGCCAGGGTGAGCAGCGTGCGGATGAGCTTGTCGACCTCGACCAGCGCATCCGCGGTGCGGGTCAGCAGGCCGTGCACCCATCCCACGCTCGGGGCAGCGCCGGTCAGCGACTCCACCAGCTCCGCGCACCGCTGCACCGGAATCGCGTGCACCACCATGAGGTACACGCACCAGGCTTGCAGGTTCGGCCCATAGGAGACCGCAGTGTCGGCCACCTCCGGCGGGCGGGAGGCCACGTGTTCCTGCCCGCACCCGCAGCGCACCGCGTACAGGTCATGCTGGATGCACGTCGCCGACATCTGCGGGACCTCGTGCTGCTGGTGCGAGCGCGCCACCCCCAGATCAACGCCGTCGGCCAGGTCCGCCCCGCACTCGCAGGCGCCTTGCGGAAAGTACGGCACCGTCTTGTCCGGGTCGTCCCGCCAGGCCAGATGCGCGCCCGGCGCGCCCGGCTGCTTGCCCCGCTTGCGTCTCGCAGCCCCGTCATCACCGGTGGGCTTATCGGTCGGAGGTGTCTTACCCGGTAGGTCATCGGTAGAAGGAGGCATCGACGAGTTTCCCGAGTTGCGCCCAAGCCGCCGCTCCAACTCCCTGGGCGACGACCAGTGCTAGCAACTCCTTACGCGACAACCGCTCCAGCCCAGACGACACACACACATCGTCCACACCCGACAGTCGTTGTCACGTACCGACACGTCGATCGATCAACTCGAGACCTGAATGTTTACTCAGTCGGGTCTCCGAGCCGCCCACCAAGCTCGTCACCCGCGACCTGGGGTATGCGCCTGCGTGCTGCCGGGTTGGGCGTCGATGCTGTACAGCTATCGGACTGACGTACAGGTGAGCCCCGGTACGCTGCTCAGCTTCGTCCGAGGCCAACAGGTGGCGCATTGCCATATCCCGACGCAGCGGCGGCCGACGCCCGTTCGAGCGACGGAGGATTCTCTGGATCGATCGTACGACGTCTCATCACCTGAACCGCGCGTCGGCACGAGGCCAGGGCGAATTGAAGGACAGCCCGGTCATAATTTCGTGGAACCCGGAATGGAGCTCGACCAGCCGACGCATGGGGTCACGGTAATACCGGACTTCCTCATCGGGAATTGACATAATGTCAATGCGCTGGAGCACCGGATTCCTGGTCTCTCGAAGGTACGTGTTCAGCTTGGATGATCGGCGGGTCGCTGTCGCCCGTGGTTGATCGGCTGTCATGATCTCGGTGTGGAACCGGTTGGGCAGCGTCCGTCCTATGACGAGCTTGCTGAGCTGGTTGCGTTGCAGGCCAGGACGATCGAGCGGTTGACGGCGCGGGTCGAGGACCTTGAGGCCGAGGCGGGCGAGTTGCGGCGCCGGTTGGGGTTGAACTCGACCAACTCGTCCGGGCCGCCGTGCTCAGATGGCCTGTCGAAGCCGAAACGCCGATCTGGTAAGGATTCTGGCCGTCGGCCGGGTAAGCAGCCGGGCTCGTCGGGATCGACGTTGGAACTGGTCGCAGACCCACAGCACACCGTGGTGCACCGCCCGGATCGGTGCGCGAACCCGCTATGCGGCTCGGACCTTGCCCACGCGCCGGAGTACGCCCGGCAGCGGCGGCAGGTCTTCGAGGTGCCCAAGCCGACGATGGTGGTCACCGAGCACCAGTTGGTGGCGGTGGCCTGCGGCTGTGGGCGGGTGACCCTCGCCGACGTGCCGGATGGGGTCAGTGGCCGGGTGCAGTACGGGCCGACGGTCAAGGCAGCGGCCGTCTACGCGCGCGGCGCGCACTTTCTGCCGTTCGGGCGGGCCGCCCGGCTGCTTTCCGACCTGTGCGGGGCGAGCGTGTCGACCGGGTTTGTCCACACCGTGTTTGCCGACGCGGCAACGCGGCTGGGGCCGTTCCTGGCGCGGCTGCGCGAACTGCTGCGTGCGGTGCCGGTGCTGCACGCCGACGAGACCCCGGCTCGCGTGGACGGCGGGTTCAAGTACGTGCATGTGGCTTGCACCGACGCCTACACCTTGTTTCACGTGGGAGGCCGCTCCGCCGCTGATGTGGACGCTGGTGGGGTGCTGCCCGGCTTCACCGGCACGATCGTGCGCGACGGCTACGCCGCCTACCGGCACCTGACCGACGCCGAGCACGCCTGGTGCGGTGCCCATCTGCTGCGCGATCTCAAGGGCGTCCACGAGACCGATCCCGGCGGGCAGTCCTGGGCCGAGGCGATGGCCAACACCCTGTTGATCGCTAAGAAGGCCACCGAAACCGCCCTCGCCGAAGGCCACGACGCCCTGCCCGACCAGGATGTCAGGTTCATCAGCTCGGCCTACGCCGGAGCCATCGCCCACGGCCGGGCCGAGAATCCACCCGATCGCACCGGGGACCCATCGAAGGCCGGCAAGCTCGTCGAACGCTTCGCCACCCACCGTGACATGATCCTGCGGTTCGTCGTCGACCTGGCCGTGCCGTTCACCAACAACAGCGCGGAACGAGCGCTGCGCCCGGTCAAGCTACAGCAGAAGACCTCCGGCACCTGGCGCATCCTGCAAGGCCTGGCCAACTTCGCCGCCGTACGTTCCTACCTCGACACCGCCCACAAGCACGGCAAGGATGCCCTCGACGTCCTCCGCCAACTGTTCACGACCGGACCATGGCTACCGACAATCGCTCAATCAGGCTGAACACGTACTCTCGAAGCACACGGAACGCTCGTTTGTTCGCCTCCTGTATCCGGTCGTACAGGTGTGGCCGGTGACCGGGAAACCAGAGGTAGGAGATTTCGCGCCACGCATCCTCGCAGAGCTTGTCGGTCCCCTGCCAGCCAGCTATCTCGATGGCTGGATGTCGCTGAGTCATCTCCCGGAAGTGCCGCAGCTCTTCGACTGCAATGGCGACGACATAGAGGAGCACCAGCTCGCTGCTGTAGTGATCGTACGAAGGGATATTGGAGTTATTGCGGCCGTGTAAGTATTTGGTGATCCCGTGGGGGGCATGCTGAGGGCCCGGCCGGTGGTGACGGCCGGTGTCTGGATCGGCTCGGGATCGGTCAGGGCTTGGTCAGGGCTCGGGGTTACGGTGCGGGGCCGGCTGGAAGGTTGCGT
>WNGA01010145.1_pt1 | contig 18309 bp, 14 predicted proteins | sample 5400061 | NCBI WGS metagenome assembly WNGA01 (sample SAMN13153366, study PRJNA577476) | soil metagenome | isolation source: 100 cm soil or saprolite under grassland replicate 2 | place: USA:California | collected 2016-06-15 | reverse complement strand
GCGGAGGCAAGCTTTACGACTGGTACGGAATCGGACAGCCGTTGCTCCTATTGCCTATCGACCTTGTTGCAACTCTCATCGAACGGCTGCCGATATTCACGGACTACAACGGCGCTGACCCTACAGTGCGAAACATCGTCGTAACTTACACGACGAATGTTCTGATCAACATTTTCACGGCATTGATCTCCTTTCGCTTTTTGCAGCAACTCGGTTTCAACGAGCGGCACTCTGTTGCCGGAGCTCTGGCACTTCTGTTCTGCACCACTCACCTTCACTACACGCAGAACATGATGGAAAACAACTACATCCTGCTTTTGACTTTGACGGGGTTTTCTTTTCAGTACGAATGGCTTTGCACTGCCAGTCGGCGCGCTCTCGTGATCGGTTCAGCGGCGCTGGGCCTGAATCTGTTAACGCGGTTGACGACGGTCCTAGATCTGATTGCGAGTGGAATGTTTCTCTTGTTAATTCTGTGGTTCGAGGCGGCCGTGAAGCCTAGACTTTGGAACGGTTTCGTCGAATACGTAAAGATTGCCTCACCGATTTATGTTCTGTTTTTGCTAATCGATCGCGTGTATCAGTTCTATCGCTTCGGCACCTGGACTGACACTTATGTCCGCTACTTTACGCTTGAGCACCGCCTGCACGATCCTTCGCTTCCGGCAAAATATCCATGGGAGACGCCCTTTCATGCCGGTTTTTGGGGTGCCTTGGCATCACCCGAAAAATCAATTTTCTTGTTCGATCCGCTGATTGTGTTGCTGATTCTGGTCACCATGGTTGCGTGGAAGCGGTTTAGTGCGCCGGTCAAAGCGTACACGCTTGCGGCTTTGTTTTTGACGCTCGCTTACGTTTGTTTTTACGCGCGCTACACCGTGTGGAGCGGGAATTTCGCTTGGGGAGACCGCTACGTTTCAACCGCGGCCGAATTGGCGGCGTTTATTTCCGTGCCTTTGCTGCTGAAGCATCGGGCCGAGGTCCGCAGAATGGTGTGGGGTTTGGGATTGGCGCTCATCGCTACCAGTATTTTCATTCAGGCGGCCTCACTTGTGTTCTGGCTGCCACTGGAAATTTATCAGGCAGAAGACTTCGGTCATCCGCAATGGGTGATTTGGCTGCGCTTCAAGAACATCGTTGCTTTCGCGCTGGGCAAAATGGATGCGTGGGGCCTGAATACGGATGCTATGACTTACGACCACTGGGATTATCAGCACCTCACCACCTGGAATTTCCTGCCGTTCGTGCTGCGACGAGTTGGCGCCGCGCCTCATTGGATGGTGAATACCGCGTTCGCCATTTGGTCGGCGGCGATTGCCGCACTACTCGCGACGCTGCTGAAATTACGCGGACTGCAAAGCAGACTCGACAGTTAATCATACTTCTCGTAACGAATCGACTTCCTGTCCCGACCCAAGGACTTCAGCAAATCGCGATTGGCTTTGATCATTTTGTCCAGCCCGCAGATGTAGGCGTGCATCTCCCCGCGTCCGGCAACGATTGAGGGCACGTGCTCCTGGACATACCCTCGCAGTCCTGGCCAATCCGCGGCCCCGCGACTGAGCGTCGGGAGGTAGTAAAAGTTTCGGTGTTCGCGGACCAGTTGCAAAAACTCTTCGTGGTAGTAGATGTCTTTCTCGGTGCGATTGCCAAACACAAGCCAGAGTTGCTTTCCCTGGTGGCGAGCGGGATCGGCCAACACCCAATGCAGCATCGAGCGGAAAGGGGCAATACCTGTGCCAGTGGCGATGAAAATTGTGTCACGCATTGGCGGTCGCAGAATGAAGTCGCCGAATGGACCTTGACATAACAGCTCGTCCTTTTCTTTCATGTCACACAAGAAGTTTGACATGAACCCGTCCTGCACGCGATTCAGGCAGAGCGCGAATTGGTTGTCATTCAACGGCGGAGAGGCAATCGAGTAAGCTCGCGTAATTTCCTCGCCCTCCGGTTTGGTGTGTTTGAGCGACAGCCACTGCCCGGGCACGAAGCCGAAGCGAGAGGGACCTTCTATTTCGAATTCCAGATGTTTGGTGAGTTCCGAAAGAGTGGTTGAGCGGACCAGCCGTGCCGTATATGTCTGAAATGGCATCTGCCAATTAGATGACAGCCTGTCTAATTAAGACGCGGCGCTCAAGGGCGGAGACCCGTCTTGAGCCCAATCTGGGCTGTCAGCCACTCGTAGCGGTCACGCAGCGCCTGGGGGTCATTTAATTCATGTCCCGTGTCGTACCACAGGACCTTCTTGGGTTCGCTAGCGGTATCGGCGTAATGCTGTTCAGAAGTTTTGTCGAAGTAGCGCTCAAAATTTGCGAACTGCAGAAGCAGTGTAACCGGTGCGGCATGTCCCACAAATCGCAAGGCATCGAGCTCACTGGTAATTTGCACATATTTTTCAAGCTGACCAGGCGGCTGACTCTTGCGAAGCTCCACTAGCCCTGGATCGTTGTTGCGCAGAAAGAGATCTGCGGTCTCCGCCACTCCCGCCATCAGCACGGCGGCTTTCATGCGTTTGTCCACGCCGCTAAGGATGCTCCCCCATTGCGCGCCATAACTGTGTCCAATGTACGCGATACGCTTGGAATCGACATCACTTCGCGCGACCAACAGATCGATGCCACGACGGAGATCAACAACAGCCTGAATGTACGCCTCTTTGTCGAGTTCGGGCTTGTCGAGTTGGTCCACTCTTTTGCGCCACGGTTCCGGCCGGTCCCACGGATAATCAGGAATCAGCGAGATCGCGCCCGCCTTGGCGTAAAGTTTGGCTTCTGGGATGAATTCGCTGCGCGTGCCCAGGCCATAGTGTCCGAACAGAATTGCAGCGAACGGTCCCTTGCCCTTCGGCACGACGAGATATGCAGGTACGCGTCCGCCCTTCGGACTTGCGTAGGTCAGATCGTGGATCGTAAAGTCACCGGTTTCCTGAATGACTTTGTCTTGAATGTCGAGTGGCTGCTTGGAGTCGTAGTCAAAGAAATGGACGGAAAATTGGAAGTCCGGAATACTTTCTGATTGTTTCTGTGCCTCTGCGGCGCAGGAGATAAGGATCAGCAGAAAGAGAGAGGGGAAAATCCGATGCATACGCAAACCTCTGACGCGATGCCTGAAGTCAAGACCTAAAGCCCAAAGCCCGATTTCTACTCGACCGTCACCGACTTCGCCAAATTTCGCGGTTGATCCACGTCACATCCTCGCCGCACAGCGATGTGATACGCCAACAGCTGCAAGGGCACGATTTCAAGAATCGGTAGCAGCTCTTCGGGTGCCGGCGGCAGATAGATCACATGGTCAGCCGCTTCTTTGATCTCCTCGTCGCCTTCAGTGGCCAGCGCAATCACCTGACCCGAGCGCGCCTTCACTTCCTTCAAGTTCGACATGGTTTTTTCATAGCGGACCATGGATAAAGCATCCTTCGGGTCGCGGGTGGCGATAATAACCACTGGAAGGTTTTCGTCAATCAGAGCGTTGGGCCCATGCTTCATCTCGCCCGCCGGATAGCCTTCCGCATGGATGTAAGAGATTTCCTTCAGCTTCAGAGCGCCTTCGAGGGCAATCGGATAGTGAATGCCACGTCCGAGAAAGAGAAAATCCTGCGAGCGAACGTACTGCTTTGCCAGGTCTTCACAATCTTCTTCGTGGGTGAGCAAGTGCTCGAGCTTTCCAGGAATTCGGGTCAGCTCCTGAACTGCGTCTTTCGCTTGCTCGGGCGAAACGGTGCCGCGCACCTGGCCGAGGTAAAGAGCGAACAGATACAGCGCAGTTAGTTGCGCCGTAAACGCCTTGGTGGACGCGACGCCGATTTCAGGCCCGGCGTGGGTGTAGATGGTTCCCGACGCCTCGCGCGTGATCATCGAGCCTACTACGTTGCAGATAGCCAGTGTTTTCGAGCCTCTGGCCTTGGCTTCGCGCTGCGCCGCGATGGTATCCGCCGTCTCGCCGGATTGGGAAATCAGAAGCGTGATCGTCTCCGCGGGAACGATGGGATCGCGGTAACGCCATTCGCTGGCATAATCCACTTCCACCGGGACGCGCGCCATTCGCTCGATCATGAACTTGCCGGCTTGGGCAGCATGCCAACTCGTCCCGCAGGCGGCTATATTGATCTTCTTGGCGGCTTTGAACTCGGCTTCTGTGATCTCCATTTCATCAAGAAACACATGCCCGGTTTCTTGTGAAATTCTCCCCAAAGTAGTGTCGCGGACGGATCGCGGCTGCTCGTAGATCTCCTTGAGCATGAAATGCCTGAAGCCGCCTTTTTCCGCCATAATCGGGTCCCAGGTAACGTGCTGCACCTGGCGAACGATAGGCTGTCCGCTGAAATCCGTAAGCCGCACACCTTCCTGAGTAATGACTGCTAGATCGCCATCGGCGAGAAAGAAGAGGTCGCGAGTGTGATAGAGGATGGCGGGCACATCGGAGGCGACGAAGTATTCGTCCTTACCCAATCCGATTACCGCAGGAGGGCCGTTGCGGGCGGCGATAATCTTGTTCGGTTCATCCACCGAGATGACCGCCAGAGCGAAAACTCCAGTCAGCTGTGTTACCGTTTTCCGCACTGCTTCTTCCAGCGAGGGGCGGTGTCCGTTTCCCGTCTGGAAGTAGTACTTCTCAATCATGTGCGCAATGATTTCGGTATCGGTTTCGGTCGTGAAGCGATGTTTTTCCTCTGCGAGTTTCTTTTTCAGCGAGAGATAGTTCTCAATAATTCCGTTGTGCACGACTACAATCTTGCCGGTGCAATCGCGGTGGGGATGCGCATTTTCTTCTGTGGGACGTCCATGGGTGGCCCATCGAGTGTGTCCGATACCGTAAGTTCCGTCGAGCGGCTTGAGCCGGATGACCTCTTCTAGGTTGCGCAGTTTGCCCTCTGCGCGCCTGATCTGTAGGCCCTCGCCGTTGCCACAGACTGCGATGCCGGCGGAATCATACCCCCGATATTCCAAACGTCTTAACCCGTCGAGAATGACCGGAACAACGCGTTTCTTGCCTACATATCCCACGATTCCGCACATACTAATTACTCCTGACTGAGAGTGGGGAGGATGCCTGCCAGACCGTACAAAGTTTATTCTTCAATGGAATACCGAAATTCTTCGATCACAGGATTGGTCAGAACTTCGCGCGCAATTCGCCCAACTTCAGTCTCTGCCTGGGTTCTGTCGATTCCGCCAGCTAACGTCAATTCGAAAAACTTGCCCTGGCGGACATCTTCCAATCTGCTGTAGCCCATCTTGTGAAGCGCTCCCTGAATCGTCTTGCCTTGTGGATCCAGGACGCTCCGCTTTAGCGAAACGTACACGTATGCCTTCATGGGGATTCCTCATTATACGGCAATGTGCAAACGACCGAACGGTCGGAGTGACTTAAGTACTTTCCCGGTCAGGTAAGGGTTTAGCCCGATGCGAAGGTTTAGTTTTTTGAAAACAAATTCAAAAAAGCATTGCTAATTGTTAATTTTCGGCTATGATCATGCCAATTTCGTGTCCGGAACTTTGCATCGAGGGGAGCAGGGATGACTCGTGCAAGAGGTTCCAGAACGCCACGCAACTCATAGCCAGCATAGCTTCGACGAGTTTTCTCGCCGCTACCACGCCTTGCTGCACACCGCCGACATTGTCTCTCAGCGAGGCTTCCCGGACTTGCTGCAGGAGGTATCGGACCGGCTTTACGAATTTTCCCATTCGACTTCCTGAATTGCTCGGTGCACTGCCCCGCAAAGAACGTGATGCGCCTTCACATGCTGGATCAAGGCTCTCGCGTGCTGGAGCAATCGGTCGAGCTTCCGATCGAAATATCGCCTTCGGGCTGGGTCTGGTCGCATCAGCAGCCGCTTGAGTTGAGCAACCTGGATCTCGAAAACCGATTTCCCGCAGTACTGGATTTGTACAAGGCGAGAGGTCTACGTTCGCTGCTGGTTATGCCCATGAACACTGCACACAGCCGCCTGGGTACGCTGGGCTTCGGGAGCGGGCACTTAACGAAATACGACGAAGATACGTTGCGTTTTCTTACCCGCATCACTGGACTAGTAGCGCTGGCGGTCGAAAATTCATCAATCAAACAAGCCTTGGCTACGGAGGAAGAACAACTTCGCAATCTAACTGCAATTACAGGGGAGCTCACCGAGCGGGGTATACGCGCTCAGGAGGAATTGCAAAAGGAACGGAAACGGACGCAAACCCTGCTGGAAATCAATTCTGCGTTAGTCGCTTCGCGACTTGAAGAAGAAAGACCTGATCAAACTGGACGGCTCGACGCTCGTGATCAAGAATCGCACAGCGCTGGAGGCGATGGCCGTATAAATACAGCTATCAGGCTGGAGGCGTCAGGAAGCCTAATCATTTCTGACGCTGAAATTTCGGGTGCGCTCGACGACGCCACATTTCAACAACCTGATGTGGGAGCGCAATGGGCGGCGGGATCACTCCTCCCCCCGCCGCCTTTTTTTCGAAAGGCTGCACTATCGGGTTATCCGATCGCCAGAGCCTGGGGCCTGAAGCCTGAAACTACAAACCAAATAATTCGCGCAGCCGTTTTGTCTGTGCCCGGCTCACCGGAATTTCAGTTTGCTTTCTATCATCCATCCGCAACTGATACGAGCTTTTGAACCAGGGGACAACTTCCTTAATTCGGTTCGTGTTTACCAGGTACGAGCGGTGGGCGCGCCAGAACAGATTTGGATCAAGGCTGCCCAGCAATTCCTCGAGAGTGCGGCAGTTGGATTGTCCTTCCATGCCATTGGGACCGCTGGTGACAACGGTGATGATGCCATCTTCGATCGATGCGAAACAGATGTCCTTTTGGCTGACCAGGAACAATCGGCCGCCGGCCTTCAGCAAAATTTTTGAAGGCTGAGGTTTTTGTGACTCAAGCATTCGGAAGAGCGTGTCCAGCTTGTCGGAAGAAGGAAGCGCCGCCTCTGAGATTGATCGGGCGCGCTCAACCGATTGTGCCACTCGTTTCCGGTCGAACGGCTTCAACAGATAATCCACTGCGTTCACTTCGAAAGCTTTGACCGCATATTGATCGAATGCTGTGGAGAATACGATCTTGGGGAGGACTATTTTCTTGTCGAGCAGCCTCTTAATGACGCCAAATCCGTCGAGGCCTGGCATTTGGACGTCGAGAAACACTAAGTCGGGATTGTGCTCGCGAATCAGATTGACTGCTTCCAAGCCGTTCTTGCCCTGGGCGACAACGTCAACGTCCCCAATATTCTTGAGCAGATAAGCCAGCTCATCACGCGCGAGCTGCTCATCATCAACAATGACCGCGGATAGCGACACTCTACTTCTCCTGTTAAGAAGTATAGCTGACCAAGCCTGCGAAGTCCGGATTCTGGTGATGAGCGCACGCGGAAAGGGAGTCGCCACGTCCTGGCATAAATACAAAGAGCATTTACACTGGTTTTAATGAATGTGATCTTCGGCATCAATGCGGTCACCGAGGCGTTAAAGGCCCGTGGCCGCGCATTCCAATGGGTGGGCCTCGCAAAAGAGCGCAATGATCTAAGGCTACAAAAGCTAATCCAGGAATGCCGGCACCTTGGCGTCGCGGTTCGTCTTCTGCCCCGCGTCGAACTTGACCGGATGGCGGGCACCGGTGCCCATCAAGGCGTTGTCGCGGTGACTTCGTCGAAGCAGTATGCCGATTTGGACGACGTGATTGCCGCGAAGCGAGGGCAATATTCGCTGGTGATCGTGCTGGATGGGGTGGAAGACCCGCACAATCTGGGCGCAATTCTACGAACCGCCGATGCCTCCGGGGCGGATGGGGTTGTGATTCCGGAGAGGCGCGCCGCCGGAGTTACTGGAACTGTTGCGAAATCCTCTGCGGGCGCTAGCGAACATCTGCCTATAGCGAAGGTAACGAACATCGCGCGAACGCTGGAAGACTTGAAGGCCAAGGGACTATGGACCGTCGGTCTTGACGAGCGCGGCAAACAAAGCTATGACACCGTTGACTACAACATGGATTGCGCAATTGTGTTGGGAGCGGAAGGCAAGGGGTTGCACGACCTGGTTGCCAGAAAGTGTGATTTCCTGGTCTCGATTCCCATGCTCGGAAAAGTTCCGTCGCTGAATGTGTCAGTGGCAGCGGGTGTTGTGCTCTTTGAAGCGGTAAAGCAAAGGCAGCGCAAGAAAGCGGAGACCGAGAAGTGAAGTTCTTCCGCGTTCTCTTTGTGCTCTGTGCCTCTGTAGTGAATTGCCTCGCGCTCGACCGCGAAGCATTCACGTTCACCCAGTATGAACTGGAGGCAAGGGTCGAACCGGAACAACAACGTCTGGGCGTACGCGGAAAAATAACTCTGAGGAACGACGCGGATTCGGCTCAAAAGAACCTGTCGCTGCAAATTTCCTCTAGCCTACACTGGCTCTCCATACAGTTCGAAGGCAAGCCAGTCCACTTTGATTCGCAGGTTTACACCTCAGACATTGACCACACCGGGGCATTGTCAGAAGCGATTGTTACTCTGCCCAGACTCGTCGTGCCCAAGCAAGCGGTAGAACTGGAAATTGGATACGAAGGGGTGATCCCACAGGATGCGACGCGATTGACCCGCATCGGTGTCCCTGCCGATACCGCCAAACATTCGGATTGGGACCAGCTCGATCCGAACTTCACAGCGGTGCGGGGAATTGGGTATGTGGCGTGGTATCCGATGTCGGTGGAGGCGGCGAATTTATCCGAAGGGAATAGTGTCTCTGAAGCAGTGGGCCGCTGGAAGCAGCGAGAAGCCCGAGCTGAGTTGATGAAGGTGACGTTCAAGCAGTCCGGCACGGAGATTCCCCCAGCGTTATTTTGTAATGGGAGAGATTCGGTGCGGAACATAGCGCAGACGGGCAATTCGCACTCGGCTGAAACAGAATGCGTGTTTCATTCATTGAGCGCCACCGTGCCACTTTTTCTGATTGGGAATTTCGAGTTCCTCGATAGGCCCGCAGTGAACATTTCTTATCGGCTCGAGCACAAAGCCGGCGCGGAGGACTATGCGCTTGCAATCGAGGAAACCGCGCCGTTCGTTACTCAATGGTTTGGTGATCATAAAAAGGAGCCGGTACCCAAGGCAAAAGTCATCGAGCTTCTCGATCCCCAAGCGGCCCCCTTCGAGAGCGCCAACATGCTGCTGATGCGGCTCCCTGTCAAGGATAGCGCCCTCTTGCTTTCAGCTATTCAGCAATTGACGCATCTGAACTTTCCATCGCCTCGCGCATGGATTTATGACGGGCTGCCTCGCTACGCGCAACTCAGTTTTCTACAGGAGCGGGGTGGGCGGCAGACCGTACTCGAGTATCTCCGAAACCATAGAGACGCTCTGCTTGAATCGGAGAAACAATTCGCGGCATCAGGCGAGAATCGGGCGAAACACTCGCTTATCAATGCTTCCGATGAGTTTTACGTGCAGACGAAAGCGATGAGTGCCTGGTGGATGCTGCGAGACATGGTGGGCGAGACCGCCCTGAATGCGGCACTGCACAATTACAAAGCATCGGATGACAAAGACGCGTACTACATGCAGAAATTGATCGAAGCACAGGCGCACCGCGATCTGGAATGGTTCTTCGACGATTGGGTGTATCGAGATCGCGGACTCCCGGATTTTCGTATCATCTCTGTCTATCCCCGGCAACTGCTGAACGGGGGATACCTGGTCACCGTTACGGTTGAAAATCGAGGCGAGGCTGGCGCCGAAGTTCCCGTGACGCTCCACATGCAAAACGCTGAGAGCTCAGAGAGGCTAATCGTGCCTGGAAAGTCTCAAGCTTCCATCCGAATCCAGGCGGGAACCTTGCCTCAGGAGGCGACGGTGAACGACGGCAGCGTGCCGGAGTCTGATACCAGCAACAATGTTTATCGGCTAAAATCAGGGCCGGATGAGAAATGATTTCAGATTGCAGATTCTAGATTTCAGATTCAACAGCCAAATCTACAATGTTCAACATGAAAGCCGCGCGAACGGCGCGAAGCTCAGATTGTCGATTCTTACAATCTAAAATCTTCAATCTGAAATTTTCTGGAGGCTCCTTGTCCTACATCCAATTTCTCGGCGCTGCTGGAACGGTCACGGGATCAAAGCATCTGATTAATACTTCCGGGGACATGTCAGGCAAGAGTGGACTCCAGGTACTGGTTGACTGCGGACTGTTTCAAGGCAAGAAGGAATGGCGCGAGCGGAACTGGCAAAATCTTCCATTTGCCGCGCGTGATATCGAGTGCCTGATCTTGACGCATGCTCACCTTGACCACTGTGGCTGGATTCCGAGGCTGGTTAAACAAGGATTTCGCGGGCCAATCTATGCGACTTCAGCGACCATTGATTTGTGCGGCATTATATTGCCCGATTCCGGCCACCTGCAGGAAGAAGATGCCGCGTTCCACAACCAGCACCAGACGTCGAAACACAATCCGGCGCTTCCGCTCTATACCCTGGAAGAGGCCCAGACCTGTCTGCAATATTTTCAGCCGGTTGGGTTTGGCGAAGTGAAGCGGATCTCCTCAGAGATGTCGTTCCGCTTTGTGCATGCCGCTCACATTTTGGGGTCGTCCATGGTGGAGATCACGTTCTCGCCAACAATGGCGGGCGAGGGCGCCCGCCCCACACCAACCACGACCACAGCAATCGGTTCTACACGAATGCTCTTCACTGGGGACATTGGGCGCGTGCATGACCAAAACGTTGCGCCGGGCAAGGTCGTGTACTCCGGGCCGCAGTCGGGAGAAACCGCGGACGTCGTAGTTATGGAATCAACTTACGGGAACCGCAGCCACCCCACTGATGATCCGCGGCCTAAACTCGCAGAACTGATTCGGAAGACCGTCGAGCGCGGCGGCAGCTTGGTGGTGCCGGCGTTCGCGGTCGAGCGCACCCAGAAATTTGTTTTCATGCTCAAGGAGTTAATGGAACTGGGCCAGGCTCCGCGCATTCCCGTGTATTGCGATAGTCCGATGGCGATCAAAGCCGTGGAGATATTCCTGAAGCACACGGAGGAGTACAGTGACGCGACCAAGCAGTTGATAGCGAAATATGGATCGCCGCTGACCTGGGACGGTTTTGTTTTTGCTCAAACGGCGCAGGATTCAAAGAAGATCAATGACAACAAGTCTCCGTGCATCATCATTTCTTCGAGTGGCATGGTGACCGGAGGGCGCGTTCAGCACCACCTGGCGCAACGGCTGCCTGATCCTAAGAACACCGTCTTATTTATCGGATTTCAGGCTCCGGGCACGAGGGGCTTTACCATCAAGAGCGGGGCACCAGAGGTGAAAATCTTCGGTGAGATAGTGCCGATTCGAGCTCAGATTGCCGCCCTGGAACAATTCAGCGATCACGCGGACACGCCGGAACTTCTGGAATGGCTGCACACGTTTGCTAACAAACCTAATGTGACCTACCTCGTACATGGCGAGCCTGAGGCATCGTCGCAGTTGCGCGACAGCATGAGCAAAGAGTTGGGGTGGAACGTGCAAATTGCACAGTGGATGCAAAAAGTGGAAATAAAATAGAACCAGTTCACTGTAGAGATAGAGAGGCGCAGAAGAAGCAGACTAACGCGTTGTGTTTGTGAACCGCACCAGCGCGTCGAGTTTCTGGGCAGCATTCCCTGAATTAATAGACTCTGCCGCGAGGGCGACTCCAGAAGTCAGATTCGCGGCCTTGCCCGCTGCGACCAGTGCCGCGGCAGCGTTCATTAGGACAATGTGTCGCCTAGGCGATTGCTCTCCGTCCAATATGGCGCGCACGATCGAAGCATTCTCTACCGCGTCTCCGCCAGCAATATCTTTCATAGCGGCGCGCTTCATGCCAAATTCTTCCGGAGTTACTTCGTACGCGCGTACCGATCCTTCGCGCACCTCCGCCACACGAGTAGGTCCAGTGATGGTGATTTCGTCGAGCCCATCGAGTCCGTGCACCACGAACGCACGGTGAATTCCGAGCATGCCCAGCGCCTCGGCGAGCTTCTCAACCAAATCAAGAGAATAGACGCCAACAACCTGCGCTGACGCTCCCATGGGATTAGTAAGCGGACCGAGAAGATTGAAGACCGTGCGCAGCCGGGTCTCGCGCCGAGCTGTCTGGACATATTTCGCTGCGGAATGAATTCCAGGCGCAAACAGAAAAGCGATCCCCACTTGTTCGATACACTCTGCCAATAGCGCAGGCGAAAGCTGAATATTTACGCCCAGCGCTTCCATCACGTCGGCAGCCCCGCATTTTGCGGACATGCCCTGATCGTCCAGCTTCGGCGTCGAACTGCGATTGCCATGTTTGGCGACACGAACTCCAGCGCCCGCGACCACAAAAGCAGTAACCGTGGAAATATTAAATGTGCCTGCGGCATCGCCTCCCGTTCCGCAAGTGTCAACCAGGGCCTCACGGCCAGTGCCGCTGGCGTCGAGAAGGGAATTGCGGTGTACCGGAATCGGAGTGGCCGCCGCGCGAATTGCTTCCGCGAAACCCACGATCTCTTCGACCGTCTCTCCTTTCATGTGAAGGCCGACCAGCAACGCCGAGATCTGCGAATCATGACCAGGCACGCCTCGTCACGCGAGAGTGACTCGCGGTGATTCACGATGCGATGAAGGGCTTCGAGGATCATGCAGGTGCAAAGATTGTACGGCAAGTAGGCGGCTTAGGCAGTGAAAGCCTCGAAGGCCGCTGCGAAGGCGCGAAGGGCCGCAAAACACTCGTCGAGTTCAGGTACAAGTCTCGTTTTCTAAGTAGAACACCTCAGAAAACAGGATTTATTTGTCTTTTCTGCTTGAACCCCCTTTTCTCAACAGGAACTCAGAAGTACACTGTCGTTCATTCCATTCCAGGACTTGCTGCCGCTGTCACTCCGCGTTTTTGTGGATCTCAGTTTTACAAGCTGGTCTTAGGACGAATCCCTGGGGTTACAAATATGTTTTCCTGGCGCTCTGGTCTCGCCACTTCCGCGCTTCTCTTGCTTCCACTAATCGCAACGGCGCAGACGCCCGCTCAGGGCTGGGTAACAATCAGTGGTTCGCTGCTGGGTCCGATTTATCCTTGCGGAAACAGTTCGTGTCCCACTTACGATTCGGGACAAGTCCAGATTGTAGTCAATGGATACGGCGCGGCCGCAAGCTACAGCCGCGCCGGCGGACAGAAAACCTCGCAGCAGATCGCAAATGCGCTTGCGGCTAAATTGAACGCTGCTTCATCTCCAGTAACGGCAACCCTGAACAAAACGAAAATGACCATTACCAGTAAATTGCGGGGGTCGAGTTCGAATTACCCGTTGTCAACGTCCGTTACACATAGCAGCCTGTTCGCAACGCCTTCATTTGCAGCCACTGCGTCAGGTCCGACGCTGACGGGCGGGACCGGCGGACCGGTCTCGATAGGCACCGTTGCCCACCAGACCTCGAACAACACCAGCGCTTGTTCCTCGGTGAACGACCCAATCGGGAATCTTTCTTATTGCAGTTCGTTCTTTGAAGGATTTGCTACAAATCCGAACAATGCAGGCGCTCAAACCAGGGTCGTGGACTCGCCTGCCGGGCGAGTTTCGAGTCTTAGCATTAAGCAACTCTTGTATCCCGGATGGAACGGGCGGCTGCTCTGCGAATACCAACCCTGGTTTGGCCTGAGCATTCATCAGAGTGTCGGATACAACGAGAACTCAGCAGCAACCGTCGCTGCCCAGCATTCATTCATGATCTCCGAAGGGTGTGACATCAACCTAGTGGATTGGTACGGCTCCCTGAGTCCGAACCAAACTTTCAATCTGGCCACGGCCAATACCGTCTTTGCCGACCTGAACAGCCGCTCCGGGTATCCATTGCGGTTCGGAATTCTGGAAGACAAGGGCGCCTTGAAGTATTCCTGTCCGACGTCGGGACTTTCTGAAAGCGCCACCGTGAGCTGCCTGCAGAATGCGCTCACGCAAGATATGGATTACATCAACACGCATTACGCTAATAGCGCCGTGTATTGGACGGATGCCGGCCAGCCAGTGATCGCATATTTCGGAGGCAAAGGAGATTGGCCTATCCTGACCGCGGCGGATTGGGACGCAGTGTGGGTGGCGGTCAAGGCGCACACCGATGTGTACGCGGCGCCGTTCAAGTTCGTCTTCCAGTTCGGCTCGTTCACCACAGCTCCTTATGACAACGGCCGCTTCGCCTGGGTGCAACCTCCGGCGTACAGCTCCACACAACAGTTCTGGTGGGGATCCAACGCCAGCGCCTCTCCAACTTATCTGGACAACTTCTACACCGCCGGGCTCAGCCATCCTTCGCAACTTGCCATTGGAGCGCTGTACAAGGGCTTTGATGACAATAACGCGTCCTGGGGCGGGAACCGGGTTATCGCAGAGCAGTGCGGGCAAGTCCTGGTCAAGACGGCAAATGAAATCTCAAAATACTTCGGAGGCGCCAACCCACAGATTCCCTATGTGCAGCTCATCACCTGGAACGACTATGAAGAAGGAACCGCAATCGAGGACGGCGTGGACAACTGCTACACGGTCAACGCCTCGCTCAGCGGGAACAACTTGATGTGGTCACTCAAAGCTAGCGACCCGACTTATGCCTCGACGTCAACCATCCACCATTTCACGGTGTACTATGCCGACGCCAGCAACAATCTTTATATTGCTGCTTCCAGTTTGCCAGTAACCACGAACACGCTCGATCTGTCTTCGATCGTTCCTCCGGGGACGTGGAACATTTACGTTGAAATGTCTGGGCAGCCGTTGATCATCAATCACATGTCGAATGCGGTCACGTTGATCCATTAGGTGTGCTCAGCGCTGTGCTAGACTTCCCGACCAAACAGCGGTCCTTGAATAATAGAGCCTCCGGATTTCAGGATTCTCGAAGTAGGTGGTCGCGTTAAAGCCGTTGACTGTGATTTGCAATTGCCCCGAGTCATGAGTTGGACACAGAGTGTTTCCACATGGGTATACGGGACCTTGCAATTTTCGGCTGATCGCGACCGCAGCCGTACCGGGCGTCTGTCCTAGCGCGACTCCGGAGCCAATTAGAAGAGAAACGGATGGAATGGCGAGCACGTACAGACGCAACTGCATGCGAGACCCCAACTTTGAATTTGCTTGGAACGTGCCAGCCTCCCAACGCGACGGAGTTACAGCAGAAACAAGTCTTGAGTAGTTGTAGAAAGTTTACGAAGTTGTTCGTGCGTAGAGAAGAAGTTTCTTAGGAACGTGAAACAAAAATTTCCAATTCGGCACTATTTTTCAGGTATTTCCCTAGATCACCGCCCGCCCTGGGGCCCTCATTCTATTGAGCTTCAAACTTTCGGATTCTCTTTCACCGAATGAGAATTGGTGCAGGCTCATCCACCGCGAATGCTGCCATGCCTCCCCGTGCGGAGAGAAAAAAAACAGCTAGTGTGGTGGAAGGCTACAGACCCCCTGGCGATGGTGGTTACCGGAAGGGTGCCGCCCTCAAAAGCCGATTGAACTGCGAATCAGAGCTGGTTAGGATCAGATCGGAGAATTCTATGTTTCGCAAAGTGATTAGTTGGGGCCTGGTTCTGCTTACTCCGGGTTGGCTCATTGCGCAGGAGGCGAGTACAGCTTTGGTTTATGGCACAGGGTCCGTATACCTGGATGGATCGCAGCTAACGAATTCATCGGCGGTGACTAACGGAGATGTGATCCAGACTAAGGAGAACGGCGCCGCCAACTTGAGCGCTCCGGGCTCTAGCGTGGTGATCGAGTCGAACACAATCGCGCGTTTTCAGAGCGGCGGATTGGCACTCGATCGGGGCAGCGTTTCGGTTGCCACCGGGAAGGGCATGACCGTCTTCGCGCGGGACTTCAAGGTTACGCCAGCCACAGGGGCGTGGACGGAGTTTTATGTCACTCGTGCCAGCGGCGCTATCCAGATTCTCGCTCGCAAGAACGGTCTGACCGTGAGTTGTGGTTCGAACACCTCCACAATCAAAGAAGGGCAACAGATATCGCGCGATGACGCGGCCGATTGTGGCATCGCACAAAAAGGCGGCGGCGGTGCCACGACAGCAGCGAAGGGTCCCATCCTCACATCTCCTGCGGTCGGATACGCCGGCCTCGGTGCGGGCGCTGGCCTTTTGATATGGGCGCTTGCACAAGGGGACGACCCGGTTAGTCCTTCTGTGCCGTAAGCAAGTCTAGGCGCAAGGTTCTTCGGTGGCCCGCCGAGAATGCCGCCGTGCTTTCGTAACCACGTGATCAAAATCAGCTAACCAGCCATCAGAGCGCTGCTTCCTGAATTGCGCACATCTTCCGTTCCCTGAAGGTCGCCGACACCGCAGTCTTGTCGTTACGGCTACGGAACGTCCCTTGGGTAGCGATCGCATACACATCCTCATCGTGCACGTACAAGAGCTCTGGATGCTTTGATTCGAGTGCTGTGAGCAATATATCGAGCGCGGCCAGGCTGGGGTTGCGAAAGTCCTTCAGCGAAGAATGGAAATTGATCGAGTGAATTGAAATTATCAGCGGGAGCCCGCGCGAGAAGCAACCTGCGGCAACTTGCAGGTATTTCTCGATGTCAACCTCTTTCTTATAGGGTTCAAAATCAACGCTGCGGTAAAGGTGCAGAATTCCCATGTCATCGATGTAAGGCGCCTTCAGGCCGCTAGCGGTTCCGCTTTGCGACACCCGGATGCCATATTCCGACCAGGCACGATGTGTAGCCATATTCGAGCGGTCGCCAGGCGCGCACGCCGAGGTTGGCGCAGTCCCAAATAGCGACCAAAAATTTTCAGATGTACGCCGGATCAAACTTTGCTGCTGCTCCGCTGGAACAAAGCCGGAATTTCGTCGTTCGGGATGCCAGTATTCATAGCCAATCCAAGGCATGCGCCAATAAATGAATGGAGTCTCTTCCGCCCACAACAGACGCAGGAGTTGCGCTCGCTCCTTGTTCTCGGCTAGCGCGCGCTCAACGGCAAGGGCACAAAAATGCGTAAGACCGTGTGCCGCGGGATAGAGAACGCCCTGCTGTATTCCCGCGCGATAAGAATCGAGGAGGCCCGGTCTCGACCAGCTTCCCGGCAAGCCCTTCGACAGCGGAAGAAGCTCGAGTCGTGTGAATCCTTGCTGACGCATTTTTTGGAAGTCCAGGTTGGCAAGACAGAAATTCATTACCAGACATGGTGGCCGGCCTGTCGAGTCTCGATGTTTACCCAGTAGAGAACAAACCGAGGCTACGTCTGTGGCCGTTTCAAGGGTGTAGAGATCGTAGGGGCGCTCGCCGAGTCGCAGTCCGCTCGCTCGCAAGCGTTCGTACCCTTCCTTGTCCCGCACGCCGACACGTCCCCAATCATCGCTTTGCAAAACCACTAGCGGTCGCGAGAATGCAAGGCCTGGAGTTTCGGTTCGGCGACGAAACAGGTTACGGGCGAATTCCAGCAACGCGATCTCCACGAATCGATTAGACTTCTCTCGAAGTTTAACGACTGAAGGGTGATCTTGAGTTAACCGCAAAGGTGCAAATGCAGCAGTTCACTTCTTTGCAAGACTCCTGTAGCTTACTGTGAAAGAACGCTCGGCGGCAGGCCGCCTATCGAGCAATACTGCCCGCGGAAGTAGGTCGGCACAGATGACGATGAATTGGTCAGAGCAAGTGGTCCTGGTTTCAGGAGGTACCGGTTCGTTCGGCAGGAAGTTCGTGGAAATTATGCTGAATGAATATTGCCCTAGAAAATTGATCGTCTTCAGCCGCGACGAATTGAAGCAGCACGAGATGCAGGCTGCGGGAATCGACCATCCGAGCCTGCGGTATTTCCTTGGAGATGTGCGCGATGCGCAGAGGCTGGAGCGCGCCCTTTCGGATGTGACCGTCGTGGTGCATACAGCCGCTCTCAAACAAGTGCCGGCGTGCGAACAAAACCCATTCGAGGCGGTTCAAACCAACATCATAGGCAGCAAAAATGTGATTGATGCCGCCATCAATCGCGGGGTTCGCCGAGTGATCGCTTTGAGCACAGACAAGGCAGTCAACCCCATCAACCTCTATGGCGCTACCAAGCTGTGCGCGGAAAAAATGTTTGTCCAGTCCAATGCCCAAGCGGATGCTCATGAAACGCGCTTCAGCTGTATGCGGTCCGGCAATTTTCTCGGCAGCCGGAGCAGTGTAATCCCGACCTTCGCCGAGCAGCGAAAACAGGGAAAGATCACGGTCACTGACCCCCGCATGACCCGGTTTTGGATCACGCTCGATCACGCAGCGCGTTTCGTCATAGGCTGCCTCGAACGAATGCACGGCGGAGAAATTTTTGTGCCCAAGATTCCCAGCATGAAGCTGCTCGATATGGCCCAAGCTGTGGCTCCG
>WNGA01005483.1_pt1 | contig 18309 bp, 13 predicted proteins | sample 5400061 | NCBI WGS metagenome assembly WNGA01 (sample SAMN13153366, study PRJNA577476) | soil metagenome | isolation source: 100 cm soil or saprolite under grassland replicate 2 | place: USA:California | collected 2016-06-15 | reverse complement strand
AGTTTTGGCTTATCATGATTCGTAGATTTATCATTATTCGTATACATGGCTTGTTCCTCCAAATTCACAAGGAATCGAACAAGCCATTTTATTTCAAACCTTACGGGCCGCACCGGCCAATTTTGGGACTACTGAGTCTTGACATCCAATCATATTTGCCATATCATCGCTCACATAGATTAACTATGGAAGTTAAACTATGGGAAGACACCAAAATCCACAGAAAGCCGAAATGCTGCCAGGGACTTTGGAGATGCTGATTCTCAAATCCCTGGAGCGAAATGTTGAGCCAATGCACGGCTACGGGATCGCCTTATACCTCAGACAAATTTCCAAAGATGTTCTCCAAGTCGAGGAGGGCTCACTTTACCCTGCTCTACAACGTCTGGCCATTAAAGACTGGGTAAAGGCAGAGTGGGGAAAGTCTGACAACAAGCGGCGCGCCCGGTTCTACAAATTAACCCCTGCAGGACGTAAACAGCTCAGGCAGGAAGTGGCCGACTTCGAGCGTCTGCTGGAAGCAATTATGCTCGTGATGCATCCGACGTGAGGTAAGCCAATCGTGTTGAATCAATTCCTTCAATTGTGGCGCAGGCTGCTCTTCTACTTGCGGCGAGACAAATTCGACCGCGAACTGGAAGAGGAGATGCGGTTCCACCTTGAGATGAAGGCAGAAGAAAACCTCGCTGCCGGCGTATCGCCGGAGGAAGCGCGCTACGCCGCGCAGCGGCAATTCGGCAATCAAACCTTACTACGGGAGATAAGTCGCGATATGTGGAGCTTTAGATTTCTGGAGGCGCTCGCGCAGGATTTACGCTACGGCCTGCGAATGATGGTCAAGAACTCCGGCTTCACCGCGGTGGCCGTCCTCACGCTCACGCTAGGCATCGGGGCGAACACGGCGATCTTCAGCGTGGTCAATGCGGTGTTGCTACGCCCGTTGCCTTTCAAGGAACCGGAGCGATTGGTAATGCTCCAGTCAGTAGATGTCCGTCAAAGCGGTGGCCAGAGCAGCGTTTCTTATCCGAACTTTGTGGACTGGCGCGAGGAGAGCGAAAGTTTTGAGCGGCTGGCGGCTTTCCGCGAGCGCAACTTCACGCTTTCGGGCGGCGATGAGCCAGTGCGCCTGAACGGAGCGGTAGTCTCGGCGGAATTGTTCGACTTGCTCGGTATCGCGCCGAGTCTGGGACGAAGCTTTCGCGCGGAAGAGGAGAAAGCGGATGCGCTCGTCGTGATCCTCAGCCACGGATTGTGGCGCCGCCGCTTCAACTCCGATCCGCAAGTGATCGGGCGAAACATCACGCTCAATAATCTCAGCCTCACGGTCATCGGCGTGATGCCTGCCGGGTTTCAGTATCCGATCGCGACTGAATCCGCCGAGCTGTGGACGACCGTCGCTTATGACTCGATCGGCAAGTCTCCGATGACGGCGAATCGCGGTCTGAGTTATCTGCACGTGATCGGGCGGCTCAAACCGGGAGTGAACATCGCGCAGTCGCAAGCAGAGATGAGCGCTGTCGCGCGCCGTCTGGAGCAGCAATATCCCAATGAGAATGCCCATCAAGGGGTGCGCCTTGTCTCCGCGATCGATCAGTTGGTAGGAGACGTGCGGAGGCCTTTGCTGGTACTCTTTGGCGCAGTCGGATTTGTCTTGTTGATTGCCTGCGCGAACGTCGCCAATTTGTTGCTCGCGCGCGCAACGGCGAGGCGGCGCGAAATGGCCGTTCGTTCCGCTCTGGGCGCGAGTCGTTGGCGCGTCGTCCGGCAACTGCTTACAGAAAGCATCCTGCTGGCGCTGGCCGGCAGTGTTTGTGGCTGGATGTTGGCGTTTTGTGGCGTTGAATTGCTTCTCTCCCTCAGCCCGGAAAACATCCCGCGCTTGCTAGACATTCGCCTGGATGGCCGTGTGCTTAGCTTTACTCTGCTGGTTTCGCTCCTGACGGGGGTGATTTTCGGGCTGTCGCCGGCGATGCAGGCTTCCAAAACGGAATTGACTGAAACCCTCAAAGAAGGCGTGCGCAGCGGTCAAAACATTCGCCACGCCGGGCTGCGCGGTGTGTTAGTGATCGCCGAGATCGCCGCAGCGCTCGTATTGATGGTCGGCGCGGGGTTGCTTCTCAACAGCCTCTGGCGCTTGTTGCAGGTCAACCCGGGCTTTGATCCGCACGGCGTGCTGACGCTGGGGATCAGCTTGCCAAACACCAGATATTCCGGGCCACAATCCGTCGAATTTTACCAGCGTCTGCAAGCACGCCTGCAGACCTTGCCCGGCGTGCGCGCCGCCAGCGCCAGTTGGATGCTGCCATTGAGCGGAAGCAATCCCAGCCTCGACGTAGATATCGAAGGGCAACCCACCACTCCCGCCGAACGCGTCGAAGTAGATTTCAACCTTATCCTGCCCGATCATTTCCGCGCGCTGGGCATGCGCTTGATCAACGGGCGTGACTTCACCGAGCGCGACGACTTGCGAGGACGCCCCGTCGTGATTATCAACGAAGCATTTCAGCGACGCTTTTTCACCAACGAAGACCCAATCGGTAAACGCATCCGTCCGAGGGCTTCGAGTGGCGGGGGCGAGCCAGAGATGCGCGAGATCATCGGGATCGTCGGCGACACCAAGAGTAGTTTGACCGCGGAGGCTCAGCCTGAATTCTACGCCCCATATGCGCAGCTTCCAATCACTAAAAGCCTATCGCTCGCGTTGCGCACTGAAGCTGACCCGCGCGGCCTGATCAGCGCGGCACGCGCCGAGGTGCAATCGCTCGACAAGGAATTACCCGTTTTCGAAATCAAGACGCTTGACCAGCATTTCAACACGGCGGTTGCGCCTCCACGCTTTCATGCGCTCTTGCTCACGATCTTCGCGGGGGTGGCATTGATCCTCACAATGATCGGTCTCTATGGCGTGATGGCATTTACGGTTGCGCAACGCACGCACGAGATCGGCATTCGGATGGCGTTGGGCTCCCAAGCGCAAGATGTGTTGCGGCTAGTCATCAGGCAAGGGATGAGGTTGACGCTCGTCGGTGTGGTGATCGGATTGAGCGGCGCACTGGCATTGACCCGCTTGTTGAAGACATTGCTATTTGGTGTTGGCGCAACTGATCCGATGACATTTACCGTGATCGCGTTACTTCTAACGTTTGTCGCCCTGCTCGCGTGCTGGATTCCGGCGCGGCGGGCTGCGAAAGTCGATCCGATAACAGCGTTGCGATTCGATTGAGGCCGCTCTTGTTCGACAAGCTCTCACAACTCTGGCGCAGGCTGCTCTTCTACGTGCGGCGAGATCGATTCGACAGCGAACTGGAAGAGGAGATGCGCTTTCACCTTGAGATGAAGGTGGAAGAGAACCTCGCCGCGGGAATATCGCCCGATGAAGCGCGGTATGCGGCGCGGCGGCAATTCGGCAATCAAACCTTACTGCGGGATGTGAGTCGCGATATGTGGGGCTTTAGATTTCTGGAAACGATCGCGCAAGATTTAAGCTACGGCCTGCGAATGATGCTCAAGAACCGCGGCTTTACCGTGGGTGCCATAGTTACGTTGGCATTGGGAATCGGCGTAAACATTGCGATCTTCAGCGTCGTCAACAGTGTACTTTTACGGCCATTGGCCTATCACGACCCCGATCGTCTGGTTTGGATCGGCCACTCAGCGGTGAAACCGAATCAGGCGAGCGCCATTTCGCCGCCGACGTTCGTTGACTATCGGAACTGGTGTCAAAGCTTCGAGAACATTACGGCATTGATGTTCGGTTCGAGCTTCAACCTGACGGGGGATGGAGGGCCGGAGCGATTGCAGGGACGCCGCGTCTCGGCCAACTTTTTTGCCACATTGGGCGTCGCGCCAGAATTGGGCCGGGGCTTCCTGGCGGAAGAGGATGAACCAGAGCGCAATCGCGTGGTAGTGCTCAGTCACGGCCTCTGGCAGCGGCGGTTTGGCGCGGATCGAAACATCGTCGGCAAGGCGCTGCGATTGAACGGGCAGGACTTCACGGTGATCGGCGTGATGCCCGCTTCGTTCCGTTGGCGGACGGATGAGTTGTGGTCGCCGCTGGCTCTGGGCCCCGACAACTTCACGCCTCGCAGTCGCGGCAGTGAGTTCCTCCAGGCTATCGCGCGCCTCAGACCGAATGTGACGCTTCAGCAAGCGCAAGCCGAAGTCGAAGCCATAGCGGCGCAGACCGTGCGGCAGAACCCGGAGATCTACCCGGCGGGCAGAGATTTCATTACTCGAACCAGATTGTTGCGCGAGGACTTGGTGGGCGATGTGCGCTTAATGTTACTGGCGCTGTTCGGCGCGGTCGGCTTTGTCTTGCTGATTGCGTGCGCAAACGTGGCGAACTTATTGTTGGCGCGCGCATCGGCACGTAGAAAAGAGATCGTCATTCGCGCGGCGCTCGGCGCGAGCCGCTTCCGACTGATGCGCCAGATGCTGACCGAGAGCCTGTTGCTCGCCACTTTGAGCGGCTTGTGCGGATTGCTCCTGGCCAGGTGGGGCATTGCCGCGCTTCTTAAGATGAATCCCGCTGATTTGCCGCGCCTGCAGGAGATCACCGTCGACGCGCGCGCGCTGAGCTTCATGCTCGGCGTCTCGATGTTGGCTGTGTTGCTCTTCGGTCTCGCGCCCGCGCTGCAAGCTTCCGGAATCGATTTTCAGGAGTCGCTGAAAGAGGGCTGTCACGGCTCAAGCGGAGGGCGACAACGCACACGCAAGCTGCTTGTCGTCGCGGAAGTGGCGATGTCGCTCCTGCTGCTCGCCGGCGCGGGACTGATGATCAGAAGTTTCCTGCGCTTGATGCATGTCGATCCCGGTTTCTCGCCGGATCACGTGTTGACGATGTGGGTGGAACTGCCTGCTTCCAAATATCCCGAGCGGCTGCAGCGTCAGGCTTTCTTTCGGCAAGCTCTCGAACGGATCAGAGCCTTGCCGGGCGTGAGTTCGGCAGGCGCAGTCGGAGAACTCCCGTTAAGCGGCGCAGTCAGAAGCGCCACTTTTACCATCGAAGGCCGCCCGACCGTATCCAACGAAGCGCCGCCGCACAGCGACATTCGCACCATCACGCCGGGCTACTTTCAGACCATGAAGATTCCATTGCTCAAAGGGCGTGACTTTACCGAGCAGGACGACTCCAACGGACGCCTCGTCGCGATGATCGACGAAACCCTGGCGCAACTCTATTGGCCGGGCGAAGACCCGGTCGGCAAACGACTGGAGCTGCAGTTCGCCGCCGAACCGCTTTGGATGGAGATCGTCGGCGTGGTGGGACGCATCAAGCATAGAGGGCTGGACGCCGAATACAAAGGGCAGATTTTCTACCCGGCCGCGCAAAGGGGGACGCTCGGTATGAATCTAGTCACGCGCACGACGATCGATCCGCTCAGCCTGGTCTCAGCTGTGCGTGGCGCGATTCGTGAGGTAGATCCGGAACAGCCCATCTATCGCGTGATGACGATGGAGCAGGTCGTAGCCGATGCGGTGGCGCGTCCGCGCCTGACGATGCTGTTGCTCGGTGTCTTCGCCGCGTTGGCTCTGACGCTGGCGGCGGTCGGCATCTACGGCGTAATCGCATATTCCGTGTCGCAGCGAACACACGAGATCGGCATCCGCCTGGCTTTGGGGGCGCAAGCCGCTGACGTGCTCAGGCTGATCATTCGTCAGGTTATGGGACTGGTGTCGGCAGGCGTCGGAATTGGCTTGGCCGGGGCGCTGTCGCTGACACGCTTAATGAAGACCCTGCTGTTTGGCGTGAGCGCGACTGACCCACTGACATTTACCGTGATCACGTTACTGCTGGCGCTCGTCGCCCTGCTGGCCTGCTGGCTGCCCGCACGGAGAGCGGCGCAAGTTGATCCGATAGTGGCGCTTCGCAACGAGTAGTTGGCTTACGGCGAAAGATTACCCGATGCCGACTAAGCTTGAATTACCCGGAGCGGGAGTGATGGCAAAGCGTGATCGCAGGAGCGACCGGAAGGTCATCGACCGGCGGCTAAAAGAAGGACGCGGGCAAGGCAGGGGCGCGGAGTACAAGCCGTATCTGCGGGTGCAGGACGTGCCGTCGCAGGGCCTCGCAACGCGCATCGGCGGGTGGAAGACCGGTAGAGAGCATCACCTCATGAGCTGTTTGGAGTGCGACTATTTCTACCTGCTCGAATGGTCATCAGTCGTCGTTGATATTCGCGAGCAGTACCCGCTCGACCTCGACGAGACGCTCGCCATCGCCTCCGATCTCAGTATCCGGCACCCGACAGACCCTCGCACACACGAACCCGTTGTGATGACCAGCGATTTTGTGAACACCATCCGCCTGCGCATAGGCACGATTGAGCACGCCCGCACACTGAAGTACACGAAAGATCTTGGGTCGTCGCGCGTGATGGAGAAGTTCGAGATCGAGCGGATGTACTGGGCGTCGTGGAGCGTCGACTGGGGCATCGTGACGGAGCGTGAGATCGATCCGGCGCTCGCCAGGAACATCAGATGGCTGCACCCTTACCGTGACCCGGCCGCACTCGCCCCGTTGACCGACGCGGCGATTCGCAACGTGGAAGCGGTACTCACGCCGCGCGTGTTTGAAGAGAACCTACCGTTGCGTGACCTGACCGATGAGTGCGACCGGCGGTTTACCTTCCCGCCCGGCGCAAGCCTCGCGGTCGTTCGCCACCTGATCGCCAGCGGCCGCTGGCAAGTTAACATGACATCTCCGATCCAAGTTCCACAGCGGCTCAACTTAATCGGTGTCGCGGAGCCATCCATCTCATTGCGGAAGGCGGGATGAACCGATGAAGATCACAGTCAACCTGCTCGTCGAATGGCAGGCTACGGACGCCGGCAGCGCAGCACGCGCCGAGCGCGTTTTGTGGGTCAGCCCATCGAGGAGTGAGATCATAGTCATTGACATCTTCAACCGAGCCGCGCTGCCCATCCGACGATCATACGATGAAGTCGCGCACGCTCTCGCCGTCGGCGCAGCCAGCGCTCTGGGCGCCGATCCGTTCATGACGTTGCTGCGCTCCGACGACGACATTGACGTGAAGCATCGCGCCTACCGGGACACGGCTTGGGAGCTGATCGCCCCGCTGGTTAGCGACGAGATGATGGCGCTTCATCTCTTCTCGTCAGAGCGCGGCTCGCTCATCAAGCGGCGATGCGACGAGACCGGGCGAAGCAAGAGATTAGTCTACAAGTATCTGCGACAGTATTGGCAAGCCGGGCAGATCAAGAACGCTCTACTCCCCGCGTTCGACAAGTGCGGCGGGCGCGGTAAACGACGACTCGCTGCGACGCCGCAGGCGCCGAAGCTGGGACGGCCGAGCGCGCGCTCCCGAAACACCGGACAACAGATTGGCGTTCGCGTCACGCCGGACATCGAGCGCAAGTTTGAGCGCGGCATTAGGAAGTTCTACGAGACTCGGGATGGGCGCAGCCTGCGAGACGCTTACGATTTAACCCAGGAAGCGTTCTTCCACGATGGCTATACTATCGTGGACGGGACGCCGGCGCCGTTGCTCCTGCCCGCGGAGATGCGCCCCTCCTTTGATCAATTTCGCTACTGGTATGAGAACCACTGCCGGGAGCTGCGGCGCGAGCAGAAGGCGCGGCGCGGCGAACGGGCGTACAACCTCACAGGGCGGGAGCTACTCGGCGATTCGACGCAGATGGCGTTCGGTCCCGGCTCCGTTTACCAGATCGATGCGACCATCGGTGACATCTATCTCGTCAGTTCGCTCGACCGCAGCCGCATCATCGGGCGCCCGGTGGTCTACGCTTGCGTCGATGTCTTCAGCCGCATGATCACCGGCGTCGCCGTCACGCTGGAAGGTCCCAGTTGGCTTGGCGCCATGCTCGCGCTCGACAACGTCATTGAGAATAAGGTCTCCTTCTGCGCCGGGTACGGCATCGAGATTGCCGAAGGCGCCTGGCCTTGTCACCATCTTCCTGAGGCAATCCTTGCCGACCGTGGAGAGTTCGAGGGCTACGCCGCCGACAGCCTTGCCCATGCGCTCGGCATCCGGGTGCATAACACACCGCCGCACCGCGCCGATTTGAAAGGCATCATCGAGCGCAGGTTTCGCATCGCCAACGAGAAGTTCATTCACTTCATGCCCGGAGCCGTTGCGCGCCCACGCCAGCGCGGCGAAGCCGATTATCGGCTCGACGCCGTCCTCACTCTTGATGAGTTTCGGAAGCTGCTGATCTGCTACGTCCTCGATTACAACGGGCATCACTACCTGAGCGAGTACCGGAAGGACGAATTCATGATCGCCGATCATGTGGAGCGCTACCCTCTTGATCTGTGGGAGTGGGGCGTGAGGAACTGTTCGGGACACCTACGGACGCTGCCACAGGAGATCGTCCGGCTCAACCTGCTGCCGCGCAAGACGGTGTCGGTGACCGGCTCAGGCATACACTTCGAGGGCGCGCTCTATTACACATGTGAGTTGGCGTTGCGCGAAGGGTGGTTCGCGCAGGCGCGCAGCCGCAACACGCGGAAGGTCGAAGTTTCATATGACCCGCGCACCCTCGACCGCATCTACTTGCGGCTCGACGGCGGCAGGCGACTTGAACCGTGCTATCTCACTCCCGCCTCCTGCAAGACGTTCAGCGGGCGTGACTGGTATGAGGTCGTTGACTACTTTGCGTTTGAGTCACAGGCGAGGGATGCGGCGCGCACAGGCATCGCCCAGTCGAAGGCGCTCAGGCACGCGCAACAGAAGCAAATCGTCGCCGAGGCGACGGAAAAGACAAGGGCGGCGCAGGCGGCGCTCGGTCGCCAGAGTAAGAGCGCGCGAACACGAGGCATCTCAGCTAACCGAGCGCTGGAGCGGCAGAGCGAGCGCGACCGGGACGGCTGGCGGCTAGGTGCTGAAGAACCGGCTTTGCCGCCTCCCGCGGCACCCAACCCTGGCGACGAAGACGATGGTTACGTGCCGCCCACCTCAAAGATCAGCCGCATCCGCGAACTGCGCGATGAGGAGTGGCACAAGCAATGACTAAGCCTGACCCCATATCTTATATGCCGCGCCGCATCCTGATCGTCAAGGGGCGGACAGTACGCGCCGAATACCGGGACACCGGCATTCCTTACTATGACGGCAACCCGCTGATCGAGGCGTTACCGCCGGTGCTGACCGATGACCAAGCCACGGTACGCCTGGCGCATTACCCGCAGTACGACGAGGCGCGTCGCCGTGCGCCCGACCACATCCGCTACCATCTGATTCAGAACGGTCTGAGATGTTTCATCCCGCTCGACATCCACCTCGATCTGCAGCGGCGCTTCTCGTGCCTGATCCGCGTCGGCTACGCCGGGCGCAACCCGCTCGCCGCTGATTTCTGGAAGCGGCTAACAGCCAAGATCGAGTCGTTCGATCAGTATGGCGAACAGCGGCAGACGCCGGACGGTTCCTCGACGGCGGTGGGCTTCAACATCGTTGGCATCAGCGGCGTCGGCAAGTCGCATTCGGTGGAACGCATCCTCAACCTCTACCCGCAGGTCATTCACCACGGCCGCTACCGCGACCGCAACTTCATTAACGCGCAGGTTGTGTGGGTGAAGCTCGATTGTCCGTTCGACGGCAGCGTCAAAGGATTGTGCGTCAATTTTTTCCAGGCCCTGGACGATATGCTCGGGACGAACTATCAGCGCAACTACGCGCAGAGTCGTCACACGACCGACGAGATGCTGCCCAACATGGCGCTCGCCGCCGCCAATCACTTCCTCGGCGTCCTTGTGATCGACGAGATCCAACGGCTGAGTTCGGCGCGCAGCGGCGGGGCGGACCGGATGCTCAACTTCTTCGTCCAACTCGTCAATACGATCGGCGTGCCAGTCGTTCTCATCGGCAACTACAAAGCGTTGTCGGCGCTCTCCGGCGATTTTTCGCAGATGCGTCGAGGCGCCGGACAGGGTGATCTTATCTGGGATCGAATGGCGAGGGATGAGCAGTGGCAGCTTTTCGTCGAGTCACTCTGGCGGCTCCAGTACACTCGACAGGTTTGCCGGCTCGAAGATGATCCGTCGCTCGCCGACGTTCTCTATGACGAGACGCAGGGGATCACCGACCTCGCGGTCAAGGCGTACATGTTTGCCCAGGAGCGGGCGATCGACAGCAGTCGTGAGAGGATCACCGCATCGGTCATCAGCTCAGCGGCGCGCGACAAGCTCGGCATTCCGCGCGCCGTACTCGATGCCCTCAAGACCAACGACCGGCGAGTGCTCGAGCGATATGAAGACGGTTACCCGAGCCAAATCAAGCAGCGCCTGTCTGTGGCGTCGCAAGCGCCCGATGCGGTTGGCCATATTACAACCGACGTCATTTACAAGTCGCAGTCAGACGCGCCTCCGGCAGCGTTGCCCGATGTAGAACAAGGTGCCCGGCAGGAACGGCATCAATCCGCGGATCAGATGCCGGGTTCGCAGCCGAATAAGACGCCCGGAGAGTTGCCGAAGATCGTCGCTGGTTTGTCAGGGCGGGAGGACTTCGCCGCATATGACGCGCTTCGGCTCGCCGGTTACATCCGGCACCCGGACGAGTACCTGCCTGACGTGTACGGAAGGAAAGAAGCATTACCATGATCGGCTTTTTCCCCGAGCCATTCCTGGATGAACTGTGCTACAGCCTCTGCGCCCGGTATCGCCGGCGCGCAGGCTATCGCGGCAGAATTTCGACAGCGCGCGATTTGTTTGGCTCGGCGGGGTTCAAGGTGGTGGTTGATCTGCCGAGCCGCCTCGATCATCTTGTCGCATCGCTTCCGCCCGGGCATGACTATACGGCAGATCGCCTCATCGACGAACACACGTTGCTGCCTTTCTGCGCAGCGTTCTTATCACCGGAGCGAGTGGCTCGGGTGCGGACGGAGATGCGCCAGTCGTCACGTCGCGCCGTGGCGGGCACATGCGCGGGCGTGTCGCGGTTCGCGATGCGCCTTGAGTACTTGCGTTACTGCCCGAAGTGTATCGAGGACGACCGCGAACGATTCGGCGAAGCCTACTGGCATCGCGTCCACCAAGCTCCCGGAGTCAAGCTCTGCCCCTCACACGGCGTCACGTTCGAGCCGAGCGGTGTCCATGCCATCTATAGGGCCGATAGAGAAGAGTTCGTCACACTTGAAGAGTCATTGCCAACGGCGCCGGCGCGCACGCCTGATCGCCACGACCTAAGCGGCCGGAGCCATGAGTTTCACCTCGCCATCGCGCGCGACGTCCGGTGGCTGCTGGACCAACGAGGGCTATGCGCGAGGCCCGCCGCGCTCCGCAGGCGCTATCTGAATTTACTGTACGACCGCGGGCTGGCGACCTCCGCCGATCTGGTACGTTGGCGCGCGCTACGTGGTGAGATCGAGAGCCACTACGGCCGCGACTTTTTAGCCTCGCTCAACTGTCGGCTTGAAAGTCACGCGCGCCCCTTCGAGCATCTATTCAAAGGCGTAGGGCAACGCGCAAATCATCCCGTGCACCATCTATTACTCATCCATTTCCTGGGGTGCTCGGCGCGAGACTTCTTCATGTTACCCGCGGAAAAGCGGCAGCCGTTCGGCGCCCCGCCGTGGCCGTGCCTCAACCCCGCGAGCGAACACTATCGAGAGTTACGGATTCAGGAATGCACGGTCAAGGACGTCAAGACGAATATAAAAGATCCGCAGCGCAGGCCTCCACGTAGACCGGTCGGCGAATTCGTCTGCGACTGTGGTTTCGTCTATCGCCGGATCGGACCCGACGCCTCGGAAGAGGATCGCTATAGGACAGGGTGGATCACGGGGTTTGGTTCAGCTTGGGAGTCCAAGCTGCGCGCCCTGCGCTGCGACGGCGTAGCGCACACCAACGAAGAGATCGCGCGTCGTTTAGGCGTATGTGCACAAACGTTGAAGGCGCAAGAACAACGGCTGGGGTTACGCCCTCGCAAGGAGGGGGATGGTTCCGAAGTATTCGCATCGCCGGCGCTCCATCATCGGGAGAAATCTCAGCTCGACCGGCACGAGAAGAGACGAACATATCGGGAGCAATGGTTGAGCGCCGTCCAAGAAGACCCGCAAATCGATCTGCTCACATTGAAGTCTAAGCTGCCGGCCTGTCATAACTGGCTCCACAAGAATGACGAAAAATGGATGCGTGAGCACACGCTGCGGCGCCAGAAAGAAAAGAAGGCCGTTGCCATTGACTGGGAGGCGCGCGACGCCGAATTGTCCGCCGCGGTGAGAATATCAGCGGAGCGCTTGATGAACTCGCCGGGACGCCCCGTACGGGTTTCAGCAGAGGCAATCGCCAGAGACACGGGGCAACATTACAAGGTGTTGAGCCATGACCACCGATTACCGCTGACCAACCGCGCGCTAATAGAAGTCGCTGAATCTGAGGAAGCGTGGGCAATACGGCGCATCCGGTGGGAGGAGGAATGGTGCCGCCGCGAAGGAGTGTGCCCCACTCGGTGGAAGCTGCTCCAACGCGCCAGCGTGAGCACAAAGTTCGCAGCCAAACAAGGCCTCATGGCAATTGTTGATGAGGCCGTCCGCAGCCTCCGCCTCTTCTCGCAAAAGACTGGCTAAACGCTCAAGTCCTGACTTCGTATTGATGAGAACCGCCGACTGGTCGCGGGTCGTTCTCATTTCCCATCGAGCGCTCGCCTACCTTTCCAGTTCACGACTTTATTTCCCTGTCACACCGCCTCGAAGCGAGTGACTCAGGCTTCCAGTTCACGACTTTATTGCGCTTTCGCCAGTCAATCCGCTACGCAAAATCAAGGAGTTAGCGGCAGGAAAGTTCACGACTTTATTTCACGGCTACACGGCTCTTGAAGTTGCCGACGTTACTTAAAAGTAGAAAAGATGAGTCGACTTCAGCAAAAGAATTGAAAAACTTCAGCGCTTGATCTTAAAAACTACGTAGGGGAACAAGCAACGGTTATAATCTGTTCGCCAAAAAGACTCTTGCTCTTGCGAGCCATCGAGTGATGTCAGGCAGCGGACATCACTCGCCAAAGGTCGCTCCGAAGGGAGGAAAACTATGAATTGGGGATTACGTGTTCTCCTCACGCTTAGCTCGGTTTACTGGGTGATCGCCGTTCCGAGTCCGATGCTAGCCCAGTCCAGTTGTAATTCCTTCGCAGTCTTTGCAGTCGGCGGTGGTTACAACGTGCAAAACAACGGGTTCAATCTGCAGGGCGCCACGCAGTGTGTTACCGTAAACAGCAGTGGCACGAACTGGAGCGTGACCACCAATGCCAACGTGCCCACCAACGGCGCGCCCAGCGGCTATCCGTCTATTTATGCAGGATGTCACTGGGGCAATTGCTCCCCGAATCAGCGCGGCATGCCAATCCCCTACAGCTCGATTACCAGCTCGCCGACCACTTGGAACGTAACCCCACAGTCAAACGGCAATTGGGATATCGCGTATGACATCTGGTTCAACCCCAATCCTTCCACCAACAATAACTCGACGGGATTGGAATTGATGGTCTGGATCAATCACATGGGGAGCATCCAGCCTGCAGGGTCGGTGGTCGCCTCCAACGTGGCCATCGGCGGCAGGACCTGGAATATTTGGCGGAGCGGGAGCACGCAGAATAGAGGCACCATATCGTACGTCGCCACTAATCCGACAAGTTCGTTCAATTTCGATCTGTTGAACATATACAGGGACCTGGTGAACCGCGGCTACATGTCACCAAACCAGTGGTTAATCGACATCGAAGCGGGAACGGAAATTTGGACGGCTGGCAGCAACTTCGTCACTAACTCCTTTAGCGCCTGCGTGAATTGCGGCGCGCCCCCGGCGCCAACCAACCTCACCGCGACGGCGGCCTCCGCCAGCCAGATCAATCTGAGCTGGACGGGATCCTCGGGCGCGACGAGCTATAACGTGCTGCGCTCCACCGCCAATGGCGGACCCTACACTCAGGTCGCCAGCGGAGTGACCTCGACCTCGTTCTCGGACACTGGGCTGGCGGCGGGCACGACTTACTTCTACGTAGTTCAGGCGTGCAACAGCAACGGTTGCTCCGGGAATTCGAATCAAGCGTCGGCCACGACACAGGCCGGTTCCTCGGCCAACTGCCATGGCGGAACGCAATGCCTGAAGGGGACGCTGCCCGGCAGCCAAAACTACAGCAATACCTCGCAGGCGCCGAACGCATCCAGCAACCAGACCTACGTGGCCAGCATTTGGATCAAGGGGTCCGGCTCAGTGCAGTTGTACGTCAAGAACGGAAACTGGGGATCCACAACGCTGGCGACTGTGAAATGCACAGCCAGCTCTAGCTATACTCGGTGCTCAACGCCGTCGTTCAGCGTGGGCGGCGCCACGCAGTTGACGTTCATCCTTCAGGACAGCTATGCGGGATCGGGCACGGTTTACCTGGATGACGCGTTCCTGGGCATTTCCGGTGGTAGCAATGTGCTATCCAATCCCGGCTTCGAGAGCGGAAGCGCAGGCTGGAGCATCAGTAACTCCTCAACTTGGTCGATCGGGCGGTTCTGACTCGCGAGTGCGCAGCGCGATACGCAAAGATCCCTGGTCGCCCCCAGGGCCTTCCGCACCGAAAATTTCCTCTTGGCGATGAAGAGCCCATTCTCTGATGATGCGGCGCCGATCTCTTCTTCGAATTGATAACTCGAAATCAGGTCGACGCCGTGTAGCGCTGCAACAACGCGCATCGATCTCGGCCCGCGCCGGCGGCCCCTCCATTGATTTGTTCGATATCACCCAGGAGCTAACTGGATCGCCGACATTATGCGGCTCGACGGTAACGATGATGCAACCCGCCGACTTGTGGAATCGAAATGACCTTGCCCTTCGCAGATCAGCGTTGATCTGGTCCTTATCAGCTTCTGTCCAGCAGACTGTGCGGGATCGAAGGCATCATCGTCTGCTGCGAGGATCAGGCGTGAGCGACGCGGAATCTGATCGTCGTGACAATGCCAAGCGCGATAAACAGCGCCAATACCACAAGCTGCGTGAGCAAAAATGGCAGTTCGGATTGCGTCGGAGCCAGCGCATTCAGGGCAGGTATTTTCTGAAAGGCCTGCACGACCCCGACGAAGACGTTCAGATAGAGGGCTAACACGGCGCTGACCACGTAGACCCAACGCCAGTGGCTGGCGAGGCGCCAGGCATAGCGCGCAGGGGTCGCCGCCGCCAGGGCTAACAGCGATACGATGCCGACTCCATGGGCCGGCGTAAACTGTTTGAACGGGAAGAAGAAGCCGGTCACGCTCGTCGCCGCCGTGGTTGTTAGAAAAAGCGCCGTCCAACCGTCGAGCCGTTTTCCTTTGAGCAGCCCGAACATGACGACGAATCCTGAGCCGATTCCCACCAGGCTGATAACGACGTGTACGAAGGTGAGTGTCGGTAGATCTAAGATCATAATGTTCGTCCTTTCAGAATCTAATTGATGTTTAGATTGTAGCTGGTAAATGCCCTACCAAGTGAGCAGGTTTAACCCTCAAACATGAGCACTTGCCCTCAAATATGAGCACTGGTACAAAATCTCCCGGAAAAACTGCTCTCCATCAGGTATAGCTTCTCCCAAATGTGTAAATTGTGTTCCTCATGGAGACGATCAGCCAAGTGTTTCACGCCCTCGTGCCACGTCTCCAACTCGTCGTTCTCCCTGGGACTTCAAGCCCACTCCTGCATGACCTTCGCCATTCATTCGCCGTAGGTACGCTACTGCGCTGGTATCGTTCCGGGGTTGACCCTCAATCTAGTCTGCTGCGCCTCTCTACATTTCTGGGACACGTCGATCCGCTGTCGACCTCGGTCTATCTGACGATGATCGATCCGTTGCTGGACGAGGCCAATCGGCGGTTCGAGGCGTTCGCGCGGGATTTGATCCAGGAGGCGTCGTCGTCATGACAATAACTCTTGGTCAAATTGTGCATTCGTTCTTTGAGGATCACCTCAAAGTGCAGAAGGGGCTCCGGTCAAATTCGATCCGCAGCTATCGAGACGCCTTGCGGCTTTTCCTCTGCTTTGTGGCAAAAGAAAGCCGCCGGCGGATAACCCAACTAACGCTTAAGGATCTTACATTCGAGCGTGCCCAACAGTTTTTAAGTCGTGTGATCAATCACTGAACCAAGTTGAGAATTACTGATAACCATCACATTTTATTCGGGTTGCAGCCTCACGGTCAGGGAACCAAATTGAACCGAAATGAACCTAGTTGAGACAATTTTTGTCCCAAATTTGTCCCAAGCAATCGGAGCGAAAGCCATTTTTGCCGGGCGATCCGGCGACGCCCGGATAGAGTCTTCAACGTTGTTCATCAAGCAGCGGATAGTACCTCTCTTCAATGATTTTGAGATGATGAATCTGGTGTCCGATGATCGTAAAGACCATCGCTAAAACCGAAATTTCGTACTTCCAGTTTATGCATGTATTTTGCAGCGCCTCATCGTCAAAACTCTCGAACAGCGCTTTGGTCGAAAGCCGCGTGATTTTCAATTCGTCAATCAGGCTTTCAATCGCGCGCTGGTCGGCCTTCATATGTGTGGCGAGCAAATCGCCGTCAACGCCTTGTGGGATTGAGCCCTCCTCGTCAAGGTATTGAAGGGTTTCGGGCGAATCGTTGAAGAGCCGAAGAAGACTTCAATTCACCTCGTCAATGCCACGGCCCTGGCAGGTGTAGCGACACGAAAAGAACATCTCATCCTGACCGTCAAAAGTGACCGAAAGATAGAGAGCCCGCGCATTCATAAGACGGAGCGGGTATCAGCCAGGAGATTTCATCACGAAATTAAGCTCGCGTCTCCGAACGATGTCGGTGATGAGGATAAACTGGCTTAAAGACGCCTATACATTGAGCAAGTGAATATCTTTATTCCATATCAGCGCTCATTGGTTTCCACCTTTAGAACGGATACGCCCGCGGCGCGTGTTGGACGGTGACCCAGTGGTCGGTGGTCAACTCCTGAATGACCCAGTCACTGCCGAAACGCCCGATCCCGCTGTTCTTCTCGCCGCCGAACGGATAGTTAGGCTTGTCGTCCACGCTGGCGCCATTAATGTGGGTCATGCCGACCTCGAGGCGGAGCGCGAACCGCAAGCCGCGCGCCTTGTCGCCCGAGATCACCGCGCTCGACAGCCCGTATTCGGTGTCGTTGGCGACGCGCAACGCCTCCTCTTCGCCTTTCACTTTGATGATCGGCGCGACCGGGCCGAACAATTCGTTCCGGGCGACCTCCATGTCGTTCGTCACGTCCGCGAAGACATGCGGCGGAACGACCAGCCCTTGCGGCTTTCCCCCGAGCAACTCTCTCGCGCCAGCGCCGCGCGCGGATTCGATCAGTCCCATCAATCGCTCGAATTGCTTCGAGTTGATGATCGGACCGATGACTGTATCGGCGTCGTTCGGGTTTCCGTACTTCAAGGTCTTGGCCTGCGCCGTAAAGCGTTCCTCGAACTCGTCGCTGACGCTCTCGTCAACGATGATCCGGTTAGTGCTCATACAAATCTGCCCCTGATGTAGAAAGCGGCCGATTACGGCGGCGCGCGCGGCCTGGTCGAGATCTGCGTCGTCCAGCACGACCGTAGGCGTGTTGCCGCCGAGTTCGAGCATGACCCGCTTGATGATCGGGCTTTTTGCGGCGAGTTCCGCGACGCGCCGCCCCACGGCAGTGGAGCCGGTGAATGAAATCACCCGCGGGATCGGATTCGAGATAAAAGCGTCGCCTATTTCACTGGATGAGCCGACCACGATGTTGAGAAGGCCGGGCGGCAGTCCCGCCTCCTCGAAGATCTTCGCGAGTAGCAGGCCGCCGGCGACAGGCGTGTCCGCGGAAGGCTTGAGGACAACCGCATTGCCGAGGGCCAGGGCCGGACCGACAGCGCGTTGTGAGAGATACAGTGGAAAGTTCCAGGGGCTGATCACCCCGACGACCCCGACGGGACGGCGGTAAACGCGGCTCTCCTTGCACGGATCATCAATGGGAATAATGCGGCCTTGCGCGCGATGCGGGAAAGACGACGCCTCCAGCGTGACCGCGTGAGTCAGTTCCCACTCGAACTGGGACTTCACGCGCGCGCTGCCTGATTCGCGGATCAGCCAACTGACGATCTCTTCGCGGCGCGCTTCCATGATGGAGGCCGCGCAGAGCAGGACGGCGGTGCGGTCGGCGGGTAGCGCGGCCGCCCAGACCGGTTGCGCCTTGGCGGCGGCCTGATAGGCCTCGTCGAGATCGCTCTGATCAGCCAGCGCAATCTCGGCGATCGTCTCGCTCGTGTACGGGTCGGTATCTTTTCCCTTAACGCCACTACGCCCCGGACGCCATGCGCCGTTGATGTATTGATCGTTGAGCCCCGAGTAAGGG
>WNGA01011344.1_pt1 | contig 18310 bp, 13 predicted proteins | sample 5400061 | NCBI WGS metagenome assembly WNGA01 (sample SAMN13153366, study PRJNA577476) | soil metagenome | isolation source: 100 cm soil or saprolite under grassland replicate 2 | place: USA:California | collected 2016-06-15 | reverse complement strand
ATCGACCAACTGCTCGAGGAGCACGCCAAGCGTACTGCGTAGGCGCCGATCACGTTGAGATGCCTCGGCCACATCACGGTAGGTCAGTCATACTGCCCGCTGGCGCGTCGCGTGCTGCCCATCAGCGGCGTGATCTAGCAGCGGCCGGATCGCGGCAGTTGAGGACACGGCGTCCCGGGTGTTTGGTAGGTGCTGTGCCGGCTGTTGGGCTGTTGGTGGCCGGGTGTGGGTCAGCAGGATTCCTCGGTGATCAGCAGGGAGTGGTGGTGGTCGTCTTTGAACTCCGCCACGCTGAAGTCGGCGTAGTCGTGCTTGGCCCGGACGACGTGCCTGCGTAGGTATGGATCGATCCGCTGCCACAGCGCCTCGCGGTCCCGCAAGGCCACCTCGGTGGGCGCACCCAGGCCGTAGAACAACAACACGAGCACCTGCGGCGAGCGCAGCAGCCGTGCGGCCCGCTTGGCCGGCAACCGGCCCTCCGCGGACACGCCACCGGGTGCCGGCGGCGTCTGCCCACCCGCCATCGCGAATCGGGGACGGCCACTCCACCGACCGCACCATCGGCTCAGCCCCGTCCTCAGCCGGTGGCTGAAGAACGACACTCCTCTGACGGGGGTACTTGCGCGGTTGCCCACCACGCCATTGTGACGCCCCACCGCAGCGGCCAGCCTCAACGCCGCGGGCCGCCGTGAACAGCAGCAGGCTGCACACTTGGCGGCGATGCGTAGCCTTGCGCGCCCACGACCCCGGACCACGCTCATGGCCGCTCGCCGCCGCGACGGGCCCGGAGCAGCCGTCCAGCAGGCACTCGCCGCCTGGCAAGGTGTCGAGGACCGACGGGTCCGTCAGTGAACCGGTCGTCGCCGTGGACGACGGCCGGGGCCCGAGGTCTCCCCGCCGCCTTCGTCCTGGTCGCCTTCGCGTGCGCAGCGGCGATCCGCGACGCCTGGCTGCGCTCCGGCAACGGCCGCCCCGCGCGACGCGGGTCGCTCTGGTGTCCGCACTTCCCGCGACGGCCGCGTCGACGTGCCCGAACTGCGCCGCGTCCTCGCCGGAAGCTCGGCGTAGCTGACCTTCGTCTCGCATCGGCGAGCATCGGGTGGACGCTTGTGCGGCCGCCCACCGCGGTGCGGGTGGCGAAGCGTCGCGTCTGCCGACTCGCGGTCGCTTAGCGTTCCCACCCGCAACTCGGGGACCGGGCCGATCACCGCCGCCGGATCGCCCCGCCGCAGCTGGGCCTGGGCCCAGGCCAGCGCCACGCTCGCTCAGCCGGAACACCGCCGATCAGCGGTGCGAGCCCCCGACTCGTCCACCACACCGGCCGGCACAGATCGTTTGTTGCCTCCGACGTCGGCGCGGCAGAGCATGCCGAACACAACGCCCGCGACAGCCCCGCAGGCGGCTGCTCGCAATCCACGCATGATCTCTCTCCGATCTCCACGATTGCAGCCTGCGCGTGTGGCGCAGTGCTGGTCGCCGACTTTTACCGCGGAAATGCTGGTCGCCCCGGTGGGAAGGAACTTGTAGGAAGGTTGAACTGGCCCGGGCGGTCTGTGAGGCTGGGCGCTGGCAGGGGCGTCTGTCCGGAGGGGTCAGATGTTGCGGCTATTGGGTCGGGTGCGGTGGGAGACCACGGGTGGGCTGCTGGATCTGGGGACGGTCAAGCAGCGGACTGTGCTGGTCGCTTTGGCGGTCGATGCCGGCCGGTTGGTGACCTGGTCGGAGTTGGTGGACCGGGTATGGGATCAGGCGCCGCCCACCGGGGCCCGGCGGGTGCTGTACACCTGCGCCAACCGGATCCGGCGGCTGCTGGAAACGCTGAACGTCGCAGGTGGCGGGCCGCCGGCACGGCTGGTCCGCCGCTCCGGCGGCTATCTGCTGCAACTGGATCCCGAGCAGGTGGATCTGCACCGGTTCCACCGGTTGGTCGCCGCCGCTGGCGACCGGCAACGTAGCTACGCCGAATGGGCGCGGCTGCCGGCCGAGGCGCTTGACCTGTGGCCGGCCAGCCCGCTGGCGGACTTGCCCGGGGATTGGCCGACCCGGGTGCGTCAGAGCTTGGGCCCGCAGCGGCTGGACGCGGGCTCAGCTTTTGTCGCTGCGGGTCCCAGCCGCGTGAGCAGTCCCGATGACGGTGGCCGACTGCGAGGAGCCTCCGATGCTTTCGTTGCGATTTAGTCCGCTTTCATGGCGTCGGCACGGCGGGTGCGGTTGGTTGCGGCCCCGGCGGTCGGTGCTGCTGCCGGTCGATGCGGCGGTGGTGCTGGTGGTGGTGGTGTCGGCGGTGATGGTCCCGGCGGCCGCGCGGGCGCAGGCGCAGCCGGTCAGGCCGCACGCACCGGCGGTGAGCCCGGGTGAGCTGCCCGGGCGTAGCACCGCCACGTCCACGACCCGCCGCAACGCCGACGGCTCGTACACGACCACGGTCTACGGCGGGCCGGTGAACTACCGGGCGCCGGACGGGTCGATGCGGTCGATCGACACCTCGCTGTACCCGGTTGATGCCGGCGGGTACGGGTGGCGCAGCGGCGACAACGTGTTCCAGGCGCGGTTGAAGCAGGTCGCGGGGGGCGATCTGGTGGAGTTGCGGCTGGGCGGGCGGGTGGTGCGGATGAGCGCGCCGGGTGCGGCGCGGCGCGCGGCCGTCCGGGACGGCGCGCAGGTGTCGTACCCGGGGGTGTTCCCGGGCGCTGACCTGCGGTATGCGGTGACGGCCACGGGGGTGAAGGAGACCATCCAGATCGCCGGCCCGGACTCGCCGGCCAGTTACACCTTCCGGTTGTCCCCGGCCGATGGCGGCGCCGGGTTGACGGCGCGGCGGGCGCCGGACGGCTCGTACCTGGTGGGTGCACCGCCGCTGCCCGGTGGTGCGCTGGTGCTGGCCGCGCCGGTGGTGCAGGAGGCGGCCGGGGCGCGCGGGAGCGCGGCGCCGGCGGCGGACGCCAAGCCGGCGTTGGCGGTGAGCCGGGACGGGCGGGATCTGGTGATGCGGCTGTCGGTCGACCAGGGGTGGCTGCGGGCGCCGGGGCGGCGGTTCCCGGTGCGGCTGGACCCGACGCTGACGATCCAGCCGGACAGCCAGGACGCGACGTTCGCCGCGAGCTGCGGCGGCTGCACGCCGTACAGCCTGGACCGGCTCTACGTCGGCAGCGACACCTCGGCGGTGTGGCGGGGGGCGCTGCAGTTCGACCTCAGCTCGATCCCGGCCGGGGTCACGGTCAGCTCCGCTCAGATGGGCCTGTACTACGACGACTACTGCCTTGCGGTGAACGGAACGTGCACCAGCGTGCCCAGCCACGACCTGGAGTTGCACCGGATGCTCGCACCGTGGTCGAGCTCCTCTACCAGCTCCCAGTTGCAGTTCGACTCCACCGTGCTGTCCACCCAGACGATCACCACCAGCCAGCAGGTCGGCTGGCTGTACTGGCCGATCACATGGACCGTGCAGCACTGGCTGTCCGGGGCGCAGGCCAACGACGGGTTGCTGCTGAAGGCGACCGACGAGACGCTGGGTCTGGGTGGGTTGGCCGCGCCCAGCCGCAGCTACGCCGGGTCCACCAGCGTGCAGCCGGAGCTGCAGGTCACCTACGCCAGCGACGCGGTGAGCCTGCTGCCGCCGACGACGCTGCACGCCAACGGTGCGGAGCTGACCTGGACCGGCTACAGCAGCCCGTCCGGCGCGCCGTTCCAGCAGTACGCCGTCTACCGGTCGGCGACGCCGAACTTCACCCTGCCCTCCGCCACCCTGCTGACCACCATCACCGACCCGGCGGTCGTCTCCTACCGGGACACCACCGCCGCGCCGGGCCGGACGTTCAGCTACGCGGTGGTGGCCAACAGCGCGAAGTCGAACGAGGTCAGCGTCACCCTGCCCGCCGACGGGCAGGCCACCAAGACCCTGCAGCCGGGCCCGGACACCGCCCAGGACACCTTCGTCTACTACGCCTCCGGGCAGGTCAACTGCGCCACCTACGGGGCGGACGGCTGGATGTACGTCGGGTCGGACACCTCGGCGACCTACCGCGGGCTGCTGCGGTTCAGCCTCAACGACATCCCACCGACCGCGACGATCAGCAACGCGACGCTGTCGCTGTGGCAGTCCTACCCCACCGGGAACGCGGTCACCCTGGAGGCGCACCAGGCCACCCGGGCCTGGACCGAGGGCACCGGGGTCAACGACAACGCCCAGTGCACCGGCGACGGCGCCACCTGGTACGACGCCACCACCGGGGTGAACTGGGACGGGCAGGGCGGCGACTATGTCGGCACCGCCGCGGCGAGCCTGGCCAAGGCGGCCGACCAGCAGCCGTCCTGGGACAACCTGAACCTGACCACGCTGACTCAGCAGTGGGTCAACGGCAGCGCCGCCAACCTCGGGGTGCTGCTGAAGTTCGCCACCGAGCCGGCCACCGCCGGCAACTGGGTCACCTACACCACCGGCGACTTCAACGCCAACCCGAGCCTGCGGCCGAAGCTGACGCTGACCTACACCGACGGCAGCCACGCGCTGCCCCCGGCGGTGTCGGTGTCCAAACCCGGCCCGGGGGCGAGGGTGGCCGGCACCGCGGTCACGCTTTCCGCCGCCGCCGCCGACGACGGCGCCGTCGACCACGTGGACTTCCTCCTCGACGGCACCGTGGTCGGCACCGACAGCGCGGCGCCGTACACCCTGTCCTGGAACTCCACCGGCGTCGCCAACAGCAGCCACACCATCACCGCGCGGGCGGTGGACACCGCCGGCAACAGCACCACCTCGGCCGGGGTCAGCGTGACGGTGAACAACCTCGCGCCGCCCACCGGGTCGCTGACCGCCCCGGCCGGGGGTGCCACGGTCGCCGGCACCGCGGTGAGTGTGACGGCCAACGCCGCGGCGACCTCGCCGGACACGGTGTCCAAGGTGGACTTCTACGCCGACAACCAGCTGTTCGCCACGTCCACGGCCAGCCCGTACACGGTCGGCTGGAACACCCTCGACCCGGCCGCCACCGCCTACGACGGCAGCCATACCCTGACCGCGAAGGTCACCGACAGCACCGGCCTGGTCACCATCGGCGCACCGGTGTCGGTGACCGTGGCCAACACGCCCGGCACCATCTACCGCGCCGGACTCGGTCTCGCCTCCGGCAGTACCGCGCCGCCCACCGTCACCTACGACCCGTCCGCGCCCACCCAGCAGCAGTTCGGGGTGGCGGTGACGGTCACCAACAACAGCACCTCGACGTTCACCAGCACCGGGGACACGCTGGCCTACCGGTGGTACAGCCCGGACAGCCCGTCGGTGGTCACCACCGGCCCGGCCACGCCGCTCGGGACGAGCCTGGCGCCCGGCTCCTCGGTCACCCTGAACCTGCTGGTACCCCCGCCGACGCTGCCCGCCGGGGTCAACGCCGCCGAATACCAGCTGATGTTCGACCTGTATGACGCGGCCAGCGGGTCCTGGTTCGCCGCCCGCGGCAACGTACCGGTCACCGCACAGGTGCAGGTGCTGCGCCGGATGCCGGTCGGGCTCGGCCTGGAGAAGTACTACCAGTACGACACCCAGCCGGTCGGCGCCGGGCTGGACTCGCTGGTCAACGTGGCCAGCGGCAACCTGGTGCTGGACATGACACCCTGGCAGCTCCCGGGCCGGGGCCTGTCCAGCGTCCTGAACCTGACCTACAACGGGCTGGAGAACCACTCCCACTCGCCGGTGGGCAACAACTGGTCGCTGGCCGTCACCAGCCTGACCCGGTTCGGCACCCCGCTGGATGTGCACCCGAACAAGGCCGACACCATCGCCGGGGTCTCGAACAAGCTGATCGGCCTCACCGACGGCGACGGCACGGTGCACATCTACACCGGCACCACCAACGCCGACGGGACCACCAGTTGGACCCCGCCGCCCGGGTTCGACCTGTACCTGCGGTCCATCACGACCGACACGACCTCGGCCCGGTACTGGGCGGTGTCGCGGCCGGACAACGTCACGTTCTACTACAACTACGGCGGCTGGCCGACCGCGGTGGTGGACAAGAACGGCAACACCCTCAGCTTCACCGAGACACCCACCCCGGCAGGCGAGGACCCCGGCGGGCCGCCGTACCGGATCACCACGGTGACCGACCCCGGCGGCCGGGCGATCACCATCGGCTACTACACCAAGGCGCAGACCGACAACGCCCACCAGCGCGGCCGGATCTCCGACATCACCGACCACCTCGGCCACGTCCTGCACTTCAACTACTACACCGACGGCAACCTGCTGCGGATCACCCAGCGCGGCGGCACCAACGCCGACGGCAGCTTCCTGGCCGACCGGTCCTGGGTGTTCACCTACCTGACCTCCAACGGAGCCGGCCCGGCGATACCCAACGCCGCCGACCGGGTCAACCCCGACCCGAAGACCCCGAACGAGGACAGCCAGATCTACTCCGTGCGCGACCCGCGCGGCAAGGAAACCCTCTACGCCTACTACCTGAACTCCGACGGCCCGGCCCTGGCCGGGCGGGTCAAGACGCTCACCGACCGGGCCGGGCACGCCACCGGCTACGGCTACGACACCACCAACGCCGTCACCACCGTCACCGACCCGCTCAGCCACGCCACCACCTACACCTACGACGCCAGCGGCCGGGTCACCAAGATCACCAACCCGCTCGGGCAGAACACCAGCGAGCAGTGGAAAGCTGACCTACATCAACAAACCACTGGACTCCACCGACACCGGCACCCACTGGAGCCTGCTCGCCGTCAAGATCGCACCCTTGGGCGTGGCGGCCGGCTCCGGGTACCAGTGGCAGTTCAGCTACGACCCGATCGGCGACCTGACCGCGGTGACCGACCCGCTCGGGCACACCACCAGCTACTGCTACAACCTGGCCACCGCACCGGCCTGCAACACCGCCAACGACTCCTCCGCGCCCGGCACCATTGAGGCGGTCACCGACTTCAACGGCCACACCACCAGCTACGCCAACTACGACCCCAACGGGCGGCCGCAGAAGGTGACCGACCCCCTGGGCCGGATCACCCAGTTCAGCTTCGACGCGGACGGCGACCTGCTGTGGACACAAACCCCGCTGCACGCCACCACGACCGGCACCGACACCCGCAGCTACCGCACCTACTTCGACTACGACAGCTTCAACCGGCTGGGCCGGCAAAGCCAGCCCAAGTCCACCACGCTCGACCGCGGCAACCTCGTCTGGACCGACACCAGCTACGACCCCAACAGCAACACCACCATCGCCCAGGACGCCCACTACGGGCAGCAGGACGGCGGCGACGGCGCGAAGACCACCTACGGCTACGACGCGATGGACCGCAAGACCCTGACCACCGGCCCGGACACCCATGCCGACCCGGCCGGCCAGCGCACCAAACTGAGCTACGACGCCGCCGGGAGGCTGGTCTCCAAGATCCTGCCCATCGGCGAGCAGAGCGGGATCGCCAACGACCACACCACCACCTACGGCTACGACGCCGCCGATGAGCTGACCAGCCAGACCCAGTACACCGTCAACAGCTCCGGCACCGTCACCGACACCCGCACCACCTACCACTGCTACGACGACGTCGCCAACCTGCTCACCGTCACCGCGCCCAACGCGCAGCTGTCCGCGGCGCCGGCGTGCCCGGCCACCACCACCCCCAACACCACGATCTACACCTACGACAACGCCCACCAGCGGCTGTCGATGAAGGACCCGGACGGGCACCTGCAGTCGCGGGTGTACGACGCCGACGGCAACCTCATCCAGGCCAAGGACGCCAGCGGAAACGTCGCCACCACCAGCTACGACCAGAAGGACCGGCCCACCCAGGTGGTCGCGCCGTACGTGCACGGCGGCCGCAACACCACCACCATCACCGTCTACGACGCCAACGGGAACAAGATCCGCGACATCTCCGCGCGGGCCTACGACGCCTCTCCCGACAAGACGACCTTCACCAACTACGTCACCAGCTACGAATACGACGCCGACAACGAGATGGTCCGGCAGACCACACCCAGCGACGCCAACACCCAGCCCGCGTACATCCATTACTACTTCGACGCCGACGGGCGGCAGACGGCGGTGTCGCTGCCGGTCACCACCCAGTCCGACGACCCCACCCAGGTCTCCGCCGCGGCCAAGACCGCGAACACCCTGTTCGACCCGGGCTGGGTGGCCTCCAGCAACGACCCGGCCAACCCGACGGTGCGATTCGACTACACCGCCCAGGGCTGGCAGGCCACCCGCACCCCGGACAAGCCGTCGGGCGGGCCGGACACCGGCCTGCAGCAGCGGTGGACCTACTACCCCGACGGCAAGACCGCGACCTACACCGACCGGGGCGGCCAGGCCTCCAGCTACCACTACAACGCCGACAACGACCTCACCTACGCCAAGACCGCGCACGGCCTGAACGCCGGGCAGGCCCCGGTGGAGATCTACGCCGACTACACCGGCTACGACGAACTGGCTGCGACCCACTACCGGCCGACCAGCTCCACCACCTTCACCGCCACCGCCTACACCTACGACCACGACGGCAACGTGGCCGAACGCGACGACAACGCCCAGCAGACCCTGTCCAGCCAGACCACCAACAGCGCCGGGGTGCCCATCAGCTGGACGTTCACCCAGAACTCCGGCGGCGCCCCGGTGGTCAACACCATGACCTACGACACCGCGGACTGGCTGATCACCCAGTACAACAACGGCACCACCACCTCCTGCACCGGCGACAAGCGGATCGACAACGCCTGGACACCGACCGGCTGGGAGAAGACCCGCACCATCAACGTCGCCGACTCCACCTGCGCCTACGCGCCCAAGCACAAGACCGCTTGGACCTACTTCGACAACGGCAAGCTGAAGACCGACACCACCACCAACGGCTCCGGGACCGTGCTGGAAACCCACACCGTCGGCTACGAAACCAACGGCATCTTCATCGACGGCAACCGCACCACCGACGCGTTCGCGCTCAACGGGCCCGGCTCCACCGCATGCACCGGAACCTCCGCAAGCTGCACCGCCACCTACAGCTACGACGCCCGCGACCGGCTGGTCGGCAGCACCGACGGGCACGGCGGCACCACCAGCTACACCTTCGACCAGAACAACAGCCCTGACCCCACCATCCGGGCCGGCAACATCACCACCCAAACCACCCCCAGCGGCACCACCACCTCCACCTACAAAGGCAACCAGCTCACCTCCGCCACCAAGAGCGGGGTCACCAGCAAGTACTGGTACGACCCACTGGGCCGGCTCACCTGCATCACCACCACCGCCGGATCGGCCAGCAGCTGCAACAGCGCCACGAGTCCCACACCCAGCGCCGCGATCATCACCGCGAACAGCTACGATTTCATGGACCGGTTCACCACCACCCGCACCTTCACCGCCGGAACGCCGACCAGCAAGGCCACCTACACCTACGACGCGCTGGACCGCACCGCGCAGGAGGTGGAGAACCACCCCGCCGCGAACCTCAACCGCACCACCACGTTCAACTACGAGGGCCTGACCAACCTGGCCACCAAAGAGGTGTGGACCAACAAGGACAACAGCGGCGCCACCACCAGCACCGACACCAAGACCTACGACTACGACTCCTACGGCAACCGCATCTCACTCAAGAACTCCAACGTGGCCGGCGGCACCACCACCACGACCAACTTCAACTACGGCTACGACGTGCAGGGCAGCACCTCCCTGCTGGTCGACCAATCCAACGGCAGCGTGAAGGCCAGCTACGGCTACACCCCCTACGGCGACAGCGACTCCACCCTGTCCAAGGGCGACACCAACGTCAACACCCCGTTCAACCCATACCGCTACACCGCCAAACGCCTCGACAGCGGCTCCAAAACCTACGACATGGGCACCCGCCGCTTCGACCCCACCACCCAACGATTCCTGCAACTCGACCAGTTCCAAGGCGCCCTCGCCGACCTGCAACTATCCTCCGACCCACTCACCCAAAACCGCTACAACCTCGGCGCCAGCAACCCACTCAGCGGCATCGAATACGACGGCCACATGCTCGTCGACCCCGGTGGCGGCGGCGGCAGCGCACCCTCCCCCCAGCCCACCCAACAGCAGACCACCCCGGCGCAAGTAGGCTGCTCCGCACCCACCGAGTCACGCCTGACCGGCTGCAACCCCACCCTCCCCCCGCCACATTTCATCGGAGGCGCGAAGTCCTTCTTCGCCGGTTTCCTCGGCAGCCTCGTCGGCCTGGGCGAGACAGCCTACGCCGTCGCCTGCCCCAGCTGCGAGGCGAAGCAGATGGCCACCGGGCACACCATCTCCAACTGGTATGCCCGCCAACTGAAAGCACATCACATCCCCACCGGCCCAAAAAGTCAATACGGGGCCGGCCTCGGTGGCGGCCTCACCCTGCAAGCCTTCGTAGGATTCTTCCTGGGCCCCGAGAGCGACGCCGCAGCTGCAGGCGCCGCCACCCGCGCCGCAGACGCCGCGAGTGGGCTCGCTGAGAGCGGAACGCTGAACCCGTCGACAATCCGATTCAGCCAGAACAGCATCAGCGGCGCCTTCCGAGATGGTGGCAGCGTGAAACAACTGGCGACGGATCTCGAGAACGGAACGGTCGACCCGGGATCGATTCCAGCGATCCGGGTAGTCCAGCGCGACGGCAACATCTACACGCTCGACAACCGACGGTTGGCGGCGTTCCAGCAAGCTGGGGTCGACGTTCCATACCGTCTGGCTACACCGCAGGAGATCGCGAACGAAGGATGGAAGTTCACGACCACGAACGACGGCACATCGATCCTGATCAGAGGCGGCTGATGGTCGATCTCAATGAGCGTGCGGCGAGCGCTACCGACAAGCAGGCGCTGGCATCGTTCCTCGACAATTTCGCGGATTCATTGCTAGAGAGCCCCGAGGATTGGGAGAACCGAGATCTTGAACGATTCCTTCGGGCGTGGTCTGCATGGTTGGAGGACAGCGACGGGTACTTCAAGGCTCAGGGTCTAGCGCCCCCCCGAGAGCCGAGTTGGGCGCTCATCGCGCAGATGCTTCTTGCCGCGCGCGTCTACGAGTGACCGTGCCAGAACTCATCAGATGGTGGCGGCTCCGCGATCTTGCCGCGGGCCTCTTCGCCGTCCTGGTTGCCGCCGTCGCCCTGATCGGATCCGGCGCACCCTCGGCCGCGGCCCAAACTCGCGTCGGGGGTCAACCCCAGAATTTGATCTTCATCGTCGGGGTTCAGAACGCCGCAGCCCATGCAGGCGCTAGGGTGGATGCGGTCTCGGAGCTACGACTCGTGTCGGCTACCGGTGTTGCCGCAGAAAGTGGAGGGATCGCTGCGAATGCTGCGGCCGGTAACGCCGCCAGGGATGCGATAGCGGCGCAGTACCCGGGGTCGCTGACGGAGCAGACGTTCAGCACGGCTCTGGGCGCTCGGCGTGTTGACGTGCTCACGCAGGACGGCTTGGCGATCGAGTCGAAGGTTGGTCGTACGTCGCTGACGTCGGGCATCCAGTCGCAGATCGCGAAGGATCAACTTCTGCTTCAGAACGGTGACGTCAACGGTGTCCAGTGGGTGTTCGGCCGGAGTAGGGTTACCGGCCAGATCGGCCCGACAGGCCCGCTGTAGGCGGCTCTGGACAAGGCTGGAATCGGGTGGACGCTGGGGTCGTGAGCATCGACTGGGACGGCTACGAGGTCTACGACCCTGGCGTGACCGGGCCGTTGAACATGCTGCCGCGTGCTGAGGCTCGGCAGGCCTTCACGCGGCTAATGCCGGCCAAGCCAGCGCGGATCGACATGCTGCGGCGGCTGCTGGAAGCCGACGGCGTCGAGCTCGGCGCCAGCGACGCGGTGATCCAAGATCTCAACGACTGGTTCTACGCCAACGTTCAGGCCGACCCGGCCAGCTGCTGCCGGATTGGTACTCGGTCGTCAACGACATCGCGCTGTTCCTCGGCGACGTCATGATCGAGCGGCATCCCAACCTGCGCTGGGAGTTCTTCACGTGGGGGGCGAAGAACGTTGCCTACCAACGGCACGTGATCATGGGGTTCGGGAGCGAAGACCCGAAGTTCCACACCAACATCGACATCGACCGCAATGTCGCGACCTACGGTCATCGGGTCGTCGCCAAGCGGGGCTCGGTGCCGACCTCCGGCACGACGACCGTCTGCGGCGCCCAGATCGATGTTGATGCGGTCGCCGGGTCGCCGCACAGCATCGCGATAGTGAGATCGAGACCGACGTGTTCTGGCGTGGCTGCAGAACGCGGCCAGCCGGGCGTGACGCTCGCATCTCCGATACGACCTTCATGCACGGCGGCTCTGTCGTCGATAACCCGTTTGGCTGATCTGGCATGACCATTCGAATCGACCGACGTGATCGGGTTTCCAGCTGTGGATCTACACGGTCAGCATGGGTCGCCTCCTTCTGCGCAGCGCGAAGAGCGATCAGTTCGAGACCCGCGTGGACGTGGCGTTCCAGAACGTGCAAGCCGTTCAGTTGCCGACGTTGTTGCCGGGCCTGGTCGTCTCGGATGCTGACCCTGCCGAGACGGAGCGCATCGTCAAGGAGACGGGACTGTTGCCGAAATGGTGTTCGCAGTCCTGCCGGCAGCGGGCATGGGAGACCGAAGAGTTCCTCGGCCGGAATGGAAGGCCCACAAAGAATTTCCCCTGGGACGTCATAGAACGGTGGGAGCGACTTGTAGACACTTGCGCTAGCTGTTACGGGTGGGGATTCTACGAGTTCGATGATGAGGTGCGCGTGCGAACACTGCTTGAACGGGCATTGGCCGATCCCCGGCTCGCCGTGTACCCACAACTGCAAGACATCCAGCGGCGAGTTGAGGTGGCGGACGATCGCTTCGAGAGTTGCTGGCCGAAGCGCGCATCCGTGACGCACAGATGCCTTGGTGGCGGCGGGCTGTCCTGGCACGCGCTGGTGAGGAGTATCGAAATGACATGAAACGGCTGTATGGCATTGAGGTTGCTCCGTTGCTCCTTGCTGATACCTTGCCACAGAAGATGTGGGCGGTGGCGCTGCGCAGATCTTATTCCGTGTGACCGGGGCGGATCCCGCCCCGGTCGTGTCGGATGGGTCGATCATGCACCTGGGCGCACTCGGCGTCCTGCCCTCGCCGACCATCACCGCAGGCTGGATGCGGTCGGGGTCGAGCCACGCGATCCGGTAGCCGCCGGGTCCGGCGAAGACGCCGAAGACCAAGCCGATGCTCGCTTCGTCAGCGGGTGAGGTCGCGTCGGGTGAAGGATATGGCGGCCCCGGCCAGGGCGGCGGTCGCGATGGCGGTGAGGATCAGCAGGTCGCGGGCTGGGGCGGTGCCGGTGAGCAGGTCGGTGGGTTGGAAGTAGTGGAACGGCGAGGCGTAGCGCAGGCCGCTGACAGAGTCGATGAGCAGCGCGATGAAGTTCAGGAAGTACCAGCCGACCACGATGCCGACGGTGAGGCCGATGGCCCGGCCGCGCAGGCTGGAGCAGGCCGAGACGAGTAGGCCGACCATGGCGATGCCGACGAACAGCAGCCAGGACCCGAATACCGCGCGTAGCACCGGCCCGGCCGCCAGCGACCGGAGGCTGCCGATGCTCTGCCTGGCCGCCAGCACCCCGACCAGGCCGCCGGCCTGCGCGGCGGTCACCGCGAGGAGCGAGGCGAGCGCCTTGGCGAGCAGGAACGGCAGCCGGCCGACGGGCCGGGTGAGCACCAGGTCGATGGTGCCGCGTTCGATCTCGGTGGCGACCGACCCGGCGGAGACCAGCAGCGCCGCGGCCGTCAGCAGGGCGAGCATGACCGGGTGCATCATGCCGGTGGCGAGCCACCCGGCGGGGTGGAAGAAGTCGGCCGAGCCGCCGAGAAACGCCGTCACGGCCTTGGGCGGCGACTGCAGGAACGGGATGTTCGGCGCCTGGCCGGTGAAGGAGGTGGAGGCGTACAGCACCAGGTAGTAGAACGCGCCGACCGCGAGCGTGAGCACGGCCAGCGGCCGGCGCACCTGCCGCAACGTGTGGCGCAGCATCGTCGCGCTCACCGCGGCCGCTTTCGGCCGGCCTCGGTGTAGATGTCGAAGAAGGTGTCGGCCAGATGCTCCGGCTCGGCCAGGAACTCCCGCACCGGCAGGCCACCGAGCCGTCGCATCAGCGGCTCCATGTCGCCGCGGAACTCAAAGCGGTGCACAAGACCGTCATTGTCCAGGGCGGAGACGCCCGCAATCTCCAGCACCGCCGGGTCCGCCAGCGGCTGCTTGAGCACCAGGGTGCAGTGCCGTACGCGCTGGCCCGACAGGTCCGCGGTGGCCCCGGTCCGCACCAGGCGGCCGGCCCGCAGCACCGCGACCCGCTCGGTCGTCTGCTCCACCTCGGTGAGAATGTGGGAGGACAGGAATGTGCTCCCGCCCGCCTGGCGGTGCTCGGCCAGCAGCCCGACGAACCGCTCCTTCATGACCGGGTCCAGGCCCTCGGTCGGCTCGTCCAGCACCAGCACCCGGGGCTCGTGCTGGAACGCTTGGACGATGCCGATCTTCTGCCGCATTCCCCGGGAGTACAGCCGGACCTGGCGGCGCAGGTCGGCCTGGGACAGTTCCAACCGATCGCACAGCTCCCGCCGGCGCACCGGCGGGCGCCGCTGCAAGGCACCCAGGTAGTCCAGGCACTCGCCGCCGGTCATCTGCGGCCACAACCCGAACTCCCCCGGGAGATGCCCGACCTCGGCGAGCACCGCGGTCAACTCGCCCGCCACGTCGCGGCCGAGGACGCGGATGACGCCGCCGGTCGGCCGGATCAGGCCGAGCAAGCACCGGATCGTGGTCGTCTTCCCCGCCCCGTTGGGCCCGACATAACCGAACGCCTCACCCTCGCCGACCGACAGCGACACCCCGTCCACCGCCAGCGTGCGGCGGTACCGCTTGACCAGCCCGTCGATCTCGATCGCCGCGCCCATCGGCCGACCTCCCACCCGACCCGTGACCTGCCCGGGTCTCCTCCCGGCCCTCACCCGTCGCCCACCCAGGCTGACCGGTCATCCTCCCACCCCGACAGTTCCCACCCCCCGCACGCTCCACCGTGCGGCCGATGACGCTCCCAGCGCCACAGCGGTCTGCACGGCGCGGCGGCGCCTGCTGCCGGTCGTCCGGGTCCCACTCCGCGGCAGCAACCCGGGACGAATAAAATGCTGCCGTCACTCAAACCAGTCGGCGAGGTTCCTCGAAAGTCGCTCCGTCGGTCCCTTTTCGCCCACCGAATGCAGACCGACCAGGCGTCCGGTACAGATCCGTTGATCTTGCGAAGGTTGCGAGTACAACATCCGCACATCGGCAGAGTCGGATGATCACCCAACGCTTCTGCGGCTGGATGTCCGCTCGTGACGGTCAGTGATGATAGACGCTCCGGCCAACCCGGGCCTGGCGGGCCGGAACGAGGGTGGACGTCCGTGTCGACGCCCGCCGGCAGCTTTCTGCGAAGGTGTTGGGTGCGCTCATCCGCGGCGCCGTCCCGGTTCAGCGATGTCAGTGGCCTCCGCCGGTGTTCCTCGGACGACTCGACGGCGGCCTGGGAGGGTGGTGGTGGTTCAGCCGAGGTGTCGGATGGTGACGATTTGACCGGTCCATTGGGTGGTGTCGGTGATTTCGATGGGGATGCCGGTGGCGGGGGCGTGGATGAGGTAGAGGTGTCCTGCTGCGTGGCCGATGATCATGCCGGCGTGGCCGGGGGCTTGGGGGGTGCCGTCGGCGCCGGGGATGAAGGCCAGGTCGCCGGCGGTGGCTTCGATGAGGGTGGTGGGGGTGCCGTGGTGGGCTTGGTCGGCGGCGTGGTGGGGTAGGGCGATGCCGGCGGTGGCCCAGGCGGCCATGGTGAGTCCGGAGCAGTCGTAGGCGTCGGGGCCGGCGGCGCCCCATTCGTAGGGTTTGCCGAGCTGTGCTAGGGCGTATCGGACGGCGTTCTGTGCGGCGGGGCTGCCGTTGATGTTCAGGCCGGCTGGGATGGTGGTGGTTCCGGCGATGACGTTGCCGTGGCCGCCGGGTGGCAACGCCCCGCCCTGGCCGGCGCAGAGGGCCGGCGCCGCCGCGCCGCCGGTGGGCAGCAGGTTGCCGGCTGTGGCGGCTGCGGTGGGCCACTGTTGCGCGGTGAGGGTTTCGGCGAGGGGCTGCCAGCGGGCGTAGGCGTCGTGGCGGGCGGAGCGTTGCACGGCCTGGGCGGCTTGGGTCAGCGGGATGGTTTGCCAGTTCGGGACGTGCACGAGCCGGGTGAGGAAGGTGGTGGTGGCGTGGGCGGGGTCGGCGATCTGGGCGGGGGTTCCCCATCCTTGGGAGGGTCGTTGTTGGAACAGGCCGAGTGAGTCCCGGTCGCCGCCGGGGAGGTTGCGCAGGGAGGATTCCTGCATGGCGGTGGCTACGGCGATGGTGGCGGCGTGGGCGGGTAGGTGCCGGTCGGCGGTGATAGTGATGATGGTGTGGGTGTTGCCGACTTGTTCGGCGTCCAGGGCGGTGCCGTCGATGGTTTGGCCGGTGCCGCCGCCGGCGCAGAGTACCTGCCCGGGCGGGGGGCTGGTGGCGCCGGCGGCGCCGGCGGCGCCGCCGAGGATGAGGAACGGCAGCAGCATCGCGGCCAGGCCCATCGCGGTCGGGACGGCGAGACCGGCCGCGGCGGCCCGGTTGACGGTCACGGTCAGCCTGCCTTGAGGGCGTCGTTGGTGTTGGTCAGTTGTTCCTCGGTCGGGGTGCGGATGGTGTGGACTTTGAAGGGGCGGTCGCCGACCAGCCATAGCGCGCGGCCTTTGCCGGCCATCGCCCATCCGGTGATGAGTTGCTGCGCGGCGGGTGTGATGCCGAGGAGGGTGGCGAGTTCGTCGGCGACGGCCTGGTCTTGGCCGTGCAGGACTTTGATGTCGCCGAGGTGGAGGAGGTCCTTGGCGATGGCGACGGCTTGGGAGCCGGCGGCGCCGGCTGAGAGCGGGTCGGAGGGTTTGTGGTAGATGACGACCTGGACGTCGCCGTCGCGGCGGGACAGTCGCAGGTTGGAGTCCAACGATTTGACGGCTTCGACTCCGAGGCGCATCTGTTTCCAGGTTTCGTCGCGGATGACGATCCGCAGGTCGCCCGGGTCGGCGATTTCGCGCATGGCCTGGCCCCAGGAGTTCAGGCAGGTCAGCGCGATCCCGACCGCCTCGTCGCCGAGGGGTTCCAGGCGGGACAGGGACAGGGACTGGATGGGGGCGCGCCAGTCCACGGCGATGGTGGTGGGCGCGTCGAACAGTCCGGCGAGGTGGCCTTTGACCAGGGCGCCGAGGGCGTCTCGGAGTAGGCGGGTGGTGTCGAGGAAGTGTTGGGTGCCGGCGTAGCGGCAGGCGTTGACCAGTTCGGGTGCGGGTTCGTTCAGGGCGTGCCACAGCTGCGGGATGGTCGCCTCCCGCAGGAGGGTGTTGCCGGTTGTGTGGCCGGTGAGGGCGGCGAGGGCTTCGGCGACGGCGGTCTCGTCGGAGGGGCCGAAAGGGACCCGGGCGTCGCCGATCTTCTGGGAGCCGACCAGGCCGCGGAGCAGGACCAGCCAGCGGGCGAAGATGACCGCGGAGCGGCGCTTGGCCTCGGCGGCGGGGAGCTGGTCCCAGTGGTGGCCGAGGGGGCCGAGTGCGAGGGGGTTGACCCTGGCGGGCAGGCCGTGGCCGATGACGAACGGTTCCACACCGAGGGAGCGGCACAGGGCTTCGTATTCGTCTTTGGTGTCGCCGAGGATGAGGACGCGGTAGCCGTAGTCCATCATCCGCAGCGCGAAGACCTTGACGGTGCCGGATTTGCCGCGGCCGGGTTTGCCGAAGACGAACACGTTCGGGTTGGTCACCGGAATCGCCTCGTTGGTGACCCAGCCGATCGGGTCGCAGTAGAACGCGCCGGCTGAGAGCAGGTCGATGCCCATCAGCGCCCCGGTCGGCGGTAGCCCGCCGGCGGCGATCAGGGGCCAGAACACCGCGGTCTGGTCGGAGGTCATCCGCCAGGTGGCCAGCGGGGCGGGCACCGCGGCCCAGCCCGATCCCGGGCCGCGGCGGCCGCGGCGGGGGGCGAGCCGGGCGAAGACCTTGCCATCTGCGGCGGCGGCGGGGCCGGCGGGGCGGGCGGGCAGGCCCTGACCGAAGTCGGCAAGCAGATCGGCGACCCCGCGCCCGGGCCGGTGCCCGCGGCGGTTGTGGTTGGGGCGGCGGGGGGTCATCGCCGGCCCCGGCGGCGGGGTAGCCCGATCCCGAGCGGGATGCAGGCGGCGGCGAAGGCGGAGTCCTGTGCGAGGTCCAGGCGCAGGGGGATGAACCCGGCGGCGCGGATGGCCGCGTCCAGCCGG
>WNGA01012456.1_pt1 | contig 18312 bp, 19 predicted proteins | sample 5400061 | NCBI WGS metagenome assembly WNGA01 (sample SAMN13153366, study PRJNA577476) | soil metagenome | isolation source: 100 cm soil or saprolite under grassland replicate 2 | place: USA:California | collected 2016-06-15 | reverse complement strand
GAGCGTCATCGGGAGCGCCTGTGAGAGCATGACGGTTACAGGTGCCGATGCTAAGACTGTGCGATACTCGGGCCGGGTAGCGGGGCTATGGTGCAGGGACGGCTAGGGATCCACGTGGTCCTAGGAGACCGGCAGGGGAGGCGGCGGTGACCGAGCATCCGAACGTTGAGCTGACCCGGCGAGGCTACGAGGCGTTTGCCAAGGGCGACACGACCACGCTCTCGGAGTTGATCGCCGACGATGTGACCTGGCACGTGAACGGTGCCGGGCCGCTCACCGGCACCTACCACGGCCGGGACGAGGTCTTCAGTTTCTTCGGCAGGCTGGCCGAGGAGACAGCGGGCACGTTCCGGCTGGATGTTCACGACGTGCTCGCCAACGACGAGCACGCCGTGGTGCTGTGTACGCTGTCGGCCTCCCGCGGAGGTAAGTCGATCGAGGTTCCGGTGGCCAACGTCAGCCATGTCCGCGATGGCAAGGTCACCGAGTTCTGGGGCGCCACAACCGACCCGCAGGCGAGCATCGACTTCTGGAGCTGAGAGGGCCGCCGGGCGTTTTCGGCGGCAGAGATCCCAGTCCCGTCTACTCGGACGCAACGGTCATATCGCGACTTTGCCGAGGCCCTGGGGCACACTCCCCCGCCCGCCGCAGGTCGCCGCGATCCCCCGGAGATATCTGACACGGAAGACTTCACGCGGACTGCCGCGCCGCTTCCCAGGTAGCTGAGGAGGCAGGTGGTCACCGCACTTGCACGCCCAAGACCCCAGGCCGGTGGCCCGGGATGTGAGCGGGTTCACGCAATCATCGGCCAGGCATGGCTCCGCTGCACTCGGCCAGGACAGGCTGACTAGCCCGTCGGGGCCGCGGGCGCGGCCGGGGCGGGGATGACGCCGAGCTGCTGCATCAGGGCTAGCCGATCCAGCTGCTCCCAGTGCTCGGCGATCTTCCCCTCGGCCAGACGGAAGATGCTTATGCCGCCGACCCGCAACTGCCTGCCGGTGGCCGGGATGCCCAGCAGCTCCCCCCGGTGGATGCCCTCGTAGGTCCGGCGGACCGCGACCTTGTCGCCTTCTGCGACCAGCTCCTCGATCGTGACGCGCAGGTCGGGAATCGCGTTGAGGTACATTGCCCACTTGCGCCTGGCGCCTTCCAGCCCGGGCGCCTGCCCGGGCAGGGCGGCGTGGTCGAGGAAGTCTGGCGCCACGACCTCGTCGGCGCGATCCAGCTGCTGCTGGTTCCAGACCGTCTCAACATAGGCGCGGATGATCGCCTTGTTGTCTTCCCGAGACATGAGCGCACCTCCTGAAGCGTGGTATCCGTCGGCCAGCAAGCGCTGCGGGCGGCTGGCATGGTTGGCGCTTCTGGCGAGCGGCTCCACCCTCTGGCCCAGTACCGCCCTGGGCGGCTCGATGCCGAGCTCCTCCGCCCAAACTATCCGGGGTGTCGCCGCTGTCAACGGCCCGGGTGTGAGGTCATCGGTCTCAGGCCCAAAGCGCCCTCCTCCGGATCCAGCCGTGCCACCAGCGTGCCATTCACACCGGTCGCGACCGGTCCCGAGCGGATAACCACGGACAACACCACGCCCGCCTCGACCTGCGCTGTTCCCCTCCTCCGCAGGTAACGATGCCGCCCGATCTGGCTTTGCAAGCAGGTGGTCGATTGGTCCAGGCTTGCACCGGCCTTGCCGTGCCCAGGCAAATGGTGGTGCCTGACGGCTGTATTCGGACACGCCAAGCAGACGGGCCCCGATCGCTGCTGGCGGCAGCGACGGGACCCGGGCAGGAGTGAGGGCGTCAGTCAGCGCGCGTCAGCGTCGACTCGAACGGCGCTTGCCGTGGCGGCCCTGGCGGAGCCACTGGGCGAGGCGCTTTCCGATGGCCGAGCCGGCCTGCTTGGCGATCTCCAGCAGGAAGGCCCGCAGCGGCTCGCAGAGGATCTCCAAGAGGCATCCCGCGAGCAGCCACCACAAGGATCGAGTCCACACGCTGGCGCCGAGACCAACCAGGGGTATCGGCTTCAACGGTGGAACCGGGGTAGCGGAAAGAGCGCCCCGCATGCGCGAGACGCTCCGCGTCGGTGGCCCTGTTTGGGCACACTCCGACGACTACATGCCGAAGCGTGACGTTAGGTCAAGTGGTCGGTCAAGTTGGCTGGTCAGGGGCGGTCGACCTGCCAACGGTCGCCGCAGAATCCGGTCAATGCCGCCTACCGGAGGGCCACCGCCAGGCCCGCCCGGCCAGGTGGTCTAACTGCACCGACCAGCGCGTCGAGATCCTCGCCGCCGGGGTCACTCCGTAAGGACACTGGTCCGCGCTGGGTCCGCACGGCGCCAGCAACCGCTGGTCCCGGGCGGGCGCGGACGGTCACGGTGGGCGAAGAGGGAGCGCTGGTCATGGGCAGTCCACCGCTACGACCACGGACAGCGAAGCAGCCTTGGACGAGGTTCGAATCCCTCACCCGTCGCACACCTTGAAGGTAACAAGCCAAGGCGCACCACCCTAGATCCGGTCGCCGAGGCCGAGCCGGGCGTGCGCCGCCCGGGGCCTAGAGCTGGTCGCCCGGAGAGAGGTGCCGGTGCGCCTGACGAGCCCGTTCATCAGCGGCGGAGGCCCCATAGCGCTGGAGCATCGCCCGGGACCGCCAGCCGGCGATCCGCATGAGGTCGGTCTCGTGGCCACCTTGGGCCAGCCAGGCATGGGCGAAGGTGTGGCGGAACTGGTGCGGGTGGAGACCGGGAACGCCGGCCTGCTCGCCACGGCGGTGCAGCATGTGGCGGAGCCCATCATCGGTCCAGGGGCCTCGCTTGCCGAGCCAGAGCCGTTCCTCGGCCGCATCCTTGTGGAAGGAGCGCACTCGGAGGTACCGATCGATCGCCTGGGCAGCCTTGCGACCGAAGGGGATAACCCGCTGCCGCCCGCCCTTGCCGAGCACCTGGATGACGTCGTACTCGAAGTTCACGTCATCGATCCGGAGGTTGAGCAGCTCGGAGCGGCGAGCACCGGTGTCGAGCAGGAGCATGATGATGGCCGTGTCGCGGCGCGAGACGAAGTCTCTTCCTGCACAGGCGTCGAGCAGGCGTCGGAGCGCATCGCTAGGCACGATCGGGACGGGCTGCTCGGGGACGTGAGGGGAGCGCATGCGGGCGACCGCGTTGTCGGCGATCTCACCTTCTTCCTCCAGCCAGCGGTACAGGCTGCGGAGCGCCTTGAAGCGGGCGGCGGCCGTGCCAGGCCTGTGCTGGCGCAACAGGTCACCGAGGAACGCCTCGGCGTCCTCGCGGCGGACGTCGAGCAGGCTCCGACCACGGCGAGCGAGGAACGCCTCGAACTGGCGAACCCCGACCAGGTAGCTGATGACCGTGTTCTCGGCACGGTTCTCAGCGCGGAGGTGCCGCTCGAACGAGCCGATCACATCCCAGGTGCCCCGGTTCATGATAGAAGGCTAGCACACGAAGTAATGTGGCGTACGAGCGCTGTGCTCCGCCGTCGGCGAGGGATTGGGCGAGTCGGATGAGGAAAATCAGCAGTTCACAGGCGGTGCGGACCGGCCGCTGGATGGCCACGCGGGACGAGCCGTTCGCCGTGTTCGTGTTCGGCATGCGGCTCAACCGGCTGCGCGGGCTGCCTCGCTTCGTCTGGGGCCTGCGGGTGCTCCGCGGCGTCCTGCGCGACCTGGACGCCCACCCGGAGCGCGGCTTCCTCGCCGGGCGGGTGTACCGCGCCGGGCGCACCCTGGTCGCGGTGCAGTACTGGGAGTCGTTCGACGCCCTGGACGCCTGGGCCCGCGACCACCGCCTCCCCCATCGCAAGCCGTGGCAGCGCTACCTGCGGGAGGCGCTCGGCGACGAGGCCATGGGCCTGTGGCACGAGACCTACCTGGCCAGCCCCGGCAGCTGGGAGGGGGTCTACGCCAACATGCCGCCATGGGGCCTCGCCGCCGGCGTCGAGGCGGTAGAGATGCAGGCGACCAAGGGATCAGCCCGACAACGCCTGCGCGAGCAGCGCAAGCGCACCACCCGAGCGGCGGCGGAGGAGACGCCGCCGCCCTGACCCCGCCCGGCGCCCCCTCAGGCCTGGGAGGCGGCGGGGCGGCCCTCACGCCGGCCGGCGTCGCGAGGGACCTGGGAATCAGCGATCAGTCGATCCAGACCGCACGGTCGGCGCTCACAAGTGCGGCGGATGGCATGTGGACGAACCGGACAAGGATTCGTATCGTAAGACGCGCGTGCCGGCGGCCCGGCACCAGACTGCGAGCTGGGAGGCGGCCTTAGTGAGCAACGGCGCCCGGCGCGGATCGGCCCTGCTCCTGGTGGCGCTCGCCTTGGCCGGGGCGGCCTGCGGCGGGCAGGGCGACGGGGGCAGGCCCGCGGCGACCACCGCCGCCGCGCCCTCCACGACCCTCGCGCAGATCGGCGCGGTCTGCCTGCAAGGCGGGGAGCGGTCGCGCACGGTCCGGTTCCGGTCCGCCAACGGCGCCGAGCTGGCCGGGGTGCTGCTCGGCAAGGGTCAGGTCGGGGTCGTCCTGGCCCACCAGATCAACAACGACCTCTGCCAGTGGCTGCCGTACGCGCGGGTGCTGGCCAAGCGCGGCTACCGCGTGCTCGCATTCGACTTCGAGGGCTCGGGCGCCTCCGGCCCCTCCCCCGGCAGCGGCGACCCGCCGCTCGACCAGGACGTGGCGGCGGCCGCCGAGCTACTGCGCGAGCGGGGCGCCAGCAGGGTGGTGCTGGTCGGCGGCTCGCTCGGGGGCACCGCCGTGGTGACCGCGGCGGCCGGGGTGCGGCCCCCGGTGGCCGGGGTGATCTGCCTCTCCGGCCCGTCGGAGTTCTACGCCATGGATGCGGTCAGAGCCGCGTCCCGGCTCACCGTGCCGGTGCTGTTCATGGTGGGGGCGCAGGACCGCGGATTCCCCGAAAACGCGCGGGAGATGTACGCCGCCACGAAGGTGCCGGACCGCAAGCTGGTGGTGGTCCCCGGCCCCTACCACGGCGTCGTGCTGCTCGACCCCGACGACCCCACCACCAGGCGCAACCGGGACCTGGTGGAGCGCTGGCTCGCCAGCCACACCGGGTCCTGACGCCGCCCGCGATCGGCTACTCGCAGGCTGGGCGTTGACGCAGATCAGCCCGTTGCAGAAACCCCAGGTAGGGGTTGCTGGAAGTAGGGACGGAAGAGGTGACGGTCGCTTACTGGGCCCGCGCCGCCTCGCCCTTGGAGGGTTGGGCGGAAGGTCGAAGCCACAGTGACACCTGTGTCGGCTGCATGGTCTGGTCGACCACGGCCAGCAGCTCAGCGGTCAGGGTGTCGTGATCGATCTGCTGGCGCAGGCGGGCGCTGAACGCCTCGATGGTCTTGGCCGCGTCGTACTTGCGCCGGCTAAAACGTCGATCGACGGTGGCTTGGATGCGCCGCCGCGCCGGTCTAACCAGCGCCGCCGCCGCCAGCGTGGCGCCGGCGATCGCCCAGCTCGGTGGGTGCTCGCTGACCCCACCGAACAGCTGCCCGAGCACCAGCACCCCACCCGCATAGGCCAGGCCGAGGGTGGCGGTCAGCAGCCCGTAGACCAGGGTCCGGTTGATGATCCGGTCGATGTCGAACAGGCGATGGCGCAGCATCGCCACGGCGATGGCGATCGGGATGGCGCCCTGCGGGACGACCTGGAAGAAGCTCACCACGTAGCCGGACGCCCCAAGACGCTGGGCGAGGTCGGCGGCGAGCAGGCCCACCAGCACCAGCACGGCTGCGTAGGCCAGCCATTTGAGCTGCTGGCGTTCAACACCGCGTGCGGTGCGGAAGCGCAGCACCAGCGAGGCCACCGCGGCAACCCCCAGCAGCGGCAACAGCAGGCCCTTCCCGAGGTGAGCGAGCAGGTCCAGCACGGGGCTGGGGGGCAGCAGCCCGGCCGGGTTGGTGATGGCTGGCAGCTGGGGGCGCAGCGGGCGGCGGGCAAGCAGGCCGGGAACCACGAGCAGGCCACCGCCAACGGCGAGCCAGCCGGTCCAGCGCCAGCGGCGCGAGGGCAGCCGGCCAGTGGGCAGCAGCAGCAGCAAGAAGACCAGCAGCAGGTAGGCGGCGAGGTAGAGCCACCAGTCGAGCACCCACAACAGCAGCTCCCCGCCGGGGAGGGTGCCAGGATGGGTGAACAGCGCGGCGGCGGCGTAGTCCTCCCCGAGCAGCTGGACGTCCCAGGCCAGGCCCTCGGCCAGCAGCAGCCAGCCGACCGGGTTGCGCCAACGCCGCGCGGCGACCAGCGCCCCCAGGGTGGTGAACACCAGGATCCACACGGCGAAGCTGAGGTCGTCGCGCATGCTCTTGTGCAGGTCTGGCAGCACGGCCGGGACCTGGGCGGAGCGACTGTAGGCACCGCCGTAGACCCCGGCCAGCACGCCGCCTGCTGCCAGGGCGACCGACAGCCCCCACAGCGACCAGGCAGCCCGGGCTGCGGTCCGGCGGGTCATGGCGGCCTTCTGTGGCAGCGCCCCCACCGGTCAGCTGTAGGTGGCCGCGAGCTGCCGAGGAAGGCAAGCGCGACGGGGCCGACGCCACGGTGTGGCCGCTCAGCGTGCCGGCTGGTCGGCCAGGATGCAGCCGCCACCATCATCGTCTCCCGCTACGGGCGCGGAATCCGTCCGCGTTCCGCATGACCCTACCGCTCGACCGTCCCGGGACCGTTACGAACATCGTCACCGCAACGCGGCAATGACACTTAAGAAACAATTCGCGTTTGGAACGAATGCCGCGAAACGCTAGTATGCGTCATGGTCTACAACTTCCTGCGCGGCGACCGCGACCAGCCGTTCCTGCTGCCTCCCGACCTTCGAGACTGGCTGCCCCAAGACCACCTCGCCTGGTTCGTGCGCGACGTGACAGATCAGCTCGACCTGGCGCCGTTCCTGCGCGGCTATCGGGCCGATGGGCACGGCCATCCCGCCTACGACCCCAAGACCCTGCTGGGCGTGCTGGCGGCACACGGCCGCCCAGCCAGTGGTTAGCCCGGCGACCACCTGAGCCACGCTCCAGGAGGGGACGCAGCCACCGCGGCGGGCGCCGTCCACCCGGCGGGAGCGGCCACCGCGACGCTCCCCGACCCGAGAAGCCGCTGACGACCTGCACGCTCCGCCTTTGCGCAACAGGCTCAGATCGCTCAGAACTTGAACGTCTGTGGGCCAGGATCGACGAAGATGGTGAACACCACCCGCCAGTCTGCGTCCTCCGGGCCACCGGTGCCGATCTGTCCACTACCCTCGAGCGATCAGGCCGGCCAGGTCGTTACCCGCAGGCGTCGATCGGCCACGGCTTGACCCGTTCGACCTCGAATGAGAGCGTCTCGGCACCGGCATCCGCCCGGAGGAGGGGTCTATGCGCTTGTTCCGCGTCCTGCTCATCGTGCTGCTTCTCGCGCTCGGGGTGGCGCCTGCTTCGGCGGCAACGACCAGCGTGGACGTCGTGGCGTCCGGGCTCGACAGCCCGCGGCATCTGGCGTTCGGGTCGCGAGGGGACTTGTTCGTGGCGGAGTCCGGCCGGGGTGGCAGCGGGCCGTGCTTCTTTGGTGGTGAGGGTCCCGCGTGCATGGGCGCCACGGGCGCGGTGACGAAGATCGACCGGTGGGGCCACCAGTCGCGGATCGCCGAGGGCCTCGCCTCGTACGCGAACACGCCGGACAACACGAACGCCATCGGCCCGCACGGCATCACGGTGCTCGGTGCCGATCGCGTCTATGTCACCAACGGCGGGCCTACGGAACCCAAGGACGCGTCCGGCTCGCCGATCTCCCGGGACACCCTGGCCGCGCAGAACCCGGTCGCGGACCTCTTCGGCCGACTGCTGCTGATCCGGCACCACGAGAAGATCCGGAAGGTCGCCGACCTCTGGGCGTTCGAGCGCGACGTGAACCCGGATGCGGCGGTCGGCAACCCAGCGGTCGACTCCAACCCCGTCGACGTCCTCTTCGACCGCGGGCGCTTCGTGGTGGCCGACGCGGGCGGCAACGCGATCGACGTCGTAAATCACAGGGGTGGCGTCTCGAACCTGGCGGTGTTCGCCAACCGCCCGGTTCCCAACCCGTTCGGCGGGCCGGAGATCCCGATGCAGGCCGTGCCCACGTCGGTCGTCGTGGGGCCGGATCGCCAGTACTACGTCAGCCAGCTCACCGGCTTCCCGTTCCCGCCCGGCGGCGCCAACGTCTACCGCGTGAATCCGCGCACCGGAGCAGTGACCGTCTTCGCGAGCGGATTCACGAACATCATGGACCTCGCGTTCGGGACGAATGGCACGCTGTACGTGCTCGAGATCGACCACGATGGGCTGCTGGGAGGGTCTACCGATGGCGGCCTCTTTGCCGTGTCCCCTGACGGGACGAAGCGGCAGATCGCCCTGGCCCCCGGGACGCTCACCATGCCCGGCGGCATCGCCATCGGCAAGGATGGGCTCTACGTCACCAACAACGCAGGCTCGCCCGGCGGCGGGCAGGTGCTGCGCATCCGGACGAGCTGACGCGCGCCACCTCACCCGCCGGCCGCCACCTTCCGCTCGAGGGAGACCCACGGATCGGGAATACGGGCTGCCATGGCCGCGCTGTCGTCGTCAGGAATCAGCTCGGAACGGCAGTCGGAATCGAGGGTGGCATGGGCGAGAGGCTGAAGGGTCCCGATGCCGCGGCACTGGCGAGCTTGCGGAGGGCCGACCCGGTGATCGCCGCGCTGATCGACGCCAACCCGGAGTTCGACCCGGACGCCTGGCTGGAGCAGCTGCCGGTGATGGACGCCTTCGGCGTCCTGATCTTCCAGGTGATCGGCCAGCAGCTTTCCGTGGCGGTCACGCGGACGATGCTCGGCCGCCTGATGGACCGCTTCGGCGGACGGCTGCCCACGCCCGACCAGCTGCTGGCCGCCGACCCCGAGGACGTCCGCGCCGCCGGGCTCTCGCGCCGCAAGGTGCAGACGCTGCGTGAGCTCGCCGAGCGGTTCGTCGACGGCCGGCTCAGCCCCGCTGAGCTGGAGCGGCTCCCCGACGAGGAGGTGGTGGCGCGCCTCACCGAGGTCTCGGGAGTCGGCCGCTGGACCGCCGAAGGGTTCCTCGCGATCGCCCTCCACCGCGACGACGTGGTGCTCCCCGGGGACCTCGCGCTCCGCAAGGCGATCCAGCGCGCCTACGGGCTCGACCACCTCCCCAGCCAGGCCGAGGTGGTGGCCATCGCGGAGGCGTGGCGACCGCACCGCAGCCTGGCCGTGAGCTACCTCTTCGCCTCCGCGTACGGCGCCTAGCCCGGCTGCCGGCGGTGCCACCACGTCACGGCGCAATCCGGCGTGGATGGCACGCATGAAGCCGAGTTCTCCTTCCTCGGAGACTCGAGGCGTCGAGCTGTCGGATCGGGTGGTTCACCGATCGTCGTATCTTCGTCAGCACCACCTAGCCAGGAGCACGAACCCATGAGGTACATGATGTTCGTCGTCGTCGACCCGGACGCAGCCGCCGAGGCCGAGCCGTCAGAGGACGACCTGACCATCGAGCAGTGGCTGGCCGACGTCGAAGGCCGGGGGAAGCGCATCACCGGTGATGCCCTGCGCCCGGTCAGCGACGCAACCACGGTCAGGGTCAGCCGCGGGCGGGTGCTGGTCACCGACGGGCCCTTCACCGAGTCGAAGGAGTGGATCTGCGGTTTCGACATCCTCGAGTGCGACGACCTCGACGAGGCCATCGCGATTGCCGCGCGGCACCCGCAGGCAAACGGCGGCAAGCTCGAACTCCGCCCGTTCTGGACCGATGAGGATTGACCACGCACGCGGACCGCGCCACGGCCGAGGCGATCGCCTCGGCCGTGGCGGCGGAACGGACCAGCATGGTCGCCAGCCTCATCCGGCTCACCGGCGACTGGGACTTGGCCGAGGACTGCGTCCAGGACGCAGTCGAGCGGGCCCTCGTGCATTGGCCCCACGAGGGAATGCCACGATCCCCGGCGGCCTGGCTGACCGCCACGGCGAGGAACCGCGCACTCGACGTCCTGCGTCGCCGCCAGACGGAACGCGCGAAGCTCCAGCAGCGCGCGATCATGGACGAGATGGGCCCGAACGGCGCCCGGCAGACCGACCCCCAGTCCGATGACCGGCTGCGGTTGATCTTCACCTGCTGCCACCCGGCGCTGCCCCTCGACGGTCAGGTCGCCCTGACGCTGAAGACCGTGGCCGGCCTGAGCACCGCGGACGTCGCGCGGGCGTTCCTGGTGTCGGAGCCGGCCATGTCCCAGCGGCTGTTGCGCACCAGGCGAAAGATCACCAACGCTGCAATCCCCTACCGGGTGCCGCCGGACGAGCTGCTCGCCGAGCGCACCAGCGGCGTGCTCGCCGTGCTCTATCTCATCTTCAACGAGGGCCACGGCCGGCACGTGGACCACCTGGCCGTCGAGGCGCTGCGACTCGCCAGACTGCTGGTCGACCTGATGCCCGGCGAGGACGAGGCTCGCGGGCTGCTGGCGCTGGTCAGCTTCCAGATGTCCCGGCGCTCGACCCGCTTCGACGCCCACGGCGACCTCGTGCCGATTGAGGAACAAGACCGCGGCCGCTGGGATGCAGCGCTCATCGAGGAGGGACGCCGGCACCTGCGTCGGGCGGCAAGCTCGGGGCGTCCGCCAGGGCCCTACCGGTTGCAGGCACAGATCGCTGCCTGCCATGCCACCGCGGCAACCGCGGAGGCGACCGCCTGGGGCACCATCGTCGCCCTCTACGACGCCCTGCTCGCCGCCCAGCCGTCACCCGTGATCGCGCCAGCGGCTCGTGCGGACTTCCTGCGCCGCCTCGGCCGCAGCGACCAGGCGCGGCGTGCTTACCTGGCAGCGCTCCAGCTCGCTCCAGCCGGCCAGCCCGAGCAGCGGCTCCTGCAACGCCGCCTCACCGAGCTCTAGGCCGCCACCCGGCCTACCCGGTGAGGAGCCACACCAAGTCAACCGATACGGGAAGGAAGCACACCGGGACCGCCAGCGACAGCTCGCGGGCATGCCATCCGTAGGCGCTGCGGAGCGCCACACTACAGTTCCCCCATGCTTCCGCTCTCCGACGACGTCCGGGCGCGGCGCTTCCCGATCGTGAACGTCGCCATCATCGTCGCCAACTTCGCGGCTGGGCTTGCAAAGCGGTCTAACGTTGGCCGCCGAGGCGCCGCAGCCGGGCCAGCTCGGCGTTGAGCTCGTTGCCAAGCAGGATGGCCACGCTGGAAAAGTAGGTCCACAGCACGGTCGCGACCACGGCGCCGACGGCCCGGCCGACGATCACCACCCGCTCGTCGTTGACAACCAGCCCGGTGGGCGCTCCCCGGCCGAGGGCGAGGTAGATACGGAAGGCGACCGCCGCCAGGATCCACAGCAGCACGCCGAGTACCGCGCCGGGCAGTAGGTCACGCCAGGTGTGCTCGACGCTCGGGGCGAGCCGGTACAGGCACAGCAAGAATCCGACCAGGACCAGCAGCACCACCGGCCACCGGCCGAGGAACCAGGCGGTGGCGAGCCATTGGCTGAGCCCGAGCTGGTCGGCCAGCGCCCGCTGCTCGTCCACGAACGGTGCGTCAACCAGGATGCCCAGGGTCAGCACCACAACCACCACCGAGGCGAACGCGAAGCCCATGGCGATCAGCCGCTGGGTGAAAGTCTGGCGCCGGTGCCGTTCCTGGTAGGCGGTGTCGAGGGCGCGGCTGGTAGCGGCGAACAGCTGGCTGGCCAGCCACCAGGTGAGCAGCAGACCGCCCAGGGCAGCGCCGCCGTGCTGGTGGCCAAGTTGGGCCCGCACGAACGGGTCGACCACCCCGTCGGTTACCCGCGGGCTGATCACCACCCGGACCACCGAGATTGCGGCATCCTGGCCCCGCGCAACCTTCTCGGGCCCAACGAGCCGCTTGATCACGCCCAAGGCGGCGCCGACGGCCACGGTCAGCGGCACCAAGGTCAGCAGGGCGAAGAAGGACATTTCGGCGGCCGGACCGGTGACCCGGTGGCGTGCTGCGGTGCGGAGCACGTGGACGCCGAGCTGCCACGGGTTGTACCCGAGGACCCGCTCGGGACGTCGCTCCGCCCATGCCAAGAGTCGATCTGCCGGGGCTACCATCGCCATCACCCCCGACCGGACGGTCAAGCAGGCGATGATCACCATTGTGCCGGTGTCGGAAAGACCGTCAATGGCGAGCGGCGGCACAGACCCAACAGCCTGCTTGCGCACGGTCTGCCCGGTCCTGTGACCGCGCTGCGACTCGCCCGCCGTGCCATCATCAGGTCGTGAGCTCGCTCCCGATCGAAGAAGGCCTGGCCGCCCTGCGTAATGGCGACGCGGCAGCGGCTCGCCGTGCGTTCGAGCTGGCCCTCGCCGAGGGCGAGTCGGGCGAGGCGCTGGAAGGGCTTGCCGAGGCCCTGTATCTGGAGCGCGAGTACGCCGCCGCCGCCGTGCAGTACGAGCGCGCCTGCTCCGCCTACCGTCGGCAACGCCAGACCATGGCTGCCGGCCGGGCGGCGCGCACGGCTGCCTGGATCACGGGAAACGTCCTCGGCGACTGGGCCGTGCGGAGTGGATGGCTCGCGCGTGCCCGCACCATCCTCCAGGAAGCCGGCGAGGACCGACCCGAGTACGGCTGGGTGCTGATCATCAAGGCGTTCTCCGAACCGGACGCGAACGTGCGCGAGGCCGTGCTCCGCGAGGCGATCGCGGTCGGACGCCGGTTCGGCGACCCCGACATCGAGTTCCTGGCGCTGGCCTACCTCGGCGGGCTGTTCGTCATGACCGACCGCGTCGAGGAGGGCCTGGTCCTCTCCGACGAGGCCCTGGCGGCGGCCTGCGCCGGCGAGCTGACGGAGCTCGCCACGGTGGACGAGATCTTCTGCGGACTCCTCTGGGCATGCGAGCTCGTCAACGACGTGCCGCGCGCCGACCAGTGGATGCGTGCGGCTGCCGAGCGCATGCAGCGGAGCAACGTCGTGGCCGCCTTCTGCCGCGCCCACTACGGCGGCATCCTGACGGCGGCCGGGCGCTGGCAGGAGGCGGAAGCCCAGCTGGTCGAGGCCGCCGGCCACTTCGACCTGGGGCTGTCGGCGCGCCGCGCCGCGGCGATCATCCGCCTGGCGGACCTGCGTGTCCGCCAGGGTCGTCTGGAGGAGGCCGCCCAGCTGCTGGATGGACTCGAGCAGCATCCGGACGTCGTTCCCACGCTCGCAGCCCTCCACCTCGCCCGCGGCGAGGTGGCGCTCGCGCGGGACCTGCTCGAGCGGGCCACCGAGGGCCCCGACGACGAGGTCCCCACGGTCGGCGAGTCGACCATGGTAGGGCCGCAGCTCGCGCTCCTCGTCGACGTCCACCTCGAGCAGGGGAACCTCGTCGGTGCAGAGCGAGTCACCCGGCGTCTGACCCGCATCGCCGAGTCGCAGCGCGGGCCCTACCTCAGGGCGGTCGCCGCGCTGGCGAAGGGGCGGGTCTCCGTCGCCAGCGGAAAGGGAGACGCGCGCGCCTGCCTGCACGAGGCCATGGAGGGCTTCGCGCGGGCCCAGCTGCCCATGGAGCTCGCCAGGACACGCCTGGAGATGGCACGCGCGCTGGCACAACGCGCACCCGAGGCCGCCATCGCCGAAGCGAGATCGGCGCTCGTCGACTTCGAACGGTTGAAGGCGCTCCGGCACGCCGACGCCGCCGGGGCGCTGCTGCGGTCGCTGGGTGCGCCCATCCGGATCGGCCCCAAGGGCATCGGCGCGCTGACCAAGCGAGAGGCCGAGGTCCTCCAGCTCGTCGGTGCCGGGCTCTCCAACGCTGAGATCGGCGACCGGCTCTACATCTCCCGGAAGACGGCCGAGCACCACGTAGGGAACGTGCTGGCAAAGCTCGGCCTGCGCAACCGGGCCGAGGCCGCCGCCTACGCGACCCGGCAGGGGATCAGCCCGTAGATAGGGGGCATCCCGCATGCTTCCTCAGCGGCCGGCCATCATCCTGCGCTCACCACTGAGCAGGAGGATGAGAGCCGGACCGAAAGGACAGGCATGATGCGTTACAAGCTGCTAGGGCCGAGTGGCCTGCGCGTCTCCGAGCTCTGCCTGGGCACGATGAGCTTCGGCGACGCTTGGGGCTTGGGGCCGACGAAAAGGAGAGCCACCGCATCCTGGGCGAGTTCGCCGAGGCGGGCGGCAACTTCATCGACACCGCCAACGTCTACCACGCCGGGGAGTCGGAGGAGATCGTCGGCAGCTTCCTCGGCCCCGAACGCGACCGCTGGGTCGTGGCCAGCAAGTACTCCCTGGCGATGCGCCCCGGCGACCCGAACGCCGCCGGCAACTCGCGCAAGAACCTGCGAGGCTCGGTCGAGGCCAGCCTGCGGCGCCTGCGCACCGACTACCTCGATCTGCTGTGGATCCACGCCTGGGACTACACCACGCCGGTCGAGGAGGTCATGCGCGCCCTGGACGACCTGGTCCGCGCCGGTACGGTCAACCATGTCGCCCTCTCCGACGCCCCCGCGTGGATTGCTTCACAGGCCAACACGCTCGCCGCCCTGCGCGGCTGGAACCCGTTCGTCGCCCTGCAGGTGGAGTACAGCCTGATCGAGCGCACCGCCGAGCGCGAGCTGCTGCCGGTGGCGGAGGCGTTCGGCCTGTCGGTCACCGCCTGGGCGCCGCTGGGCGCCGGCATCCTCACCGGCAAGTACACCCGCGGCCCCTCCACGACCCCGCAGGACAGCAGACGCGCCGCCAGCAACCAGGCGCGCCTGACCGAGCGCAACCTGCAGATCGCCCGCGAAGTGGACCGGGTCGCCGACCAGCTCGGCGCGACCTCGGCGCAGGTGGCGACCGCCTGGGTGCGCCAGCGCGGCCAGCGGCTCATCCCGATCGTCGGCGTCCGCACCCTCGAGCAACTCCACGACCTCCTCGGCAGCCTCGACGTCGACCCTCCCGGCTGAGCACCGTGCGCGACTGGACGAGGCGACCCGCATCGAGCTCGGATTCCCCTACGAGCTCCTCCGGGGACCCCAGGGCCAGATGCTCTACGGCGACCTCGAACCGCAGATCGAGCTGCCGGCAGCGGCACCCTATCGGTGGCAGTAGGCGTCGCCGCCGCAGACGAGTCCCCGCGTCGACGGGCGCTGGCCTCGGAATACGACGCCAGAAATCGCCCGCCCATGAGCACCTGGCCGAATAGCCGCCGCGCCAGTGCTCACGCCGATCCCCAGCATCCCCAGCGGGCGAAACTCGCTCGCGGAGCCGCTGACGCTGCGAGAGAGTACGGCCATGCCCGAGGACTTCTTCGGCGAGCGCGTGGCGCAGCGGTACGACGAGTCGGCCGCCGACATGTTCGAGCCCGCGGTCGTCGGTCCCGTCGTGGACTTCCTTGCCGATCTGGCCGGCCACGGTGCCGTGCTCGAACTCGGCATCGGCACCGGCCGGATCGCGCTACCACTCGCGCGGCGCGGCATCCGCGTGCACGGGATCGACCTGTCGGAAGCGATGGTCGCCAAGCTGCGGGCGAAACCAGGTGCGGAGCAGATCGGCGTGACGATCGGCGACTTCGCGACGACGACCGTCGATGGTCGGTTCTCGGTCGCCTACCTCGTCTTCAATACGATCCAGAACCTGACGACGCAGGACGAGCAGGTCGCGTGCTTCCAGAACGTCGCCGCGCATCTCGAGCCAAGCGGGTGCTTCGTGATCGAGGTTGGGGTTCCAGCGCTCCAGCGGCTCCCACCGGGAGAGACCGTGCGGGCCTTCAACGTGAGCACCACGAGGCTCGGCTTCGACGAGTACGACGTCGTGACGCAGGGCCTGATCTCCCATCACTACTCGGTCGTCGACGGCAGGCTCGAGGTCGTATCGGTGCCGTTTCGCTACGTGTGGCCGTCGGAGCTGGACCTGATGGCGCGGCTCGCGGGAATGACGCTGCGCGAGCGCTGGAGCGGCTGGAAGCGCGAGCCGTTCACCAGCGACAGCACCAAGCACGTCTCCGTCTGGGAGAAGACGGCTTCACACACCCGGGGCTAGCGCGCCGATCCCCAGCATCCCCGCGAGCTCCTTGCACCGCGGGCCACGGCGCGTCCCACAATCGTCAGCCAGATGCCGGCTCCGCCGTCGGTGGCCTGTTCGTGCAGCTGCGCCAGCAGTTCTGGCTCGTCGTTGACGCTGGCCAGCAGGCTGCGGAGGATCTCCGCGTTGGGTGAGGACAGGTCGCAATTTATCCTGCGCAGCAACGTCAGCACGTCGCCGCATACTATCGAAGCGGAGGACATCCGACATGCGAGCCAAGGGCATCGGGTACGACACCGGATTCAGTTTCGACGGCATCACCCGCAGGCCATTCGACCACGCGGTCGTCCGACGCGAGTTGCAGATCATCCGCGATGACCTGCACTGCACCGCGGTGCGCCTGTTCGGCAACGACCTGGACCGGCTCGAGTTCGCCGCCCGCCACGCAGCCGACCTGGGCCTGGAGGTCTGGTTCTCGCCGTTCACCTACCAGCTCGGCCCGGAGCAGATGCTCGACCTGCTCGCCGACGGTGCCGAGCGCGCCGAGCGGATCCGCCGCCGGGGAGCCAACGTCGTGTTCGTCACCGGGGCCGAGCTGAGCCTGTTCAACCGCGGGTTCCTGCCCGGCGACAGCCTCCAGGAGCGTGCCGGCACCCTGCTCGCACCACGGCCGGAGACGCGCGAGCTGCTGGCCGAGCTGCCCACCCGCATCAACGACTTCCTCGCCAAGGCCGTCACCGTGGTCCGCGAGCGGTTCGGCGGCAAGGTCACCTACGCCTCGATTCCGTTCGAGGGCGTCGACTGGACGCCGTTCGACATCGTGTCGGTCGACGCCCACCGCTCGAAAGAGGTCGCCCACGTCTACCAGCGGGGCATTCGCGCGCTGGTCGCGCAGGGCAAGCCGGTCGCGATCACCGAGTTCGGCTGCACCACCCACCGCGGCGCGGCCGACCACGGCGCCCGCAGCGGAGAGATCGTCGAATACCACGGCACCACCCCAGTGCGGCTCGACGGCGACTACGTCCGCGACGAGCAGGAGCAGGCCACCTACCTCCGCGAGCTGCTGGACGTGTTCACCGCGGAGGGTGTCGACGCCACCTTCGCGTGCACCTTCGTCTGCTACGGCCTGCCCTACCGCCCCGATCCCCGGGAAGACCTCGACATGGCAAGCTGGGGCGTGGTCAAAGTCCTGGAACACGGCCTCGGCGACACCTACCCCGACATGCCCTGGGAACCCAAAGCCGCCTTCACCGCCCTCGCCGACTACCACCGCGACCTATCACGCTGACGACGCCCCCGGCCGCTCCGGCGTATGCGTCCCCCGGGTGTGATCGCGGCACGCCTGGCCGGGTCATCCCTCGAGGAGGCCCACCGTCACTGACCTTGACGTCGGAACACGGGCCCCCTCACGCACGGGTGGAACCCTGGTGTGGTCAGATCGCCTCGCGTGGCCGCCGGTGCCGTCGCAGCCAGGCCGCGGCCACTACCAGTGTCCCGGCGAGCAGGCCGAACAGGGCCAGCACCGGTCGGGCGGCACGGTCGGCCGGCGCCGAGGGGCTGGCGGCGGGGACGGGCAGGTCCGCGGCCGGCGCGCCCTGGTCGGCGCAGTCGACCTGCGGGCCGGGCCCGGCGTTGCACATGAAGCCCTGGTCGTGGCCGGCGGCCGTCACGGAGCCGCTGGCCTTCGGGCTTTCGACCTGCGGCGAGGCGCTGGCCGCCGTGCCGACGGTGCCCAGCACGGCCAGTGCGGTGGCGGTGACGAGGACTCGCGCGATTGCCTTCATGGTGACCTCCTGCTTTTCGCTGCCCGCCGGCGGCGTCGTCGTGCGCGACGGTCGCACCCGCGGACTCGTGGGCGGATCTGGTGTGCGCCCGATACTGCGCGGCGCATCATGCGCGGACGCGGCGGGTGAGCCTGGCCAGTTCGCGGTTGAAGCGCTCGGGCTGTTCCAGGTGCGCGGTGTGGCCGACGCCGTCGTACCAGGAGGGCTCGGCGGTCGGGCAGGTGGCCAGGACGTGCTCGGCCATCGCCGGGAGCACGACCGTGTCCGCCCGGCCCTGGGTGACCAGCAACGGCACCTCGAGGGTGCGCAGCACGTCGTCGCCGTCGATCTGGCGCGCCCCGAGGTTCGCGCGGATCCGCGCCGGCACGGTCATGCCCGCGCACAGCAGCGTCTCGACGTCGTCGGGCGGCAGCGGCTTCGCCGGGAAGGCCCGCACCAGGCCGCGCACGCCCCGGATGTTGGTCGGCAGGTCGTCGGCGGTGAGGTCGGCGAAGTTGTCGAGGAAACTCGGGCCGATCAGGCTGCCGAACGCCGCCTCGCCCAGCTTGACACCCCCGGC
>WNGA01009995.1_pt1 | contig 18317 bp, 15 predicted proteins | sample 5400061 | NCBI WGS metagenome assembly WNGA01 (sample SAMN13153366, study PRJNA577476) | soil metagenome | isolation source: 100 cm soil or saprolite under grassland replicate 2 | place: USA:California | collected 2016-06-15 | reverse complement strand
CCTCGGCGGAGGTGTCGTCGGACATGCAATCCTTCTCTCATGATGCGCGCGCCTCCGGCACGCGCTGACGCGCGTCGGCTTCGAGCGGCTCTCGCCGCGCGCCGCCGCGCTCGATCCATTGGTTGGTGCGCAGCACCCGGCGATCGACGAGGTCGTCGTCGACGGCGGTGAGCACCTCGGTAGGCCGGGCGCCACGCGGTTGGGTGGACAATTCGAGGTCAAGGACGGGACCCAGCTCCTGGACGCCCTGGACGCTCATGGCCCGCACGATAGACCGCAGGTCGTCGGTGACCTTGCGACCCTTGCGGGTTCGGGTGACGGGAAGCGTCGGCCGGGCGAGCGCCCGGTCGACGACGGTGGCCAGCTCCTCGGCGCCGACCACCCGGTCGCCGGCACCGGAGACCGTGACCTCGTAGCGCACCGCGGTGACGGACTCCTGCAGTGCCGGTGCCCGGTCGGCGAGCGCCGCCACGCCGGTCACGTCGATGCCGTCGGGCAACGCGTCCGACAACGACCCCGCGACCGAGTCGAGCGGCGCCATCTCCGCCAGCTGCACGTCGAGGTACTCGGCGACGCTCTCGTGCCCGACCGACAGCGCGAGCCCGAAGCTCACCTTGGGCCGGGGCGCGAACCCCTGCGTGAAAGCGAGCGGGAACTGCTCGATCCGGAACGCGCGCTCGAACGCGCGCGCCACATCGCGGTGCGAGATGAACCGCACCTTGCCCCGCTTCGTGAAGCGGATCCGCACCGGGAACCCGGTGTCACCGCGCACCGGTACCCGCCTTCTCCTGCACCCCGAGGAACGCGACCGGCGTGTCGCCACCGCGGCTGAGGTCCTGTCCCGTCCCCTGGCTCCCGCCCGCCGGGGCAACCGCCGACGCCACGACGTGCTCGAGGGCGTAGTCGGTGCACACCCCGCAGTCGTAGCACGGCGTCCATCGGCAATCGGGGAGACCGTGCTCGTGCAGCGCGGCCTGCCAGTCCTGCCAGAGGAAGTCGCGGTGCAGCCCGGCCGAGATGTGGTCCCACGGCAGGATCTCGTCCGCCGTGCGATGACGCGTGACGTACCAGTCGGCATCGAGCCCCTCGGCCGCCATCGCGTCGAGCCACCGGTCGAGGTCGAAGCGCTCGCTCCACTCCTGGAACGTGCCCCCGGCGCGCCACACACGCTCGATCACGCGTCCGATTCGGCGGTCGCCCCGACTGGCGATGCCCTCGGCAAAGGTCGCCCCGGGATCGTGCCAGCGGAGCTGCACGCCGGACTTGCGCACCGCGCCGCGCAGCAGCGTGATCTTTCGGTCGAGCTCGTCGACACCGTTCTGACCGAACCACTGGAACGGCGTGTGCGGCTTGGGCACGAAGCCGCCGACCGACGCCGTGCAGCTCGCCTGCTTCGTGTACCGGCGCCCGATCTTGACGACGTTGCGGGCGAGCTCGGCGATCCCGCGCGTGTCATCGTCCATCTCGGTCGGAACGCCGGCGAGGAAGTACAGCTTCACCCGCCGCCAGCCCTGCGAGTACGCGCCCTCGACCGCGGCGTAGAGGTCCTCCTCGGTGATGAGCTTGTTGAGGACCTGGCGGATCCGCCACGTCCCGCCCTCGGGCGCGAACGTGAGCCCGGTCCGGCGGACCTTCTGGATCTCGCTGGCGATCCCGACGGTGAACGCGTCCACGCGCAGCGACGGCAGCGAGAGGCTCACGCAGCCCGTGCCCTCCTGCTCGTTGACGAGATCGGCGACGACCCCGTCGATGCCCGAGAAATCGGCGCTGGACAGCGACGTGAGCGCGACCTCGTCGTAGCCGGTGCGCCGCAAGCCCTCCTGGACCATCGTGCGGACCTGCTCACCGGGCCGCTCCCGCACCGGTCGGGTGATCATGCCGGCCTGGCAGAACCGACATCCCCGCGTGCACCCGCGGAAGATCTCGACGTTGAGACGGTCGTGCACCACTTCGACCAGGGGCACGAGCTGACGCTTCGGGTACGGCCACTCCGCGAGGTCGGCCACCGTGCGCTTGTCGACGTGCTCCGGCACGTCGGCGAAGCGTGGGCGCACCTCGCGGATGAACGGCCCGTCGTAGTCGACGTCGTACATAGCGGGCACGTACACACCCTGGATCGCGGCGAGCTCGCGCAGCACGCCCTCACGGGTCGTGCGGCCCGAGCGCTTCCACGCCCCGATGACCTCGGTCATCTCGCCGACGGCCTCCTCGCCGTCGCCGATGACGAACGCGTCGACGAAATCGGCCATGGGCTCGGGGTTGAACGCGCAGTGGCCCCCGGCGACGACGAGCGGGTCGTCGGGTCGGCGCGCTTCGCTCCGGACGGGCACGCCGGCCAGGTCGAGGCAGTTCAGGACGTTCGTGTAGACGAGCTCGGCGGAGAGGTTGAACGCGAGGACGTCGAAATCGGCCGCCGCGCGGTGGGTGTCGACCGAGAACAAGGGGACGCTGCTCCGGCGCAGCTCCCCCTCGAGGTCGACCCAGGGCGCGTACGACCGCTCGGCGACGGCGTCGTCGCGCTCGTTCAGGATCTCGTAGAGAATCTGGAGCCCCTGGTTGGGCAGCCCCACCTCGTAGGTATCGGGGTAGACGAGGAGCCACGACACGTCACCGGGGTGATGATCCGGCGACTGCGCCCCTCGCTCCATACCGATGTAGCGAGCAGGCTTCTCGACCCTGGCCAGGAGCGGTTCGATCCGCGGCCACAGGCTGGACATTTGGAACCCCAGTCTACCGGACGCCCCCGTTCGAACCGTTTTGGCGTCGCTGCGCCGGACATAGGGCGGAGCAGCGACGCCAAAATCCATTCTCATCGACTGTCACACCCGGCTGCTGGAATCCGGCCATGGATCCCGATCACAAGCTGGCTTCCTTCTCGGAAGAGCACCACGGGATTTTCACGACGACGCACGCTCGGGCATTCGGGTTCACTGGCGACCAGATCGAGAAGCGCATCGATTCCGGACGCTGGCAGGTTCGTCATCTCAACGCCTATCGACTCGCGGGGGTGCCGCCGTCTTGGAAAGGCAACCTGCTAGCAGCCTGTTGGGCCGGGGGGTTCCGAGCCGTGGCATCACACCGCTCGGCGGCCGCACTCTGGGGCCTCGCGGGTGCCCGGCGCTCGATCGCTGAGATCACCTGCCCTCGTTGGCGGCGGGCGCGTCACGACGAGCTCGTCGTGCACGAGAGCAAGGCGTTCGATCCGATCGACGCCACGGTGGTCGACGGCATCCCGGTCACGACGCCCGAGAGAACGCTCCTCGATCTCGGGGCGGCGTGCCACGAATCGATCGTCGAGATGGCTCTCGACGCCGCCGAGCGACGAGAGCTCGTCACCATCGACTCGGTGCGCGCCATAATCCGCCGCCTCGGTCGATCCGGACGCAACGGCGTGGGCACTATCCGTCGGCTCGTCGATGCTCGCACCCCGGACCGGAAACCACCCGAGAGCGAGATGGAGACCGTGCTCCTCCAGGTGATCCGGCGCAACGGACTGCCTGAGCCAGTGACGCAGTTCGAGATCCGCCGAGCCGGACGGTTCGTCGCCCGCGTCGACGCCGCGTATCCCCAGTGGCACATCGCCATCGAGTACGACAGCTATAGGCACCACACCGGCCGCACGGCCATTGACCGAGACAACAACCGACGCAACAAGGTCATCGCCGCAGGATGGCTCCCCGTGACGGCCACCGCCGAGGATCTCCGTGCGGGAGGGCCAGCGATCTGTGCAGCTATCAGAGCCGCCCGTTGATTTTGGCGTCGTTCAACCGGATATACGGCGGCGCAGCGACGCCAAAAAAAATTTGAGGAGCGCGTCAACTGAAGCGGCGCATCGAGACGTTGGCGACGAGGGCGATGCAGGCGAAGTCGGTGATCGTGCTCGAGCCCCCGTAGCTCATGAACGGGAGTGGGATGCCGGTCACCGGCATGATCCCCATCGTCATGCCGATGTTCTCGAAGATCTGGAACGAGAACATCGCCAGCACGCCGACGCACACCAGCGTGCCGAAGAAATCCCGGGCCAGCACGGCGGCTCGCCAGGTTCGCCAGATCACGACTGCGAACAGCGCCAAGAGTGTTGCCGCTCCGAGGAAGCCGAGCTCCTCGCCGACGGCGGTGAAGATGAAGTCGGTGTGCTGCTCGGGCACGAACCCGCCGCCCGTCTGGGGCCCGTTCCCGAACCCGCGGCCGGTCACCCCTCCGGTCCCGATCGCGATCTTGGATTGGTCGGTGTTGTAGGTCGTGTTGCGCTTGTCCTCGCCCTGGTTGACGAAGCTCGTGAGCCGGTCGACCTGGTACTGCCTCACCAACCCGACGTTCACGATCGCGACGACGAACGTCATCGCGAGCAGCGCCAGGACGAGCAGGTGCCGGATGCTCGCACCCGCTACCGCCAGCAGCGTGATGACAACCAGGCCCAGCACCATGGCGGTCCCGAAGTCGGGCTGGACCATGACGAGCCCGAGCGGAACGGCGGCGAGAGCGATCGTGACCGTGAGCCGCCACGGGTCCATCTCGCCGCGATGCTCGTTGGCGTATCCGGCGAGGGCGACGATGATGCCGAACTTGGCGAGCTCGGACGGTTGGAGCTGAAAGCCGCCCGGGAGCTGGAACCACGCCTGTGAGCCGCGCGCGCTCGACCCGATCGGTGAGAGCACGACGAGGAGCAAGACGATCGTGACGATGTACGCGAGCGCGGAGAAGTCGCGCAGCTTGCGATAGTCGATGGCAAGCAGGAGCGCCAACACGAGCAAACCGACGAAGATCGCGGCGCCCTGGCGCTTGACGAAATAGAACTCGTCGACACCCTCGCTACGGAGGCGCTCGTGGGTCGACGAGTAGATCATGAGCAGGCTGAGCGCGCTGATCATCAACGTCGCGCCGATCAGCAGCGGGTCGAGGTCGCGCAGCACCGAGCCCTCGAACCACCTGAACCGGCTGCGAAGGGCGGTCGGGCCCGGGAGGCGCCGTTCCCAGCGGGAGCCCACTTGCGGGACGGTCGACATCAGTCCCCCTGCTCCGGCGGCGGGGGCGCCACCTGCACCTGCGCCGGATTCGCGTTTCCGTCGAGGCCGTCGATGACGCGGCGGACGATCGGCGCCGCGACCGACGCGCCAAACCCACCCTCCTCGACGACGGACATCACGACGTACTGCGGCTGGTCGCTCGGCGTGATGCCGACGAACAGCGAGCTGTCCTGCTTACCCTTGCCCTCCGCCGTGCCCGTCTTCCCCGCGACCGAACCGAGTCCCCGGAACGCGAGGCGCGCAGTGCCCCCGCTGTTCGTCGTCGCGCCACGCAGCCCCTCCATGATGACGTCGCGGTTCTCGGGCTTGAGGCCGGTCGAGCCGACCGGCTGCGGCGGCAAGTCACGGAACACGGGTTGAGGCTGATCGAGGCCCGTTCCGGGCTGGAGGAGAGCGCTCGCGAGCCGTGGCGTGAACAGCGTCCCGCCGTTGGCGAACGCCGCGTACCCGCTGGCGAGCTGGAGTGGCGTAACCAGCAGGTCGCCCTGCCCCACCGCCAGGCTCACGTTGTCACCGGGGAGCCACAACGAGTTCTCGCGCTTCTGACGGGGGTCGGCCTCGTTCTGGTTGAACCGTTGCTTCCAGAGCTGGTCGGGGACGCGCCCTGGGACCTCGCCCGGAAGCCCGACGCCGGTGACCCGCCCAAAGCCGTACGCCTTCGCCGTGTACTGGATCGCGTAGCCCTTGTCGATCTCGTCCGAGTCGGGCTTCTTCCCGTCGCTCTTCTCCTTGTTCCACGTGTTGTAGTGCTGCCACATGTCGCGGCCGACGTCGTAGAAGTACACGTCGCTCGAGACCGCCAGCGCGGCGGGCAGGTTCACGGACCCGTGGGGCGTCTTCCCCGCGTTGCACCGCTCCTCCGGCGGGTCACCGATGTTCAGACAACCTTGGTCGAGGAAACTTGCAGCGGGGTCGAGCTGCCCGGTCTGCAGCCCCGCGATCGCGGTGAACAGCTTGAACGTGGAACCCGGCGCGTACTGCCCCTGGATAGCGCGGTTCACCAGCGGGAAATTGCCGTCCGGCCGGTTGAGTTGCTGGAACTCCTCGGGCGTGATCCCGTTCGTGAACTGGCGGGGGTCGTAGGTCGGATTCGACGCCATGGCGATGACCGACCCGTCGTTGGGGTCGAGCGCGACCACCGAGCCCGCGCCGGCGCGGTAGTTCTGCAGGCGCGTCTTGTCGGTCGCGTCGCGGAACCGGCGCGCACCCTCCATCCCCTGCGCAAGCGACTGCTCCGCCAGCCGCTGGATATCGAGATCGATCGTGAGCTGCACGTCCTTGCCGGCAACCGCTTTGCGATCCTCGATCGTGCGGACGACCCTGCCCTGGCTGTCGACCTCGACCTTGAGCTTGCGCGGCCTTCCCCGTAGGACGCCTTCGAACATCTGCTCGACGCCGTCCTTCCCGATGAGGTCGCCTTCGCGATAACCCTCGTTCCGGTGCGCCTTGAGCTCGTCACCGTTGATCTCGGAGACGTACCCGATCAGGTTCGCCGCCACCGGGCCGTCGGGATACGCGCGCACCGCCGTGCGGTCGACGTTCACCCCCGGGAAGTCTGTCTCGTGCTCCTCGATGTAGGTCCGCACATCGGCCGAGACACCCGTCGCGATCTGTACCGGGCCGAACGCTGACGCGCGGGGATCGTCGATGCGTTTCTTGATCTCCTTGGCGGAAACGCCGAGCTGCTCGGCGAGCCGGCCCTCGACCAGTCGGCGCTCCTCGGTGCTCATCGGCTTGTGCCGGTCGAACGTGACGACGTCGAGGGGCTCGTTGTCGACGATCGGCTTGTCGTTCCGGTCGAGGATGCGGCCCCGCAGCGCAGGCTCGTAGACGACGCGGATGCGGTTGCTCGATGCGGCGGCCGCGTAGTTGCTGTCCGACGCGACCTGGAGGAACCAGAGCCGCGCGAAGAGGGCGCTGAAGAGGAACATGATGATGACGCCGATGACGGTGAGCCGCAGACGGCTGCCTTCGATCACGACGCGCTCCGCCCCGTAGCGACCTGCCGAGTGGGCCACCATGTTGGTCGACCCGACCCGCGACCCGAGACCACCCCCGGCTGACCAGCGGTTTCGTCCCGCGCGGGAACGGTGAACCCGAGCGCTGCCCCGCCCACCGCGCTACCGGTCCGCCCAGCCACGCCCAGCCCATCGCCGCTGAGGCCAGCCGCCCTCGGGGCTCGGCTCCCGGCTCGCCCATCGCGCGACCGGGAAGATCACGAACGCGAGCAGCGCGTCGTAGACGCTCGCCAAGAGGATGACCCGCGCGCTCCAGAGAGCGAGAAGCTGGTCGTGGCCCGCCAGCGCGCTCACGCCGACGAACAGGACGCCGCCCGCGAGCCCGCCCAGAGCGCCCATGATCGGCGCGACCCAGCGCGACGAGCGGACGAGCGCGCCCTGCACGACACCGACGCCGTACCCGACGAGCGAGAACGAGAGCGCCGACACGCCGAGGGGCGTGTTCAAGAACAGGTCGATCGCCAAGCCGGTCGCGAACCCGAACGCGGCACCGCGCTCCGGGCCCTGGTAGTACGCGATCCCCACCGTCAGGACGAGGCCGAGATCGGGCATGACGCCGAAGATGCGGAGCCCGGCGGAAAACAGCGTCGTCTGGAGCACGACGACCGCCAGGATGAGCAGCGCGAATCGGAGTCGCGACAGCCAGCTCACCGCGGGCCCTGCCGGACGTGCGTCAATTGCCCGAACCGCCCGAGGAGGGCCGCAGCACCTTCACGTAGTCGAGGCGGGAGAAGTCGACGAGCGGCTTGACGAGGATGTCCTGCTGGAGGTCGCCGCGGGTCTTCGTGATGTTGCTGACGGTCCCCACGGGGATCGCGGCCGGGAACGGGCTGTTCTGTTGCCCGGACGTGTAGACGATCTCACCCTTGGTGACCTCGGCGTTGGGATCGACGAATTCGAGGCGCACGGTCCCACTGTCGCCGCGCCCTTTCGCGACACCGCTCGTACCGCTCCCTTCCACTTTCACGCCGACACCCGACTCCGGGTCCTTGAGCAGGAGCACGGTGGCTCGGTCGCGAGACACCTCGCGCACCCGGCCCACGAGCCCGGCGCCGGTCACGACCGGCATGTCGACACTCACCCCGTCGTTCGAGCCCTTGCCGATCTGCACCGTGAACTCGAAGTTGCTCGGCGCGCCCTCCACCACGGGCGCGGCGATCGAGTCGGCATCCTCCACGAACGGCAGGTCGAGCAGCTTCTTGAGCTCCTTGTTCTCCTCCGTCGCGGCGCGCGCTCGCGCTCCCTGGCCGCGCGCGTCGTCCAGCTGGCGCTTCAGGCGCGAGTTCTCGTCCTTGAGCGACGCTGCGCTCGTGACGCCGTCGATCCAGTCCCCGACCGGCGAGAACACCGTGTCGACCACGCCCGCGATCGGACTGACGACGTCGTGTGCGCCGCCACGCAGCGCGGAGATCGGTCCCGATTCGCGTACGTCGAGCGTGATGAGCGTGATCGCGGTCAACAGGATCAGCGCGAGGACCGTCCGGCGTCGGTTTCCACGCTGGTACACGACCACTGGCTCGCTCGCTCCCTCGCTCGCATTCCGTTCCGGTCTTCAGACGACGACCCGTCGCCGCCTCGGGCGAGCGCCCGCCCCATGTCGCTCAGTCGTGCTGCGACGCGAGCAGAACAGCCTTGAGCGCGTCGAACTCTTCGAGGCATTGCCCCGACCCGAGCACGACGGTGTACAGCGGATTCTTCGCCCGGCGTACGGGCATGCCAGTCTCGTTCGCGAGCCGCGCGTCGAGCCCGTGCAGCATCGAGCCACCGCCGGTGATGACGATGCCCTTCTCCATCATGTCGGCAGCGAGCTCGGGCGGCGTGCGATCGAGCGTGTACTTGATCGTGTCGCAGATCGCCTGCACGGGCTCGTCGATTGCCTCGCGCAGCTCGCCGGTGGACACGACGATCGTCTTCGGCAGGCCGGTGACGAGGTCACGCCCGCGGACCTCGGCGTACAGCTCTTCCTTGAGCGGCCATGCGCTCGCGAGCTGCGTCTTGACGTCCTCGGCCGTCCGCTCTCCGAGCGCGAGCGAATACTCCTTCTTGCAGAAGTTGATGAGCGCCTCGTCGATCTCGTCGCCCGCGACGCGTACCGACTCACTGGCGACGATGCCGCCGAGCGAGATGACTGCGACCTCGGTCGTGCCGCCGCCGATGTCGACGACCATGTTGCCGCTCGGCTCGTGGACCGGCAGCCCGGCGCCGATGGCGGCAGCCATGGGCTCCTCGATGATGTACGCCGGCTTCCGCGCCCCCGCGTACTCGGCCGCCTCTTGGACGGCGCGCTGCTCGACGCCGGTGATCCCGGACGGGACGCAGATCACCATCCGGGGCTTGGCCCACCGGCGCTGGTGAACCCGCTGGATGAAGTAGCGGAGCATCTTCTCGCAGATGTCGAAGTCGGCGATCACGCCGTCCTTCAGGGGACGAATCGCCTGGATGTGGGTCGGGGTGCGCCCGACCATCCGCTTCGCCTCCATGCCCACCGCCAGCGGCCGGTTGTCCTTGGTGTTGACCGCGACGACCGACGGCTCGTTCAGCACGATTCCCTTGCCGCGCACGTAGACGACGGTGTTCGCGGTGCCGAGGTCGACAGCCATGTCGTTGCCGACGACGGAGGACAGCCACGGTCGGGTCACCTGGTGAACGGCTCCTGGCGCTGGGAAGCGACCAGGGTATGAGGTGCCCCTGAGCGGGTCCAGCCCGCGCGGCGGACGGCGGCTTTGCCGACCGTCGCCGCAGAGCCGGAGCCTGCGACGGCGCCAATAAGTGATTTCGGGTGCATCGGACGCGGAGCGCGCGCGACGACGAGTGCGGTGTCCCCGCCCGCAGCACACGACCCCAAGGAGACAGCGACGATGGTCGTCAGGCTACCGGCACGCGCCCGGCCCAGCGGGTCACACCAGATCGGGGAAGAACAGCGCGATCTCCCGCTCGGCCGAGTCGGGTCCGTCTGAGCCGTGCACGAGGTTCTCGGTGGTCTCGAGAGCGAGATCGCCGCGGATCGTTCCGGGTGCCGCCTCACGCGGGTTGGTCGCGCCCATCACCGTCCGCACGACCTGCCACGTGTCGGGTCCGCCCTCGACGACCATCGCGACGAGTGGGCCGCGCGTGATGAAGCCGACGAGGTCCTCGAAGAACGGCTTGCCGTCGTGCTCGGCGTAGTGGACCCTCGCGAGCTCGATGTCGATGTGGCGCAGGTCCATGGCGACGATCGTCAATCCACGACGCTCGAGGCGCCCGACGATCTCGCCGACGAGGCCGCGCTCGACCGCGTCGGGCTTGCACAGGACGAGCGTGCGATCACTCATGGGCGGCCGACCCTACTCGCCGTGCACGAGCGCGTGGCGCGCGGCGCCGACCGTGTACAGCGAACCAGTGACCACGATCTGCTCGTCGACGCCCGTCACCGCGCGTGCTCGGCTCACGGCGTCCTCCACCGAGTCGAACGTCTCGATGCGCGCGGGGTCGACGCCGAGGTCGTCGGCGGCGGTCGCCACGACGTCGGGGTCGAGCGCACGAGGGCTGGGTGGCCGGCAGCAGAGGACGCGCGCCGACCGCTTCGCGTCGAGCGCCTCGAGCATCTCGTGAGGCTCCTTCTCGCGCAGCAGGCCGATGACGAGCGTGCGCGGTGTCTCGGGGAACTCGTCGGCGAGGGCGGCGCGCAGTGCCTGCGCGCCGGCGACGTTGTGCGCCCCGTCGAGGAGCACGAGCGGCTGGTGCCCGAGCACCTCGAGCCGTCCCGGCGACCGCACGGCGGCGAACGCCTCCGTCACGACGTCGTGAGCGAGGGGCCGTTCGAGGAAGCACTCGGCGGCAGTGAGCGCGGCGGCGGCGTTGTCGGCTTGGTATGCCCCGTGGAGCGGGAGGAACACCCCGTCGTACCTCGCATCTGGTGTGAACAGGTCGACGACGCGCCCCGCGTGGGCGACGTGATTCCCGGTCACCCCGAAGTCGCCGCCGCGCGTCAACACCTGCGCTGCGCCGCGGTCGAGGAACGTGGGCACGAGGGCGGGGTCGGTCTCTCCGAGCACGAGGGTCGAGCCCGGCTTCACGATGCCGGCTTTGTCGGCCGCGATCTGCTCGCGCGTCGGGCCGAGGTACTCGACGTGGTCGATGCTCACGTTCGTGATGACGGCCACACGACCGTCGACGACGTTCGTCGCGTCCCACGTCCCGCCCACGCCGACCTCGACCACGGCGACGTCGACTGCCTCGTCCGAGAACCAGGTGAACGCGGCCGCGGTGAGGATCTCGAAGTAGCTCGGCCGGTCGGGCAGGTGCTCCTCGATGACGGCGATACGCGAGAGCAGCTCGGCCAGCGTCGCGTCGTCGACGGGCTCGCCGTTCCACACGATGCGCTCGTTGACCTCCTCGAGGTGCGGGCTCGTATAGGTGCCGACGGAAATACCCGACGCCTCGAGCAGCGCCGAAGACATCCGCGCGGCGGACGTCTTGCCGTTCGTGCCCGTGAGGTGGATCTCCGGGTACGACGCCTGCGGCGAGCCGAGTAGCCGGACGAGCGCCTCGATGCGCTCGAGCGTCGGCGCTGCGCGCCGGTCCGTGCCCGGGGGAAGCCCCGTCGACTCGAGGTTGACGTGGGCGTCGAGCCACGACCGCGCCGCGCTGATGTCCAACTCAGGCCGCGTCCTCGGCGAGATCGACCTCGACCGCGAACTCTTCGGCCTGCAGGAGCTCCAGCGCACCTTGGACGCGGCCGGCCTGGCGCACATCCTCCAGCGCGGACTCGAGCGCGTGCAGCCGCTCCGGCGTATCGCGCACGACGGCGAGCTCGACCTCGGCGCGCAACGACTTCTGCTTCGAGGTCTTCGCCTTGCGGATCTCGCCGAGCACGTCGGCCGCAACCTCGTAGATGGCGCGGTCCGCCTCGGCTCCCTCGGTGATCGCCCCGAGCTCCTTCGCGTCGGGCCAGGGCGCGCGGTGGACCGAGCCTTCTTGCCACCACGACCACACCTCCTCGGTGACGAAGGGGAGGTGCGGGGCGAAGAGGCGCAACAAGGCGGAGAGGGCGAGCTCGAGTGCCCTTCGTGCCGACCCCGCGCCGCGCTCGCCGGCCGCGCCGTACGCGCGCTGCTTCACGAGCTCGAGGTAGTTGTCGCAGAAGTCCCAGAAGAACCGCTCGGTCGCGTCGAGAGCGCGGGCGTAGTCGTAGCTCTCGAACGCGCTCGACGCGTCGACGATCAAGCCGCGCACCTTGTGCAGCAGCGATCGGTCGAGCGGCTCGGTGACCTCACCGGGTGGAGCGCTCCCGATCGAGGATCCAGCCGTTGATCGTCGTGTCGCCCCACGGCAGCGTCCCGTGCTCGAAGTGAGAGCGCAGCAGCGTGGCAAACAGCCACGTCCGGATGATCTCGCCGCCCTGGGGGCGGAGGTCCATCGGGAACGTGCGGGAGAACAGGTCGGGGTCGTCCTCCCAGCGGGTGGCGATCTGCGGTGTGAGCGACGACGTCGCCCATGTGTCCATCACGTCGGGGTCGCCGAGGAACCCGCCCGGCTTCCCGCGCTGGTCGTCGTCGTAGCCGTCGGGCACGTCGTTCGACGGGTCGACGGGCAGCTGGTCCTCTCTCGCGAGAAGCGGCTGGGCGTAGTCGACGTCGCCGTCGTCGCCGACCGGGTACCAGACGGGGAACGGCACGCCGAAGAACCGCTGCCGACTGACGAGCCAGTCGGTGTTGAGGCCTTCCACCCAGCTCTCGTAGCGCGCTCGCATGTGCGGCGGGTGCCAGTGCAGCTCCCGGCCGCGCGCGAGCAGCACGGCGCGTAGCTCCGGGTCGTCGGCACCGTTCCGGATGTACCACTGGCGGGTCGTGACGATCTCGAGCGGGCGCGAGCCGCGCTCGTAGAACTTCACCGGGTGCGTGATCGGCGCGGGCTCTCCTTCGAGCCGGCCCGCCTCGCTCAGAAGGTCGACGACGCGCGCCCTCGCCTGTTTGACGGTCTTCCCGCCCAGCTCGCGGTAGCGCGCCTCGGCCTGGGGGTCGCTCGCGTCCCAGTCAGGGGGGTCGGGAGCCAGCCGGCCGTCGCGGCCCATCACGCTCCGGGTCGGCAGGCGCAGCTCACGCCACCAGACGACGTCGGTCACGTCGCCGAACGTGCAGATCATCGCGATGCCGGTCCCCTTCTCGGGGTCCGCCAGGTGGTGGGCGACCACGGGCACCCGCACACCGAACAGGGGGGTGGTCACCTCGCCGCCGAAGCGGTCGCGGAATCGCGAGTCGTCGGGATGTGCGACGAGCGCGACGCACGCGGGGATCAGCTCGGGCCGGGTCGTCTCGATGATGATGTCGGCTGCACCGTCGACACCGCCGAAGCGGACGCGGTGCGTCGAGCCGGGCTGCTCCCTGTCCTCGAGCTCGGCCTGCGCGACCGCGGTGCGGTCGTCGACGTCCCAGAGCGTGGGCGCCTCGGCCTGGTACGCCTCACCCCGGGCGAGGTTGCGCAGGAACGCACGCTGGGACACGCGTTGCGCGCCTTCGCCGATCGTCGTGTAGATGAACGACCAGTCGACCGACAGCCCGAGCCGGCGCCACACGTCCTCGAACACCTCCTCGTCGATGTCGGTGAGGCGCTCGCAGAGCTCGACGAAGTTGGGCCGGGAGACGGGTACGGCGTCCTTCCCGGGCTTGTCCGGCGGCGTGAAGTCAGGGTCGTACGGCAGGGACGGGTCGCAGCGCACGCCGTAGTAGTTCTGCACGCGCCGCTCGGTGGCGAGGCCGTTGTCGTCCCACCCCATCGGGTAGAAGACCTCGTCGCCCCGCATCCGCCGGTATCGGACGATGGAATCGGCCTGCACGTACCCGAACGCGTTCCCCACGTGGAGCGACCCGCTCACCGTCGGCGGCGGCGTGTCGATCGAGTAGATCTCGTCCCGGGGCTTCGTCCGGTCGAACCGGTAGGTGCCGTCGGCCTCCCACCGCTCGCTCCAGCGCGATTCGATCCCGTCGAGGCTCGGCTTCTCCGGGACGCCCGTCATCCCTGCAGTCTACGAACGATGGGTATCTGAGCGACGCCTGGCGTCGTTCAAATACGCATCGGGGTCAGGCGGTGCGGCGTGTGCCCGTCTCGGTGGTGACGAGGGTCGGGGTGACCCGCTCGAGAACGACCGTGCGATCGATCACGCACTGCGCGATGTCGGAGCGGCTCGGCAGGTCGTACATCACCTCGAGCAGCACCTCCTCGAGGATCGCCCGCAGGCCGCGGGCGCCCGTGCCCCGTTTCAGCGCCTCCTCGCCGACCGCCTCGAGGGCGTCGTCGGCGAACACGAGGTCGACGTCGTCGAACTGGAAGAACTTCTGGTATTGCTTCAGCAGCGCGTTCTTCGGCTCGACGAGGATGCGAATCAACGCGTCCTGATCGAGGCTGTGCACGGCGCCGATCACCGGGAGCCGGCCGACGAACTCGGGGATCAAGCCGAATTTCAGCAGGTCCTCGGGGAGCACCCCTGCGAGGATCGACCCGAGGTCCTTCTCCTCCGCCTTGCGGATGTCGGCACCGAACCCGACGCCGTGGTTCCCGATGCGGCTCTCGATGATCTTGTCGATGCCGGCGAACGCCCCGCCGCAGATGAACAGGATGTTCGTCGTGTCGATCTGGATGAATTCCTGGTGCGGGTGCTTGCGCCCACCCTGCGGCGGCACCGACGCCGTCGTCCCCTCGAGGATCTTCAGCAGCGCCTGCTGCACGCCCTCACCCGACACGTCACGGGTGATCGAGGGGTTCTCCGCCTTGCGCGCGATCTTGTCGATCTCGTCGATGTAGATGATGCCCGTCTCGGCCTTCTTGACGTCGTAGTCCGCGGCCTGGATGAGCTTGAGCAAGATGTTCTCGACGTCCTCGCCGACGTATCCCGCTTCAGTCAGCGCCGTCGCGTCCGCGATCGCGAACGGGACCTTGAGCAGGCGGGCCAGCGTCTGCGCGAGCAGCGTCTTGCCGCACCCGGTCGGGCCGATGAGCATGATGTTGCTCTTCTGCAGCTCGACGTCGGGGTCGCCGTACGCGCCGGCCTGCACACGCTTGTAATGGTTGTAGACCGCGACCGAGAGGATCTTCTTGGCCTGGTCCTGCCCGATGACGTAGTCGTTGAGGTACTCGTAGATCTCGCGAGGCTTGGGGAGGTCGTCGAACTTGACCTCGCTGCTCTGCGAGAGCTCCTCCTCGATGATCTCGTTGCAGAGATCGATGCACTCGTCGCAGATGTACACGCCGGGACCCGCGATGAGCTTCTTGACCTGTTTCTGGCTCTTCCCGCAGAACGAGCACTTCAGCAGGTCTCCACCGTCACCGAACTTGGCCACGACGTCTCCTCGCTCCCCCCGCCTTGTCCCGCGACGTCCTAGCTCACGCCGGCGGCGGCGGCCACCGAGGCGAGCTCCCGGTTACTGATCACTTCGTCGACGATCCCGTACTCCTTCGCCTCGATCGCGCTCATGATGAAGTCGCGGTCGGTGTCGTGGGCGACCTTGTCGACGGGCTGGTTGGTGTGGTGCGCCATGATCTCGTCGAGCAGCTCGCGCATCCGGATGATCTCCTTGGCCTGGATCTCGATGTCAACGGCCTGACCGGACGCGCCGCCGTGCGGCTGGTGGATCAGGATGCGAGCGTGCGGCAGAGCGAAGCGCTTGCCCTTCGCTCCCGCGGTGAGCAACACCGCCGCGGCGGACGCGGCCTGCCCGACGCAGATCGTCTGCACGTCGGGCTTGATGTACTGCATCGTGTCGTAGATCGCGAACAGCGCCGTGATCTCGCCGCCCGGCGAGTTGACGTATACCGAGATGTCCTTGTCAGGATCTTCGCTCTCGAGGTGCAGAAGCTGGGCGATCATCAGGTTCGAGATCGTGTCGTCGATCGGCGTCCCGAGGAAGATGATCCGTTCCTTGAGCAGCCGCGAGTAGATGTCGAACGCGCGCTCGCCCCGGTTGGTCTGCTCGATGACGGTGGGGACGAGGTAGTTGCGGATGGGCTCGATCTCGCTCATGTCGCTCACGCCTTGGGCTCCTGTACTTCGCCGAGTGACTCCTCGACCTCGGGGGACCGGTCAGGTTCTTCGGAGGGCTCGTCGGGAGGGTTGATATCAACCGGGTTCCCGGCCCCGTCGACGACGTCGGCGTGGTCGACGAGGTGCCGGAGAGCCTTCCCTTTGGCGATGTCCGAGCGTACCGCCTCCACGATGCCCCTGCGTTCAAGATCGCGCCGAACCTTGTTCGGCTTCTCCTCGAGGCGCTCGGCCAGGCGTGCGATCTCCTCGTCGAGCTCGTCGTCGGTCGCGACGATGTCTTCCTGCGCGGCGACCGCACGCAGCGCCAGGTCGGCGCGCACGCCGCGCTCGGCGGCGACGCGCACCTGCTGGACGAACTCCTGTTGGTCCATCCCGGTCGCCTCGAGGTACTGAGGGATCGTGACCCCCTGCGCCTCGAGGCGGTGCGCGATGTCGTGCAGGCGCTGCTCCATCTCCTGTTGCACGAGCGCGTCCGAGAGGTCGATCGTCACGAGCTCGCTGGCGGCGTCGAGCACCTTGTCGCGCGCCGCCATCTGCACCTGCACGGTGTTGACGAGCTCGAGTCGCTTGCGGATGTCGGCGCGCAGCTCGTCGACGGTCTCGAACTCGCTGACCTCCGATGCCCACTCGTCCGTCACGTCCGGCAGAACCTTGCGTTTCGTCTCTTTCACGAGCACCTGGAAGGCGACGTCCTCGCCGGCCTGCTCCCCGAAGCGCTCGGGCAGCGCGTCGTTGAACTTCAGGATGTCTCCGGGGCGCTTGCCGGTGAGCTCGGTGTCGAGCTTCGGGACGAGCATCCCCGAACCGACCTCGTAGAGGTAATCCGTGGCGGTGAGCGCGTCGACGGCTTCGTCGTGGACGTAGCCCTTGATGTCGATCTGCGCGTAGTCGCCCTCGACGAGGGATCGCGACGAGTCCTCAAGGTCCGCGAAGCGATCCCGCAGCGCGTCGATCTGGGCGTCGACCGCGTCGTCGGCGACGGCCGTCGACGGAACCTCCACCCGCAGCTGCTCGTAGCCCTGCAGCTCGACGACCGGGCGCACCTCGACCACGGCGTCGAACTCGACGTCGCCGCTCTCCTCCCCCGCCGTGATGTCGATTTCGGGGGCGGCGACCGTGTCGAGCCGCTCGGACTCGACCGCGTCGGCGTAGTAGCCCGGGAGCGAGTCCTGGAGCGCCTGGTCGCGGCCGACGTCCGATCCGAGGCGCGCCTCGAGCAGACGGCGAGGAGCCTTGCCGGGGCGGAACCCCGGAATCTTGACCTCACCGGCGAGCTTGCGGAACGCGGCGTCGATGGCCCGCTCGAAGTCGGGGGCCGGGATCGACACGTGGAGCCGAACCTTGTTCTCGGCGAGCTCCTCGACCGAAGTCGTCACAGGGGACATGGGGAGAGCGAGTGTACAACGGCCCCTCGCGGGCTCTGTGCCTCTGAGAACGGGTCCGCGCTCCCCTACGCTGCGTTACGCATGCGCATCGACCGCGGGCTCACGCACGTGGCGCTCCCCGTCACCGACGTCGGGGCGAGCCTCGACTTCTACCGACGGTACGCGGAGCGGTACGCGGAGATGGACGTCGTGCACCGGCGGCGCGACGGCGACACCGGCAACGAGGTCGTGTGGGTGAGCGACCGCACCCGGCCGTTCGTGATCGTGCTCATCGAGCAGGATCCGTCGAGCGGGAGCCTCACAGGGTTCTCACACCTCGGCGTCGGGTGCGAAAGCCGGGCCGAGGTCGATCGCCGATGCCGGCTCGCCCGGGGCGAGGGCCGCACTGTGCTCGGGCCGCTCGACTCGGGCCCTCCCGTCGGCTACTGGGGATTCATCGCCGACCCCGACGGCAACAACCTCGAGCTGTCGCACGGGCAGGAGGTCGGCCTCACGGTGGAGGAGGCTGGTCGGCGCTCGCCGGCGGGGTGACGGGGAGGACGACCCGGAAGGTGGCGCCCGAACCGGGCGTGGTGTCGAGCTCGACCCGACCGCCGTGCGCCTCGACCAGCGCGGCGACCACCGCGAGCCCGAGCCCCGTCCCGCCCCGGTCGCGAGCGCGAGACGGGTCGGCGCGGTAGAAGCGCTCGAAGACCCGGGCCGCGTCCTCGGCGTCGAGCCCCGGCCCGTCGTCGGACACCTCGAGGACCGCGTCGCCGTCACGGGCAAGCACGCGCACGGTCGCGTGGGTACCGGGAGGCGTGTGAGTACGCACGTTGGCGAGGAGGTTGTCCAGCACCTCGCGCAGCGCCATGCGGTCGCCGGTGACCTC
>WNGA01005473.1_pt1 | contig 18334 bp, 16 predicted proteins | sample 5400061 | NCBI WGS metagenome assembly WNGA01 (sample SAMN13153366, study PRJNA577476) | soil metagenome | isolation source: 100 cm soil or saprolite under grassland replicate 2 | place: USA:California | collected 2016-06-15 | reverse complement strand
GGTACGCAGACCAACGGCTCGTTGATACGCCCTGCGGCGTATTGCGGCGTCGTCGGCTTCAAGCCGACGGTGGACGTGCTTTCATTCCAGGGCGTCAATGTGTTCAGCCCGACGCTCGACACGCTCGGCGTGCTTGCGCGCACCGTCGCCGACTGCGCGCTCCTGGCTTCGTGCCTCGCCGATTCCGGCGGCATCCCAAGCCAGACGCAACCGATCGGACGAGCTCCTCGGCTCGCACTGCTCGCCGCTTTCCCCTGGATTGCGACCAGTATCGAGCAGGACCGGGCGATGCAGGCTGCGCTCGCGACATTGCGCGATTCGCGCGCCGTCGTTACCCAAGTGGAGCTCGCCGAAGCCTGGCACGATGCGCAGCGCGTGCACCGCATGATCATGCTCTACGAGGCGGCGCAGCAGATGCGCGACCTGCAGGCGCGCGAGCGAGAGCACATCTCGGCGGAGCTCAACGCCGCGCTCGACGAGGGACGGGAATTCGGCGACGGAGCCTATCACGCCGCGCTCGCGCGGCGCGACACGCTCATCGCTGCTGTAACGGAGTGGCTGGCGCCCTTCGACGCGATTGCCGCGCCGCCCGCGCCGGCGTCGGCGCCCGGGGACCTCACTCAGACCGGGGACCCGTCGTGTTGCACGCTGTGGTCGCTGCTCGGATTTCCGGCCGTCACCATCCCGACCGCGGTGGCGGACAACGGATTGCCGCTTGGCCTGCAGCTCGCCGCGACCCCCGGTAGAGACGAGCGGCTGCTGGCGGTCGCGCAGTGGTGTGAAGCGCGATTGCCGTTCAAGGGTCTTCTGTGAGCTGGCCTGGGTCCCTCACCCCTAACCCCTCTCCCGCGGGGAGAGGGGAACGAATGGAGCGCGCTGCGCGCGCGTTTTCGGATTGAAGCGCGCCAAGCAGCATGCGCCGCCCCGGCCGCGCAATCCGGTTGCGCGTTCGCCTCTGCTCGGCAAAGGGGGAGCGCACGGCAAGTCGACGGCGGCGAAGCGGCGGCAGGCCAAGGTCGCGCTGCAGAAAGAGTTGCGCGAGCCCGACTGATGACCCTCTCGCGCCGCGATCTCGAGGAGGGGCGCATGCGCGCCCTCTACGCGGAGGCTGTCGACGGCCGCCACGCCCTCACCGACGAAGAGCTCGCGGTATCCCTTGCGGTGACCTTGAAATCCAAGCCCGCAGGGTCGGACTGGTGGGTTTTCGCATACGGGTCGCTGCTGTGGAATCCGCTGTTTCCATTCGAGGATGCGCGCCCGGCGACCCTCTCCGGCCGGCGGCGCCGGTTCTGCCTCTGGTCGCTTGCCTCGCGCGGAACGGCGAACCAGCCGGGACTGGTGCTCGGCCTGGATCGCGGCGGTTCCTGTCAGGGCGTCGTCTACCAGCTGCCGGCGCGCTCCGCGAACGCCGAGCTGGCGCTTTTGTGGCGCAGGGAAATGGTGCTCGGCGCGTATCTTCCGCTCTGGGTCACGGTGCGCTGCGACCGCAAGCCCCGGGTCGCGCTCGCTTTCGTCGTCGATCGTGCGCATCGGCAATACACGGGCAATCTCACCCTCGGAGAACAGGCGGATGTCCTGGCCACTGCAGCGGGCGCGTTCGGTTCGTCGGCCGATTACCTCGAGCGGGCTCGCGTCGCGCTGGTGACGCACGGGATCGTTGACCCTTATCTCGAGCGGCTCGCAGCACTGGTCGCGCGGCGACGGTGCACCGTGCAACCGCCCGTTTCGGAGGTAGACGCTTAGTGATTGGTTGACCGGTTGAGATTCGTGGCCCGGGTTCGTAGCCTGGGTTGAAATTCGTAGCCCGGGTTGAGCGAGGCGAAGCCCGGGATGACGCCGGTTCACAACGCTGCCCCGGGCATCGCGCTTCGCGCGTAGCCTGGGCTGAGCCGCAGGCGAAGCCCGGGGCGCCGCCGGATTCTCCTGTTGCTCCCGGGCATCGCGCTTCGCGCTCAGCCCGGGCTACAGCGCTCAGCCCGGGCTACAACGCTATGTGGCGGCCACCATCGACATTGATCGTCTCGCCGGTGACATAGGTCGCTTCCGCAAGCAGAAAGTGCACCGCCTTCGCGATGTCCTCCGGCGTGCCCTCGCGCCGCAACGGCGTGTGCGAGATGATCCGCTGGCGCGACAGCTCGTCGAACGCTTCGTCGTCGGGCCACAGAATCGGCCCGGGCGCGACCGCATTGACGCGCACCTCGGGCGCAAGCTCGCGCGCCAGCGAGCGAGTAAGCCCCACCAGCCCCGCCTTGGCGACGCTGTAGAGAACGTAGTTCTTGAGCGGCCGCTCGGCGTGAATGTCGGTGATGTTGACGATCGCGCCCTGCGTTTTCTTGAGCGCCGGCGCCGCGGCCTGGGCGATGAACAGGGGTGCGCGGAGATCGGCGCCAATCAGGTTCTCCCAATCCTCGGCAGCGATCTCGCCGATCGGCGTCTGATAGAAGGTCGCCGCGTTGTTGACCAACGCGTCGAGACGGCCGAAGATTTGCACCGTCTGATCGACCAGCGACGGCAACTTGCCGAGATCGAGCAGATCGGCCTGGATCAGCGCGACCGAATCCTTGCGCTGGTGATTGAGCTCCGCTTGCAACAGCCGCGCTTCGCCTGCGGAAGCGCGATAATGCAGCATGAGATTCGCGCCGGCCGCATGCAGCCGGCGGCAGATGGCGGCACCGACGCGCTTGGCTCCTCCCGTGACCAACACGACTTTGCCCTGCACGCGGGGCTCCGGCTACACTCTGTTCGACCTGCCAATCTAGCACATCGATGTCGCCGGCTCCACCCGATCCACGCTTGAGCGGCTTGCCGTCGCCGTCCGACGCGGAGCGTGCGCATTGCGCTCGCGTCGTCGCGCACCTGGTGCACGCGATCGCCGACCAGGAGGGTTGGATTTCCTTCGCCGACTACATGAATGCGGCGCTCTACGCGCCTGGTCTCGGCTATTATGCTGCCGGCGCGCAGAAGTTCGGCGCTGGCGGCGATTTTGTCACCGCACCGGAGTTGACGCCGTTGTTCGGACGCACGCTGGCCGTCCAGCTCTCACAGGTGCTCGCGCAGGTTCCCGACGGCGAGATTCTAGAGATCGGTCCGGGCAGCGGACGCCTTGCGGCCGACGTGCTGACGGCGCTCGCGGAGCAGGGCTCGCTGCCGTCACGCTATCTATTGCTCGAAGTGAGCCCCGATCTGCGCGAGCGGCAACGCGAGCGCTTGGCTGCGCAAGTCGGCGATCTGATGCCGCGCGTGCAGTGGATCGACGTGCTACCCGAGCGCTGGCAGGGAGCTGTCGTCGCCAACGAAGTGCTCGATGCCGTCCCGGCGCACCTGGTTGCGCGGCGCGACGGCCAATGGTTCGAGCGCGGGGTCAGCCTTGACGCGAGCGCGCATCTCGCCTTCGCCGATCGTCCGCTCACGGTGGGAATGTTGCGCCGGATGGCGGAGTCGCGATTTCCCGATGACGGCGATTATGCATCGGAGATAAACCCGACGGCCGAGGCACTGGTGACGGGCATCGCCGAGCGCTGCGTGCGCGGGGCCATGCTGCTCATCGATTACGGCTTTCCCGCGGCCGAGTATTACCACCCGCAGCGCGACGGCGGTACCTTGATGGCGCATTACCGCCACCGCGCGCTCGACGATCCGTTCTGCTATCCCGGCTTGATCGACATGTCCGCGCACGTCGATTTCAGCGCCATGGCGCGCGCGGGCGTTGCCGCTGGCATGACCGTTGCCGGCTTCGCCACGCAGGCGCATTTCCTCGTCAACTGCGGCGTCCTCGATGTGCTCGCGCGCTGTGGCGAGCCGCAATCGGCCGCGTATCTGCGCGCTGCGAACGCGGTCCAGAAGCTGACCTCGCCGGCGGAGATGGGCGAGTTGTTCAAGATGCTGGCGTTCACGCGCGGCGTCAACGTCGACCTCGTGGGCTTTCGCGAGGGCGAACGCAGGCACCGGCTGTAGCGTTATAGTCGCGCGCCCGCCGGAGGTGCCGGAGGAGAGCCGCAGCGGACTCGTGAAACACGCACGGCCAATGGTAGGATTTTGCTACGGCTCATTTGCATCGGTGAAGGCGCGCGGATCGTCGCTGGGTTCGATATGAGTGATGACGCTGGCAGAAGGCAAGCCGTCGATGATCTCGCGCTCGATGATCTCCGCAAGTTCGTGCGCCATCCTGACCGTCCAAGTCGGCGGCACGAGCACATGCAGACTGACGAAAGCTCGTTGGCCGGATTGGCGTGTTCTAAGGGCGTGAAAGGCGACTTTCTCCGAACGGTACCGATCCAGAACCTGCTTTATAGCCGCTTCATCCCTAGGCCCGAGCGCTTGGTCAAGTAAGCCGGAGGCGGAACGCTGGAGCAATCGCCAACCGGTGAACACGATATATACGGCTACTCCCAGCGCAACGAGCGAGTCCAGCCACTGAATGCCCGTGATCGCCACGATCACAAAGCCTGTGAGTACCCCAACCGATGTCCAGACGTCGGTCAGCAGGTGTTTCGCATCGGCCTCCAACGTGATCGATCGGTGGAGCCGCGCGCCTTTCAACATCCAGACGGCCACCCCAAAATTGATTGCCGATGCAACGCCTGAAAGGAGCGGCCCTGCGAGCCCGACGGTCAGGGACGCGGGATGCAGCAGGCGCTCTATCGCCGCATAGGCGATCGCCGCTGCGGCGACAATGATGAGAGCTCCTTCGAAGCCCGATGAGAAGTACTGCGCCTTGGCCTGTCCGAACGGGTAGCGTTCGTCGGGAGGACGTGCGGCGGCAATCAGTGCCCAAAGTCCACCCAGCGCAGCCGCCAGGTTCACCAGCGCTTCGATCGCGTCGGATAACAGACCCACCGACTGCGTAAGAGCATAGGCGCCAAACTTGAGGCCGATCGTGGCGATCGCGGCTGCGATCGACGCGCCAATGTACGCCAATGGCGGTTGCGGGTTCACACGCACTTCGACTTTGATCGCGGCAGTCTCACCTTACACTGAAGAGAGGCGACGATCGTGATCTAGATCAAGCGACCGCGCCCGTGCCGCACCCGTTGGAGTTCGACGGCTCCACAAGCCGAGCCGATACCCGATTGCCAAGAGAACTGCCCGCGTCGTCTCGGGTCGCCTGGTAGCGGCCTTGATCTGGCTCAAGGCCGCTGCCAGCGTCCGCTGGCATCATGCCGGCATGGCAACCCCGCACGCCGCGCCGCATGGGTCCGCTGCAGGCGTGTCGTTCGATCCGGCGCTGATCCGCAAATACGACGGCTTCGGGCCGAGGTACACGTCATATCCCACCGCCGATCGCTTCACGGAGGCATTTACCGCTGGACAGTACGTCGACGCGCTGCTCGCGCGTATTTCTAGCGGCCCGACGCGGCCGCTGTCGTTGTACGTGCATCTGCCATTCTGTGACACGATCTGCTATTACTGCGCGTGCAACAAGGTCGTCACCAAGGACCATGGCCGCTCCGCAAAATACATACGCTATCTCGCCAGAGAGGTCGCAATCGTGTCGGGGCTCGTCGATTCGGCGTCTCCCGTGACACAGTTGCACTTGGGCGGCGGCACGCCGACGTTTCTTTCGGCCGAGGAAATGAAATTGCTATGGCGTGCGTTGCACGACCACTTCGCGTTTACGCCTGACGCCGAATGCTCGATCGAAATCGACCCCCGCAAGGTAAATATCGAGATGGTTGAGCTTCTTTCCGAGCTTGGCTTCAATCGGATGAGCATCGGCGTACAGGATTTCGACCCGGCCGTCCAGCAGGCGGTGAACCGCATCCAATCGGAAGCGGAGACTCGATTCGTACTCGACGCCGCGCGTGCGAACGGATTCCGTTCCCTCAACGTCGACTTGATCTACGGCCTGCCCCGACAGACGATGGCCGGGTTCGGCGTAACGCTCGACAGGGTCATCGCCTGCACGCCGGACAGGATCGCCCTGTACAGCTATGCGCACGTGCCACACCTGTTCAAGCCGCAGCGGCGGATCGGCGAAACGGAATTGCCCTCGGCGGATGCCAAGCTTGCCATCCTTGAGCTTGCCATCGAGAAGCTGACCGGTGCCGGCTATGTCTATATCGGCATGGATCATTTCGCGCGACCGGACGATGAACTTGCGGCTGCGCAGCGTGAGGGCAAGTTGCACCGCAATTTCCAGGGTTATTCGACGCACGCCGATTGCGATCTTTTGGCATTCGGTATTTCGGCGATCGGCAAGGTCGGCGCGACCTACAGCCAGAACCTGCGTACCCTCGACGATTACTACGCGCGCCTCGACGGCGATGCGCTGCCGTGTTTTCGCGGTTGGCGGCTTTCTGCCGACGACTTGCTGCGGCGCGAGGTGATCCACGCGCTCATGTGCCAGTTTACCGTGTCGTTTGAGCGCGTCGGGAATGAGCACGCCATCGCATTCCGCGATTACTTCGCAACCGAGCTCGAAGCGCTCGGACCATTGGCCGAGGACGGGTTGGTCGAAATCGTCTCGGACGCGATCCACGTCACGCCGCGCGGCCGGCTCCTGGTGCGCACGGTGGCAATGGTGTTCGACCGTTACCTGCACGAGCAGCGCGAGGCGGCGCGCTACTCGCGTATCATCTGATTCATCCGGAAAGAGGAGCGAATATGGAGGCGATCCGCATCATTCTGGACGAACACCGGGCGCTGGCGGCGGTCTTGCATGGAATGCTCTATCTTGTCCACGAGATCCGCGACCGGGGAACCAAGCCGGATTTCAACTTGTTCGGGGCAATGATCTATTACATCGATGCATTCCCCGAGCGCTTTCACCATCCGAAGGAAGATCAATATCTGTTCCGGCTCTTGCGCATCCGCCACCCGGAAGCCGCGCCGCTGCTTGACCGGCTGAAGACGGAGCACCGTGCTGGCGCCGAGAAGATTCGGACTCTCGAGCAGGCTCTGGCACGCTACCAACAGGGCGGCGCGCCCGAATTCTCTAACTTCATGACGGCCGTGGAATCTTATGCGGAATTCCACTGGGATCATATGCGCGCCGAGGAAAACGAGGTTCTGCCGCTGGCCGAGAAGCATCTTTCCGCCGGCGATTGGGAGGCGATCGACGCGGCATTTCTGGGCCACACCGACCCGTTACTCGGCGCGGAGGAAGGGGCCAAATACGACGCGCTGTTCACCCGCATCGCCAATCTGGCGCCGCCGCCGATCGGCATAGGACCCGCACGCTAACCACGCCGGCGCGACGGGCGTCGGGAGCATCGGAGAGGGGAGCAGAATCGCGCCATGCAAGTTTTCAAGGCGGACATCGCTATTGTCGGCGCGGGCGGCGCAGGACTGCGGGCGGCCATCGCTGCGGCCGAAGCCGATCCATCGCTGACCGTAGCCCTGATCTCCAAGGTCTATCCGATGCGCAGCCACACCGTCGCGGCCGAGGGCGGATCGGCCGGCGTGGTGCAGTCACACGACAGCCTGCAGCATCATTTCGACGACACCGTCGCCGGCGGCGACTGGCTGTGCGAGCAGGACGTCGTCGACTATTTCGTCGCCCATTGCACCGAAGAGATGGTGCAACTCGAGCACTGGGGCTGCCCGTGGAGCCGCAAGGACGACGGCCACGTCAACGTGCGTGCTTTCGGCGGCATGAAGATCGAGCGCACGTGGTTCGCCGCCGACAAGACCGGCTTCCACATGCTGCACACCTTGTTCCAGACCTCGATCAAATTTCCTTCGATCAAACGCTTCGATGAATACTTCTGCTGCGAGCTGATCGTCGAGGACGGCCGTTGTCAGGGCGTGCTCGCCATCGAGATCGGCACCGGGGAGTTCACGCTGATCGAGGCAAAAGCAGTCGTCATCGCGACGGGTGGCGTGGGCCGCGTTTTCCGCCAGAACACCAACGGCGGCATCGTGACCGGAGACGGCATGGCGCTTGCGTACCGTCACGGCGTCCCGCTCCGCGACATGGAGTTCATCCAGTACCACCCGACCTGCCTGCCGGGGACGGGACTCCTGATGACCGAGGCCTGTCGTGGCGAAGGCGGTGTCATGGTCAACAAGGACGGTTATCGCTATCTGCAGGATTACGGTCTTGGACCTCCCGACCCCTGGCCGCGCAAGAAGGCGATGGAGCTCGGACCGCGCGATCGCTTAAGCCAGGCGTTCTGGCACGAAGAGCGGAAGGGCCGCACGATCGAGACTCCGCAGGGGCATGTCGTTCATCTCGATCTTCGTCATCTGGGCGAGAAAAAGCTGCACGAGCGCCTGCCGCAGATCTGCGAGATGGCCGAGGAATTTCTCGGCGTCGATCCCGTCCACGCGCCGATTCCGGTGCGTCCGGCCGTGCATTACACCATGGGCGGCATCCTCGCCGACATCAAGACCGCGTCGTCGCTGCCGGGTCTGTACTCGGCCGGCGAATGTTCCAGCGTGGGCATCCACGGCGCGAATCGGCTGGGGTCTAACTCGCTCGCCGAGCTGTGCGTGTTCGGCAAAGTCGCGGGAAGCGAGGCGGCGAACTTCGCCAGATCGGTCGCGATCAGCAACCCCCCCATGGTCAGAAAGGCGGCCGAAGCCGCACGGGCGCGCGCGTTGAGCCTCGTGACGCATTCGGGAACCGAGCGCATCGCCGTATTGCGCAATGAAATGGCGTTGAGCATGGAACGCGGCTGCGGCATCTATCGCCTCGGTGAGGACCTGCGGACGACCTGCGACAAGCTCGACGAGCTCAAGGCGCGCTACAGGAACGTCAACGTCGAGGACAAGTCGAGCGTCTGGAACACCGAATGGCTGCTCGCCATCGAGCTCGGGTTCCTGCTCGACGTCGCGCAGGCCATAGCGTATTCGGCGCTCAACCGCAAGGAGTCGCGCGGCTCGCACCAGCGTCTCGACGGCTTCGAGCAACGCGACGACGTCAATTACCTCAGGCACACGCTCGCCCATTATGCCGCGGACAGTCCGCCGCGCATCGACTACGGCGCGGTCGCGATCACCCGCTCCAAGCCGGGAACGCGCGCGTATGGCGCGGCGGGCGAGAAGGCCGAGCAGGAGCGAGAAAGCGAAGGGGCGGATAATGGCTGACGCCGAAAAAATCATCGAGATCGAAGTCCTGCGCTACCGCCCGGAGCAGGACAAGGAACCATTCTTCCAAAGCTACCAGGTGCCGTTCACCGACGACATGTCGGTGCTGCAGGGGCTGCAATTCATCAAGGATCAGCTCGACGGCACGCTTAGTTTCCGCTGGTCGTGCCGCATGGCGATCTGCGGCAGTTGCGGCGCGATGATCGACGGCATTCCCAAGCTGGGCTGCAAGACGTTCCTGCGCGACTACCATCCCCGCAAGCTGCGCGTCGAGCCGCTGGCGCATTTTCCGATCGAGCGCGACCTGGTCGTCGGCGTCGAGGATTTCATCGCCAAGCTCGAGCGCATCAAGCCGTACATCATGCCGAAGGAGCCGCGCACGCTCGCGGAAGGCGAATACCTGCAGACCCCGGCGCAGCTCGAGCAGTTCCTGCAGTTCAGCTCGTGCATCAACTGCATGCTTTGCTATGCGGCGTGCCCGCAATACGGACTCGATCCGCAGTTCATCGGGCCCGGCGTGCTCGCGCTGCTGCACCGCTACAACGCCGACTCGCGCGACGGTGCGCGCTCCGAGCGCATGGAGCTCGTGCACGCCGAGGAAGGCGTCTGGAGCTGCACCGCGGTGGGTTATTGCTCCGAGGTCTGCCCCAAGGGGGTCGACCCGGCCAATGCGGTCAATCAGAACAAGACCTCGAGCGCGATGGATTACTTCCTGCGCTTCGTGCTGCCCAGGGGAGCGAGCCGATGAGCGCGCGGCGGCCGTATGTACGCTCGATGGAGGGGTGGTGGCGGCGGAATCCCTTCTTCATCGTCTATATGATTCGCGAAGGCACCGCCGTGCTCGTCGTCGCGTACGCGGTCGTGCTGCTCTTCGGTGTGGTCCGCCTCGCGCAAGGCGAGGCCGCATACGAGGGCTGGCTCACTGCCTTGCAAAGCCCGTGGTCGTTGGTGTTCCACCTCGCCCTGTTGGTGAGCTTTATTTACCACACGTGGAGCTGGTTTTCGATCATGCCCAAAACGATGCCGATGATCCTGATCGGCGGCAAGAGGCTGCAGCCGGCCGTCATTACCGGCGTCGGCCTGGCCGTGTCCGCAGTCGCTTGCGCCGCATTGTTTCTCCTCGTGATGAAACTGGTGTCATGAAGCGCTCCAACGCTCCAGTCTTCTGGTCGCTTTTCGGCGCGGGCGGCATCCTTTCCGCGCTCGTCGGCCCCGCGCTCGTTTTCATTACGGGGATCGCGGCGCCGTCAGGCCTGCTCCTGCCCAGCGACGCGATGAGCTATCCGCACATGCTGGCGTTTGCCCAGCATTGGGCGGGCAAGGGACTCGTGTTTATCGTTATCAGTCTGTTCCTGTGGCATGGCGCGCATCGCATCTTTCACAGCCTCCACGATCTAGGCATTCCCACGGAGACCGGCGCCAAGCTCGCCTGCTACGGCTCGGCGTTGCTCGGCACGAGCGTCGCAGCCGTCGCCTTGTTAGCGCTGCAGTTCTGACAAGCGCGTGTGTTGCGTCGGCGCACAGGCGCCATTGTTGATCTCGGTCAAGAGCAGCTCGGACAGAGCTTGCAATGTGCTGCGGCGAATGCGAAAACTGGCGAGAGTTTGCTTGCATCCAAGCACGTTGCTTCAGGCGGGCTCGGCGGAGTCAGACGGAGGAGCATGTTTCAGATTCGCATTCACGGCCGTGGCGGGCAGGGCGTCGTGTCCGGCGCCGAAATGTTGTCCGTCGCCGCATTCATCGAGGGCCGTTACGCGCAGGCGTTTCCCAGCTTCGGCTCGGAGCGCATGGGCGCGCCGGTGATGGCGTTCTGCCGTATCGACGATAAGGAGATCCGACTGCGCGAGCCGGTCCTGGAGCCCGACGCGCTGATCATCCAGGACCCTACGCTGCTGCATCAGGTCGATCTCTTCCAGGGCCTGCACGCCGGCGGTTACATTCTGATCAACTCGACACGGAGCTTTCGGGAACTCGGGCTCGCCGAGTTCGTGTGCGGATTCGATGGTAGCCGCCTGCGCACCGTGCCTGCAACCGAGCTCGCGCTGAAGCACGTGGGAAGGCCGGTGCCCAACGCAGCGCTGCTCGGCGGGTTTGCGGCGATGAGCCGACGGATCAGTCTCGCTTCGGTGATCGCGGCGATCCGCGACAAGTTCCCGCCTGTTGTCGCCGACAAGAACGTTGCCGCTGCGACCGAAGCGCATGCGCTGGTCTGCCAAGCCATAGAGGAGGCTCATGCTTAAGCAGACCGAAGGTTCGCGCGCGATGGCTGAGGCGATCGCACTTTGCCGGCCCGAGGTGATCTGCGCCTACCCGATCACGCCGCAGACGCACATCGTCGAAGCACTGGGCGAGATGGTCAAGGCGGAAGAGCTGGTGCATTGCGAGTTCATCAACGTCGAATCGGAATTCGCCGCGATGTCGGTAGCTATCGGCGCATCTGCGACCGGTGCGCGTGCCTACACGGCAACGTCGAGCCAGGGGCTGTTGTTTATGGCCGAGGCGGTATACAACGCCGCGGGACTGGGGCTGCCGATCGTGATGACCATCGGCAATCGGGCGATCGGCGCGCCGATCAATATCTGGAACGATCACAGCGACAGCATGTCGATGCGCGACGCCGGGTGGATCCAGCTCTACGCCGAGACCAATCAGGAAGCAGTCGATCTGCACATCCATGCATTCCGGTTGGCCGAAGAGTTGTCGTGTCCGGTCATGGTATGCGTCGACGGCTTCATCCTCACCCACGCCTACGATCGCGTCGACGTGCCGGCGCAGACGGATGTCGACGCGTTCCTGCCGCCGTTCGAGCCGCGGCAGGTGCTCGATCCCGCGGAGCCGGTCACCATCGGCGCGATGGTTGGCCCCGAGGCTTTCACCGAGGTGCGCTATCTCGAACATCACAAGCAGTTGCGGGCGATCAAGCTGATCCCGAAGCTGTCCGCCGAGTTCAAGGCGCGGTTTGGCCGCGCATCGGGCGGACTGGTGAAGCGTTACCGCACCAGCGATGCGGAGACGATCGTCGTCGCACTGGGTTCGGTCAACGGCACGATCCAGGAAGTCGTCGACGAGATGCGCGATGCCGGCGTCAAGATCGGCTCGCTTTCGATCTGTTCGTTCCGGCCGTTTCCGCTTGCAGCGGTACGCGAAGCTTTGCATCACGCCAGGCGTGTCGTGGTGATCGAGAAGTGTTTGGCGGTCGGTCTGGGCGGGATCGTTTCGGACGGCGTGCGCAAGGCGCTGTCGGGTATCGTGCTCAAGGGCTACACGGTGATCGCGGGCTTGGGCGGCCGTGCGATCACGCGCTCGTCGCTTAGACAGTTGTTCGAGGATGCCGGCAACGACGAGCTCGAGCAAGTGACCTTCCTCGATCTGAACGCAGAAGTTATCCAGTACCAACTCGAGCGCGAAGCGCAGATGCGTCGCACCGGCCCGACCGCAGAAGCGATCCTGCGCCGGATGGGCACGGTTGCATCGCAGATTGGTTGAAGGTTTCGCGGGACCGCGGAGTCGCCATGGAAATGCAATCCGTCAAGTTTTACCAGACCGCCACGTTCACGGTCGGTAATCGGCTGCTCGCCGAAGACGAGCGCTCGGTGCAGGCGAACATGGAGCGCACCAATTCGCTCAACTCGGGGCACCGAGCGTGCCAGGGTTGCGGCGAGGCGCTCGGCGCGCGGTACGCGATCGACGCGGCGATGCGCGCGGCCGGCAACCAGGTGATCGCCGCGAACGCGACCGGCTGCCTTGAGGTATTTTCGACGCCGTACCCTGAGACATCGTGGCAGATTCCGTGGATCCACTCGCTGTTCGGCAACGCCGCGGCGGTGGCGTCGGGGATTGCTGCGGCGCTGCGGGTCAAGGGCAAACAGCATGTACGTGTCATCGCGCAGGGCGGCGACGGCGGCACCACCGATATCGGCTTCGGCTGTCTGTCCGGGATGTTCGAGCGCAACGACGACGTGCTCTACATCTGCTACGACAACGAAGCGTATATGAACACCGGCGTCCAGCGCTCCAGCGCGACGCCGCCTGCTGCGCGCACGGCGACGACCGCGGCTGTCGGCCGCGAGCCTGGCAACGTCTTCGGTACGGGCAAGAACGTGCCGCTGATCGCGATGGCGCACCAGATCCCGTATGTCGCGACGGCCAGCGTAGCCAACTTGCGCGATCTCGAGCGCAAGGTCGCCAGGGCGATGAGCCTCCATGGCGCACGTTATGTGCACATTCATGTGCCGTGTCCGCTGGGCTGGGGGTCGCTGCCGGCAGACACGATCAAGGTCGCCCGGCTCGCCGTCGAGTCGGGACTCTTTCCGCTGTTCGAAGCCGAATACGGCGAGATCACCGGGCGCACGCCGATCCGGCGCAAGCTGCCGGTCACCGAGTATTTGCGGCTACAGAAGCGCTTCGCGCATCTATTTGCTGTGGAGAACGATCCGCGCCTCGCCCGAATCCAGGCGATCGCCGATCGAAACGTCGCGAAGTTCGGGTTGGCGGAAGAAGAGCGCGCGCATGGATAAGCCGTTTGCGATCACGCTCGACGTCGGCTCATCGCTCGCCAACAGGACGGGCTCGTGGCGCACGACCAGGCCCGTCTACGTCGACCGCCTTCCGCCGTGCAATCATGCCTGCCCGGCCGGCGAGAACATTCAGAGCTGGCTCTATCACGCCGAAGGCGGCGACTACGAAGCAGCCTGGCGCGCGCTCACGCTCGACAATCCGCTGCCCGCAATCATGGGCCGGGTCTGCTATCACCCCTGCGAGGAATCGTGCAACCGGGGCAAGCTCGACGAGTCGGTCGGCATCAACTCGGTCGAGCGCTTCCTGGGCGACGAAGCGCTGAAGCGCGGCTGGCGATTCGAGCGGCCGGCACGCGAATCGGGCAAGCGGGTGCTCATCGTCGGTGCTGGACCCTCGGGAATTTCCGCGGCGTATCACCTGCGGCGCCTCGGCCACGCCGTCACGATTTTCGAGGCCGGGCCGCTAGCAGGCGGCATGATGCGCTTCGGCATCCCCAAGTACCGGCTGCCGCGCGACGTGCTCGACGCGGAGGTGCAACGCATCCTCGATCTCGGGATCGAGCTCAAGCTCAATTGCAAGGTCTCTAACATTCTCGAGACCATGCAGGAGGGCCGCTTCGACGCCGCGTTTCTCGCCGTCGGTGCGCACATCGCCAAGCGCGCCTACATCCCTGCCGGCGCAGCGGCGCGCATGCTCGACGCGGTCGCCGTGCTGCGCGGCATGGAAGGCGACGACAAGCCGCTGCTCGGCCGCCGTGTGGTCGTCTACGGCGGCGGCAATACCGCGCTCGACGTCGCGCGCACGGCCAAGCGCCTGGGCGCAACCGATGCGATCATCGTCTACCGCCGCACGCGCGAGAAGATGCCGGCGCACGACTTCGAGGTCGAGGAGGCGCTGCAGGAGGGCGTGCTGATCAAGTGGCTCTCCACGATCAAGAACATGGCCGACGAAGGCACGCTGACCGTCGAGAAAATGCGCCTCGACGACAAGGGCTTCCCGCAGCCGACGGGCGAGTTCGAGACGCTCGAAGCCGACTCGCTGGTGCTCGCGCTCGGCCAGGACGTCGACCTGTCGCTGCTCGACGGCGTGCCGGGCCTCGCGATCGCGAACGGAGTCGTGCAAGTCGGTCCGAACATGATGACCGGCCACGCCGGCATCTTTGCGGGTGGCGACATGGTGCCGTCCGAGCGCACCGTCACGGTCGGGATCGGCCACGGCAAGAAGGCGGCGCGGCACATCGACGCGTGGCTGCGCGGCGCGAACTACGCGCCGCCGCCGAAGCACGAGCTGGCGGCCTTCGAGTCGCTTAATCCCTGGTACTATGCCGACGCGCCGAAGACGGTCCGGCCGGTGCTCGACCTCGCCCGGCGGACCTCGACCTTCGACGAGGTCGTCTACGGGCTCGATGAGACCAACGCGCTGTTCGAGGCACGTCGCTGCCTTTCCTGCGGCAATTGCTTCGAATGCGACAATTGCTATGGCGTCTGTCCCGATAACGCCGTGATCAAGCTCGGGCCGGGCAACCGCTTCGAGTTCAATTACGATTACTGCAAGGGCTGCGGCATTTGCGTGTCGGAATGCCCCTGCGGGGCGATCGAGATGGTACCCGAGACAATCTGATTGTGAGGACATTAAAGCATGATTGCTGAAAAGAACGCCACGCCGTCCTACGGAATGATCGCCGGACCCACGGCGTCGCTGCCGGTACCGTCTTATCTGCAGGAAATCTACTGGTGGGCGTATGTCCACCCGTGGGCGGTACGCGTCTTCGAGCGGGAATGGCTGGTCAACCTGATTCTGCTCGGCAACTATGCGCGGCTGCGCGATGCCGCGCTCGCGGAGATCGGCCATGCCGCCGGCGGACAGGTCCTGCAGGTCGCCTGCGTGTACGGCAATCTGACGGTGCGCCTGAACGAGCAGATCGCGGCAGACGGCACGCTCGATGTCGTCGACGTGATGCCGATTCAGCTCCGGAACCTGCAGCGCAAGCTGCCTTCGGGCGCAAAGGCGCGGCTGGTGCATAGCGACTCGACCGCGCTCGAGTTCGCGGACGGCAGCTATGATCAGGTGCTGATTTTCTTTCTGCTGCACGAGCAGCCGCTCTCGGTCCGCCGCCGTACGCTCGCCGAAGCGGTTCGCGTCCTGAAACCGGGCGGCAAGGTTGTGCTCGTGGATTATCACCGGCCGCACCGCTGGCACCCGCTGCGTGCCGCGATGCGGGCGGTGCTGCGCCGCCTCGAGCCGTTTGCGCTCGACCTGTGGGACACCGAGATCGAGCGGTACCTTCCGGAAGAAGTATCGCCTGCCGAAGTGCGCAAGCAAACGTATTTTGGCGGACTCTATCAGAAGGTTGTCATCACACGCTGAGAAGGCAGAATGCCATGAGAACGCAACCCGGCATTTCGCGGCACGCGGTGGGAAAGCCATCCCATTCACTCGGGATGGAGCGGCCGGATAAACCGACGCGAGAAGCAACGGCTGCCGGGACGAGCAAGGGCGGACAGGCGGGGATTCCCAGCGGATATGCACTGTTGCGCGACCCGCTGCTCAACAAGGGAACCGCCTTCAGCGAAGCGGAGCGCGACGCCCTGGGCCTGAGGGGATTGCTGCCGCCGCACGTGGCCACGCAGGACGAGCAGGCGACCCGCGTGATCGAGAACTTGCGCCGACTGCCGACCAGCCTGGAGCAACACGTCGCGCTCACGGCCTTGCACGACCGCAACGAGACGCTTTTCTTCCGCATCGTCACCGAGTACCCGGACGAGATCACCCCGCTCATCTACACGCCTACGGTCGGGCTCGCCTGCCAGGAGTACGGCCGCATCTTCCAGAAGCCGCGCGGCCTCTTCATTGGCGCCAATGACCGCGGACGCGTGGCGAAGCTGCTTGCGAACTGGCCGTACCGCGACGTCGCCATCATCGTGGTCACCGATGGCGAGCGCATCCTTGGCTTAGGCGATCTCGGCGCGAACGGCATGGGGATCCCGGTCGGCAAGCTCGCGCTCTACACCGCGTGCGCGGGGATTCCGCCCGAGCGCTGCCTGCCGGTCATGCTCGACGTAGGCACCAACAACGAGGCATTCCTCGACGATCCGCTCTATATCGGACTGAAGCAAAAGCGCCTGCCGCGCGAAGCCTACGACGAGCTGGTCGACGAATTCGTGACCGCCGCGTGCAAGACATTTCCCGGAGTGCTGATCCAGTTCGAGGATTTCGCCAACCACAACGCGTTCCGGCTGCTCGCCAAATACCGTGATCGCATCTGCACGTTCAACGACGACATCCAGGGTACCGCCGCGGTAGCGCTGGCCGGCATGCTCTCAGCACTGCGCGTGACCGGGGGCAGGCTCGCGGAGCAGAAAATCCTGTTTCTCGGCGCGGGCGAAGCTGCGACCGGCATCGCCGATCTCACGGTGTCGGCGATGGTCGAGGAAGGTATGGACGTCGAGAGCGCGCGCCGGCGCTGCTGGCTGGTCGACTCGCGCGGGCTGGTGGTGAAAACCCGCTCGGGACTGGCCGAGCACAAGCTGCCGTATGCCCACGAGCACGCGGCAGCCGCGGATTTCCTCGCCGCGGTGAAAGCGCTGGCGCCGACGATGATCATCGGCGTCGCCGCCGTCGGCGGCACCTTCACGCGCGAGGTCATCGAGGAAATGAAGCGCCTCAACGCCCGGCCGATCGTGTTCGCGCTCTCCAACCCGACGTCCAGAGCCGAGTGCACCGCAGAGCAGGCGTATCAATGGAGCGAAGGCCGCGCGCTGTTCGCGTGCGGCAGTCCGTTCGATCCGGTGACGCTCGGCGGGCGAACATTCGTCCCGCGACAGGGCAACAACTCGTATATTTTCCCCGGCGTCGGCCTGGCGGCGATCTCGAGTCGCGCGACCCGGATGACGGATGAGATGTTCATGGCTGCGGCACGCGCGCTTGCGCAACAGGTCACCGAGGCCGACCTCGCGCAGGGCAGCTTGTACCCGCCGCTGGCGCAGGTCCGCGACGTTTCGGCGCATATCGCAACCGCGGTCGCCGGCGTCGCGTACCGCCAGGGTTACGCCACGATGCCCGCGCCCGAGGATCTGTTCACGTTCGTGAGGTCGCAGATGTACGAACCGCAGTACCACAGCTACGTCTGAGGCATTGCGGGAACGTATGATCCGTCGGCGTTCGGCCTGGACGTTGATATAGCTCAATGCTCTGGGAGCCCGATTAGCGCCTAATTCATCCAGGCTGCAACATTGAGCCCGTTGCAGCCCTGACCGATATCTCTCGACGCGCGCATTGCCTTCCGCATGCATGCGGCGAAAGGTTATCGGGGCAGGACGTTGAGGCTCGACGACAGTGAGGAAAGGAATGAACAAGTACACGATCGTGAAAGCACGTGCGACAGCCGTGTTGATCGGCGTCGCCGCCGCACTGGCCTGCAGCAGCGCGGCGCTCGCTCAGGGCACGCTGACCGCAGCAAAGGTGAGCGCTGCGCCGAAGCCTGCAGCACTGGCCGCCGACCCCGCTTGGGCGAAGGCGACGCCTTTGGCCGTCAAGCTAAGCAGCGGCACGAACTTCAAGGGTGGGGCGACGACGGTCACGCTCAAGGCGGTCTACACGACGGACATGCTCTATATGCTCGTGCAGTACGACGATCCAACGCAGTCGCAGCGACGCAGCCCCTACGTGAAGCAGCCTGACGGGAGCTGGAAGAAGCTCTCCGATCCCGATGACAAGGGTGGGGACAACAACAAGTATTACGAGGACAAGTTCGCGCTCATCTGGAACATCAACAACTCGATCAAGG
>WNGA01005469.1_pt1 | contig 18341 bp, 18 predicted proteins | sample 5400061 | NCBI WGS metagenome assembly WNGA01 (sample SAMN13153366, study PRJNA577476) | soil metagenome | isolation source: 100 cm soil or saprolite under grassland replicate 2 | place: USA:California | collected 2016-06-15 | reverse complement strand
CATATTCTATTTCATGATAAATGTACCGGATGTCAGCTTTGCGCAATTGCATGTGAGGGAATTGCTGAAGCAATAGGGATGGTAAAAGTAGATGAACAATGGAAACATAACAAGAAATCCATTATGCCACAAATTGATTACGGAAAATGTGTGTTTTGCGGTCTGTGCGTTGATGCATGTCCTTTTTATGCACTGTATATGACAAATGACTATGAATTATCATCATTTACAAAGGAGCATCTAATATATACCCCGGCACAGCTTGCTATCAAGCCAAAGTATGATGGTGATGTAGAGTTGCAGATTGGCACCAGGGGTGCAGATCATGGCTAATCATTTATTATTCTAATTACTGAAACCAATTTTATAACCGGAAATTCATGAAAAACTAATATAAGATTAAAGTAAAATTCAATGTAGGTGTTATGAGGTGAATTATTCTCATCCAGAAGTTCTGGTAGATACTAAATGGGTCGAAGATCATCTAAATGATCCAAAGGTTCGCGTCGCAGAAGTAGACTATGATCCTACAGCCAATTATGTTTTGGGACACATTCCTGGATCAGTCCTTCTAGATTGGAAAGTTGACATAAACGATGCTGTTGCAAGAAATATTCTTAGCAAGCAATCATGCGAAGAATTGTTGCAAAGAATCGGAGTAAATAATGATACTACACTAGTCCTTTATGGCGACTTTAATAATTGGTTTGCTGCTTTCGCATTTTGGGCACTTACCTATTACGGAAGTAAAGATATGAAATTGATGAATGGAGGTAGGAAAAAATGGTTAGAAGAAGACAAACCACTGACAAAGGATATTCCTACTTATCCACCTGGAAATTTCAAGAGCTCTGATCCTGATAATAACATACGTGTGTTTCTAAAATATGTGAGTGATACTCTTGGCAGTAAGGCTTTAGTTGATGTTAGAAGTCCAAAAGAATTCACAGGGGAAATATTGGCTCCTCCAGAATATCCTACAGAACATGCTCAAAGGGGTGGACATATTCCTGGTGCAGCAAATATCCCATGGGCTCAAGCAGTCAATGATGATGGAACATTTAAATCTGCTGATGAGCTAACGAAGATTTATCACGCAAAAGGAATTACACCAGATAAGGAAATTATTTCATATTGTAGAATTGGTGAAAGATCATCACATACTTGGTTTGTACTAAAATATCTACTTGGATATCCTAACGTCAAAAATTATGATGGCTCATGGACCGAATGGGGAAACATGATAAATAACCCAATTGAAAAGTAGTTAGATAGAAGCAAATATTCTCAAGATAATATCTGGTCTCCTAATACCTAATAACTATTCAATTCTATTTTATTTAATTTTGTTTTGTTTTATTTTATTTTCTTTACTATAAAATGATAAAGGTTTCCTTCTTTTCTGATTTCTAAAAGATTTTGTCCTCTTTCTTCTGACCATCTAATCATTTCAAGGTCCGCTGAAGTATCATCAGAGACAACATGAATTATATTTCCCACATCAATTTTGCCGATCAATTCGTCCAGTTTTGTAAGTGTTGCTGCACACTCTACGCCAATTTCGAACATATCATAATCAGGAAATGCCGAAAAACATCTAACATGAAGTTTTTCTACTAATTTTTTGATATCGCCATGACATTCATCAATAAATTTTAGATTATCATACTTAAAATCCGATCCAATACTCGAATCTGAATTCTGAATTTTTATCCTTACAAACCATCCTTTACTGTACGGAAAATCATTAACAGTTTTAGGATAGTCAGATAGTGCATTATTTATTTCAATGATTTTTCCTTTAATAGGACACCTCACCATACCGAAATAGCGAAGGCTTTCAATTGATCCAACGCTCTTGTTTTTCTCAATTATAGTTCCGATTTCTTTTAGCTTTATCTTGGTTAGTTTTCCTGCCAATGAAATAAGAATCGGTGTTACACCTAATGTAACTATAGAACGGTCCTTGTCATCATTCTTTATCCAAACGAGATTATCCAAATCGTACATAATCCCTTCAGGAAAATCACAATGGCCAATTTGCATATCACCAGTGTTTATCATGTAGTCGGTTTATTTTTCTATTGAATTATCACAAATCAACAGCAGATTATCCATAGTATTGGATAATATTCAATGGTTTAGATCATTATGATCTTTAAACTGGGTACTATTCAAATACATCGGATGGTGTTTTATACCTTTGAAGCCCGTTGAATACCAAAGATATATATAACCTTCTAATACCATTTAATGGTGAACAAACTTGACAGAAAAATTTAGAGAAACTGCAACAGAAAACGTCGAAGTTTTAGACACCTACAAGCAAAATATGTTAAGAACAATCGATGAAGTATCAAAGTATCAACCACAATATGCACAATCAATTTCGAACCTACAACAAGATTACCTTCAGGTGACAAAAGAAGCGATAAACAGGGCATTTGCAACTCAAAAATCATGGTATGGAAATGCAAGAAATCCTTTTACACCAACAACAACTCCATACGCAGAACAATTTAGAAAACAATCAGACGAAGTCACCTCTCAAGCATTCCATGTGTTTGGCACCGCCAATCAATTAGCGATAGAGAATCTTAACGCTGCTAGGGAGAATATCAAATTGTATGGCAAAACATGTGATACAATGGCTGAATATAATGCAAACTTGGCCAATACATGGTCAAACTTCTATACATCTGCACAAAAGCAATACTCGAAATAGATAGACTTCAGAAAATTTTTTTTTATTTTTTTTCTTTATTGAATAATTGTATAGCAACCAGGATGTAGGTTAACCGAGAATTTAAGCAACTTCTATTTTGAATTTATAATTTCTGCCAAAATACGCATTAGATCAGTAGCTTAGTTTTTATGATTGAATTAAAATTGTCATATTCCAAGCTTAATCCAGTTTATCTGCATTTGGATTGAATAATATTGTGTTGATTAACTCACATAAATGCAAAACGGAGGATGAACCATGACAGGTAGTACTCTCATTCATAAACCTGTAGTTCCAAGTAACATTAAGAAGCTAGTTCATGATCTAGTGGATAAAAAATATAGATTTAGCTTCCTCCCAAAAAAAGTGATTTACATGAATAATGGGATAGAATATTACTATATAGAAGTTGAGGGTACTGATAGTAGTAAATTTATTATTAATGCTTATGGTTCGGAAGCACTGGACTTGTTTGAAGAAGTTCACAGGTGTGTAATATGTGGAAGACCGGTTTGCGGAAGAAATGGAAACGCAAATTTGATCACATATCATACGGATGAAAAGCGGAATTTGTTTGTTGAACCTTGTTGTATAAATCTATTAAAGAAATTTGAGATAGCCTATGGAAAAGAGTTTTTTGTTCCATAATCCATTTAGTCGATACTCAAAATCTGCTCATCCAAAATCTTTAACATTAAGCAGACACAAAAGAATTCATTGAGTAATCAGGACGTCACTAAATATACAAAATCTCTTCTTACCCTGCCAAATATCCAATATCTAGTTCAAGGCCTTGATGTACTGTTACTAACAAATTTAGATGGAGATAACCGTACAAAGGTAATTCAATTGCGGGATGAATTATTGTCTTACATTAACAGCATTTTTACAGACTATGAATAGATAAAGTATCAAAGTTAGCCAATGGAAATCCGATAGACTGAATAATCCAATTTTAACATATTTCTAGTGTTGGTACAGGCTGCATTGACAATAGCTGGGAGTGATTCCAGTGGTGGTGCTGGCATTCAAGCGGACATAAAAACTATGTCTGCTTTGGGAGTCTACTCATGTACAGTCATAACGGCGATAACTGCACAAAATACATTAAACGTAGATCACATACTCCCGCTCAGCGCCGATATCATCAAAAAACAGATAATGTCAGTATTGTCTGACATCCCAATTCATGCAATAAAGATTGGGATGGTTTACAATAATGAGATTATTACTACTGTAAGTGATATCCTAAAAAATTCGAAAATCCCAATTGTGCTCGATCCAATCATCTCTGCGGGAACTGGAGCCCGATTACTTGAACAGGAATTTCTATCTGATTTAAAAATTAAACTACTCCCAATTTGTGATGTAGTTACACCCAACATACATGAAGCAGAAAAACTATCTGGAATCAAGATAAAAAATGAAAATGATATTAAGAAAACAGCTTTGAAAATACAAAAACTAGGGGCAAAAAATGTGGTAGTGAAAGGTGGTCATTTTAAAAATAACGATGAGATGATTATTGACACAATCTTGAATGACCGGGAGAAATTTACTCTCATAAAAAATCCAAGGATGAAACTAGTTGAAACGCATGGAAGTGGCTGTAATTTTTCTGCTGCGGTAACCGCGTTTCTGGCATTGAAATTTCCTATGGTTATGGCCTGCTTGATGGCAAACAAATATGTTCATAATTCAATTGTTAATACTGTGAAAATCGGTAAGGGGATTCCAGTTAACAATCCGATTTCATCAATGTATGAAGAATCTTGCAGATATAAGGTGATAGAGGAGTTAGCTAACGCCGTTGACCAGTTAACTAGTATCAAGAATTTTGAAAAGCTTATTCCAGAAAGTCAATCAAATATTGTCTACGCCATCCCAAATGCTAATAACATTGACGATGTGGCTGGTGTCAGTGGACGTATAGTGAAGGCAGGAAACAGGAGTGTCCCAACATCAGGCATAAAATTTGGTGCTTCAAAACATGTGGCATCCTCGATTCTTGAATATATGAAAACCAATCAACTCGTTAGATCTGCACTTAACATAAAAAATGAGAAAAGAATATTGGACAAGTGTAATAGACTTTTTAGAGTAACTCATTATGAAAGAAAATGGGAACCAAAGACGATAAAAAACAGAGAAGGTAAGTCAATTTCGTGGGGAGTTAGCACAGCACTATCTAAAAATCCAGATGCAGATATCATATATCATACGGGCGATATCGGAAAAGAACCAATGATAATAATCTTTGGACAAAATCCACAAGAAGTGGTGGACAAGGTAAAAAGTATACTCGACAACATGAAATTTTGAATAGTTTTTACCTTATATTATAGTTCAATTTAACTATAATTTTAAATGAAGGCAATAATTTTAGCTGGCGGTCTTGGAACCCGTCTTCAGCCATATACTTTTTTCATCCCCAAACCTATGTTACCTCTCGGAAATAAACCTCTATTAGAACATATAATTGAGTGGTTGAAGAATGATGACAATAATTTTGATGATATTATAATTTGTGTAAGCTACCTACATAGAACAATAGAAGACTACTTTGAGGACGGAAGCAGGTTTGGCATAAAGATAGAATATGCGAGGTCTGATAGACCTCTAGCTACTGCGGGACAGCTATTGACGGCTAAGAGGTTTATCGATGATAGATTTGTGTGTGTATACGGAGATTCCATCTATGAGTTCCCACTTACGGAAATGATAAATGAACACGATAGACTTGGGGCATTTATTTCAATGGCCCTTTTATCCTATAAGACAAGACTAAAGTACGGTTTCATAGATGTAAATGGAAACAGTAGAGTTACTGCATGGGATGAAAAGCCTGAGATAAAAGGATTAATAAATGTAGGATGCTATGTCATGGAACCGGAATTTATTGACTTGATTCCAGATTCAAACGGCTATGGAATGGATGATGCCGTTAGAAAAGCGCTGGATATGAAAAAGATCGTAAATGGATATAAAATTGAATCAGGATTCATTGATATCGGCGATAAAAAATCTTATCTTCAAACCTACAAAAAATATGTGGAGCGACTAGGAAAAATCTAAGTCATGGGTATCGTTCTCTTTGAAGATACTAGTTGGAAAAATTTCGTACCCCTAAGTTATACAAGATCATTGTTTGACATTAAAATTGGATCGTTAACTACTTTTGAACATTTCAATATGAAATCAGCAAAATTCCTAGCACGGCAATATTTAGAAAAAGTAACTACTCAAAGACACCCAAATTGCAATGTAAATAAATTCGAATACAATAATGATGATATCATTATAAATTCATTATTCATTCCTCATAAATCATTCTTAAAAAAATGGAACGCGAAAAAAGAATTTTTGATTTCTTTTAGAGGCAAGATACTAATGGGAAGATTGAAAAAATCCAGCTTTGAATATTTCCATGAATCGATAGTTCATGATAAAGAAATCAGACCTAACAAATTAAGTACAGAAATAGTTGACGCCAATAACCTAGATAAATGTGGCATCCTATACAGTTGGCCATGGGATTTTATCTCCCATCTCAGGGACGTACTATACCATCAACTTAGAATCAATCATAAAGTCCCTAATGGAGTAAAAGTTATTGGTAAAAATCCTGTATATGTGGACAAAACTTCAAAAATCGATGAAGGGACTGTATTTGATGTAAGTGATGGAGGCATCTACATTGGTCCTCAATCTGTAATTCATCAGTCATCAATCTACGGTCCAGTTTATATCGGACTGTACACTCAAATAAAACCATATTCTATTATCAAGAGTTCATACATTGGTAGTAACTGTCGCATAGGAGGAGAAATAGATTCTTCAATCATTTTAGATTATACTAACAAATCTCACTTGGGATATATTGGTCACTGTTATGTCGGTGAATGGGTAAATATTGGTGCTAATACAACCACATCTGACCTCAAAATGACCTACGGTACAATTTCAATGAAAATAGGAAATGAAAAAAAAGACACAAACACAATTAAGTTGGGTTCCTTTTTTGGAGATATGGCAAAAACATCAATAGGTACAAATATTTATTGTGGAATGAAAATTGGTGTATCCTCACATATTCATGGTGATATTTTTAATGATGTTCCTTCCTATGTGATCTATGGTCAAGGTGTTGGGTCTGAAAATGCGGAAATGGATATTTCTTCGGCAATAAAATTTCAAAAAAGGATGATGTCAAGAAGAAATGTCAATATGTCTATATCATATGAATCAATGATGAGAGAGCTTTTTGATGTCACAAGGAATGAAAGAAAAGAGTACGGCGTACGCTCAAAAAGATTTACCCTGCGATAGTTACAAGTAATCCATGATCTGTTTTTCTTTCCAGAGACCAATCCTTTGATGAAGCCATGGATAGAAATTTGCATCGCCATTTTCAAATTCCTTTTTCACAATTTTCACAATATTCTTTGATACCATGCCTGGCTGACCGTAAATCTTTCTTTTTTTCTTCAGCTCAAGGCCGAGTCCTTCTTTTCGGTTGTATGCTTCATCTATGAGGGTAGTGATCCATGAGGAATTTACTGGTGGGATAAGAATATTACCACGTGCATCAAATATGGTTTCTGGTCTATCGGTATTTAACCTGACTGTAAGTGATAAAACATTTGGAAAGTATAATAATTCTTCTTGCATGGAACCCGAGTCTGTCATCTCTACCCAACAATGTCCACTATCCAAAAATTCTATCACATGAGAATACTCCTTCCATAAAGGAGTGATAATGAATTTATTTGGATATTCTTTTGCCAGATTTAGTAGATTTTGTTCCAGATGATATGATCTTAAAGCTGATTTCATCGCATTTAGCATGATTAGAACTAACTTATAATCAGTATTTTTAATCAAATAAGAAATACTTTTTATTATTGATGAAAATCTATGCTCTGTAAGATTCTCTCTTCTATGTATGTCTATCCTAATCCATTCATCTGTTTCTAGTTTTGGGTATATATCAAATAAACTAGTTTTTGGTTTATTTTTTCTCTTAATCTCGATTGCGTCTACCACTGAATTTCCAACAACATGAATAAATTCTTCTGGATAGCCTTCACGAACTAAATTATCTTTGTTGAGTTGAGTTGGTGCAAAGAAAAATTGTGTTCCTGCAGAACATATCCAAGTATCTATTTGCTCAGGAAATGGCTCCTCTCTTGCCAAGAACCACCTACCTTCAAATTGTGAATCTATAAATTTTTCAAGACTGGTTTTTGTTGGGTCCTCGTTAACTTTTAGATACTTAATTGACTCAGGACTCATGGACCGTAGTCCTGCTTCATTTTGGGCAACTTTTTGACCCATTCCAAAGACCCAAGCTAGTGGCGCGATACCTGCGACAAGTGTGTCGCCATGCACTATTGGTAGAAGTTGAGATAAATTTCCAAAATTCTTTTTCAAATACCTGCCAAACGAACCAAATTTTAAAATTAGCTCGCTTGCTTTTTCCATCAAGTCTCCTCTAATTTGAAGATTACACGCGATGTGATCTTGCAATTCAAATTCCTGGATGCCAAATCCAAGAAGATCATCAAAGTGCTGGCCGGTATCTATTACAAATGCCGGTAATTTTTGATGTAATGCTTCTATCATTACCGGAGCTTGTTTATAAAAATCAGGTTTTGTTCCAATTACAACTGAAAGTACAGGGCTATTCAAATCATGAGAAAGTTTATAGCTGTCATCTAGAACATTGTGAAAAATCTCAATAGGAAGAATTTTCTTCTTAAAATAAATATTTCGTATTGGTATCTTTTCACTCAAAAGTTTTCTTCTCCTATTGGTGGTTTTCTTTTTCCTTCTGTCATAAAAGTAATAATTCCTATTATGGTGATTCCAATTCCGGCTACTAAAATTGCGTATGTACCTGGAACAAGTCCAGGTACATAGAGGCTTTCTGGTATTTTCCCAATCATCTTCTGAGTTAGAATAATACCAATTAGTAGAACTATTCCCGATGCACAGAGGATGATTCCAATTTTCTTTGATCCATAATTTTTCACTAGACCGTAGGTAATTCCTGCCAGTACTATTCCGGGGGCTGCAGATATAGACACAATTTGTATTATAACTCCTTCTGGCTGAACTACTATATCTGGTCCTTTAGAATTTGGTCCAATTAGAAAAGATACAAATGAATACATAAGAAGAACAAACATAACTATTAACCCTAAGCTAGCTAAAGATACTGCTGTTTCAAGGTTTAACATTATACATCCTGTTGAATAGAATTAGTTTTAAATTTACTTGATTCCAATTACATCTCCAAATTCTTTTCTGGCAGCAGATCCCAAAACTTCTGCAGATCTTTCTGGTGATACATGATTAACATAAACCCCAAATCCTCTCTCCAGTCCTGACCAATTATGAATCTGAGGGTAAACTTCTATATGCCAATGAATTTGTCGACTGTTTTTCTTTTCTGGCGATAGGTGAAAAATTAGATTAAAAGATGGTTTCTGTAATGCTTTGTCCATACCACCCAAAGTGGATCTCAAGATAAGCGCAAGGTCTGCAAACTCCTTTTGAGAAATCTTCGAGAAGGATGTTGTATGGCGTTTCGGATAAATCCAAAATTCATAAGGATATGTTGAAGCCCAAGGTGAAATGGCAATATAGCTTTCCGTGTCTAGAATTTGTCTTGGGCCTCCAGTCTCTGTAGAAATTATATTACACGCAGGACAATTTCCATTTTCATTAAGGTATCTGTTTGATGCTTCTGCTTCTGATTCAATAATTGGCGGTATGGTAGAAAATGTCATGAGATGAAAATGAGCATGATCAATATCACTTCCTGATAGGATCCCCCTATTTACGAATATAGAAACATAAGTTACACTTTTCTTTGTGTAGAGATGACTTAGATAATTCTGTAGAACTAATAAAACATTGGACCATTTTTCAATAGATAGTTCTGGCAAGTTTTCTTCATGATTCGGTGTTGCAACAACAATAAAGTGGTAGCCGTACGCCGGTTCACTATATAGAGGTTTGTCTCTGTAAATACTTTCAGTCACTGTTGTTACAACAGGATTTGAATTTGGAAAAACTCTTACATCCCAGTTTTCAATAATGTTTTCTTCGTTATCAGACAATCTTTGGAGCATTCCCTCTTTTACTACTAGCGACAGTACTGATAGGGGAGTCATATTTTCATTTCCAGGACAATATGGACATTGTTTAGTATCATTTTTTACTTTATATGAATCAGGAGGAAGAACTACAAATTTATCAAGTATGTAATCTTTTCTAAGTTCGGCCAACTCGATATTCCTAAAAAATCCTCTATTTACCTTTAATTAAAGGTTCTGTGATCTTAAGTTTTTCTTACTCGAATATGGATTTTTCTTACATGATATTTCCCATGATAGAAAATTAATCAAATTTGTGAACAGGCGAGCAGTACATACAAATCACAAATCGCACGTCTGCAATGGTACTAGTTAGATATTCAGGCTTGCTCTAGTTAGATAAAATATCCATACTTTGAAAAGCCAATGAGCCTATGCGATTTTGATTCCCTCAATATTTTTGAGCTCTCAGGGATGTATGAATTGATAGGAACTTGATAAACTGTGCCATAGATAATTACGAGTATGAACTCATACCTCCATACCAGATACTTCTCTGTATCGCTCAAAAGATTTGACAATCTAATTAGGGATTCCGTTGTTGTGCCAGAAAACTGCAATCTTTCATCCCACTTTGGATACTTAGCCCAAATGTCTTCAGCAGAAACGGGTCTATTCCGTGTGTACAGGACATCTGGCTTGTATGCTATTATTATGCCAAAAACAATCATGGCTATACCAAGGAGAAAAAATCCATGTGATCCACGGTTTATCGATTCAATATTCAAGTTACCAGTCGATGCTTTGTAGTAAAAAGGACCCAGGGAATCAGTGGCAACAGAAGGTATGACAATACTGCCATAAAGTAAGACTATCCCTAGACATGAAATTGCTATTGGGACGATACCTTTGATTAAAATCGAAAGTAAAACAAGTATTAATATTAGAATTGTGATTATGTGTAAAAACACAAAAATATTCGAATTGAAGTCAATTACTGATATTGATAGATAAATGTGTATAATACTTAGTAACAATATACCTACTAATGTGAGTTTTAGTAAAAATTTATCATGACTTCTTAACCACAATAGCCCAAAAGTCATGTATATTATTGCGACTAGAAATAAATAAATCTTGATCTATGGATTTTATTTTTGCACCTAAATTGAGTGAAAATCTGCGAAGTTCAGTTATTGATGAATTACTTGTCAAATCACTTGTGACAATGCCCAATAATCTAAGTATCGATAAATTTCAAGAATTATGTGAAATTTCGAGTAGAACAACAACAAAGGAGTTGTTGACTTACTTAATAGGGTTAGGAATTGGTCATTTATCAAAAGATTCTGTTTCCTTTTCAGAAAAAGACAAACTAGATACTATTCTTTTGGTTATGAAACAAGGGTGCGATCCAGAGCACCTCTCAAAAAAATTACGGTGGATTGACTTTGAGATATTTACCTCCCTTTTAATAAAATCTGCAGGATACACTTTCGAGAGAAATGTAGTGTTCAATAAACCCAGAATTCAGATAGACGTAATTGGATTTTATCATAAAATTGCTTTATTAATTGACTGCAAGCATTGGATGAAAATTTATGATTTTAATGTATCAAGATTTTCTTTATACCAGATAAGAAGGGCTCGGATATTTTTAGACAAGAGAAAAGAAATTGAAGCAGTAATTCCAATCATAGTGACTCTTCATGAAAGTCAATGCAGTTTTTTCGATAAAATTCCCATAGTTCCGATTTCTAGATTCATGCAATTCCTCCTAAATTTTCCCTTTTATCTTGATAAGCTAGAATTGATTCAAAGACAATAATATTGCACATGGCAAAGCATTTAAAATTCTCAAAAATAGTATCAAAGATGCCTGGTTTTTATCGCTATTAATATTGCTTGATGCCCAAATTTATCAACAATCGTATAAACTGATTGACTAATTTACTTTTAAGCTCACTATTAGATATAATGGTAAAATTAAATACCGGCTTTTTATTTATATTTTAGAAATCGAATGAGGATATATTTGTTCATTATTTTGTCTGTAATTTTCTTCAACATTTGTTCTTTTCCCATGTCCAACTCACATGCATTTTCAATATTAAATGGTACAGCACAATCCAACAATACTACAGGGATGGCACAATCCAACAATACTACAGGGATGGCACAATCTAGCAATACTACAGGGATGGCACAATCTAGCAATACTACAGGGATGGCACAATCTAGCAATACTACAGGGATGGCACAATCTGGCAATACTACAGGGATGGCACAAGCCAGCGAAATTATAGGAACTACACAACCCGATAATCTCAAAGGGACCACAAGTGATGACTTTATTTTTGGTGGAGCGGGTTTTGATAACATTACAGGTGCCCAGGGCAATGACGAAATTGATGGTGCAGTGGGAGGCGATAAGATTATTGGAGATGCTGGAGATGATCTTATATTTGGTGGAATAGGCAATGACAACATTTCAGGTGGCGATGGAAACGATGATCTTTACGGAGGTCCTGGAGCAGATTTCCTAGACGGTGGCAAGGGAGCTGATTATTTTGATTGTGGTACTAGTTCTGATACGATATCTAACTTGAATATTTCTGAAGGCGATATGAGCAATTCTAATTGCGAAAAAATGGCAAGGTAGTAAATAGTCGAAGATTTGAATTTTTGAGATGAAATTTTAAAATAAAGATTTGGTTTGATTCGACCAGGTTAACCTGAAAGTTGATAATTCATAAGTACTATTTTGTATCATCACTAGAAATTAAGGGAACGAGCAAAAGTAATCTTAATATTTTATTATTATTAATCCTTTTTAGATGAATGAAAAAACAATGAATGTTCAACCATTTACAAATCCAATGTTGTATGTACCAAAAGCTATGTTTTTTACAAAGGGAAAAGGAGTCCATAAGGATTCTCTTACTAGTTTTGAATTAGCACTCCGTGATGCTAAAATATCTGACTTAAACATTGTATCTGTTTCAAGTATTAAGCCTCCAAAATGCAAGATCATAAGTTTACAAGAAGGAAGAAATTATCTTGTACCGGGACAGGTTGTCTTTGTGATTATCGCAAGACAGTCTACTAATGAACCGAATAGACTGATCGCAGCTTCAGTGGGTTTGGCTAATCCTGCTGACGATGCACAATATGGTTATTTATCTGAACATCATTCTACAGGTGAGACGGCCCAAAAAGCCGGCGATTATGCTGAAGATATGGCCATGGAGATGCTAGCTAGTACTATGGGATTACCAAATGATTCTTCCCTGGCGTGGGATGAAAGGCTAGAACAATGGAGACTTTCCGGAAAAATATACAAGACACAAAATTTTACTCAATCTGCTGAAGGTCACAAGTATGGTTTATGGACTACAGTACTAAGTGCAGCAGTTTTGTTAATTTAGACTAAATTATTTACACTAATTTATTGTCCTTTATTGTAGATAGCAAGAAATCCAAAAGATTTACATTGAATTATATCAATATTATTAGCAATTAATCTTGGATTCAGTCACAAATAGGCCCATTCTAATTTATGATGATAAATGTTCATCATGCACTATTTTTGCAAAGTATGCACTAAAATTTTCCAAAGGTCAAATAAACTGCATAGGTCATTTTTCCCAGGAAGGTGAGAAATTGAGGAAACGCATATTCCCCAGTAATTATGATGCAACTGAAATGTTTTGGCTAATAAAGGAAAATAGGGCATTTGGTGGCAGATCAGGTTTGTTCCAGTTATTAGTACTCATTTTAAGAGCACTGCCTAAACGCAAGAATTATGCTAAAGACAACTTACCAAAATATTGTGCTAATAACGAGGATTGTAAAAATAAAATGCATAATTTTAAGAGACTGTATAATTTATTAAGAAATGGAAAAAAATTAGATGTAAATTTCATCAACTCAGTTAACAATTAATTTTTTTCTATCAAAATTTGAATAGCGTATCCATGTACAGCTTCTGAATTGTTAATTTTGAGAATGAAATTGCAAAGATGAGAATGAAATTGCAAATATGAAATTAATTTAAGAGTGAATCTTATGTTATTTCCATATTTTTTTACTGTGTTACTACATATTGATAACTATGTCTAAATAATTTACATAAACTGTTAATAAATAAAGAAATGAACATGTAGTATTTATTAGCATATATGTGGTAGAGACCTTTTCTGTTTCAAAAGTCAAATAAATATTTTAATATGTAATAATCTAATCATATTTAATCAATGAATGATGATGCGATATGGAAAAAAGATTTACAACAAATACAAGGATTATATTCTTTTTAACAAAAATATTATTATCGCAGGAACAGCTGCACTCATTGTAGGTACCTTTTTTACTCAATTCTACGCTCAGCAAAATAAGAATAATTTTTTAAACTCTATAGTAACGCTGTCAGTAGAATACGCAGTATACATACCATTATTTGGTGTATTTTATTATTTGGATAATAAAGGAAGATATGTAGACCCCCTAAGTGGGAAGAAAAACTATGCAAACATTAAAAACGACATAATAAAATTAGTTGCTATATTTGCGATATCAGAGATCATATTTTCTGTATCAAAGGTATCAATACATTTTCAATTAATGCAAATATCTTTTGAACCTTACCAAGCTTCAATGATTGGATCCTTTACGGCATGGTTTATCTTTCTTGTGGTTATAAACTTAGGTGCAAAATTAGTGAAGCTATTTAAGAGTAGTAACAAATAGAATTAAATTTGTTAACGTCATCCAAATACTAAAATGAATCCGATAACGTTTACATTCATCAATTCTTTTTATTCCGCTGAAGAATCTATTTGCCCTGTAGTTCGTTAAATTTAGCTGTTAGGTTCTCGTTTGTTGTGGTGTTTCCGGTATTTGTTGGAAGAGTCTCGTTTGTTGTGGTGTTTCCGGTATTTGTTGGAAGAGTCTCGTTTGTTGTTGCATTTCCCCTATATAGTGTAAAGTTCTTAACGCTTATTGTTTCATTTGTTGTCGCATTCACGAAAGTTAGAGTATGGTTATCCATATTCACAATCACTCTTGTGTTATTTGTATTCTGAGGCAAGGTTATAATTTGCGCTTGTACCATCATTAGGTCAACATTAAGTGGTAACGTTAGTGCCAATGCAAGAGTTATTCCTATTAAAATCGTTCGCTTTGGAGGCATTAAGCTTTTTACGTCATGGCTGTATATAAGCAAATTGTAAACTAATAACATGATGTCAGTATGAAAAGTGGATCCAATAGATTCTGTTGGTGGATTCTATAGAATATTTATTTATGTTATCTGATATTTGTTGGTCTTGTACGCGAACTTAATACAATATTTTCATAGACTAATCCGCACCGTGAAGAGCTCGAAAGAACGTACAATCCGTAAAGCATATTTCAATCAAATTGATTAATCAAGCATTAAACAAAACATACGAAATCCTCCGAATATTCGACCTAACCTAATGTAAAAATGTGTAGGAATTTTCTGCCATACCATCATTTATTGGTAATTTTTCGGAATAGCAAGGGTTCTTTGTATTCGTCTGGGTCTCCAATGAAGTATCCCTGCGGTCCCCCTTCACAAGGTGTCAATGGAGTTGAACCTGAATTAAGAATAGTATCTTTTACCTGTTTTGGAGTAAAATCTGTAGAATTAGCCTTTATTAGAGCAGCAGCCGCTGCAACAGATGGAGCTGCCATGCTGGTTCCACTATCAACTGCATACCCACCATCTAGGTACGTAGATAGTATATCAACACCCGGAGCTGCGATACTAATAGAGGGACCAAAATTACTAAACGGTGCAAAAGTATCATCAGTCGCATTCTCCGCCTTTAATTTTGGCCCAGTGCCTCCACATTTTCCATCGCTATCAGCAATTGCAGAAACAGTAATTACATCAGGATTACTTGCTGGGGAAGTAGTAGTTGCGTCTTTGCCATAGTTTCCAGCTGCTACCACATAAGTTACACCAGCTTTTATGGACGCACTTATTGCACGATTTAGGGCAGGAGATAATGGGGTTTCGACACTAATGTTTACAACATCTATTTCATGAGCATGTTGAGTGATATATTCAATTCCCTTTATCATATCTGAGACTTTACATTCTCCCGCTTTATCGCAGACTTTTACAGACCACAATCTGGCCCCAGGAGCACCCCCTACAATTCCTTTACCATTATCCTTGGCTGCTGCAATACCTGCTACATGTGTACCGTGCCCGTTATCATCATCGCCTGTTTTGGCACCACTTACAAAACTCACATTTTTGTACACATTAAGGTCTGGATGATCAAGATCGATTCCAGTATCAAGTATCGCTATGTCGACATCCGTGTCCTTTTGTCCACCTTTAAGATCAGCTGTAGAGAACGTTCTCTTAATACTATCAGGTATGGTCTCTTCTTTAATTGTGGGAGGTGTGGCTGCAATATGTCCTGAGCTTACATCTAGCTCCCCACCTCCAGTATAATTTGATTGAGCTTTATAGTCTTCACCATAATGAACAAATCTTGGATCTTTAGTGATTGGATTGTCCGGTTCTGCTAATATGACTACTGCTTTGTAGTCAGTCATATTGATTGTATCTACCACTTTTACGTGAAATGTTTTAACCGCATCATCGGCAACATCAAATATGTTAGTAATTGGTACAAGATCCGGTAGCAGCTCGAGAATCATTTCTCCACATATTGCCGGAGCTAATACAAACCTTGTATCCTGAATAACTCTCTTTTCATCTCCTTGAGCTAGCAACATGGCTTTATAGTCTGGCGCGTTGTAAACATTAAGTACTGTAACATCATAGGTTGATTTTGTCTCATTCACAAGAGCAGGAAAGTCAGTGCTAGGTACGAGGTCTTTTCGAAGCTCTACTAGAGATTGAGTGCATGCTAATGCAGCATATGGTCTCTGAAAGATCTGTCTTTCAATAAATTGTACAGCAATTCCTTGAGATGGTGCTGGTGCTGCTGGTGCCGGAGCTGGTGGTGGATTTGAAGCTGGTGGTGGATTTGAAGCTGGTGGTGGATTTGAAGCTGGTGGTGGATTTGAAGCTGGTGGTGGATTTGAAGCTGGTGGAGGTGGTGGGTTAGATGGCGTACTAATCGTCCATGTGAATGAATCGGCAGGATCATTACCAACATTATCCACACCTTTTACCGAGAATGTATATGTCCCATCAGTTAATCCAGTATACGACTTGGGTGAGGTGCAATCCTCTGCTGGAAATGATGTTGGACCAGTCAATTCACATATAATGTGATTGACTCCTGATCCGGAATCACTAGCTAGGAAGGTAAATACAATAGAGTCAAATGTCGTTGTACCACCATCGTTGATATCATTATTTGGTTCAGTACTTGGTACCTTGGCAGAGGTTATAGTAGTCTCTGGTGCTCCTGTATCTACAACGGTTACTGTAAAGCTGGCTGATCCTGTGTTACCACTACTATCTGTAGCGGTACAAGTAACCGTAGTAGTACCTAGTGGGAAGGTACTACCAGATGATGGAGTACAGGTGGGAGTAATAGAACCATCGACTGTATCAGTGGCAGTAGCAGTAAATGTAACTATAGCTCCATCTGGACCGGTAGCTTCAGCTACTATGTCTGAAGGAACGGTTACTACTGGAGGAGTTGTGTCTTGAATTATTGCATTTTCACAAGCTATAAGAGTATCTCCTTCGGTAGGATCATAGTCTGTAACAATATCTGCCGCATGACCACAATCAAACGTATCGGCTCCGTCCCCTCCAGTAAGTGTTTCACCTCCATTTCCTCCTTTTATAAAATCATCACCATCTCCGCCTATTATGGTATCTTTACCATTACCACCATCAAGAGTATCATCACCATCTCCTCCGTCAACCAAATCCTCACCTTGTCCACCATTGATGGTATCATCTCCTCCGCATCCGAATAATTCATCGTTTTGTTGTAAGCCATTAATAGTCTCTCCATCATCAGTCCCATATATGGTATCAGGTCCATTTGTTCCTGCCGGAACTGGAGACGTGCCAGGACAAGATGTACTAATAGTGACTGTTAGAGAAAAGGAATCAGATGGCGGGCCCCCAGATTTGTCACTTTGAGCAAAGGCCACATTAGGAATTAGTCGGAAGAAAGAAGATGGCTGATTTTCGACCTTTTCAGTTTGAGCAAAGGCCGCATTTGGACCTTTTTGACTATAAAAGACAGGTGAAGAGAGAATAGGTGAAAGTACAAGAGAAGATGAGATAAGGAAAATGGAGGCAAAAAAAAGAATACGATTAGCTATGACCAAACTCCTATTACCAAACTCCTTTTGTATTTATAATGGGACATATATTAAGCTAGTAAGAAAAATTACCGAAAAATTTACCCATTTCATTGTTTTTAGTCGAAATTTCTGTCTTTTTAGTCTGAAGTCTTGCAAATCCATATTTCATGACGTAGTGGGATTCTTTGATGTTTGACTCCCGGGGAGAATAAAAAGCTTGCAATACAGAAAGA
>WNGA01021730.1_pt1 | contig 18343 bp, 20 predicted proteins | sample 5400061 | NCBI WGS metagenome assembly WNGA01 (sample SAMN13153366, study PRJNA577476) | soil metagenome | isolation source: 100 cm soil or saprolite under grassland replicate 2 | place: USA:California | collected 2016-06-15 | reverse complement strand
CTGCGTCCCAAGAGGTCTTCCATATGCACGTGCACGTTATTCCGCGCTACATTCACGAGCTGCCCGGTGGCTTCCCTGAAAGAAAGACCGCGAGCGATGCTGATCTAGAACAGATAGGCCGGAAGATCAAGACTGCAATCGAACGATAACTTCGCAGACGAGCACGCCTAATTGTCGCGCAATAGCCGCGTCAATGTGACCCCTTCAAATGAAGCGGCATAGCTCGAGTCTAGATTCTGCATTCTATGCCCACTACCATGCTGGAGTAGAAAGGGACAGGCTCCTTCAGGGTACTTCGAGCCTTGAGTATTACAGAACGCAACAGATTCTCACACGATATCTTCCCAGAAGACGTGCAACAATACTAGACATTGGTGGAGGGCCGGGACGATACTCGTTCTGGCTCGCAGGAAAGGGCCACCGCGTTCACCTAGTCGATGCAATACCTCTGCATATCAGACAGGCACGAGATGCTCAGAGAAGAGCAAGGCGGCGCTTGGCCAGCATAAGTCTCGGAGACGCTAGGAACTTAGATTTCGAAGACAGGATTGCCGACACGGTGCTTTTGTTCGGCCCCCTATACCATCTCGTCGAAAGGAAAGAAAGGCTTGAGGCTCTTTCGGAAGCTTACCGCGTTTTGAAACCTGGTGGACTCGTGTTTGCAGCGGGCATTTCCAAGTTCACATCCGCCATAGACGGTTCGCGAGGGATGTTCATACGGGACCCCGCGTTCATGAAGATAGTGAAGCAAGACCTCAAGAATGGTCAGCACCGGAATCCTAAGAACGTGCCAGAGTACTTTACAACTGCTTTCTTCCACCACCCGGCAGAGCTAGAAGCTGAGATCCGTCAAGCCGGGTTCAAATCTGTCAAGGTCCATGCTGTGACGGGCTTCGCTTGGTTACTGTCCAGTTTCAGCAAGCTTTGGAGCAGTCGTGAGTTGCGAGCGCGACTTTTGGCTATTCTCGAAAGGACAGAGCTGGAACCGTCCTTGATGGGCGTGAGCGACCATTTGCTGGTGATGGCGAGAAAGTGACCGTCTTCAAAAGACATGCCCAGCCGTCCCGGATTCTATACTGAAGGACCTATAGAACTTGGGAGTCGAAGAGCGATCTTTTGCAAACGAGACAGAACAAAGAGATGTGAACCTACAATTAGCCCAAAACGGGTCCTTATTTCGGACCGCTATCCATAAGGTGCCTTGACGTCAGGCTGCCGAATTGGGGCTCGGACTGATTTTAGGACCTGCTCGGAAACCTTGAACCTGACGAGCGGCTGACTTGTATTCACAAGATGAGTCGCGATGATGTTCTGGGCGTTCATATTGTAGGCAGGTTGTCCTTGCTCGTTCAGCCCCCTTACCACTTTGACAACTACAAGCTTCACGAAGAGCTTGGTCTGATCCTCCAGTTTGTACTTTGTCCATGGTTCAGAAACTACTGTGAACTCCATCGGGGTCATACTGGTAAGGTCTATCGTTGACTGAGGCGGTTTCTGGCTAGAACCGGATTCAGATGACATTCTTGACCTATAATGAAGCCAGCTCTCCTATGAACATTTAGCGTAACACCAGGGAAAAACCGACCTTATGAATGGTAGTGATCGCGACTCAAAAAACGGAAAAAGAAGAGGTTGACCCTGGCTGTTTGGGCCAGAGTCTCAGTTCTTATTGGGTCTGTTTATTCTTCTGCTTCTGTTGGTGTTATCGTCAGCTGCGTGAGTTTCTCTCCGCGAAGAACTGATAGGTTGACGTGTCTTCCGATGGCTTTGTCGTCTAGTAGTCCGCGAAGGTCGATTAGGCTCTCAACCGGTTTCCCGTCGAGCTTCACGATGACATCGCCTATTGCTAGGCCTGCTTTCTTCGCAGCACTATCCTGGTCTACACCGTAGACGATCAGTCCAGCGTCCTGGCCGATACCGGCCTGCTTGGACAGATTGTCGGGGAGGTTGATGCTGTCTGCTGTGATGCCCATGTATGCCCGCTTGATCTTTCCATCGTGCATTAGCTTGTCGACGACGCCCTTGACTGTGTTGACTGGCACTGAGATTCCGCGGTTGTTGGCGTAGGCAGCGTTGATCCCGATCATTCGACCCCTAGCGTCCACGAGTGGACCGCCGGAGTATCCTGGGTTGAGCCGTGCGTCTGTGACGACGACCTTGTCCATTGTCGATCCCCACCATCCGCGTACGCTGTATGCTGGGTTTGTTACGATTCCTGATGTGGCGCTTGGTTGTCGGCCGAAGGGGTTACTGACTGCGAGAACGAACTGTCCTACCTTGAGATTGTCAGAGTTTCCAGGTTCAACTGGTGTGAGATTGTCCGAGTCGATTTTCAATAGTGCAATGTCCGAGAACGGGTCTCGTCCCACAACTTTCGCTGTATGTTTTGTTCCGTCGGTGAAGCCTACTTCGACTTCGCGCATGTCGCCGATGACGTGGTTGCTTGTGACGATATGTCCGTCTTTGCTCCAGACGGTTCCTGTTCCCCCTCTCCATCTTCCGGCTCCTACCCGGACAACGGATCGAGAGACTTTCTCTGTAACGTCAACTATTGCGTCGGAGATTGATTCAAGTATCGCTGACGAATTTGTTTGTTTACTCATTTTTTCACCTTACCCTTGTAGGGTTGGTGGAGCTATTTGTTGACCGAGGAGGCTGAAGCCGGGTCACAAGACTAGGCGAAGGCCAGGTCCGGAAAGAACGAGACAGGTGTCAAGAGGTTCCGGCCACGTTTGGGTCCGCCGTAGAGTTGTGAGATGTGGCCCATGAGCTGGTGGGACGCTTTCACTGCCTTACTGACGTCTTTTTCCTCGCCAACCTTAGCATCGATACTGAGATAGTTCTCGGTGAACTTTGCATCTATCTGGATGTTGTCTTCTTCGGTGATCCATTTCAGAATCAAGCCCTCATCAGTCTGCGAATAGCCTAGCCAGCGGAGACTTCCGAACCAGCGACCCTTCAATCCTGCGATTATCCTCTGAACATCAATATCGTGAGGTAGGAGAGATTGTACGATTGGGATCCGAGGTTGAACGGAGCTTAGAGGATGTGCGACCTGTTGGCTGCCTCTGACAGTCAGTCTGTACCCTTCAGTTACCTTCTCTAGAAGGCCTTCATCTTCCAGCCGGTCGAGAACTCTGGACAACATTTCCTGATGAACTCCGAGTAAACGTTTCAGTCCGTCGAAGGCGAAGACTGTCAACCCTTCATCCTGGATTGCGTGGAGGATGCTGCTGTCTCTCGGTGTGAGGTCGATGTCTTCAGAATGATCAAGCTCCGAGAATCGACCGAGGTTCTCTTCCGTGGTGACCATCTATGGTTCTAGCCGTGTGCCCTGATTATAAACCTGGTAGTATGGGGCTACCAAGTAGGTTGCTCCGAGCGTATCAAGTAAGCCCGACTTGACCTGGAAAAGCGGGGCGCATAAATATCCGCGAATCCACGCTGTTCGTAACATGTCGCCGAGGAGTATGAAACCGCCGAAAGATGACGCTGAATACTTTGAACGACTAACCAAATCGGTTTTCACAGCAGGCCTCAACTGGAGTGTCGTCGAGAATAAGTGGCCTGATTTCCAGAAAGCTTTTGCGCAGTTCTCCCTTCCCGATGTTGCGAAGTTCAAAGAGAAAGACATCAAGACCTTGATGGGCAATACAGGAATCGTCCGTAATGAGAAGAAAATAAGAGCCACCATTCATAACGCGGGCGAGTTCCTGAAACTGCAGAAAGAGTTCGGCTCAGTCAAGAAATATATCGACTCCTATGGTAACGACGAAGAGCGATTGCAGACCAACGTGCAGGATAGATTCCAGCATGTAGGCCCTTCGACCGCTAGAACCTTCCTCTGGTCGTCCGGATGCCAACTCACTCCAAACAAAGAAGAGAAGAAGTGGATGGCCGGCCACAAGTAGGGTTCCGACTGACAAAAGCAATTCTTGCGAGCTGGACCTCTGTTTTCTTCCTCTACAGTATTGACTAGGACCCTTCATACTTCACGGTAAGCCCAAACCTCTACAGGATTCCCAAGAGGCTCAAGAGAATGGACAACAAGAGCGGCTCCTTCACTAGTCGTGACCTGGCCCTCGTAGCAGGGATGTCTGCCTTGTATCTTGGTTACAGTTACGTCTCCGGGGTGACGCTCGGACACACGATCAGAGAGATCTTCGACCTAACTTTACGGGCAGGGGATCATATCTTCGACAACTTATCGAGGAAGCGTTTCGTTGTGGCCGGGGCTCTGGGCAATCTTGCAATGGCGGTCTTCGGTCTAGCAATGCTTCAGGCGTTTGGATTCTTCCAGGGCTTCGGGGTTTCAGCCCTCATTGTCATCTGGGTTACCGCACTTGTCGGTGACACTCTTGTAGGAGCCTTGGGAGCTCTGTTTGGGACGGCGGTCGTCAGGCGTCTAGGGGAACGGGTAAGGTCCCCACTGATTCGCTGAGCCGACAACAAGATTTTCGGAATACGATTCAGCGGGATCGTGAACAGTTAATGTGCGAGAACCAAGCTTTCGAACAGTAATCCCTTCGATAAGTTGGCCAGGTTCACAACTGACCTTCCGTCGTTCCTGGCGAGCTGTTGTTTTGCAGGAGGCTCTTTCAGGTAGCTGGGGTTTCGTTCGTTGATTCGCTCCTCGTAGATTGGAACTGTCTCGTTCTGGTAGAATACTCCGATAGGGATCTTGTCTCCCCATTCTCTCGACTTCTCTATGACTTGGAGAAGGTTCTTACCAACATCGTCTTCGGTCATATCCGCCGTTACTCTGCCGTTGTAACCTGTGCTCTCGAGATCGTAGGTTCGTGGCATCGGTCTCTTTGTCGCTGGGTCAATACGATCCTCTCCGCCATACCATTCTTTCGTGTTGATGTCGTTGTAGGTTGGACATGGTTGCAGCGCGTCTATAAGGGCGAAGCCTTTGTGGGCGACGGCCCTTTTGATCATCTCCTTGAGATGTCTGGTATTGTACGCATAACTGCGGGCGATGAAGGTGAAGCCTGAGGCGAGGGCGAGCATTATAGGGTTGATGCTGGAATTGATGTTCGGCTCAGGCAACGATTTCGTCTGCATTCCCAAATGCAACGTAGGTGAAGCTTGCCCCTTGGTCAAACCGTAGACGCCGTTGTCGTGGATAATGTAGGCCATGTCGATATTCCGTCTTCCTGCATGTACGAAGTGTCCTGCTCCTATTCCTAGTCCGTCACCGTCTCCTCCGACCGCGATCACTTCTAGATCGGGATTCGCGAGCTTGGCACCTTGCGCATACCCCAAGACCCTACCGTGCAGCGTGTGGATTCCGAAGGCGTTGGTGAAGTGGACAAGTTTACTGGAGCAACCGATTCCGGAGAACAGGGCAACCTTGTTGATGTCAACCGGCATCTCGGTCAGAGCCACACCAGTCGTTGTGAACGTCTGTCTTGAGATCAGTGAGCTTAAGCGCCATGGGTTAATACCACTCTCCTATTTTGTGCAGGATTAGATATTACTTGTTTGACTGATTGGTAGATCTCGTCCTGTGACATCGGTCTGCCATTGAATTTCACGATCTTATTCTTGATATCTATCAATGTCTTTTCCGCTATCACGGCTGCCATCTGACCTGAATAGTTCTGTTCAATGTCCACAATGAGTTTGGCTGCCGCCAGTTTTTCCTTCACGGAATCACTCGGGAAGGGACTGACGAGTCTTACTTGTAGAAATTCTACTCCAATCCCGTCTTTCTCCAATAGCTTCATCGCGTCTAGAATTGGCCCCTTAGTCGATCCCCAGCTTACGATTGTGACATCGACTTGTTTCTTTGAGGAAGCGAAGAAGTTGAACTTCTCATCCTCAGGAATCTCCTTCGCCGCCGTCTCCAGCTTCATCATCCTCTTCGTCATCATTTTCACCCTGTTGTCCGGGTCTTCCTCGATGTGTCCCATCTCGTCATGCTCGTCTCCAGTGTTCCAGAACCGATAGCCTGGCATTCCGAGAACCGCTCTCGGCGAGACCCCGTCCTGAGTGAAAGCAAATCTTCTGTATGGCTCATCTTCACCATTTCCCTGGTGGTCTGCTTCGATCAGTTTTCCCCTTTGAATCGGGACAAGATCGGCCTTCGGTGGCGAGATGGTCATGCTGTTGTTCGCTAATCCCTTATCGATCAGATGGATGCTAGGCATCTGGAATCGTTCCGCATAGTTGAAAATCCTGATCGCGTCGTAGAAGCTTTCCTCCATGTCCCCTGAGCATAGTACGATTCTCGGAAACTCTCCGTGGGCAGCGCTTAGGATGAACTTCAGATCTCCCTGCTCATGCCTCGTCGGTTGTCCTGTCGCTGGGCCACCTCGCTGGTAGTGGGTGATGACGAGCGGAACCTCGTTCATTCCCGCCCATCCCAATCCCTCGACCATCAAGGAAAAGCCGGGACCAGACGTTGACGTTGCGGCTCTCGCTCCTGTCAACGCAGCTCCCGTCGCCATGGTTATGGCCGCGATCTCATCCTCTGTCTGTGTCACAAGAATCGAGCCCTTTTGGCTTGCATTATTTCCTCCGGAGATGTCAAAGTTTCCGTGCGACTCTAAGAACTCGCTCTCGTCAGCGGCAGGGGTTATCGGGTAATAGGTCTGGACCCTGCAACCGCCCACCAGCTTACCAAGTGCAATGGATTCAACACCCATTAGCAGTAGCCTCGGTTGGTTCTGAATAGGGTGGAGCTGGAACGGAAACGGCTGTTTTAACTGAGACTTCGCAGCGTCGTAGGCAAGCTTTGCACCTATCTCGTTCATTTCGACAACTTTCTTCTTACCTGCGAATGCCCTTCCGATGGACTGATTGAGGAAGTTCTCATCAAAACCGAGGATTGCGAATGAGGCTGAGACGGAGAGGACGTTGACGATTCTTGAGAGCTTGCTCAGCTGGTGCTCTCCAATCTGGGCCGCCGTCTTCGCAATAATGTCATTGTACTGGATTGGGAATAGATTGACGCCCCTTTTCTTTGCCTCTTCAAGTATTCCGGCAACGTTTCCAGGAAGATTCTGCTTCGCCAGTCTTGCTTTGATCCTCAAAACCACAGGGGTCTCGATCGACTCGACCTTGTCGATCTCGATATTTGAAAACGTAGGATCGTAAAGGATTCCACCGCCCGGGGCTACCTCCTCAGCATGGCGGATGAGTGTCTCGGCATCGAACGTCGCCAAGACGTCCACGTTGTTTACGTGAGACCGGATCTTGTCGCTGTTGACTCTGACTTCGAAGTAACTGTGGGGCCCTTTGATGCTCGAGTAGTATTCTCGAAGCCCGAAGGTCCAGAGCCCACCCAGCACGCATGCTCCAGCGAAAATGTTAGCTGATGAATCGACTCCGCTGCCCTGCGGACCGCCTGTCATCCAAGACAGATCGTTGACCTTGGCAATCGCACGACTCAATGCTTAGCCTCCCGTCGCCTTGTCGTGGCCGATTGCACAGTCACAGCCTTCATTCTCGGCGCAGTAGGGGCATGTGCACTGGCAACTGTCCATTTCATAATTACAGTTTGGACATGCGTACATGTCGCCTTCAGCGGTCAGAACAGTCTCCCCGCTAACAATCGTTAGAAATGCCGGTTCGACATAAGGCTTCACCCGCACAATTCTTGATCTATAATCCTAGTCCCATGCATTCTTACTACTTGAATAAGACTAATAGACCTTAGACCAGAGTGCCATACGAAGAAAAATGAAAAGCCACAAACGATGGATAACAGTACCGCTTCTGATAGCCATCTTTCTAGTAGGAATACCTAGCCTGACCCCCCACGCCTACGGAGCTGCCAAGCCTTGTCTGACCACATCCAAGTGTAGCATTGCAATCCTCTCGCCAGGGTCAGGCGGAGTCTTGAACAATAACCAAACCGTTAATCCATCTTTCATAGTCTCGTTTCTGGTCAACAACTTCACCCTAGCGCAACCTGGAGCAAACACAAATGTCAACACCACGACCACTGGAACCGGCGCTTACAACGAGGGACACATTCACGTCTTCGTCGACGGCGTATACGTCACCTTATGGGCCAGCGTCAACGGAATACCTCTAACTCTCACACCAGGGACACACACCGTTCGACTCGACCTAGTGAACGATTACCACCAAGAGTTCAGTCCAGGAAAAAACGCCACGACAACCGTAAACGTGACCAACACCGAGGGATCCCTCCAGACAAACGTCAGTAGCGCACAAGGCAACGCAAGTAATGCAATGAGCTTCAGTCTCGGCGCCCTAGTCGTCTCAATCATCACCCTGATACTAGTGGCCTACGGTGCATTCAAGCCAAAATCAAAATCACCATAGAGGACGCCCCGTTATTGGGGCGCACCCCCCTTTTTCTCAGCACTGTATACGCAAGATTATCGTAACAATTACTCTTGTTGTTCTCACCATCGCTCCAGTCCTCCAATTCTTTCCGCACATCGTCGAAAGTGCTAGTCCGACTTATTCCGTTGCCATAGTGGACTACGCATTCCAGCCGCTCCACATCAGCATCACAACAGGAACAACAGTAGTATGGACTTATGCAAGCAATGGAAACACGATCCATACGGTCACCTCAGACCCAGGGACGAACCAGACCCAGGGAGGGACAGCCCTTTTGGACAGCGGAAGTCTCAACCCTGGACAAAGCTTCAGCTACACCTTCAACCAACCCGGCTTCTACCCCTACCAGTGCGCCGTTCACCCCACCATTGCAGCGATGAACGGTTGGGTAAACGTGACTGGAGCCCCGGTCACACCTCCTTCCACCCCGAATCCTCAGCCCAACTATACGATCCTGGCGGTTGGTGCAGCGATAGTAGCTGTAGTAGTTGTTGCGACACTGGCTTTCATTGTAAGGAGAAAAAAACGAAGGACTTCTGTTGCTCCAACTTGAGTCCAGAACGCCGAGCCGTAGCAGTTGGAACGCTCGATCTCTATGGGAAGAGAATCGTTAAAGGGCTCTCCGGATAAGAAATCTGAGTGCCTTTGATACTGGCCCATTTTGTCAATGAGTGTGTCGTCCGGGTTTTTGTCGTCATAATGTGCTCTACGTGTACCCCGCGGATAGACAGGGCGTCAGAGATCAACCACCGATGACATCTCCAAGGCAGAATCTCCGCACACATAATACAAGCCTGACCTTTTTGAGCTAGCCCAATTAGCTGGTCAACGCCCTTCGTGAACTCTTCCGTCTGCATGTAGTCAGCAAATCCTCTGAAGGAAGAATTCTTCCAACCAATGTTCGGGGAATCTGCCTTGGGGTGGCGAAGGCAGCCCAGCTGCTTCATTAGAACGTAGTCTATGCCGGACTCTCTCAGTCTCTCGGAGAGTGTTTCTTGGTTGAATTGGGGGTTGTGCCTTGAGCGTGGGATTGTGCGGATATCGACAAGTCGTGCGACGCCATGGGTTCGAATGATGTCAATGAAATCGTCAAGCGTCCGTGTTGAGTGTCCGATTGTTAGAATTAGCACCGAGGGGATGCTCAAGCTTTTGTCGGGAGGATCTAGATTATTGTTTATGGAACTTTGGAATATCCTTAACGTAGAAACAGTCGTCTATTCGCAACAACAATGAGACGAGCTCGAAGGCTCTGTGAGTATTGGCCTTGTTTACCGAGGCAAGCTCGATTATGTTCTCTTCGTACATGTCTACGCAGCCATTCTCTCCCACACCCATCGCTTGCCTCCCGTTTGAGTGATGATTGCGGAGTTGGATCATCACATCAATGGGATCGAGGCCGTAATTGCCTGAGAGGCACTCGGGAATTTTTTCTAGCGCGTCGGCGAACGAACCAATAACGAATTGACCTCTTCCTTCGAATGTTAGCGCGTATCTTCTGAGTTGTGAGGCCAGCTCAACAAGGACTGCGGCTCCCCCAGGTACCACTTTCGGGTTCGAGCGCGAATGCTTCAAGATGAGAAGCGCCCTTTTCACAGTTTTTTCCAGCTCCTTGACGAGCTCGGGAGTGCTGCCACGAAGCAGGAGCGTGGCTCCTCGGTCGCAATGAAGAATCACAATGTCGTCTGGTTTGATCTTGTCAACTTCAAGCTTCCTCGCAATCCCCAAATCCCTCTTCTCAAGTTGAGAGACGTCACTTAGAATAGCACCGCCCGTGGCTCTTGCTGCGGCTTCGAACTCCTGGTAGTCTACCAGGTGCACGACGAAGATTTCTTGCCTGCTGAATTGGTCGGATAGTCTATCGTCTATCTTCGATCTGCAGATTAGGACATTCGCTCCGGCCATCTTCACTCTGTCGACAAGGAGAGTTCGAAGTCGATTCTCTTCCGATTTGAATTGCAGGATCTGATCTCGGCTCGTGATGTTCAGCTTGACCGAGAACGGCCCTTCGTCTTTCGATTTCAGTTCCAGCCGTTTGATCTCTAGCTTAGTTAGGAATGCGATTTTGGGCGCGTCGATCCAGTCTGGCATGCTTGGGTGGGCTTTGCCTTGTTTGATTATGACTCCGCGTACTAACTCGGAATCGCTCGTCTGACCTCCGGGCTTTGTTACAATGCGTATTCTGCTGACGTCGATCGTTCCATCTTCTGTGACGCGGCTAATGGCCTCGGATAGATCCCTACGTAGTTTCTTGCCGAGGAGTTCTCTTCCACAATCGATTACCTCCAAAAGGCTCTCGTCAAGGTCCTCTCCAACATTCTTGGCGATTTCATTAATGATAGCGATTGATTTTTCAGTTGCTTTCAGATACCCATCAAGAATCGTGTTGGCGTGGAAGCCCACCTCGATAAGCTTGTCAGCCTCATTTAGGAGCGCCGAGACGAGAACGAGTAGTGTGGAGATTCCATCGCCTGTATGCTGACGCTGAATCTTCGAGACTCAGGTTTTGTCTCCAGGCGTCCTTCCCGCTTACTCTTCCCTTGTTTTTCAGAAGTATCTTGGGAGTTGCAGGAAGAATCTGTTGAGCCACGGCTATGCTGCCTAACCGAACATGTGTCGGCTTCTCATTACGGCCTCATGAATCTTTGACGCACGATCCATCCAGCCTAGACCCGTATAGAGTTCGCTCTTCATCTTAAGCGGGACTATCGGCACCTTCACACCTACTACGTACACATAGTCTGGCTCAAAGTCTAGCGAGTCTCCCCAATCCCAGGCTCCCACTTTGATCCGCAGGTCACCATGAACGTCAAGCCGGGAACCTTCAATGTCAAATCTTGCCATGTAGCTCTTGATCCGTACTTTGAGGAGTTTCAGATCTACCTTTGCGTCCCTCTCTATCTCTCTCTCAATAATCCGAGACGGTTCAATCTGAAACTTGGCTAGCTTTCTTGTTATCTCGTCGCATCCTTCCCTAGTAGTTAGTATTGCGATATGCTTTGCTTGTACGTTGACGCCCGAGATCACCTCAGCCACATCTCCTCCTATTGCCCACTTGTTTGTGCAGTCCGTGAGTGCGTTTCCAATCAAGACGGTCGCGCTGAGCAACTGGTTGTTGAGCACTACTAGCTCTTCGGGCTTGGGGATTCTGCTCTCGAAGTGAGGCACAGAAGTTGGCTTTGGCTTGTCCGATAATCTAAGGGCTGGCAATGCCCATTCCCCGAATGACTAGAGATTGCGTTTTTACGGCAACAGACCAGGGGTGGCGAGAGCGAGATACTGCTTGATTCCCTCGGCGGCACGGTAGGATTGGGGACCGGCCTGGTGTGTTCCGGAAGGAACGGTGTCACCGGACGTATTCGTGATCTCGCCTGCGCCGAATATGTTGAAAACCGGTTTCGCAACCGGCGACCAACATTGGTTCCATTTGTTCCACACCGAGGTGGCTGGGGCCGTGCCGATTCGGCATCCTCCTCGGAGGTGGTGGCCCCACCAGTCATTGTGCACAGCTCCAGCTGATACCGTACTGCCTACAGTGACGTTTGACGCACCCATCTTTGTGAAGATGTCTTTGACTTTGTTGACAAGGTAGGTTGCCCCATTGTAGGTGTTAGGGGTCCAGTCGAAGGTCAGTCTAGCCAACGGGTCGCCGTAGAGATCAGTGTAGTGCGGGTCTAGGTCGACGTAGTTGTCCGTCGTCGGGAGGTCAGGAGCGAAGGGGGTGGAACTCAAGGTTGTCTTGGTCGGCAGATACTTATCTTTCTGAGTGGCCTTGAAGGTGCCGCCCATACTTGTCTTCGAGACGCCCCCCGCGAACGTAATATTTCCTGGTCCTCCTCCGGGATACCCACCTGCCCCAATATGGGACCCCCCGATGAAGTTCAGACTTGTGTGGTCAAAATTATCGTCCATAAGATCATAAATGTCCACACTGCCCCCGCTGCCGTTACCGGCGGGATAAGAGTTGCCGCCGTTGTTAGGGAGAGTTCCAGAAACGTTGGTCCCCCTGTACGGTGTGTAGCCGTTGGTGAGACCTCTTCCAACCGCGCCGGTGACCAGAGTCGGATCCGAGTTCCAAATGTAAGGAGCTCCGATACCGGAGAGGAGCATTATTCTGATCATGTTGTATCCCCACATTCCGTTGAAGAAGACCTTGCCGGGCTGAATGTGCACGTTTCCCTGTGGATCGTAATAGCGTGCAGCGGTTACAAGTCCGCTTGTAGGATCGGTGTCGAGACGGAAGATGAAACTATTTACGACCAACGTGAAATTTCCACTCTTCATAGCCGCGGGAATGGTTCTGTATGCAGCGTTGGCTTTAGCTCCGGTTTCGCAGGCGTAGTCGCAAGGACCGCCGCAATAGCCGTCGTAGACGCATGGATTGACCGGCACGCCGTATTGGTTGATGTAAGGCTGTGAAGCGAGAGCGCTCACGTGAGGGAAGGGATTGTATCCGAGATCCTGCGTTGCGGTTTGGAATAACTGTCCTACGGGAGTGAGAGGGGCAGGGGGCAACGGATAATTCTGGCTCATCCACGGAAAACCCGTGTCGGACGGCGAATTGGTCTTACTCCCGTTGTAGTTTCCGCAAAGTCCGTGAGCCCTCTCCCATTGCACATAATATGGTTCGTACTGGGCGTAAGTCAAAGGCCAGTCTTCAAGGTCATTGTGTGGGTTAATAGTGTCCAGCTTGCCCGGATATCTTGTGTCGGTTTGGGATCTCATCTGGTACCCCCATGGACCTTGGCGTCCCATTGTACCGCCGTAGTGCTGGGCCGCGCCCCCTACTCCATGCCCGAGTGCATGATATTGGATAGGCATCGTATATCGTCGGACAGGCAGTGCGAATTGTTGCGGAGAATTCCTAATCGTGGCGGATTGGAGGGGAAGCGGACTGTCATATTTCCGTCCTAGTCCAACTCCCCATTCATCATACTTCGTTGTAGAGAAGTCGTTGACGTAGTCCCAGTATGGACCCTTGGTTATCGCGACGACCTTGTAGTTCTTGCCGCCGTTTAGACTTGCGATAGAGAGCTCAGCGGCTACCGCCCCGCTCATGTAGCCGACTCCTAGAATCACGACGTCCGCGGTCGGCTCCGTAATTGTAGTTGGCATTTAGGAACTCCCGGACGCTTGTTGCTGATACTGCGCGAGGCTTGCTGGCTTAAGCCTAGTTGGAGTGGTCGCGACCATCAGAGCTTTCTGGTCTAGTCCCTCGCCGTAGAAGTTGCCGAAGTTGACCCCGTTGAATCCCGTGTATGTCCATCCGACCATATTCTGGTTTCCACCGTAGATCGGGTCCATTAAGAATCCGGCCCATGTCATGAACACTAGCTCATAGGCGAAGTCGGAAGGGAGAATATTGCTGAAACTAGTCGGTTTATTGTCCCAGAGATCTTGAAGGAGCTGTAACTGGTTGGCCGAAGAGAGAGTCTCGAAGTTTCCACCATAGGCGCTGTTAGCATAGGCCTGAAGTGCAATTAAGCCAACTCTCCAGAACTCTCTGAGATTAAGCGGGTACTGGTAATTCGTACCTGCGCCGACCCTAACCTTTGGAGAACCTGCAGAGTAAGTCTGGGTTCCGACGGCAATCGGACCTGTCTGGCCGGGCGGCACAAACGGTCCGTCCATGAACATGTTGGCGCTCTGCCCATAGTCGCCTGCCAACGCTCTATCGATGAAATAGATCACACCGGCCTCCTTTGCTCCAGGATCGGCATCGGTGGGTATGATTGTCTCTACTATCTTCTCTAGGAGAGACTGTTCGGTAACGCTCAGGCTGATGAAACCAATAATGGTGTTGACTCGATTTTTTAGGTTGGCGACCTGTGTATTCGCATTGTTTAGTTGGGTTTGCATCGAGGAGTTTTGGCTCCCAAACATTGGGATCTCGATCGCGGATGCTGTGACAGCGCTTGCGGCTGCTGCTAATCCGAGTTTGAGAAATTCACGTCTGGTCTGGTCGACCATTCGGGCTCGGATTAGCCCTAGCCTACCCCTATTTTAGCTTGCACCACTTCAATAAAACGGGGCAATCTTTGACTGCCTGAAAGCTTATTTTCTCAACGATCGGCCAATTGATCTCTGTGTTGTAGGTTGGAAAGTACTCCGCCAAAGAAAATGAACTATGCCGGGCTTATCGTCCCAATACTAATCGTACTTGCTGTAGGCGCAGGATGTGGCCTTGCCGGGCTTGGGGCTTACCAGCTCACCACGGGCTCGCAAATCTTCGCGTTTTCAAGCTCAAACGCTGGAGGCAGCACAGTGAGTGTCTCGATTCCAAAAGGTGTCGGCAGCACGCAGGGCCTCAATTATGATCCGGCAAGCGTAACAGTTGCGAAAGGCGGAAAAGTAACTTGGACCAACAACGATCCTGTTCCTCACACTGTGACCTCCACCTTTAACATCCCGTCTGGAGCAACCAGCTTTGATTCCGGGAACATGGATGGGAACGCCACCTACACGGTGACCTTCACGGTCGCCGGAACGTACCAGTACACGTGCACTTACCACCCCTGGATGCACGGAACAGTTGTCGTCACCGGATAAGAAGTGGCAGCGTCCCGTAATCTGGACTAGACCCCGCAAATAGCTTAAACGATATCGAGACAAGGCCTTGCGGCCTGAGGGTTTTGCTTCAGCTAGGAGAAAACGATCATCATGAAAGAAATACAGCGGCGTGTCCTGATCCTAGCAATTGCTGTAGTAGCGATTATCGTGACGGCAACTGCTGGCTACATCTATATCAGTTCGTTGTCCCCACCCAAGTCAACGGTGACACCTATCAGAATACCGCGGGGCTCATCAACGGAGCCGACAGGGTTTAGCGTGCAGGATTTCCAGGCGAACTTCGTAAATGGCACGTACGCTTTTCCCATTAACGTCGCGGTCACGATTGGGGTCAATAATACGATTGAATGGGTGAACGATGATACCGTGGGTCACACGGCTACTGCTCTCGTGGCTCCTACTGGAGCTTTGAAATTCAACTCTGGATTGATCTCCGAGGGAAAATCGTTCTCGATAACCCTAATCGTACCGGGGGTTTACAAATACACTTGCGCCTGGCATAATTGGCTTGCTGGAAAGATAACTGTCAATCATGCCTAGAATCATAGATAAGCAGAGAAAATAATCCTCTCGAGCGACCTCATTAACGCGTGCGGGTACGATCTAGTCCAAGAAACCTTGATTGACGCTACAGTCAGCGATGTTCGGAAGTGCTAGAATATTTCTATGTGGTCGTCTGGAAAGCCGAGCTTGACAAGTTCAGCTTTGATCCTTGCGCGATGGTCGCCCTGCAACATTATCACGCCATCCTTCGCTGTCCCGCCGGTGGCCAAGCGCTCTTTCAGTTTGTGAGCAACCTCGGCCAGAGACCGTCCGGTCTTGGGTAGTCCTTGTACCACGGTTACCGGTTTCCCCCATCTGCGAAACTCTACCCTTACAGTGAGGTGGGTTTCGCTCTTGTCGAGTTCTTTCAGTGCGCTATTGAAGTCGAATCCTTCACTCAATCCTGCCACCCTGGACACTTTCGACCACGCATTAGTTCTTTTCGGCTACTTCCAAAAACCGGTTCAGGTAGTCTCCGAGAAGCTTTCGGTACTGATCTCTAGTCATGTTTTCTTTCAGATTGACCATCAGGTCCTGGAAGTACTGGAACTGGTTTGCGGCTGCTGGCGGCATCTGTAAAAGAAATCTCTTGTTCGAATCCACAGCTTTTCCACCGGTATCTTCTATGCTGTGTCTCGTCATCTGACCGATTGCACGCGCGTTATGGACCATTATAGAGGCGTTCACCCAACTGTCTTTCTTCGGATCTCCCGACTCGACGGGCTCATCCTTTACCCAGTCTTGAAGGAAACTGCTCATCTGGCCGGATTCGAGTATTGGGTTTTTCTTGAGGACCTTCATCGAGACATCATCGGCGTAGAGGTCTTGAATGTCGTTCAGTAGGTCATGGACGATCTTCTGTTGATAGTCGCTTGACAAGTATTGTTTTTCAATCTTGTCAATTGCTCCTTCGATTATTTCGGCGTCGTGGGATGGGTGATTATTTTCCATTCTGTAGATGTGGGACATCTCGTGAACCAGCAAGCCTTCGAGCATTCCCGACCCGACGGAGCCGCCTGAGACGACTATTCTGTAGCCTCTGCCCTGTGGCATAGTGTATCCCATGAAGGGCAACTGAGGGTCGATGGCCACTTCGACGTTGCTCTTGAGGCCAAAGCCGGATTCCTTCATCATGCGAGATGCGTTCGAGTAGGCCTTCTTCACGAATTCACTGTTCGCACTATCGCTCGTCGGAGCGACTGTCTTGGCGACCGTACTGTTTCTTCTAACCGACACTTTGTGTTCTTCCTATATTCCCAGAAGGTGGTCGATAGAATAGATTCCGCTACCAAGGAGGGCCAACGCAAGGGCAGCCAGGAACAAGGTGATGTCGATTTCATATCCGCCGACGTATTTCTTCTTCAACTTGCTCATCGAAAACCATGTTGTAGAAAGCATCCATAACGCTGACAGCACAGCGACTATGGGTGTGAGTATTCCAAGAATCAATGCTAGTCCCTCGAAGAACTCGACAACGCCACCGAATGGAACCATCGCGGCGGGCATTCCCATGCTCTTCATCCAAGCGCCGCCTTGGGTTCTTTGAGCGGCTGTTAGCTTAGGGTATCCGTGTACAATGAACAATGTCCCCACCGCGAGCCTTAGGACAAGCGATGATAGGTCGGTGTTCGTGAAGAGTGTTTGAATCATGTCACAACCAACACCGCGGTCTTTATTATAAAGTAGGTAGTTAGCTACTACCAAGTAGGTTGTCCTAAGCGTATCAAGTCAACCCGGCTTGACCAATACAGCAGTCGCGCCTAATCGTAACTGGAAACTCCCCCGAGAGTAGAACACCTCACCTATCTTCCCGCAACCACCCATTGCACTATGTGAACTGAAACGGACGCTCCAACTCACAAGACATCACGGGAGGACGCTCTATGCGGTCCGCAGTCGGCATAGATGACATCGCGGTCTACATTCCTCGACTGTACGTGGAGCTAGCCGACGAGAATCGGCCAGAGAAACCAACGGAATTCTCAACGGCCAGAAAGTCGGACCCCTCAAAATACCTTCACGGCATAGGAATCGCCAAGATGTCCATTCCAGACACCTACCAGGACAGCGCAGTTTTGGCTGCGAACGCAATCTTCGAGTTGATCGAGAGAAACAATGTTCACCCCACCAGCTTGGCCAGAATTGACATAGCGACCGAGACAGGGGTGGACGAATCCAAACCTGTCGCTGCCTACGTTCACGGAATGCTGGAACAAAAGTATGGTAAAGGGTCTCTGAAGAGAACCTCAGGTGTCGAGTACAAGTTCGCATGCGTGAGCACCGCAGACGCCCTGGAAAGTTCACTGGACTGGGCGTGGGCAGGCAGGAGCAATGGAAGATACAGTATCATCTGCGCAACCGACATCGCTAGATATCCGCTTACCAGCCCCGGAGAACCAACCCAAGGAGCTGGGGCAGTCGCTCTACTTGTCAAGGAGGATCCTCGTTTGTTGGCTATCGACCCCGTAATCGGCACTCACATGGAGGATGAAGATGATTTCTGGAGACCACTGTTCTCGACGACAGCAGTCGTTCACGGAAAGCATTCTGAGAGATGTTACCTGAGAGCGATGGAGGGAGCGGTGGACGACTGGGCCGAACAGGCAATTGCTTCCGGTATCATCAGGGCCGGACCCGGTGAATCTCTAGTAGATCACATAGGTCCCATGTCTTTTCATGTCCCGTATCCGAAAATGGCTGAGAAAGCTTTCGCATACTTGTTGCGACATTTCTGGCGGGGGCTTCCTCGCTGGAAAACTTTCGTTGGCGAGATCGGCGACGAACCCAAAGCAGATGGCTACAAGAAGAGGGAAGAATTCGAGAAGGCGGAGACTGACTATATGAAACGCTTCATGGAGACACATCAATTCCAAACCGAGTACTTGGACAAGGTGGCAGATGGACTCGT
>WNGA01005466.1_pt1 | contig 18343 bp, 14 predicted proteins | sample 5400061 | NCBI WGS metagenome assembly WNGA01 (sample SAMN13153366, study PRJNA577476) | soil metagenome | isolation source: 100 cm soil or saprolite under grassland replicate 2 | place: USA:California | collected 2016-06-15 | reverse complement strand
CCGCCGCGTCCAGCGGCTGGAGCTGCCCCGCTTCACCCGCGCCGAGCTGGCCGAGCAGCTCGCCGGCCTGCTCGGCGCCGACCCGCCCGCCCGGCTGGTCGACGACGTCCACGCCCGCTCGGAGGGCAACCCGTTCTTCGCCGAAGAGCTGGTGGTTGCCAGCGCCGGCGACGGTGCCGGCCCGGGCGCGCTGCCGCCCAGCCTGCGGGAGGTGCTGCTCGCCCGGGTGGTGCGGCTTGGCGGCGGCACCCAGCAGGTGCTCCGCGTCGCCGCCGCGGCCGGCCGGGGCGTCACCCAGCTGCTGCTGGCCGCGGTCGCCGGCATGGGCGAGGCGGCGCTGCTGGACGGCTTGCGCGAGGCGGTCGACCGGCAGCTGCTGCTGCCCGAGCCGGGTGGCGATGGCTACCTCTTCCGCCATGCGCTGCTCGCCGAGGCGGTCTGCGGTGAGCTGCTCCCCGGCGAGCGGGTGCGCCTGCACACCGCGCTGGCTGGCGGCTTGAGGCCGGCGCCGGTCCTGGAATCCCGTGGGCGGCCAGGGCGGCGCGTCTGGCCCACCACTGGTCGGCAGCCGGTGACCAGCCGCGGGCCCTGGGCGCCCTCACCCATCTCGGCGAAGCTGACGCCGGGCTCGCTGAGATGGCAGCGGCGGTTCGCCTCGCCAGGGAGGCAGGCGACGTGGTCGATCTGCTGCGGGCGATCGTCAACCACTCCGACGGGCTGCTGGCGACCGGCCGCCTGACCGAGGCGGCGATGGTCGCCCTCGGTGGCCTCGAAGAGGCCCGCCGCCTCGGCCTGGCCCGCTCCTACGGGCGGCCGGACCTGGCCTGTAACGCCACCGAGGCGCTGGTCGCCCTCGGCCGCTGGCAGGAGGCCGACCGGGTCTCCCGCGAGGCCCTCGAGACCGTCCCGACGGGTCCGGCCTTTCTCGCCCTGCCTCTAGCCCGGGTCGCCCTTGAGCTGGGCCTCGGCGACCTCGACAGCGCCGAGGCGCGGCTGCAGGCCGCCCGGGAACTGTTCTCCGGCGAGGCCCCCGAGCCCCAGCGGAGCGGCCCGCTGTTCGCCGGCCTCGCCGAGCTGGCGCTGCGGGCCGGCGACCTGGAGCAGGCCGGAGAGCTGGTGGCCGAGGCCGTGCCGCTGGTCGAGGCGAACCCGCGCTATGCCGCGCCGCTGTATGCCCTCGGCCTGTGGGTGGAGGCCGACCGCACCGAGCTGGCCAGGGCACGCCACCCCGGCGAGCCAGCCGGCGCGCCGCCACCCGCCGAGCACCTCGGCCTCACCCGCGCGAGGCCGAGGTGCTCGCGCTGGTCGCGGCCGGGCGCAGCAACCGCCAGATCGCCCAGGCGTTGTTCATCAGCCCCAAGACCGCCAGCGTCCACGTCTCCAACATCCTCGCCAAGCTCGGCGTCCACACCCGGGTCGAGGCCGCCGCGATCGCCCACCGCCTCGGCCTCGACTGATGCGGCCAGCGCCGCGCGGTCGTCGACACGGGGACGGCCGCCATAGCGGGCGGCGGTGGCGGGAGCAGGGGCTGGATGGCCTGCCACAGCTCGTGTGCGGGCGCAGCGCAGCAATCAGGAGCCGTCGGTCGCCGAGGTCCAAGTGCGCCTTGACCGGCAGATCCTCAACCTGGAGGCCGAGGACCTCCGGGCGTCTCGGCGAACTGGAAGCGGAATTGGCCCGCGCACAGGCGTCGCTGGGAGTCGCTTCCGAATCCGGCAGAGAGCCATTCAACGGCTGTGGCCAGGTACCGATCCAATACGCTGGAGCGAAGCGAGAAGGAGGAACCGATGAGCATCCGGCGTCTGGAGCACATCCCGGGATTCAACATCGATCGCGTCGCCGCAGCGGCCGGCGACGACCCCGACGTTCTGCGCTTGGAGAACCTGGACACCGACATCCCGCCCCCGGCAGCCGCAGTGGCGGCGACCCGGGCGGCGATCGGCGAGGACGACGCGAACAGCTGGCTGCCGTTCACCGGCCGCGATGACCTCAAGGAGGCCGTGGCCGCGTACATCGAGCGTCGCGGCGGGCCGCGCTATGACGGGCGCCGGGAGATCGTGATCACCAGCGGCGAGGGCGACGCGATGCTCGACGCCCTGTTCTGCCTGACCGACCCTGGGGATGAGGTCATCCTCACCGACCCGACCTATGCGGGCATGCTCAACCGGGTGCGGCTGGTCGGGGCAGTACCGCGGCTCGTCCCGCTTCATGTCGGCGACGGGCAGTGGCGACTCGATCTGGATGCGCTGCCGGCCACGGTCACCGAGCGTACGCGCGTCGTCTTCCTGAACAACGCGTCGTTCCCGTCGGGCTGGGTGGCCAGCGACGAGGAGTGGGATGCGGTGGCGTCGATCTGCCGCCAGCGGGATGTATGGCTGCTCTACTGGGGCGGATTCGAAGGCGTGCTGTTCGACGGCCGGCCGATGCGGCATCCCGCGGCGCCTGCCGGCATGCGCGATCGCACTGTCACCGTGGGCGCGCCGTCGTTTGAGCAGCGCATGATCGCCTGGCGCGTCGGCTGGGTGGTCGCGCCGGGTGAGCTCGTGAACGACGTCTCGCGTGTCCAGATCTACAACGGCCTGGTGCCAAGCGGGTTCGCCCAGATCGGAACGCGCACCGCTCTCGGCGTGCCCGACGACCACCAGGAGGCCGCGAACGCGGAGATGCAGCGGCGGCGCGACGAGACGCTCCGCCAGCTCGGTGGCCTGCCGGTGGTGCGACCGGCGGGGGCCTGGTCGCTGCTGCTCGACGTCGCCGCGCTCGGGCTGGACTGTGTGGAGGTCTCCGATCGCCTGCTGGAGCAGAAGGTTGCCGCCACTCCAATGCGTGGCTGGGGCGGCGAGATCGCCGATCGTCATGTCCGCTTCGTGTTCAGCAACGAGCCCGTTGACCGGCTCGCGCTGCTCGGGACGCGGGTGCGCGCGGCGCTCGCGGCCACCGACGAGCGAACCTGACATGAAGTGGTATGTGGCAACGCTCGCGTCGGTGGTGCGTCCCCAACCTTTGGCATACCCACGGCTGAGTGCCACGTTAGCCCTCTGAGCAGCGGCGACGATGGACGACTCTGGACCGGCACCTGCCTCGGCTGGCGACACGACTTCGGCTGAGCCGCCCGGCACAGAGGCCACGCAGCGGCAGACCCTCGCAGCTCCCGGACCTCTCGCCGTCCCGGGCGGGCCTCGCTGTTCCTCGGCGGGCTTCGCCCCCCAGCCCTCGCCGGCCCCCGGGCAGGCATCACCGTTCCCTGCCGGGTCCGGGCATCAGGGTCGGGGTTAGAGTCGCCAGGCGACCGGGGCTCTGGGATCGGGGGTGTAGGAGCAGAACCGGCCGGTCCTCACGGTGGCCCGGAGATGGTCGGCAAACGCCGGGGAGTGCAGCGCGATCCGATCGACGGCCGTCTTGATGGCCCGGGTGACGCTGAGCCGCGCCCGCTCCGACGCGGACGCCGCCGCGCGGTCCCGCCCTCCCAGCCCGATGGCCCGCGACAGCTCCTGCAGCAGGAAATCCCGTTCGGCGGTCGCCCGGGCCGCGCGTTCCGTATCGCCCCAACCGGCCGCCTCCTCGATGTCCTCGGTCAGCTGCTCCACCCGCCGCCGGTAGGCTGCTCGCGCCCTGTTGTCGAGGAGCGGACCTGCTCCCTGGTCGTAGCGCCCGCCGCCCATTACCTCCACCGAGCGGCCACTCGCGCCATGGGCCGGCGTGGCCGCCGCGGCGGCGACAAGGTCCAGCGCGTGCACCTCACGGCCGGGCTGCCCGAGGAGAGCCACCAGATAGCGCAACCCTTTCGCATCGCGCAGGCGACAGGCCTGGCCCTGGTACACGATCGTCCAGTACTCGCCCTGCCGGCGAAACACATCCTGCGGGCTCGGCTCCCAGGCATTCGCCGACGCGACGCTCCGCTGGCCGTCCGTCCGTCCTTTCATCTCGGGCGCCGCCAGAAGCTCCAGCCGGGCCACGAGCTCGGGCATCCCGAGCTGACCGGCCAGCCCGCAGGCGTCAGCGACCAGCGAGGAAGCTCGTTCCCGGTCGCCGGGCTCGTCCCGCTCCATGAGCGCCTGAGCGAGGTCGTGCTCGGCACGGGCGACCCATGGCCTGGCGCCCATGGCCGCGCTGAGGCGGACGGCCTCCTGGAGATGGCTGATGGCGTCGTCCGGCCTGGACAGCGCAAGATCGAGGAGACCGAGGACGCGCGCGACGAAGCCATGGCTGACCTCTCCTGCGGCGGGAGTCGTGAGCGCCTCGTGTGGCTCGAGGAGATCGTGAAGCGGTTGGCAGTGGGCTCCAAGCGTAGCCGCCGCCTCCGCCAGGACGGCCAGACCGAACAGCCACTCGCTGTCCCTGGGAAGAGCGGACAACCCGTCCGCCGCCAGGACGTCCAGCTCCCGGCGGGCCTGGCCTGGCCGCCCCAACTCCAGGTCGAGCAGCGGCATCAGGCAGCGAAACAGCCAGTAGCCGGGATACTCGTCGGTCGAGCGGCGCAGGGCGTCCACGATCTCGCCGAGCCGGCCCTGCTCGCGCCGCAGCACGAACATGGCCAGACGGTACGAGGCGAGCGCATCCCAGCTCTGGGCTCGCCGGCCCAGCCGGACCGTCTCCTCGATGGCGGGCTCGGCGAGCGCGAAGTCGCCCGCCGCCAGCAGCAGCATCGACCGCATCACCCCGGCGTACCAGCGGTGGGAAGGCTGCTTCAGCTCCTCGGCCAGGCGGCTGTACTCGTCGGCGACCCTCCACAGCTCGGTGAGCGGCATCCCTTGTGTCCAGGCGACGGCGAGGGACAGCCAGTCGGCATCGGAGCGTCGTTCCCGGTCGCCGCTCGCCTCGGCCAGGGTCCGGACCTCGGCCGCGATGGCTTCCAGCTCGTCGAGGTTATCCGGACCCCAGATGGCGGTGAAGCGCGCCTCCAGCGCGTACGCGAGCGCGGCCCCCTCGCCAAGTTCCCTGGCGATGGTCACCGCCTGCTCGCTGAACCGTGACCGGCGCCCCAGCGACAGCTCGTCCCGGAGCGCGCCCGCCAGCCGGGCCAACAGGCTGACCCGCAGGCGCGGCTCGTCGGTGGCCAGGGTGCCCAGCGACACCGACTGGGCATGGGACATCGACATCGGCCCCTGACAATCGCCCATCACACCATCGCGCCAGTTGTCGGCCTGCTCCTCCTCCCATGGACGATGCTGTGACTGCAACTATCGGGACCTGGCAGTCGCGCCTACGACGCCCCTTGACCAGCAACGATGGCATCGTCTGACAGTGCCCTGACAGAAAGCCGACAGAGAAAGGCGGGGCACGAAACCGCCCAGAGATGCAATCCCAGGTCGTGCGTCTCACCGCGGAGATTCCACTGCCCGCCAGGCCACGGCGAGGCCACTGAACGGCCGCCCGGTGCGGGCCATGCCAGCGATTTACAGGTCGCAGCGCCGTCTTCTCGCCGGTCCCGGCTATCCCCCGCCTGGTCGCGATCATCGCCCGTGAACTGCACAAACGGCCTGTCGACAGCTTCGGCCGTCACCTGGCGCCCCGCCCGCTCCGCCCTGTCCCGCGCGGCCTGGCGTCGGGCAGAGCGAAAGCCCGGCCGCCGTCGGATGAGAGTCCCCGCACCTGGAGGTCGATCCCGGCATGTCGAGCAGGCGGAAGTGGATGGGTGATCGGTCGGTAGTCCAGAGCCAGTGCGACCAGCGTCTGGTTGAATGCGGCGAAGTCAGCCCCAAGCTCGGCCTGATCGACCTCAGCAGCAGCATCTCGTGAGGTCCCCGGTCCGTCGACCGGGCCGACGAGGCTCTCATACTCCGCTCGGCCGGCGCCATCCGGCATCCCCGTATTCCGGTCAAGCTCAACTAAGCGTTATTAACGAGCCTTCGCGATTAATGACCCAGACCCTCCTTGCCATGCTAGGCTGCAAGCAGTCACGGCGTCCGCCGCGAACCGCCGTTCGGAGTCCCATGGTGCGCACCACATCACGCCAGGCTGGCATCACCAAATCCGCGTCTGGCTATGCGGCCTTCCCCTCCTACAGCCATGCCCTCGACGGGCGGCTCGGGGCCGCGGTGCAGACCGGGCTGGAGCGCTTCGCGAAGCCCTGGTACCGGATCCGCGCGCTCCGCGTCTTCCGCGACAAGCTCAGTCTGTCCGCGTCTCCGGGGTTGTGGTCGTCGATCGAGCGCGGGCTGGAGGCGTCCGAGTGGCTGTTGCTCATGGCCTCGCCGGAGGCTGCCCGCTCCCCCTGGGTCCGCAAGGAGGTCGGCTGGTGGCTCCAGCACCGGAGCGCCGACCGGCTGCTCATCGTGCTGACCGGCGGGCAGCTCGCCTGGGATTCCGCCCAGGACGATTTCGAGTGGTCGAGGACTGACGCGCCGCCGGAAGAGGTGCTCCGCGGCGCCTTCGCGGAGGAGCCGTTCTGGGTCATCTGCGCTGGGTGCACAACGAGGAGCAGCTCGACCAGTCGAATCCTCGGTTCCGGGAGCGCGTCGCGGAACTGGCGGCGCCGCTGCACGGGGTCTCCAAGGACGAGCTCGTCGGCGAGCACGTCCGGCAGCACCGGCGCACGATCCGGCTAGCGCGGGCGGCGGTCGCCGGCCTGACGATGCTCGCGATCGCCACCACCGGCGCCTCGGCGATCGCCCTTGTCCAGCGCAATGCCGCACGTGAGCAGGCGCGGATCGCTCTCGCACGGCAGGCGGCGGCGACAGCGGTCGCGAGCACCGGGACCCGCCTGGATCTCGCGCAGTTGTTGAGCGTGGCCGCATATCACCTGGACCGCACGCCCCAGGCGACCGCCGCGCTGTTCCGCGCCGTGGGTGAGAGCCCCCACCTCGTCCGCTACCTGCAGGCGGGCGCTGCTGTCTCCGCGCTCGCCTCCAGCATGGACGGGAGCGTCATCGCGGCTGGGACTGACGACGGGCGCGTCCTCACCTGGGACCTGCGCACGGGGCGGCACACCGAGAACCACTTGGCGAACCGGCAGATCCATGCCGTCGCGCTGGACGTGCGCGGCGACCGGATCGCGGCGACCGATGGCGTCCACGCGCAGGTCTGGCAGCGGACGGGGAATTCGCCGCCGGTCGTGCTCGCCGCGGCCGCCCGGAGACCCGCCGATCTCGTGGCGCTCTCGCCGCTGGGCACCGCCGTGGCCGTCCTGTACCAGGAAAGTGCCGATAACGCCCCGAGCAAGCCAGCGCTGCTTGCTCTGTACGGCAGCGCATCGGGCGGTGTCCAGCTGACCGCAACCGGCCAGGTCGCCCTGGACTTCGTCGATTTCTCCAGCGAGTCGACGGTCACGACGGGCAGCTTCGACGGAAGGCACAGCGCCTGGACACTGTCCGGCCACCGCCTCGCGCCGACATGGAACATGACCCTGTCCCCGGCGCCGTTCAACAATTACCTCAGCGCGCACGCGCAGGGCGGCGCGTATTACGCCTACGTGAAAGACGGCAGCGTCACCACCTGCCATCTACCGTGGACGGACGGGCCCTGCAGCGGTGGCGGCGTGCCGACCGCGGCGATGGAAGCGACCGCGATCAGCCCGGATGGCAGGCACGCCGCGGTCGCGGCGGCTGGCGTCCTCCTCGGGCTCGGCCATCGCGGTCTGGGACCCGGCACAGGTCAGCAGGCTGGCGCGGCCGACCGGGATCCGGGTTCCCTATGAGTCTTTTGCCGTTCCGGTCCCGACCTTCGCGGTGACGCCGGATGGCAGTCGGATCGCCATCTTCGACGACTCCGACCAGCAGGGCGACCGGATCTATGACCTGCGCACTGGGCGATTGCTTGCGACGCTGGAGGGGATGTTCCAGACGAGCTTTGCCGAGTGGAGCGAGGACGGAGCCTGGCTCGTGGGCGTGGGCTCCGGCGGCGGTGGGCAAGTCTGGGACCTGCGCGGCTCCTCTCCCAGGCTGGTCGCCGCCTGGCCGGCGGACGATAGGGCGAGCCAGGCGGGAGCCGGGATCTCCGCGCTCCACGTCCTGGCCGGGCAGCGACGGCTGACGCTGGTTGACACGCGAGGCTCGGTCGTCGTGCGCGACTTGACGAACGGTCGCGTGGTCTCCCAACGGCAGGCTCTCCAGTCGACCGACCCCGCCCGCCGCTCGGGTGCCTGGAGCCGCAGCAGCATCTGGAGCATCCTGCGCAACCCCAAGTACACCGGCTTCCAGGTCTACAACCGCCGCGCCAGCAGGACCCGCCGCGGCCGTCCCAATGACCCCAAGGACTGGACCTGGTCCACCGAGCCCGCCCACCCGGCGATCATCACCACCGACGAGTTCCGCCAGGTCGACGCCGTCGCCGCCGGCAAGGCCCGCTCCCGGCGCACCAACGCCCCCGCCCGACCCGACCCCAGGCCAGACCAGTACCTCTTCCACGGCATGGTCCGCTGCGCCTGCGGGCTGCGCATGCGCGGCTGCCGCCGCAAGCAGACGATCCTGTACTACCAGTGCCAGCCGGAACGGCTCCGCGGCCGCCCGCTCTCAGCAGGCCACCCCTCCGGGATCTACGTTGCCGAGGCGGCCTTGCTGGACGGCGTCACTGGCTTCCTGGCCAGAGCCGTCTACGGCCCAGAGCGCGCCGGCTACTGGGAGTCCGCGCTCAGCACCACCGACGCCCCCGACCCCGCCGCGCCCGCCCGCGCCCGCGCGGCCGAGCTGGAGCGCGAGATCGCCGACCTCCACTCGCGGCTGCGCCGGCAGGTCCTGGCGCTGGAGGACGAGCAGACCGCCCCGGAGGCACTACCGCCGATCGTAGAGCGAATCAGCGAGCTGCGCCGCGACCTCGCCGACCGCCAGGCGGCGCTGGTCAAGCTCGACGGTGAGACGCCCCCGCCGTCTCCAGACCCCGCCGTCGTTGGTGAGCTGCTGGCCACGCTGCCGCTGTACGGCGACGACCTGCGCGCCCTGCCTGCCAAGCGGCTGCGGGAGCTGCTGGAGAGCCTGCACCTGGCGGTCAGCTATGACCACAAAGAGCATACTGTCCAGATAGAGATCACCCTGGCCGCCTTGGTGGGCCAGGGTGATCATCAGGTTGTACCTCTGGTCTGCTCCGGCGGCACGGAGCAGACCAGATCCCAGGAGCGTCTGTGCGCCTGACCGCTGAGGTTCGCCTGCCGCCAAAGCCTTGGCGTGGACGTTGAGGGCCGGTTGACGCTGGACCGGTGCGCGGCGAGACTCGGGTTTGGGATAGATGCGGGCGGTTGGAGGCATTTGTGGCGGCAGCCCGGCACGGACCACTCTCTGGCTCACCGACGACGCTGACCGTCGCGCTCGACCAGGGCGAGCTGCTGGCGAGGCCGGAGTGGTGGGAGCGGCTGGCCGCCCGCCGGGCCGCCTGGTGGCAGCGGCACCAGCGGCTGGCCCAGCGGTTGGCAGTGCTACGAACCATCGCGTTGTGGGTGGCGCTGGCCGGGCTGCTGGTGGTGTTCGTGCTGTACCCGGAGTTCCGGACAGGGCTGCGCGTCTGGCTGTGGCTGTACGTGTTGCTGGTCGCCTGGTTTGTGGTGGCGCGGACCAAGACGGTGTCGTGGCGGCTGCTGGCCGGCATGTTCGGCGTGGCGGTGTGGTGGTCGGTGATCATCGCGGTGATCTCGGTCTGGTTGTCGAGCGGGGCTGGCGGTGTCCGCGCGGACGGGCCGGGGACCGTGATCGCCGGGATGACCGAGGAGTCGCTGAAGCTGGTGCCGTTGGTGGTGCTGGCGCTGGCGGCGCCGGGGCGGGTGCGGCGGTTTGCGGTGGTGGACTGGCTGCTGCTCGGCCTGGCTTGTGGGCTGGGGTTCCAGGCGTTCGAGGAGCTGGCGCGGCGGACCTCGGCGGCGGTGGTGCGGCCGGGACTGCTGGACGTGCTGGACCGGCTGCTTGGCAGTGCCTCTGGGTCGGAGGCTCCGCAGTATGGCTGGACCCTGCTGGCGGGCGGCTGGAACACGTCGCTGGCGGGCTATGCGGGCCATCACGTGCTGACCGCGCTGGTGACGGTGACGGTGGGGCTGGGGGTGGCGGCGTGGCGGCGTGGCGCGCGCCTTGCGGCCCAGCATCGTGGGGCGGGTCGGGGCTGGCGGGTGGTCGCCGTGGTCGGGTCGCTGGCGACCTGGTGGCTGGTCGTGGCCGACCATGCCGGGTTCAATGCCACCGTGCGCACCAGTAGCCGGGGCTGGGCGCAGGCCGGTGACATGCCGCGGCTGCTACGGGTCACCTGGGATCTCACCGGCCATGGATTCGGCCGCGGCGGGCTGCTGCTCGCGCTGCTGCTGGTGGCGCTGCTGGTCGACGCCCGCCACCTGCGGCGCGGCGAGTCCCCGTCCTGGACGTCTGACGAGACCCCGGACGAAGCAGCGCCGACGATAATCGAACGCCCCACTCTGGTCGCCGACCGGTGGGCATCACGACTGACCATCTGGCAGGAGCACAACCCGTCGGCCCCGCCCGCCCCAACTGGTCTCGGCGTGGTCGCGCGCTGGGCGACCGCGGCGGTGGCGGCCGCCTGCGCATTGACCGCCTACACGATCCGGGACCTGCTGGTGCTGTTCGGCGCCCACGCCCGCCAGCCCGAGGAATCCCGCCTGGTCGCGATCGCCCGCGGCCGCCTGACCATGGGCGAGCTGCACGAGCAGCGCGCCATCGCGATCGCTGCCGCCGCACCCCTCGACATCACTCGGCGGCGCCGGCTGTATCGAGTGGTGGCGCTGGGCGGGCTGGGCGGGCTGCTGGCGGCCGGGCTGCTGCTCGCGCCAGCACTGGCCAGCCAGATCGGCCCGACCCTGACGGCCACGCCGTTCGGCTGGCTGGCCGGCGCGCTGGACGCCCTCGGCACCTGGTGGGACGGCCTCGGCCTTGGCGGCCAGGTCGCGGTCGGCCTCGGCTTAGCCGCGCTGATCGCCCTGTCCGGGGGATCGCTCGGCCTGGCGTTTGGCGCCTCCGGCGCCGCGACCTACCTGCTGGACCACAGCCACGGCCTGGCCGCGTTCAGCCGCGACCCCGCCACCGCGACCCGCCGCTACCTTGCGACCGCCACCCCGCAGGGCGCCGTGGTCGACCTGGGTGAGTTCGCCCTGACCTTCGCGCCGGGCAACCTCGCCGGTGCCGCCGGCGGCCGCTTCACCCGCCAAACCGTGCTGCGCAGTGTTGGCCCCAGGGTCAACCTGGGCCGCCTCGCCGCGGGCAAGTCCGTCATCCTCGCCGACGGCACCACCATGGCCCGCCTTGGTGACAGCGAGCTGGCAACCTTCACCCGCTGGGGCGACGACCTGACCTGGCAGCCGGCCAGAGGCACCGGCGCAAACCACGCCTACCAGGTCCGCATCTACGGCGAGCGCGAACCGCTGGTCCGCAGCTCCGGCCAGACCGAGACCTGGGCGGACGGCCTCAACCGCTCCTACGGCAGCATCGGTGACGCCAAGTTCCGCGAGAAGGCCTCCAGCTTCTACGACCCCGCCAGCATGCACCAAAGCATGCAGCCCATCGCCCGCGATCGGATGGATCGCCTGCTGCTGCGCTACAAGCAGGTCCTAGACGACCCCACAAGTGCCGCCCGGACACTGGAGATCATGACCAACGACCCGCGGGTGGCGCGGGTCTTCGCCCGGCGGATGCGCGCGCTCGGCGTGCGCGGCTACGTTGTCATCAACCGATAGGAGGACTGTGTGGCAGGCGACGACTTCGCGCTCGCGGTGGTCGGCGATACCGACTGGGCCTGGGACATCGACGCCGTCGTCGCGGCCGTCGCCGCCACCTGGCCCCAGGCGCGGGTCCTGGACCGCGACCCGATCCCGGGCAGCAAGTTCAGCGCCTGCATGTACCTGCCAGATCCGCGGGCCGGGCGCAACATGGAGGTCATCATCCACGACTCCGGCAAGATGATTGGGCTGGAGTACGGCTCGCCCGAGGGCAGCGCCGAGTTCGTGACCTGGGTGCTCAACCGCTTCCCACCACCCGACGGCGTCACCGTGCGACTGTTCGAGTGGGGCGACAATCCCCGCGTCACGGCCCACACCACCGTCCAGGAGCTGCTCGCCGTCGGCCCCTGACAACCCGTCCATCACCGCATCACCCGAGGTTGCAGGTCTGCTCCCCTGCCGCTGGACGATGCCGCGCCCGCCATCGCCGGAGGCCCGGCACCCTCGCGCCGACGCGCCGTTGACCAGCACTGATGGAAACGGCTGACCGGCGCATGATGGCATCATGACGGAGCGCGGGGGCGGCAGGAAGCAGACCAGACCCCAGAACGGGCGTCAGCGCGGCTCACCACGGAGATCTCACTGCCAGCCAAGCATCGGTGATGTTGACAGGGCGTGAGGCCAGCGTGCGGAGCCTTCGCGTCAGCGGACGGAGCTGCCGTGGGAGTGCGAGTCGGTTGGGCGATACCCTGGCCAGCGCCGACCTCTCTCGGCCCAGAGAAAGGGCTGGGCGCCGCAGCCGCCGGACCGCGGCGTGGTCGTAAGCTAAGAGTGTCGGCAGCGCTCAGACCCTGGTGACCTGCACGCCCGCCTGCTCCAGCGCGGCCACGGCGTGGTCGTCGGTCCCTTCGTCGGTGATCAGTTCGTCGACCTGGTCGAGACCGCAGATGCGGGCGAAGGCGATGCGGCCGATCTTGGAGCTATCAGCCACCACCACGACCCGATCTGCCCGCTCGATCAGCATGTGGTTGGTGTGCGCCTCGACCTCATGGTGGGTGGTGAGGCCTGCGCCGAACGCGATGCCGTCGACGCCGACGAAGGCGATGTCCAGGTGGAGTCCGGTGATGGTAGCGTCAGCGAGCGGGCCGACCAGCTCGTAGGACTCGCTGCGGGCGACCCCGCCGGTGAGCACCAGCTTGAGGTTGGGGCGCACCGCGAGCTCGGCGCCGATGTTGAGGGCGTTCGTGACCACGGTGAGCTGGCGACCTGCCAGTGCCCTGGCCACTTCGGTGGTGGTGGTGCCACCGGTCAAGCCGATGGCGCTGCGCGCGCTGACGCGCTCGGCGGCGACAGCGGCGATGCGGCGCTTGGCCTCCTGGTGCTGTGAGCTCTTATAGCGCAGGGGCAGCTCGTACAGGACGCCGTTGGAGACCGCGCCGCCGTGAGTGCGGCTCAGCAACCGCTGGTCCTCCAGAAGCTGGAGGTCGCGGCGGATGGTGGCAGTGGATACGCCGAACTCGTGCGCTATCCCTGTCACGTCGATGGTGCCGCTGGCCGACAGCGCCTGGAGCACACTCCGCAATCGGTCCGCTCGTTTCATGATCACAAGTATAGATGAATCCCATTTCTGTGAGTTTATTGTTTCCTTGGGCCCATGTTCGCTCACAAACGAACGGATTGGCGACAGGTCAGCGGTAGAGCGGCCGGACCGTGACGGCGTCGTGGAACCGCCGGTAGGCCGTGGGGTCGAAGCCCCCGGCCACTGGGAGGAGGACGGCGGCGGCGGCGACGGCGACCGCCTCGCGCAACGTCTCCGACCAGGGGTGGCCGCCGGCGAGCCCAGCCGCGAGCGCCGCCATCGTTGCATCCCCGGCACCTGTCGGGTTGCCGAGGACGACCTCGGGCGGGATCGCCTGCCAGGACTCCGCGTCGGTCACGGCAAGGAGCCCGTCTGGCCCGAGCGAGACCACCACGGCACGGGCGCCGGCCCGCAGGAGCGCCTCGGCCCCGAGGGCGGGATCGTCGTGGCCGGTCGTGGCGCGCAGCTCTGCGGCGTTCGGCTTGACCACGTCCGGAGCGGCCACGAGCGCGGCGTGGAGCGCATCGCCCTCGGCGTCGACGAGCGCTGGAAGCCGGTGGTCGTGTGCGGCTTGGACGAGCTCGGCATAGGCGTTGGTAGGCACGCCGACTGGCAGGCTGCCGGCGAGCACGACCGCCTGCGCCGCCGCGAGCAGGCGGTCGAAGCGGGCCAGGAAGCGTGTCCACTCCCCCGCGCGAACGTGCGGGCCGGGCTCGTTCAGGAGCGTGGCGCTGCCGTCCCGACGCGACACGATCGCCAGCGTCCGCCGGCTCTCCCCGCTGATCGGCACTAGGGCGTCTGGCAGCCCGGAGGCGGCGAGATCCGCGCGGATCAGGGTGCCGGTGTGGCCACCGGCCAGGCCGGTGACCACCGCGTCCTGGCCGAGCTGGCCGAGCACCCGGGCGACATTCACGCCCTTCCCGCCCCACCGCGTGCGGACTTCGAGCACGCGGTGGGTGGCGTGCGGGACGAGCGCCTCGACGTCGTAGGTCACGTCCAGCGCGGCGTTGAGGGTCACCGTGACGACCGTCACGGCGGCCCCTCCACCCACGCCCCTCGTGCCATGACCGCCACGACCTCGAGCTTCTCGTCGAGGACCACCAGGTCCGCCCGCCGGCCGGGCTCGATGGCACCGACGTCGCCGAGACCGAGCACGCGGGCGGGCGTTGCCGACGTGAGCCGGGCCGCGACCTCCAGCGGCAGGCCGACGTCGGCGACGGCGTGCCGGAACGCGGCATCAATGGTCAGCGTGCTCCCGGCGATCGAGCCGGTGTTGGCCAGCCGCGCCACGCCGTCGCCGACCCGCACGCGCAGTCCGCCCAGCTCATACTCACCATCCCCCATCCCGGCGGCGGCGATGGCGTCGGTGATCAGCGCGACGCGGTCCGGGCCGGCGGCGGCAACTACGGCGCGCACGATGGCGGGGTGCAGGTGCGTGCCGTCGTTGACCAGCTCGACGGCGACGCGGTCGTCTTCCAGCAGCGCCATGACGGGTCCCGGCTCGCGATGGTGGACCGGCCGCATCCCGTTGAACAGATGGGTGCCCAGGCGGGCGCCGGCGTCGATGCTGGCGCGGGCCACCTCGTACGTCGCGTCGGTGTGGCCGACCGCTGCCACGGCGCCGGCGGCGACGACGGCACGGACGGCGTCCAGGCCGCCGTCCAGCTCCGGCGCGAGGGTCACCATACGAAGCGCGCTCCCGCCCGCGGTGAGCAGCCGCCGAACCTCGGGGAGCGCGGGCGGGCGCAGGAACGCCGGGTCGTGCGCGCCGCGCCGGGCGTTGCTGAGCCATGGGCCCTCCAGGTGGATCCCGGCGAGCAGGCCGTCGGCGCAGAGGTCGGTGAGCGCGGACAGTTGACGCTCGAGGGTGTCGAGGGGGGCTGTGAGCAGGCTCGCCAGCGTGGTGGTCGTCCCATGGTGGCGGTGAAACCCCACGGCGCGCGCGGCCTCGTCGGGGTCCGCGGTGAGGAACGACGCGCCGCCGCCACCGTGGACGTGGATGTCGACGAAGCCCGGGACGACCGTGAGTCCTGTGGACGTTCCGCCGGGGCCGACCGCGGCGATGCGGTCGCCTGCCACCTCCACCCACCCGGGGTCGAGGACGCGGGCGGGCGTCACGACCCGGGCCCCCGCCAGGGGCGTGATCATGGGGAGGCTCCCTCAGCAAGGGCCCGCCTGGCGAGCAGCGCCGCGCCGAGACATCCGGCCTGGTCACCGAGGGCCGCGCGGACCAGCCGCGGCATCCGCGCCGAGCGCGGCGACAGCCGCGCGAGCAGGATCTCGGAGAGCGGGCGGAGGAGCAGGTCACCGGAGCCGGCGAGCCCTCCCCCGACGACGACGAGCCGCGGCGCCAGCAGGGCGACCGCCGCGGTGAGCCCGTGGGCGAGCGCCGCGACGGCCTCGTTCCACACGGCCACGGCGTCAGGGTCGCCCTCGCGGACCCGTGCGGCGACCACCGTCGCCCCCTCCGCACGCTGGCCTGTCCGCGTGGCATACCGCCGTGCGATGGCGGTGCCGGACGCCATCGTCTCCACGCATCCCCGGCCGCCGCAGCTGCACGGGTCTCCCGCGGGATCGACGCTCAGGTGGCCGATCTCGCCGGCGTAGCCATCGGCGACGAGCAGCCTACCGTCAACGAGCGCGGCTCCCGCCACGCCGGCCCCCACAGGCAGGAACAGCATATCGCGCACGTCACGGGCGGCGCCGAAGGTCGCCTCGGCCAGCGCGCCGGCCCGGACGTCGTGCCCGAAGCCAACTGGGAGGCCGGTGCGCGCCTCGAGCAGCGCACGGAGCGGGAGATCCTGCCATCCCAGGTTGGCGGAGAACACCGCCAGGCCGCGCTCGTCGTCGACGATCCCGGGGATCACCACGCCGGCGGCGGCCACCTCGAGTCCGCGCTGCCGCGCGTCTGCCAGGAGCAGATCGAGCGTGGTGCCGACCGAGTCCACGACGGCGTCAGGGCCCTGGTCGCGCGGTGTGGGCCGGCGCAGCCGCCCGCATGCCCTGCCGTCCGGGCCGACGATCGCGCCCTTCATCGCGGTCCCTCCAACGTCGAGGGCGACGGCCCACCCAGTCACGGGACCCGACGCGACGCCGTCCCGGACTGGAGGACCACGGACCTGGCGAGGTGGCGCGGGTTGTCGGGGTCCAGTCCCTTCGCCAGTGCGATGGCCGCGGCGAGCCGCTGCACCCGTACCAGCTCGGCCATGGGGTCGCGGGGCTCGGCCACGACCAGGGCGCCGGTGCGCGCCGCCTCGTCGGCCAGGCCCTGCGGCGGCTCACCGAGGAACCAGACGACGCTGTCCGCGCTGCTGATGCTCACCGGGCCGTGGCGGTACTCCATCGCCGGGTAGGACTCCGCCCAGGCGAGCGCCGCCTCGCGCATCTTCAGCGCCGCCTCGTTCGCCAGGCCGACAGACCAGCCGCGTCCGAGGAACGTGAACTGGGTCCGCCGCAGCGCGCCTGGGGGCAGATCGGCGGCGAGGGCCTGCTCGGCCTCGGCGAGCGGACCGGTGAGGTCCTGGCCGAGGTGCGCGCGCAGCAACGAAAGGGTGGTCGTGGCGAATCGGGTCTGCACGACGGCGTGCTCATCGGCGAAGTCGAGCACGACACTGTCGCCGGCGACCTCCTGCACGGGCGAGGCCGGCCCGGCGGTGATCGCCACCGTCGGGCACTGGCCCCGCAGCACGGCGAGCAGGTCGAGCACCTCGGTCGTCGTCCCCGACCGGGTGATGGCCAGCAGCCGGTCGTAGCGGCGGCCGGAGGGCATCTCCGAGGCGGCGAACGCGTCGGTCAGGCCAAGGCCGGCCTGCTCGCGCAGGACGGCGTATGCCTGGGCCACGAACCACGACGTCCCGCAGCCGACAACCGCGACCCGCTCACCTGAGCGCGGCAGCACCTCCCGCCACCGGCCGAGTCCCCCGAGCGCCTGCCGCCAGCAGGCAGGCTGGCTAGCGATCTCGACCTCCAGAAAGGACCCTGCGGTCACCCGTACCCCCTTTGCTATGGTCGCTGGTTTCCACGCCCAGGCCGCATGCGCCAAGACCTCCGCTACTTGACGGAGCCGGCGGTGAGACCGCCCATGAGGTAGCGCTCGATGGTCGTGAAGAGGATCACGACCGGCACGATGCCGATGAGCGAGGCAACGAACAGGTACTGGTAGTGCGTCTCGTACAGCCCCACGAACTGCTGGATGCCCACCGTCAGCGTCTGGCGGTTGCGGGTCGGGTCGTTGAACAGTGTCAGCGCTACGACGAACTCGTTCCACACCTGGATGAAGGTGAAGATGACCGCGGTGACCACGCCCGGCTTGGCCAGCGGCAGCACCACCCTGAGCAGAGCCCGCAACGGGCCGAGACCGTCGATGAGCGCCGCCTCTTCGATCTCCTTGGGGATGCTGCGGAAGTACCCGGACAGGATCCATACGGCAAAGGCCAGGTTGAACGCGGAGAAGACGAGGATGATCGCCCAGTACGAGGAGGTCGCGCGCAGCCCGAGGCCCAGGTTGGCGAAGAGGTTGTCGATCAGCGCGTACTCGCGGTACAGGCCGACGACGAGCGCGACCGGGGCGAACATCTGCGTGGCGAGGATCAGGTAGAGGAACAGGTTTCTGCCGCGGAAGCGGTGCCGTGCCGTGAACCAGGCGGCAGGCACCGAGACGACCAGCACGATCAGGGTTGTGACCCCGGCGATGACAAGGGTCGCCTTGAGGTAGGCGAGCAGGTGAATCTGGCTCCAGACGTCGACGAAGTTCGACCACTCCCAGCGGGTCGGCAGGTAGCGGGCGGGGGTGCTGAACAGGTCCTGGTCGCTCTTGAGCGCGCCCAGGAACATGACCGCGTACGGTGCGAGGAAGAACAGGGCGACCAAGGCGCCAATGGCTGTGAGGCCGCCGGGCCTGAGTGGCCGCCATGCCGCGCCCAGACCGCGGCCCGCGGCCCGCATCGCCTGGGAGGGGACGCGTCCCGCCGGGCGAACGGCCGCGGCCGCCCCGCCGGCCGCGCGGCGAAGCGGACCCACGACCGGCCGGGACAGCCGGCTGAGCGCGCCCTCCCGCTCCGCGCCGACTGAGACGTCGGTCTCGTCCCAGGTGACGTGCCGCAGGTAGACGGTGACGACCACCAGCAGGAACAGCACGTTCAGGACCGCGAGCGCCGCTGCCTCGCCGGCGTCGAGCTGCGACC
>WNGA01006583.1_pt1 | contig 18348 bp, 14 predicted proteins | sample 5400061 | NCBI WGS metagenome assembly WNGA01 (sample SAMN13153366, study PRJNA577476) | soil metagenome | isolation source: 100 cm soil or saprolite under grassland replicate 2 | place: USA:California | collected 2016-06-15 | reverse complement strand
GCGACGTTCGGGTCGGTGTTGTTGGTCCACGACGGCGGCATCGCCTGGGTGCCGGTGGAGACGCACTCGTACCCCTGGACGATGTTCGACCCGGTCGGCTCGCCGTTGAGGATCCGGTGCGAGCCGAGGTGGAAGTCGTAGAACGTGGAGTACTTCTCGAAGAACACCTTCGAGGTGCCGACCAGGTTCTCGGTGCCGGGCTGCACCGCGATCCACGACTCCGAGAGGTTGGCGTTGTAGTCGCCGAGCCGGCAGGTCCCGGGGGTGGGTGCGGTGGCCCCGTCGGGTACGGGGTAGCCGCCCGCCCGGAACGGCTTGCTGGCGACGGTGTTGGTGAACGGTACGGAGCTTCCCCACGGCGCGTCCGACGGTGCTGCGGACGCCGGCGCCGCGGCGGGTAGCACCGCGGCGGCGACACAGGCGGAGAAGGCGACGGCGAGTCCAGGATGCATGATCCGACCTCCGACGTTGGAGTGACGGCGTCCGGCTGACTCGCCCCCGCCGGATCAGCGGCTGCCCCTCACCTCATTTCGTACTCGGGTCCGCGGCCCGGCGGAAGGGGGAGATACCCGCGTCGTCGAGCCGGGCGCCGGTACGAGGGTCGAGCACCAGCCGTGACGTCTCGTCCAGCGCGATCAGGCTCTGCTGCTCGCTGGCGACCAGCTCGGGCGCCTGCAACTGCCGCGGCGCCGACTCGACCTGCTCCGGGGTGGGCTGTTCCTCGCCGGAGACCCCGAGGTCGGCGAACTTGCGGGCGGTCACCAGCACCCGGCTCTCCAACGACCCGACCGCCTTGTTGTACGAGGTCACCGCGGTGCCGAGCGCGCTGCCGAGCTTGCCGATGTGGCCGCCCATGGTGGCCAGCCGGGAGTACAGCTCCTTGCCGAGGGTGTGCACCTCGGCGGCGTTGCGGGCCAGCGCCTCCTGCCGCCAGGCGTACGCCACCGTACGGAGCAGGGCGACCAGGGTGGCCGGGGTGGCGAGCACGATGTTGCGTCCGAAGGCGTGCTCGAGCAGCGTCGGGTCCCGCTGCAACGCCGCGTCCAGGAACGGATCCGCCGGTACGAACAGCACCACGAACTCGGGGGTCGGGTCGAACGCCGTCCAGTACTCCTTCGCGGCGAGCTGGTCGACGTGGCTTCTCAGGTGCCTGGCGTGCGCGTCCAGCTTCGCGACGCGGCTCGGCTCGTCACGGGCCTCCATCGCCTCCAGGTACGCCGAGAACGGGGCCTTCGCGTCGACCACCACCTGTTTGCCGCCCGCCAGCGACACCACCATGTCGGGACGCAGCACCCGGCCTTCGTACCCGGTGGTGACCTGTTCGGTGAAGTCGCAGTGCTCGAGCAGGCCGGCCGCCTCCACGATCCGGCGCAGCTGGTGCTCGCCCCACCGGCCACGCACCTGGGGCGCCCGCAGCGCGGAGACCAGCTGCCGGGTCTCGCTGCGCAACTGCTCGGACGTGTCCCGCATCTGGCCGACCTGGGTACGCAGGGACGCGTACGCGTCGATCCGGTCGCGCTCCAGCTCGGCGATCCGCTCCTCGTACCGCAGCAGAGACTGTTGCAACGGCGCGATCAGTTGGCCGACCGCGGTGCGCTGCTCGTTGCCGGCTTCGTGCGACAGCAGTCGCAGCGACTGCTCCAGCCGCGCCTCGCCGGCCCGGGTGGCGTCCAGGGTCGCGGCCAGCCGCGCGGTCTCGGTGCCGGCCCGCGACTGCGCGGCGAACCAGCCCAGCCCGACTCCGACGGCGAGGCAGATCAGCACCAGCAGGACGGTCGTCATGCCGTAAACCATGATCGGTGGGTACGACAAAAGCACGCCGCCCCGCCGGGACCCGAGGGGCCTATCCGCGGTCGCGGGACGACTCGATGCCGCGCAGCAGCAGGTCGAGCCCGAGTTCGAACCGGTCGTCGGCGTTGCCGTCCTGCATCATCGCGGCGATCCCGATCACGTGGGGAAACCGGTCGGCCGGCAGTGAGCCCAGGTAGTCCTGCATCGCCTTGCCGTCGGGTTTCGTGGTGGCCGCGTAGCTGGCGGACTCTTCGAGGGCGAACGCCTGGGCGTACAGGGAGAGGATGTCCCCGGTGGCTCCGGCGAGCGGTCCGCGTACCCCGCCGGCGTCCAGAATCGCCATGAACCCTTCGAGTACGACCACGAAGTTGGGGCCGACCGGCATCGGGCCGAAGGTGATCCGCGCGATGTCGCGATGCCGCAGCAGCAGGCCGCGCAGGTCCCGCGCGAAGTCCCTGATCTGTTCCTGCCAGCGGGCCGGGTCGGCGGGCGGCACCGTGAGCTCGCCGTAGATCCGGTCGAGCAGCAGTTGCAGCAGCTGCTCCTTGTTGGCGACGTGTACGTACAGCGAGGCGACGCCGGTGCCGAGCGCCTGGGCGACGCGCCGCATGCTGATCGCGTCCAGGCCCTCGTCGTCGAGCACCCGCAGCGCGGCCGCCACGATCGCGTCCTGGGACAGCGCCGGCCTGGTGGCCGGCTTGGCGGGTCGGTGCCACGGCGGCGGCGGGACGGCTGGCTCGCTCATGTCTCGAGAGTGTAGCGGCTACCGAACAACGTTCTTGTGACGAACGCCGTTCCGTGATAGAACAGTGTTCGCGCACAGCGAACGATGTTCGGGAGCCAGGGAGGCTGACATGTCCAACAAGTCGTTTCACGTACTGGTCGTCGGTGGCGGCATCGGCGGGCTCTGCCTGGCGCAGGGCCTGAAATGGGCCGGCGTCAGCGTCGCGGTGTACGAGCGGGACCGCACCCGTACCGACCGGCTGCAGGGGTACCGGATCCACATCAGCCCGGCCGGCAGCCGGGCCCTCCACGAGTGCCTGCCGCCGGAGCTGTTCGACACCTTCGTCGCCACCACCGGCAAGGGCGGCGGGTTCAGCTTCCTCACCGAGCGGATGCGGACCCTGCTGCGCATCTCGCCCGAGGACATCACCGGCGGCGCCGTACCCGACCCGGCGGCCGCTCACCATTCGGTCAGCCGGATCACGCTGCGGCAGGTGCTGCTCGCCGGCCTGGAGGACGTGGTGCACTTCGACAAGAAGTTCGTCCGGTACGAGCAGCGGCCCGACGGCACGGTCACGGCGTACTTCGAAGACGGCAGCGAGGCGACCGGGGACGTACTGGTCGCCGCCGACGGTGGCCGCTCGCGGGTACGGCAGCAGTACCTGCCCCACGCCGAGCGGGTCGACACCGGCATCGCCGGCATCGCCGGCAAGCTGCCGCTCACCGACGAGACCCGGCCGCTGCTGCCGGAGCCGCTGCGGTCCGGCGCGGCGTTCGTGTCCGGCGCGCCCGGTGGGCACGCGATGTTCCTCGCGGTGCAGGAGTTCGACCGGCAGCGGATCCCGGTGCCGGTGGGCGGAATCGGGGCCGACGACGCGGCCGCGGCCGAGCAACCCGGGCTGCTGTTCGACAACACCAGCGACTACCTGATGTGGGGCTTCACCACGCAGCGCGACCGGTATCCGGCCGGGGACCAGCTGGAGACGCTGGACAACGCGGCGCTGCAACAGGTGGCGCTGCGCATGATCGACGGCTGGCACCCGGACCTGCGCCGCCTGGTCGCCGAGTCCGACCCGGCCACGATCGCCGTCCTGCCGGTCCACACCGCGACCCCGGTAGACCCGTGGCCGACCAGCACGATCACGCTGCTCGGCGACGCGATCCACAGCATGACCCCGTTCCAGGGGATCGGCGCCAACACCGCGCTGCGCGACGCGGCACTCCTGTGCCACCACCTGGTCGCGGCGCACCGCGGCGACCTGCCCCTGTTGCCGGCGATCCGGGAGTACGAGCACCAGCTGCGCGACTACGGCTTCGACGCCGTACGCCGGTCGCTGACCACGGCGAAGCAGGCCACCTCGGACAGCGCGGTGTCCCGGTTCGCCGGGCGTACGTTCTTCCGGCTGGTCGACCGGGTGCCGTCGATGAAGCGCCGGTTCCTCACCGACGTCTGAGCCGTCCGGCGATGCCCGCCCGCACCAGGCGGGCGCTGCCGTGGCACCGGCCTCGCCCGGGTACCGTCGAAGGATGGAGCCTGTGACCGGTGTACTTCTCGTGGTGTTGGTCGTCGGAGGGATCGGGGCCGCGGTGTGGTGGCGGCGGTCCAGCCGGGAACGGCAGGCACACCGGCTCGCCGACGCGCGGGCCGACGGCCAACGGTGGTACGAGCGGCTCGGCGGCCAGGTGATGAACCTGGAGCCGAACGAGGACCAGGCCGTGAAACAGGCGCTGGTCGACGCGGGGGAGCGGTACAACGCCGCCGGCAGCCAGCTCGAGGCCGCCAAGACCACCCGGCAGTACGAGCTGGCCGGCCAGACCGCCATCGAAGGCCTGCACTACGTACGGGCCGCTCGCGAAGGACTCGGGTTGGACCCCGGCCCCGAGCTGCCGCAGACCGAGGTGCAGCGGCAGAACGGCGTGATCACTTCCGAGCGTGAAGTCACCGTCGAGGGCGAGCACCTCAAGGCCGGCCCGCGGTACGCCGACGACACCCCGTACTACTACCCGGGCGGGCGGATGCAGGGCCGCAACGTGCCGGCCGGCTACTACTCGCAGCCGTGGTGGAAGTCGGCGCTCGCCACGGGCGCCGGGGTGTTCGGCGGGATGCTGCTGTTCGACGCGTTGTTCGACGGCGGGTTCGGTGGCGGCGGCGACTACGCCGACGGATACGCCGACGGCGCGGAAGCGTACGACGGCGACGGCTCGGGCGACGCCTCCGACGCCGGTGGCGGCTTCGACGGCTCCGACGGCGGCGGCTTCGACTTCGGCGGCGGTGACTTCGGCGGCGGCGACTTCTAACCCCTCCGCGGCACGGGCCCGCGCGGCGGGCGAGGGGTCAGAAGGCGCAGGCGACGATCAGCTCGGAGACTTCGCTGGGTTTGATGTCGAGCTTTTCGATGCGGCCGGCGGCGGCGAGGTCGCCGGCGGCCTGTTCCAGCAGGGACGCCACGTCCGCCGGGGCGATCATCTCGGCCAGGCCGACCTCGGCGCGCATCGACAGCTTGCGATCCGACTTCGCCCGTCTGACCTGCGACAACGCCCCGCCGACCACCTCCAGCAGCCGCGCGGAGACGCCGTCCGCGGAGCGGGAGACCTCGTTCGCGGTGGGCCACGGGGCACGGTGGATCGAGCCGTACCGCCACCACGACCAGACCTCTTCGGTGACGTACGGCAGGAACGGCGCGAACAGCCGCAGCTGCACCGAGAGCGCGAGCGCCAGCGCGGCCTGCGCCGAGCCGGCCCCCGCCGCCCCGCGGGTCCCGTACGCGCGTTCCTTGACCAGCTCCAGGTAGTCGTCGCAGAAGGTCCAGAAGAACTGCTCCACCGCGTCGAGGGCGGCGGTGTGGTCGTACCGTTCGAAGGCGGCAGTGGCGTCGGCGACCACAGTGGACAGTCCGGCGAGCATCGCCCGGTCCAGCGGCTCGGTCACGGTGCCGCCGAGCACCGGATTGAGCCTCAGTACGAACTTCGACGCGTTGAGCAGCTTCACCGCGAGCCGCCGGCCTACCCGCATCTGGTTCTCGTCGAAGGCGGTGTCCATACCGGGCCGGCCGGACGCCGCCCAGTAGCGGACCGCGTCGGAGCCGTACTTGTCGAGCCAGTCGGCGGGGGTCACCACGTTGCCGACCGACTTGGACATCTTCTTGCGGTCCGGATCCAGGATCCAGCCGGAGATGACCGTACGCCGCCACGGCAGCACACCGTGCTCGAGATGGCTGCGCACGATGGTGGCGAACAGCCAGGTACGGATGATCTCGTGGCTCTGCGGCCGCAGGTCCATCGGGAACACCCGGCCGTACAGGTCGGGGTCGCGTTCCCAGCCGCCGGCGAGCTGCGGGGTCAGCGACGAGGTGGCCCAGGTGTCCATCACGTCCGGGTCGGCGATGAACCCGCCCGGCCGGCCGCGCTGCGCCTCGTCGAAGCCGGGCGGCGGTTGCGACGACGGATCCACCGGAAGCGACGCCTCGTGCGGCACCAGGGGCCGGTCGTGGTCGGGCAGGCCGACCTCGTCCAGCGGATACCACACCGGAATCGGCACCCCGAAGTAGCGCTGCCGGCTGACCAGCCAGTCGCCGGTGAGGCCCTCCACCCAGTGCCGGTACCGGTGCCGCATGTGCTCCGGCACCCACTCCAGCTCGTCGCCCCGGTCGAGCAGCTGTGAACGCAGCGGCAGGTCGCGGCCGCCGTTGCGCAGGTACCACTGGCGGGTGGTGACGATCTCCAGCGGCTGTTCGCCGCGCTCGTAGAACTTCACCGGGTGGGTGATCTCGCGCGGCTCACCGTCGAGCGCGCCCGCGTCCCGCAGCAGCTCGACGATCCGCCGCCGGGCCTGCTTGACGTAGAGCCCAGCGAGTTGGTCATACGGCCCGGCCACCCCCTCGGGAGCCTCGTCGACCAGACGGCCGTCCCGGCCCACGATCGGCCTGGTCGGCAGCTGCAGATCCCGCCACCAGGTCACGTCGGTGAGGTCGCCGAACGTACAGATCATGGCTATGCCGGTGCCCTTGGCCGGGTCGGCCAGCGGGTGGGCGTACACCTGGATCGGGACGTCGAAGAGTGGGGTGCGCAACGTGCGGCCGACGAGGGAGCGGTAACGGTCGTCGTCGGGGTGGCAGACCGCCGCGACACACGCCGGCAGCAGCTCCGGCCGGGTGGTGTCGATCGGCACGGCGCTGCCGTCCTCCGCCCGGAAAACCAGTCGGTGGTACGCCCCCGGCCGCTCCCGGTCCTCCAGCTCCGCCTGGGCGACCGCGGTGCCGAAGGTGGTGTCCCACAACGTCGGCGCCTGCGCCGGGTACGCCTCGCCGCGCATCAGGTTCCGCAGGAACCCCCGCTGGCTCGCCGCCCGCGCCGCGTCCCCGATCGTCGTGTAGAGGTACGCCCAGTCCACCGACAGCCCGAGCCGCCGCCAGATCTCCTCGAACGCCTGCTCGTCGATCGCGGTCAGCCGGTGGCACAGCTCGATGAAGTTCCGCCGCGAGATCGCGACCTGCTGTTTCGGCGCTTCGGCCGGCGGCTGGAAGTCCGGGTCATAAGGCAGATAAGGGTCGCAGCGGACGCCGAAGTAGTGCTGCACCCGGCGCTCGGTGGGCAGGCCGTTGTCGTCCCAGCCCATCGGGTAGAACACCGTCTTGCCGCGCATCCGCTGGTAGCGCGCCACCAGATCGGTATGCGTGTACGAGAACACGTGCCCGATGTGCAGCGAGCCGGAGACCGTCGGCGGCGGGGTGTCGACGGCGTATACCTCCGCGCGCTGCTTCGAGCGGTCGAAGGCGTACGTCTGCTGCTCGTCCCAGCGCGTGCCCCACTTCTCCTCCAGGCCGTCGAGTGTCGGCTTGTCGGGAAGCGGCCGCGCCGCCCGCGGTCCGGTCATGCCCAGTGATGGTACGGAGCCCACCGCCTGATCGCCGCCGCATTCCGCAGGGCGTTCCGCGTACCCTCGGGTTATGTCGGACCCCGTCGATAGCGTCGGCGCGACCCGAGACCAAGGAGGTCCCCCGATGACCGCTGCGCTCTCCACACCCGACGTGTGGCCGCCAGTGCGAGACGACTGGACCGCCGAGGATCTCCTCCGCCTGCCGGATGACCACTGGCACGAGATCGTCGACGGAGTTCTACATATGACCCCTTCCCCCCTTCCCGGCCATCAGGAAGTCTCCATCGCACTGGTCGTCGCCTTGCGGCCGTTCCTGCCGGATGGCTGGTCAGCTACGGTCGCACTCGACGTGATCCTTACCGCCGATGGGCGAAACGTGCGCTGTCCGGATGTGGTGGTGTATCGGAGGGGCGATCCCGATCAGATGGTCCATGCGGACCGCGTGGCCCTGGCGATAGAAGTAGTGTCGCCTACGTCCAAGACCAAGGACCGGGTTACCAAGCCGGTGGTGTACGCCGACGCCGGGATCCAGTCGTACTGGCGGGTGGAGCAGAAGCCGGCGTTGTCGGTGGTGGAGTACCGGTTGACCGAGCTGGGGAAGTACTACGAGCACAGCCCTCGCGCCGGGGTGTTCAGCGTGGACAAGCCGTGGCCGATCGAGATCGACCTCGACGCCGTGGCCCGCGAGGCGGGGCTGCACGAGAGCTGACCCGACGGATGCCGCGACACATCGGAATCGTCCTGTTCCCCGACGTGGAGGAGCTCGACGCGGTCGGGCCGTGGGAGGTGCTCGCCTTCTGGGCCCGCGTCCACCCCGACGACGGGTACGCGGTGTCCACGCTCTCCCGCGACGGTGGCCTGGTGACCTGCGCGAAGGGACTGCGCATCGCGTCGGACCACTCGTTCGCCGACGCGCCGGCGTGCCACGTGCTGGTGCATCCGGGCGGTCGCGGCACCCGTCCGCTGGTGGAAGATCAAGAGCATCTTTCCTGGGTACGCCGGCAGCGCGACACCGTACCGCTGATGACGAGTGTCTGCACCGGCTCCCTGGTGTACGCCGCCGCCGGCCTGCTCAAGGACCGTCCCGCGACGTCACACTGGGGCAGCCTCGCGCGACTCGCCGAGCTGGACCCGAGCATCGAAGTCCGCGCCGAGGACCGGTACGTCGACGACGGCGACGTGGTCACCGCCGCCGGCGTCTCGGCCGGCATCGACATGGCCCTGCACCTGGTCGCCCGCCTCGCCGGCACCGACCGCGCCCGGGCCGTACGCCGAGGCATCCAGTACGACCCGCTCCCGCCCGTCTAGCCACCGGCCGCGTCCCGGGGCCCGGGTCGCCGGGTCAGGTGAGGCTGTCGCGCCACTGGGTGTGGAGGTCGGCGTACCGGCCGCCGGCGTCGATCAGCGACGACGGGGGGCCGTCCTCGACGATCCGGCCGCCGTCGAGCACCAGCACCCGGTCCGCGATCTCCACGGTGGACAGCCGGTGCGCGATCACGATCGCCGTACGGTCGGCGAGCACCAGGCGCAGCGCCCGCTGCACGGCCCGTTCGCTCGGCAGGTCCAGGGACGAGGTGGCCTCGTCGAGGATCAGCACCGCCGGGTCGGCGAGGAATGCCCGGGCGAACGCGACCAGCTGGCGTTGACCGGCCGAGAGGCGGCCACCGCGCTTGCGTACCTCCGTGTCGTAGCCGTCGGGCAGGGCGCGGATGAACGCGTCGGCGCCGATCGCACGGGCGGCGGCCTCCACGTCGTCCCGCGCCGCACCCGGCCGGCCGAACTCGATGTTCTCCGCGACCGTGCCGGAGAACAGGAAGTTCTCCTGGGTCACCATCACGACGGCCCGTCGCAGGTCCGGCTCGGCCAGCGACCGCAGATCCACGCCGTCGAGCGAGACCGCCCCGGACACCGGGTCGTAGAACCGGGTCACCAGCTTGGCGACGGTGCTCTTGCCGGCTCCGGTCTCGCCGACCAGCGCCACCGTCTGACCCGCCGGAATCGTCAGCTCCAGGTGCGGCAGCACCGGGCGGTCGGCCCGGTAGCCGAACGCCACGCCGGCCAGGTGCAGCTCACCGCGTACCACCGGGGGAAGCGCAACCGGTGAGGCCGGTTCCGGTACGCCGGGCCGCTCGTCCAGTACGCCCGACAGCTTCTCCAGCGCGGCCGTGGCCGACTGCAGCGAGTTGTAGAACATCGACAACTCCTGCATCGGCTCGAAGAACCACCGCAGGTAGAGCAGGAACGCGGCGAGTACGCCGAGCTCGGTCTCCCCGTGCATCACCCGCCAACCCCCGTACGTCAGCACCACGGCGACCGTGATGTTGCCGATCAGCGTGATGCCGGGCGAGAACGTGCTGATCAGCCGGAACGCCGTACGGTTCGCCAGCCGGTAGTCGTCGTTGACCGCGTCGAAGATGTCCTGGTTGCGGGGCTCCCGCCGGTACGTCTGCACCGCCGCGATGCCGCCCAGCGACTCCACGAAGTGCACGATCACCAGCGCGATCTTCTCCCGGGTACGCCGGTACGCCACCGACGAGTTGCGCCGGAACCACGCCGAGATCCACCACAGGAACGGGAAGCACAGCATGGTGACCAGCGCCAGCTTCCAGTCCAGCACCAGCAGCATCACGGCAACGCTGACCACCGACAGGCCGGCGAGCAGCAGGTCCTCGATCCCGCCGTCGACCAGCTCGGAGATCGAGTCCATGTCGCTGGTCAGCCGGGAGATCACCTTGCCGGAGGTGTAGCGCTCGTGGAACGCCAGCGACAGCTTCTGGAAATGCCGGTAGACCCGTTGCCGCAGGTCCAGCAGCACGGCCTGGCCGATCCGCCCGACCGCGGTGATGAAGCCGCGTTTGGTGACGTACTCGGTGAGCGCGGCGACGGCGAACCCGACCGCGACCCAGACCAGGACGGTGACGTCGCCCCGACCCAACCGCGGTACGCCGGAGTCGATCCCGACCTTGACCAGGTAAGGCCCCGCCATCGCCGCCGCGTTCTGGGTGAGCAGCAGCGCGATGGCGCCGGTGATCAGCCGCTTGTGGGGGCGCAGCAGCGAGCGCAGCAGGCGCCGGCTGCGGTCGTGCAGGCGTACCAGGTCGCCGCCTTCCGCGGCGGTACGCTCCGCGTCCTCCTCGGCCGCCTGCCCCCGCCACGCGGCTACGTCGATCCGCGACTGCTCCTCGTCCCGCGAGGGCGCCGTCGCTTCGATGGTCATCGCACTGTCACCTCCTCGTCGGCTTTGGCGGAGAGCACCGCCCGGTACGCGGGCACGTTCTCCAGCAGGTCGGTGTGCCGGCCGACCGCGGCGATCCGGCCGTCTTCCAGCAGCGCCACCCGGTCGGCGAGCGCCACGGTGCTGGGCCGGTGCGCCACCACCAGCGCGGTGGTGCCGGCGAGCACCCGCCGCAGCGCCTCCTCGACCTGCTGCTCGGTGTGTACGTCGAGCGCCGACAGCGGATCGTCGAGCACCAGTACGGCCGGCTTCACGACCACCGCGCGGGCGAGCGCGAGCCGCTGCCGCTGGCCGCCCGACAGGGACATGCCCTGCTCGCCGATCCGGGTGTCGAGCCCCCAGGGGAGGTCGTACACGAACTCGGCGCGGGTGACCCGCAGCGCCTCGTCGAGGTCCTCCCCGGACGCGTCCGGCCGGCCCAGGGTGAGGTTCTCCCGGATGCTCATCGAGAACAGCACCGGGTCCTCGAAGGCGGTGGCCACCGTACGGCGCAGCGACTCCAGCGTGACGTCCCGCAGGTCGCGGCCGTCGATGGTGACCCGTCCCCGCGTCGGGTCGTGCAACCGCGGCACCAGGTTGGCCAGGGTGGTCTTGCCGGAGCCGGTGACGCCGACCAGGGCCAGCGTCTCGCCGGGTTCGATGGTCAGGTCCACGCCGTGCAGCACCGCGAACTCGCCGTCGGGGTAGCGGAAGCCGACGCCCTCGAACCGCAGCCGACCCTCCGGCCTTTCGAGCGGGACCGCCCCGGGCGAGTCGACCACGGTGGGTTCGGCGTCGAAGACCTCGTACACGCGGTCGGCGGCGGTCATCGCCTCCTGGCCGTTGGCCAGGATCCAGCCCATCGCCTCGATCGGCCACGCCAGCATCAGGTGCAGCGACGCGAACGCGACCAGCCCGCCAAGGGTCAGATCCCCCGCGTGTACGGCGACCGCGCCGACCACCAGCACCACGCCCAGCGTCACCGTCGGCACCAGCTCCAGCAGCGCCCAGAACCGGGCCACCAGCCGGGCCTTGCCGACCGCGGTGTCGTGCAGCAGCCGGGCCCGGCGGTCGAACCGGCGGAACACCTCGAGGCTGCGGCCGTACGCCTTGATGGTCCGCATCCCGTGGGCGGTCTCTTCGATCTCGGTGGCGAGGTCGCCCTGCTGGTCCTGCTGTCGCCGGGAGACCTGCAGGTACTGGTGGCCGAAGTGCTTCGCGGCGGCGAACAGCGGGATCGCGGTCACCGCCACCAGCAGCCCCAGCGGCCAGTAAAGCCGCAGCAGCAGCACGATCACGGTCACGTACGTGATCGCGTTGACCAGCAGGAAGATCAGCCCGAACGACAGGAACCGCCGGATCACGCTCAGGTCGGTGGTGGCCCGGGACAACAGCTGCCCCGACTGCCAGCGCCCGTGGAACGCCACCGACAGCCGCTGCAGGTGGGCGTACAACGCGGATCGGATCTCGGCTTCCATGCCGAGCGCCGCGTTCGACTGGATCCACCGCCGTACGAAGTTCAGCACCGCTTCGGCGATGCCGAACGCGAGGGCGGCCAGGCCGAGCAACGGCAGCGCACCGGCTTCGCGGTGGCGTACCGGTCCGTCCACCACGGCCTGGATGACCAGCGGAATCACGATGCCGGCGCCCATCGCGCCACCCGCGGCGAGTGCCATCAACACCATCTGGAAGGTGTACGGCCGCAGGTAGTGCCGGATCCGCCACAGACTTGCGAGTGCGTGTCGCCGCGCCGGCGTCACAGGGTCCGGCGTAATGAGCGATTCAGGGGACGACACCTTGCGACGGTAGCGGGAACCGGGGGTCGATCTCCTCCGATTTTCCGCCGCGGAAGTCGTCGTGAGCGCCATCCGCTCACGCTCCAACGTGAACCCGACTTCAAGTCAACAGCCTGTGACCTGCGCCGCCGTCCCGCCCCACTTCTGGACCGCGCGGGTTTGTGGTCAAATCGCTGTCTCCACGCCGCTGAGACAGCAGATTGACCACAAACCACACACCCCGCACCGCCATGCGGAGGTGCGGGGTGGGGTGCGGGCCGGAATGGCCCGGGGTTAGCGCGGGGTTTCGTGGTCGAGGAGCCAACGCTTGACCGGCAGGCCCCAGCGGTAGCCGCCGAGGGCGCCGTCGAGGCGGATCACGCGGTGGCACGGTACGAAGAGTGCCGCCGCGTTGCGGGCACAGGCCTGCGCGGCCGCACGGACCGCGGCGGGGCGGTCGGCGAGGGCGGCGTACTCGGTGTAAGTGATCGGGGTGCCCGGCGGCACGGTACGGAGGACCTCCCAGGCGTGGCCGAGAAACTCGCCGCCCCGCTGCTTCACGGGGATCGCGGCCGGCGCGGTCAGGTCCCCGTCGTGGTACGCGAGCACCGCCTTCGTGATGTCGCCCAGCTCGGCCCGTTCCTGCACCGAGTCCGGCCGCAGCGACGCGTGTACCAGCGGCAGCAGGTCGTCCACACTGGCCGTCCAACCACTGGCCAGCACGGCATCGTCGCTGGTCAGCACGGTGAACGGCCCGGTCGGCGTGTCGATTGTCGAATACCTTCCAGTCATCTCAGCCTCCGCTGATCGATTCGGTTTCGTTGGTCTGGCGCCACAGCCGGATCACGGCGTACGAGCGCCACGGTCGCCACCGTTCGGCGCGTTCGTCGAGTGCCACGGGGTCGTCGGAGAGTCCGAGCCGGGCGGCGCTGCGGCGTACCACCAGGTCGGTGGGGAGGAAGGCGTCGGGGTCGCCGAGGCCCCGCATCGCGACGTACTCGGTGGTCCACGGGCCGATCCCCGGCAGGTCCAACAGCGCCGTACGGGTGGCGCCGCGGTCGCCGGACGGGTCCAGGTCGAGGTCGCCCGCCGCGACCGCCGCCGCCACCCCGCGCAGCGTACGGCGGCGCGCCTTCGGCATTCGCAGTGCTTCGTCGGGGGCTTTCGCCACGGCCTCGGGCGACGGGAACAGCCGGGCCAGGCCGGGGTCGTCGCCCTCGACCGGCTCGCCGAGTTCGGCGGTCAGCCGGGTCAGCACCCGCCTGGCGGAGGCGATGGAGATCTGCTGGCCGACGATCGCCCGGCACACCATCTCGAAGCCGTCCACGCTGCGCGGTACGCGTACCCCAGGGGCTTGTGCCACGTCGGCGGCGAGCGCGTGGTCGGCGCCGAGCACCTCGTCAACCGCCACCGGGTCGGCGTCCAGGTCGAACAGCCTGCGGCAGCGGGTCACCGCCGGGGCCAGGTCCCGCAGGTCGGCCAACCGCAGGTGCGCGGCGACGTACCCCTCGCGCGGGGTCAGCTCCACGGTGCCCGCGCCGTGCGGCAACCGCAGCGTGCGTTGGTACGAGTCCGAGGTCACCGTCTCGACGCCGGGCAGCGCCCGTACCGCCAGGAAGGCCAGGAGCGGCTCGACCGCGAGCGGCGGCCGGTACGCCAACCGCAGCGCCACCGTGGCCTTGGTCTCCGACGGCGCCGGCTCGGCGGCGCTGCGCAGCTCGGACGGAGACTTCGCGTAGATCGCGCGCACCGTGTCGTTGAACTGGCGTACCGAGCCGAACCCGGCGGCGAACGCGATCTCGGCGAACCCGAGGTCGGTGGTCTCGATCAGAGTGCGGGCGGTCTGGGCGCGCTGTGCCCGGGCCAGCGCGATCGGGGACGCGCCCACCTCGGCGATCAGCAGCCGGTTGAGGTGTCGCTCGGTGTAGTTCAGCCGGTGCGCCAGCCCCGCCACGCCACCGCGGTCCACGACGCCGTCGGCGATCAGCCGCATCGCCCGCCCGACCACGTCGGCGCGTACGTCCCAGTCGGGGGAGCCCGGGGTGGCGTCCGGCCGGCACCGCATGCAGGCGCGGAAGCCGGCCTGCTGGGCCGCGGCGGCCGACGGGTAGAACCGTACGTTCGCCCGCTTCGGGGTCAGGGCGGGGCAGCTCGGCCGGCAGTAGATGCCGGTGGAGGTCACCGCGGTGAAGAACCAGCCGTCGAACCGGTCGTCGCGGCTGGCCACCGCGCGGTAGCACTGGTCGAACTCAGGTATCGGTGTCACGCTTCCGATCCTGACAGCGTTCGACCCCTATGGCTCGCGGAAATCAGACATCGCCGTCACGATGTCGCCGGTACGGTGACCCTCACCGGGTACGGATAACCCAGCTCCGCCGTGTTTCCAGGCTTCAGCACCCGGTCCTGCACGTACGCGCCGTCGAGGAGTCGGTATGTAGTCACGCACCCGGTGCGCTCGATCCGCCAGTAACCGCGGATGCCAGCCGCCGCGTATGCCTCGAACTTGTCCACCCGATCGATCGCCTTGGTGGAGGGCGACTCGACCTCGACCACCAGCGCAGGCAGCACCGGGTTGTACTCGCGATTGGCGCGTGGCGCCTCGGGCGGCAGCACGACGAGATCCGGAATGTAGCGGTCATCCCCGATGGCGAGACCGATGTTGGATTTGACCCGCCATCCCGCGGGCGCCGCTTCGTGGAGCAGGTAGCGAGCCCAGTCGCACCAGTCCTCGTGATCCTCGCTGGCTGGTGGAGTCACCAGCAGCCTCCCGTCGATGATCTCGTACCGGTTCTCGTGGGGCAGATGGGAGAGGTCGGCCTCGGTCCAGTGCCGTTCGGTCAGGAACCGTACCGCTGCGGTGCCGAAGGCGTCAGCGACTCCGGACGGCATTGACCATTCCGTCTGGTGTGCCGGCTGTGCCATATGAGCACCCCCTCTACTTGCCACCATGTAGAGCTCGCCTGTACATCGTATGTGTAAGTGGGATCCGAGACCGGTCGGCGCTGCCCCCCGGGCGATACCCGCCGGGCGCACGTAGACTGGCCGGCCGTGAGTCTCACTATCGGCATCGTCGGCCTGCCCAACGTCGGCAAGAGCACCCTGTTCAACGCGCTGACCCGCAATGACGTACTCGCGGCGAACTACCCGTTCGCGACGATCGAGCCCAACGTCGGCGTCGTCGGCGTACCGGATCCGCGGCTCGCCACGCTCGCGGAGATCTTCGACTCGGCGAAGATCATCCCGGCCGCGGTGTCGTTCGTCGACATCGCCGGGCTGGTACGCGGCGCGTCCAAGGGCCAGGGCAGGGGCAACGCGTTCCTCGCCAACATCCGCGAGGCGGCGGCGATCTGCCAGGTGATCCGCGCGTTCAAGGACCCCAACGTGGTGCACGTCGACGGCAAGGTCTCCCCGTCGGACGACATCGAGACGATCAACACCGAGCTGATCCTCGCCGACCTGCAGACGCTGGAGAAGGCCGTACCCAGGCTGGAGAAAGAGGCGCGGCTGAAGAAGGACCGGCAGCCGCTGGCGCAGGCGGCCGCGGCGGCGATGGAGCTGCTCAACGAGGGCGTCACGCTCTACGCCGGGGCGGAGGCCAAGGGCATCGACGTGGCGGCGCTGCGGGAAATGTCCCTGCTCACCACCAAGCCTTTCCTGTACGTCTTCAACGTCGACGAGTCGGAGCTGGTCGACGAGGCGTACCTGGACGAGCTGCGGGCCCTGGTGGCGCCGGCCGAGGCGGTGTTCCTCGACGCCAAGTCGGAGAGCCAGCTGATCGACCTGCCCGAGGACGAGGCCCGCGAGCTGCTCGAATCCAGCGCGGCTTCATCAAGGCAGAGATCGTCTCGTACGACGACCTGGTCGACCGCGGCTCCATGGCCGAGGCGAAAGCCCGAGGCAAGGTACGCATGGAGGGCAAGGACTACATCATGCGCGACGGCGACGTGGTCGAGTTCCGCTTCAACGTGTAGGCCTGTCGTCCCGACGATGGCGAGTTCGTCATGGTCGCGCCTTGTGGAGCAGCGGCGATGCGTTGTAGACCCGTCTATGAGGATAACGACAGCTAGAATGAGCCCTCCAAAGTTCAGATTACCTGTTCGGTTCGATCGCACGCTCCAAGTCCTACCGGGCTTCTGTTGGCAGTAGATGTGGGTGCTGGTGCACGGTTACCTCCTTTTACTTGTTCGCACAGGCGATAAAGCCGACCAAGGCAGTGAGAATCAATAACGTCAACCCAATTGCCTGTAGCGTCATGACGACGATTCCACGCCTCAGCTACTCCTCTGAAGCGCAAGGAGATGAACAGGACTTATAGAGAGAGACGCTGGTAGTTACTGCTTTAAGGCCAGCATTTGCAGATGCCTCAATCGTGTTTTCTGTATCTCGTAGAAGATTAAAATACCCCTCCTCAGCATCGCCAGTTACTTCAATAGTGTCGGTGAGCGGTTCGTCTCCTCCCGTTACTTTATAGGTAACATCATACCATTTATAGGGATCTAGAGGCTTATCGTTGCGGTGGTCTATGTCAACCCTGAAGGTCAGGAGACATCCAGCGCTGCCGAAGCACTCTGTAGATAGAGTCTTAACGGCCAACTTGAAGTCATCCTTCGTAGGCTCGGCGTAGGTCGACGCTGACTCGCTCTCCTCCGGATCCTCAGGGGAAGCTGCTGCGGCAGGATGATGGCCTACAGGTTCGGAGTCATCAGAACCGGCAAGAGCGAGAAGAATACTTCCTCCTCCACAACACAAGACGAAAAATAGCAGCGATCCCCCTATCGCTAAACCAATGATTAGTCCTGTATTCTTCTTCTGCGGTTGTGCTGGAGGCGGTAGTACGGGATAGCCAGGATAATTTTCTGGGTAGTTAGGGTTCATCGGCCGTTACCAACCAAACTAAGCAAACCCATGGCGAGAAGGAGGAAGAGCAGTCCTCCAAAAGCTAGACCAGTGATGACAGGACTACCAAGAATGAGTCCTAGATTGCTCTGCTGTGCTCGGGGGTCATTGTGCATTTGCATAGATAAATCCTCCGATTCTAAATTGCCAACCCATTAGTAGACTTTCGCAGCAGGTCTAGTTGGAGTAGCTCTTCTGCGGGGGCGCGCGGGTGCGGCCAGTCGAGCACCTGAGAGAGGGGATCTAACTAATTACAGCGTGTACGCCCAGCCAATCTGTCCTCCGGCGTGGACGGCAATGCCTACGAGGATTCCAAACACGAGATAGCCAACATCGCCCCAATCCATTTTGAGTTACCTCCTTTCGGTATCTAGAGATGCATGCGTTGGATTTTCTGGCCGTTGTGGAGGTGTGGGCAGCCCAGGCCGAACGACTTGATGTGGCAACCAGCCAGGCTCCGATGGCGGGGGACCTTGCCAGCCAGGCTGCGGCGGTGGTGGCGGTTGGTCGAGGTTGGACATGGCAGAGGCCTCCGGATGGTGATCGCGCCATCGAATGGTGGCTCGCAGTCATGTCGGGCGACTGTCGTCGTTTCGGTCGTTCCCTCGACCAATCAGACAGTTGGTGCGGTACGGACGGAGTTGGTCGCTCCACCGGCGCAGGTACGCACGGGTGGTCAGGCTCCTGCCCGATCGGGCACCTCATGACAGCGCGGGCCGGGTCCTACGCGTGTACCAGGTGGGGTGGGCGTACGGGTGGGTGCGGGATCCGGTCGGTGGTGGGAACGAGCGGAAACGACGACTGTCGGCTCGCTGCGGACGTGACACGATTCCGGTGGCGACCGGAGGGAGTGAGCCGTGCACCCACAATCGCAGACGCTGGAACACCGGCCGCCGTACGCGGTGCCGGAGGTCTATCCGCACCCGGAGCCGGGATACTCGATGACGTACCCGCCGCCGATGATGGCCGGGCACCCGAATGCCAGCGGGTCGCTCCACACCGTGCACGCGGTCCTGAGTCTGCTCACGCTCGGACTGTGGCTTCCGGTCTGGGTCGTCTACGCGATCGTCATT